>Ga0116151_10003000_pt1 | contig 15281 bp, 12 predicted proteins | sample AD_UKC117_MetaG_FD_89893 | JGI IMG/M metagenome (GOLD analysis project Ga0116151, IMG submission 89893) | Active sludge microbial communities of municipal wastewater-treating anaerobic digesters from Hong Kong - AD_UKC117_MetaG | ecosystem: Engineered > Bioreactor > Anaerobic > Digestate...
CGCTTTACGCCCAGTAATTCCGATTAACGCTCGCACCCTACGTATTACCGCGGCTGCTGGCACGTAGTTAGCCGGTGCTTATTCTTACGGTACCGTCATTAGCCCCGGGTATTAACCAGGACCGTTTCGTTCCGTACAAAAGCAGTTTACAACCCGAAGGCCTTCTTCCTGCACGCGGCATTGCTGGATCAGGCTTGCGCCCATTGTCCAAAATTCCCCACTGCTGCCTCCCGTAGGAGTCTGGGCCGTGTCTCAGTCCCAGTGTGGCTGGTCGTCCTCTCAGACCAGCTACAGATCGTTGGCTTGGTGAGCCTTTACCCCACCAACTACCTAATCTGCCATCGGCCGCTCTAAACGCGCGAGGTCTTGCGATCCCCCGCTTTCATCCAAAGATCGTATGCGGTATTAATCCGGCTTTCGCCGGGCTATCCCCCACGTCTAGGCACGTTCCGATGTATTACTCACCCGTTCGCCACTCGTCAGCGGGCCGAAGCCCCTGCTACCGTTCGACTTGCATGTGTAAAGCATTCCGCCAGCGTTCAATCTGAGCCAGGATCAAACTCTACAGTTCGATCTTGAAATTTGACTCTTGCGAGCCTACTCAATAAAACGGAATTGAAGTGAACTTCACTTCTGTTCTCATGAGCATTTGATAGTCTTGCGACTAGGTCCTAGAACCTTGGCAACTGACCTCAAACGCCCACGCTTATCGGCTGTAATTTCTTAAAGAACCCGCAAGAACTTTGCTTTTCTTGCCGCACTCAGTTGCGATCAACTGAGCCTTGAATTATGACATGGTTTTTAAAGACCTGTCAAACTTTAGGGTTTTTGCTCATTTGCCTTGGGGATTTAACCCCGAGGTTTCTGACCCCTCGCCGCAGCGGCTGACCGCCTTGGCGCTTCGTTGATCTTGCTTTGTGTTGCAGCGATCAGCGAAGCCCTAGACTGTAGCACTGTTTTTGACTGGTTCGCAAGCCCCCTGAAAAAAATTTTTGGGTGCCCTTGGTGCCAGCCGGGATCGGGTGCGGTTTGAGGGCCTGCCGTGGAGCCGCGTACATGGGAAAGAGGCGAGAGGAAACGGCTGGCGTTCCATCCCCCAGGCATGACGCTGAGGGCGCAGGCATGCGACCCGCGCCTTATCCTCGTGTTCCTCCTCCGCCCCTGGCGTTCGCCTTCCACCAACAGTTCTTCCAGAGAAATCGCATGGCCCTCATCACCTTGCTGGACGCCCAACTGGCTTTCGGCCATGTCGCCTTGCTGGACCACGCTTCGTTCGCTCTCGAAGCGGGTGAGCGCGTGGGCCTGATCGGCCGCAATGGCGCAGGCAAGTCCTCGCTGCTGCGCATCCTGGCGGACCTCGAGGCGCCCGACGACGGCCAGATTGCACGGCAGCAGGACTTGCGCGTTGCCTACGTGGCGCAGGAGCCCGTACTGGATGCCGACAGCACGGTGGCAGAAGCCGTCGGCGAGGGGCTGGCCCATGTGCGGGGCTGGGTCGAGCGCTACACCCAGGGCGGGGCCGACCTGGATGCGCTGCAGGCACGCATCGAAGCGCACGACGGCTGGAACTGGGAGCAGCGCGTGCAGGAAACGCTGCAGCGCCTGCGTCTGGACGGCGCCGCGCGGGTGGCCGATCTCTCAGGCGGCACGCGCAAGCGCGCGGCCCTGGCGCAAGCCCTGGTGGCGCGCCCAGACGTGCTGCTGCTGGACGAACCCACCAACCACCTCGATCTCGACGCCATCGCCTGGCTCACCGAGCTCCTGCGCGAGTTCGGCGGCAGCGTGGTCACCATCACGCACGACCGCGCCTTCCTCGATGCCGTGGCCACGCGCATCGTCGAACTCGACCGCGGCCAGCTGCGCAGCTACCCCGGCAACTTCAGTGCCTACCAGACATTGAAGGAGGAACAGCTGACCCAGGAAGCGGTGATCAACGCCAGGTCCGAAAAGCTGCTGGCGCAGGAGGAGGTGTGGATCCGCAAGGGCGTCGAGGCCCGCCGCACCCGCGCGCAAGGGCGCATCAACCGCCTGCAGGCGCTGCGCACGCAACGCGCGGCGCGGCGCGAGACATTGGGCCAGGTGCGGCTGGACGTGGCCAGCGGCCTGCCCAGCGGCAAGATCGTGGCGGAGCTGGACCGCGTGAGCAAGGCCTTCGGCGGCAAGCCCGTCGTGCGCGACTTCAGTGCCACCATCCTGCGGGGCGACAAGGTCGGCCTGATCGGCCCCAACGGCGCTGGCAAGACCACGCTGCTGAAGCTGATCCTGGGCGAGCTGGCGCCCGACGAAGGCCGCGCACGCCAGGGCGCCAACCTGCAAGTCGCCTACTTTGACCAGATGCGCGCCGCGCTGCAGCCCGACGCCACGCTGGAAGATTTCATCAGCCCCGGCAGCGAATGGATCGAGATCGGCCAGCGGCGCCAGCACGTCAAGAGCTACCTGGGCGATTTCCTGTTCAGCCCGGCGCGCGCCAGTTCGCCGGTGCGCAGCCTCTCTGGCGGCGAGCAGGCGCGCCTGCTGCTGGCGCGGCTGTTCGCGCGCCCGGCCAACTTGCTGGTGCTCGACGAGCCAACCAACGACCTGGACATCGAAACGCTCGAGCTGCTGGAAGAGCTGTTGCAGACCTACGACGGCACCGTGTTCCTGGTCAGCCACGACCGCGCCTTCATGGACAACGTGGTCACCAGCACCATCGCCTGGGAAGGCGACGGCCGCTGGCGCGAGTACGAAGGCGGCATCACCGACTGGCTCACCCAGCGCGCCCGCTCGCAGCCGCCAAGCCCGCCGCCGAACGCCCGGCCGAACCCCGAAATCAAGAGCCAAACAAGCCTTGAGACCAATAAAGACGGGCGCAGACAGCTACAAAAAAAGAAGCTCAGCTACAAAGACCAGCGCGAGCTGGAAGCCCTGCCCGGCCGCGTCGAGGCGCTCGAGGCGGAACAGGCCGAACTGCGCGCCGCGCTGGCCGACGGCAGCCTCTACCAGAGCGACCTGCAGCGCGCCATCGCGCTGCAGTCGCGCGACAGTGCCATCGACGAGGAACTCACCGCCGCCCTCGAGCGCTGGGCCGAGCTGGAGGCGGCTCAGGCTCCTCCCGATTGACGGCGCAGGCAACCATGCCATGATCACCTCTGGCGCCCCAGGCGCCCAAGAAGAGGAGAAGGTTCGATGGACAACCCGTGGTTGTGGCTGGCCGTGCTGCTGCTGGTGGTGGCAATCGTGTTCCTGTGGTGGCAGCGCCGCCAGGCCGATGGCGATGCACCGCTGAGCGAGGACGACCGCTTTGCGCCGGTGGCGGCGATCTCGCCGGTGGAGATGGAGCTGCTCAATTACCTGGTGCGCGCCTTTCCCGGCCGGCCGGTGCTGTTCCGCTCCGCCCTCTCGCGCCTGGTGGCGGTGCGCCGCGCGCAGCGTCGCCTGGGTGCTCAGCAGCGCCTGGCCACCCACGTGGTCGACTACGTGGTCTGCAACCGCGATGGCAAGCCGGTGTATGCCTTCGAACTCGACGCCGTGCACGACGACGCGGAAGAGGCCGAGCAGGATGCCCTGGAAAAACACCGCGTGCTGAAGACCGCCGGCATCCGCCTGATCCGGCTCAAGCGCACCACGCGCGACATGCCGCCGCCCGACGAGTTCCGCCACCACCTGCGCGCCGCCGCGCTGCCACAGCAGGACGCAGCTTCTGCTCCAGCCCCCCTGGAGCCCCCTCAGCCCAGGCTTGTGGAACTGGACAGCAAGCCACCGCGCGTGTACGAGCACGCCGGCGGCGCACAACCGGTGTTCCATGACACCATGCCGATGAGCGTGACCGACCTGATGGGCCTGCCGCCCATGGCCGACGACGAACCCGACGACGACCCCTGGGGCAGCAGGCGCCGCGGCGCTTGAGGTCAAGCACCGCCTGAGGCGCTGACCCGCCTTCCCCCTCTCTCCGGAAAGGGAATGAAGCCAGCGACCGGGGAAACCGCGGCCATCAGGTTCACCCGGCTTCATGCACCGCGTGCCGTGCTTCGCCGCACAACACAAAAGACGGAGCCGCGTTGGACTCGTTCACCGGGCTCAGCGCAGGATGCCCGTGCCAGCGCTGCGCACGGCGCCTCGCCAGGCTCGGCTCGAACCTTTCGGTACTTCTGAGCGCAGCCCGGCGGGAGCCCGCCGGCTGCCGGTTCAGGCCGGCTTTTTCTTCGCCGGCCGCTGCCAGCCAGGCAGGTTCACCTGGCGCCCGCGCGCGAGGCTCAGCGCGCCGGCCGGCGTGTCCCTGGTAATGGTCGATCCGGCGCCCACCGTGCCGCCCGCGCCCAGCGTCACCGGCGCCACCAGCACGCAGTTGCTGCCCACGTGCACGTCGGCCTCGATCACCGTGCGGTGCTTGTTGGCGCCGTCGTAGTTGGCGGTGATGCTGCCGGCGCCATAGTTCACGCGCTCGCCCACCACTGCATCGCCCAGGTAGGCCAGGTGGTTGGCCTTGGCGCCGGCAGCCAGCTTGCTGTTCTTCACTTCCACGAAGTTGCCGATGTGCACCTCCGGCCCCAGTTCGGCCCCTGGGCGCAGGCGGGCGTAGGGGCCTACCAGCGCGCCCGGGCCCACCACCACGCCATCCTTGCCGCCGTCGATGTGGGTGAACGGGTGGATCACCGCGCCGGCCTCGATGCGCGCGTTGGCGATCACGCAGTGCGCGCCCACCGACACGCCCTCGCCCAGCGTCACGCCGCCCTCGAACACGCAGCCCACGTCGATCTCCACGTCCTGCCCGCAGGCCAGCGTGCCGCGCACATCCAGCCGCGCCGGGTCGGCCAGGCGCACGCCGCCCTCCATCAGGCGCACGGCGGTGCGGCGCTGCACCTCGCGCTCCAGTTCGGCCAGCTGCACCGGGCTGTTCACGCCCGCCACTTCCACCTCGTCGTCGATGCGCAAGGCCAGCACGGTGCTGCCGCCAGCCACGGCGTGCTTGACCACGTCGGTCAGATAGAACTCCTTTTGCGCGTTGTCATCGGTCAGCAGCGCCAGGTAACGCCTGAGCAGCCGCGTGGGCGCGGCCATCACGCCGGAATACAACTCGGTGATGGCCAGCACGTCGGGCGAGGCGTCCTTGGCCTCGACGATGGCGCGCACCGGGATGTCACCGTCGGCCCCCGCCGCGGCGCGCACGATGCGGCCGTAGGCGCCGGCGTCCTCGCCGCTGTCCACCGTGAGCAGCGCCAGATGCTCGCCCTCGCACAGGGCGATCAGGCGCCTCAGCGTGTCGGGCTGCACCAGCGGCACGTCGCCGTTGAGCACCAGCGTCACGCCGTCACCCGGCAGCAAGGGTTCGGCCTGCTGCACCGCGTGGCCGGTGCCGAGTTGTGGCTCCTGCCGCACCGACTGCAGCTCCACTTGGGCATGATTTTGGCCTCCAGCCCTTGCCCAGCTGGTGGCGAACGCTTCAACTTCAGTAGCACCGTGACCGGTGATCACAACGCAGCGGCGCGCGCCCACGGCCGCGGCCGCGTCCAGCACGTGGGCCAGCATCGGGCGCCCGGCCAGCCGGTGCAGCACCTTGGGGCGCCGGCTCTTCATGCGCGTGCCCTTGCCCGCGGCCATGATCACGACGTCGATGGCGGTCATGCGTTGTTCTCTCACCTGGTTACAGAAGCTGCAAATTATGGCCATGCAGCCGGCGAACACCACCCTCTGTCCTACGCCCCCGGGAGGACGGGCTACGCCGTCGGATTGATGCGCGCCGTCTGGCGCAATCGCACCATCGCGCCGTGGCGCCCGCCGGGCACCACGCGGCACGCATCAACACCGGAGGTGCGACATGAACGAGAAACTGCTGCTCGACGACATCAAGGCCCGCGCCCAGCTCACCGACCTCATCCGCTTCTGGCGCCGCCGGCGGATCCTGGTGGTGACCGACGGCATCGTCTCCTTCGGGCCCGAGCACGACCCGAACGACCTGCAGGAAAGCTACTTCGGCATGAGCCATCTCATGTCGGTGCTGTCCGGGCAAGGGGAGGTGACCCGGGCCCACCGCCAGACCGATCCGCTGCACGCAGCGGGAGTAATCGAGAACTTCCGCTTCGACACCCACGACCTGACGGCCTACGACCAGATATGGCTGATGGGCTACAACAGCTACCCGCCGCTCAGCGCCGCCGAGCAGGAGAAGCTGGCGCGCTTCATGAACGGCGGTGGCGGCGTGTTCGCCACCGGCGACCATGAGAACCTGGGCGCCGCCATCTCCAGCCAGCTCCCGCGGGTGCGCTCCATGCGGCACTGGAGCGCGCCGCCGTCGGCACTGGGATCGGACCGCATCGACACCACCATGCCCGACCACAACGGCGTGCTGGTGTTCGAGAACCAGTCGGATGACATTCCCCAGACCCTGACGCTCAAGTGGTACGTGTGGGGAGAAACCGCGCTGTTCCTCCGCCGCTACCCGCACCCGCTGCTGTGCAGCCCGGCCGGGCCAATCACCGAATTTCCGGACCACATGCACGAGGGCGAAGTGGTGGCGCCCACCGACCTCACCCAGAGCATGAGCGTCAACGGCTACACCTTCGACGAATACCCGAAAACCAGCGACGGCACCCGCCTGCCGCCCGAAATCGTGGCCTGGGGTCGCAGCGAAGGCCGGCCGGACCCTGAAGTGATGTCCGGCATCCACACCGGCAGCACGCAGGCATCGGCATCGCGGCTCAGCGGCACGGTGGGCGCCTACGATGGCAGGCGGGTCGGGGTTGGGCGCGTGGTGGTGGACGCCACCTGGCACCATTTCTTCGACATCAACCTGATCGGCGACAACGCCGCCAACCGGCCCGGCTTCAACGATCCGCGCAAGGCCCTCTGGAGCAAGGGCTTCACCTACTCGGCCGAAGGCCAGCAGACGCTGGCGCAGATCGATCAGTACTACCGCAACATCGTGAACTGGCTGTCGCCCAACTGGTTCCTCGACCTGTGGGGAGCCCTGGTGATCGAACTCGCGCTGCACCGCGACATGCGCGAGCTGCTGGCGGGCCGGTCCCTCGATACTGCCAGCATCGGCGCGGCGGCCTGGCAGATTGCGCGGCGGCTCCACCCGCCCTGTCTGGTTATCGAGATCTCTTCCGTGTTCTGGGACCTGCCCCGGCTGAAACCCAGGCGCTTCGGACCCTGGGACTGGCCCTACCCCGCCCCCGACGACGGCCCGGGCGACCCGCCGCTGCCCTTTGAATGGCTGGCCAAGGTGGCTCTTGGCGCGGGTGTGCAGGTCATGAGCGAGGCAGGCGCGCGCCAGCGCCCGGCCAGCATGAAGGCCCAGGACATCGCTCAGGCCGCAATGGGGCGAGCAGCCGAGGCACTGGCCTCCCTGGCCCGCAGCCAGCAGGCCAGTGCCGACCGCCTGGCCGAACTGGCCAAGGCCCCGCCCCGACGCGCGGGCGCGAAACCCGCCCAGGCCACCAAGCGCCAGAACCCGGCCCGCCGCCGCTAGAAGACGCACCGGGCAGTGCCGGCCTGGAGCCTGCCTGCTGCGCCGCCCCTCAGGCACCGCCCTTTTCGGCGGCGGCCACGATCATCGGCGTCAGCATGTTCTGCGCGCCGCCGTCGCACGGGATCAGCGCGCCCGACACGTAGCCCGCCGCATCGGAGCCCAGGAACATGGCGAGCTGGGCGATGTCGGCCGTGGTGCCCATGCGGCCCAGCGGCACCATGCCGCGCACCAGCGCGTCGCCCTCGGGGCCCTGCGGGGCCAGGCGCTTCATGCCCTCGGTGCCCTCGATCGGGCCGGGCGAGATGGCGTTCACGCGCACGCCGGCCGGGCCCCACTCCAGCGCCAGCACGCGCATCAGCTGGTCCACGCCGGCCTTGGCCGCGCACACGTGGGCCTGGTAGGGCATGGCCACCACCGCCTGCGGCGCGCTGATGAAGATGACGCTGGCGCCCGGCTTGCGCAGGTGCTCGTAGGCGCGCCGTGCCACATGGAAGCTGCCATGCAGGTCGATCTCCACCACCACCTTGAAGGCGTTGGACGACATGCTGTTCACGTCGGCCAGGAAGTTGCCCGCCGCACCGGAAATCAGCACGTCGATCTCGCCGTGCCGGGCGCGCGCCGTGGCCAGCGCGGCGGCCACGGCCGCGTCGTCGCGCACGTCGGCCACCAGGCCGAGCGCGCCGGAGCCCAGCGTGGCCAGCGCGAAATCCACGTTCTCCTGCTTGCGGCTGGCCACGCTGACCCTGGCGCCGGCGGCGGCGAAGGTCTGCGCGATGCCCAGGTTGATGCCGGTGGTGCCACCAAACACCACCACGTGCCGGTCGGTGAAATCGAAGGTCGCGTTCATGCTGCGCTGCTCCTGGCTCGTCGGGGAAGGGCCACTTTAGCGCCGAGCGTATCGATCAGTCGAGCGTCTGCCGGTAGCGCAGCAGCGCGCCCGCGCTCACCACCGCCATGAAGGCCAGCAGCGGCCACAGGTCGGGCAGCACCTCGGCCACCCCACTGCCCTTGAGCATGATGCTGCGCACGATGCGCAGGAAGTGCGTGAGCGGCAGCACGTTGCCCACCGCCTGGGCCCATTCCGGCATGCCGCGGAACGGGAACATGAAGCCCGACAGCAGGATCGAGGGCAGAAAGAAGAAGAAGGTCATCTGCATGGCCTGCAGCTGGTTGCGCGCCAGCGTACTGAAGGTGAAGCCCACTGCCAGGTTGGCCAGGATGAACACGCCGATCATCGCCATCAGCAGCACGAAGCTGCCCAGCATGGGCACCGCGAACAGCCACCAGGCCGCCACCAGGATCACCGCCAGCTGGATGTAGCCGATCACCACGTAGGGCGCGATCTTGCCCAGCATCACCTCCACCGGGCGCACCGGCGTGGCCAGCAGGTTTTCCATGGTGCCGCGCTCGCGTTCGCGCGTCATGGCCAGGCCGGTGAGCATCACCATGGTCATGGTCAGGATGGTGCCGATCAGCCCCGGCACGATGTTCAGCCGCGACAGCCCCTCCGGGTTGTAGCGCTTGTGCACGCGCAGCTCGAAGGGCGGCGGCGCCTGTTGCGCCTGCCGCCACGGGCCGGCCAGCTCGCGCGCCAGCACCTGGCTGCCGACCTGGTTCAGCGCCGCCAGCGCGTTGCCGGCGGCCACCGGGTCGGTGGCGTCCACGGCCATGTAGAGCACCGGGTGGCGGCCACGCCGCAGGTCGCGCTCGAAGCCCGGCGGCAGCACCAGCATGAACTGCGCGTCGCCGCGCGCCAGCAGCTCGTCGGCCTGGCTTTCGCTCACGCCGTTGGCCACCACGCGGAAGTAGCCGGTGTTCTGCAACGCCACCACCAGGCTGCGCGTGATCGGTCCCTGCTCGGCCGTCACCACCGCCAGCGGCAGGTCCTTGGGGTCGGTGTTGATGGCGTAGCCGAACAGCACCAGCTGCGCCACCGGGATCATCACCGCCATGGCGAAGGTCAGCCGGTCGCGCAGCATCTGCTGGAATTCCTTGACGAACACCGCCGCGGTGCGGGCCAGCGAGAACGCGCTCATCCTGCGTGCTCCCCGTCGCGAAAGTTGTCATTCGCCTGGCCGATCAGGCTGATGAAGACGTCTTCCAGATTGGCCTGGGTCGGCCGCACGTGCAGGCCCGGCTGCTGCGCCAGCGGCGCCACCGCCTGCCCGACCATCCGCGCGTCGGGCCCGGCCACGTGCAGGCTGGCGCCGAAGGCGGCCACGCTCTGCACGCCGGGCGCCGCCTTCAGCGCGGCGATCTGCTCGCGCGAGACGGGCCCGGCCACCTCGATCACCGTCAGCGCAGCGTGGTCGATGATGTCGCCCTCGGTCCCGCGCGCCAGGATGTGGCCGTAGGCGATGTAGACCAGTTCGTGGCAACGCTCGGCCTCGTCCATGTAGTGCGTGGACACCAGCACCGTGATGCCCTGGGCCGCCAGCTCGTGGATCTGGTCCCAGAAGTCGCGCCGCGCCTTCGGGTCGACGCCGGCGGTGGGTTCGTCCAGCAGCAGCAGGCGCGGGTCGTGGATCAGGCAGGCGGCCAGCGCCAGCCGCTGCTTCCAGCCGCCCGAGAGGTTGCCCGCCAGCTGGTTCTGGCGCCCCACCAGGCCGAGCTGATCCAGCGCGCGGTCCACGGCCGCGCGGCGATCCGGCAGCTGGAACAGGCGGCCGATGAAGTCCAGGTTCTGGCGGATGGAGAGGTCTTCGTACAGGCCGAAGCGCTGCGTCATGTAGCCGACCTGGCGCTTGATCTGCAGCGCCTGGGTGCGGATGTCCAGCCCCAGGCAGGTGCCCTCGCCGGCGTCGGGCGTGAGCAGGCCGCACAGCATGCGGATGGTGGTGGTCTTGCCGCTGCCGTTGGGGCCGAGAAAACCGCAGATGCGCCCGGTGCGCACCTGCAGGTCCACGTGGTCCACCACGGCGCGGCCGTCGTAGTGCTTGGTGAGGCCGCGCACGTCGATCGCCAGCGGCGCGTCGGCTCCGCCGGCAGCCGCTCCATCCGCTTCCGATTTCATAGCTGCCTGCGCCTGCTGCATATGGGCTGGAGGCTATTTTTGCTTTGAATTGCCGGCACCGCCGCGGCGCACGTCCAGCGGCAGGCCTGGCTTGAGGCGCACGGCGTCGGCGGGCGCGGGGCGGGCTTCGGCCATGAACACCAGCTTGGCGCGCTGGGCGTTGGAGTAGATCACCGGCGGCGTGTATTCGGCCTCGGTGGCCACGCGCGTCACGCTGGCGGCGATGGGCGCGCCGCAGCCGTCGCAGGCCAGCTGCACCGTGTCGCCGGGGTGCAGGGTGGCGACCTCGGTTTCGGGCACGAAGAAGCGCGCCTTGATGTTGGCGGGCGGCAGCAGCGCCACCACCGGCTGGCCGGCCGGCACCCATTCGCCGACGCGGAAATAGGTGTCGCTCACCTGCCCGGCCGCCGGCGCCGCCTGGCGGGTTTCCTCCACGCGCCACTGCTGCGCGGCCAGCGCGCTGCTGGCGGCGCGCGCCTGCGCCTGGGCGGCGGCGCGCTCGTCCACACGGGCTGGCTGGCGCGCGGTACGCAGCGCGGCTTCCAGCTCGGCCACGCGGGCGCGGCCCTGTTCGGCCGCGGTGCGGGCGGCGTCCACTTCCTGGCTGGAGACGGCGCCGCCGCCCACCAGCGGCGCCTTGCGCTGCCAGTCGGTCTGGGCCAGCGCGGCCTGCTCGCGCGCCTGCTTCAGCTGGGCCTGGATCTGCGCGATCTCGTCCGGCCGGCGGCCGCTCTGCAGGTTGGCGGCCTGCGCCTGGGCGGCTTCCACCTGGGCGCTGGCCTGGTCGCGCGCACGGGCTTCGGGCGTGGCGTCCAGCCGGAACAGCGGCGCCTCGGCGGCCACCTGCTGGCCGGCCTGCACCGCCAGTTCCTCCAGCCGGCCGGCCACCGGCGCGGCGATGTAGACGTAATCGCCTTCAGCGTAGCCCGACCAGCCGCCAGCCGGCGCCGGCTGGCAGGCGGCCAGCAGCAGCGCCAGGGCGCCTGCCACTGCAACGGATGCGCCACGCGGGCGCGCTAGCTCAACCATGGGCCAACTCCTCGGTACTCGGTGCCCTGGTCAGGGCGTGCAGGGCCATGTCGATGCGGGCTTCCAGCGCCTCGGGCGACAGCACCTGCGCCGCCAGTTCAGCCGCCAGCGGCAACGCCGCCGGACCCTGCGGCCGCAGGCGCGAGGCCACCAGCACCGGCGCCAGCACCCCGCCAATCAGAAAGCTCATGCGCCGCCACGGCGGCTGCGCGGCCACGGCGCCGGCGCGCTCGGCCTCGTCCAGCAGGCCCATCAGCAGGCCCAGGTGGCGCGGCACGTTGGCACGCATGAAGGCCTGCGCCACGGGCTCGCCGGCGTCGGCATCGGCCAGCACGCGTCGGATGGTGTCGCCATGCTCGGCCAGCACCGCGGCGATCAGCTGCAGCGCGCCGCGCAGACGCGCCAGCGGCTCGCCCGGCGCCAGCACGCGCTCCGACAGGCGTGCGTAGACCTCGTCGTAGAACTGCTGCAGCACCTGGCGCAAAAAGGCTTCCTTGCTATCGAAGTGATAGTGGAACATGCCCGGTGCGACGCCCGCGTCGTCGGCCACCGCACGCACCGTCAGGCCGGCGCAGCCCAGCCGCGGGTACAGCCGCCGGCCGCTTTGCAGCAGGCGCTGGTCAAGGTTGCGTGAAGGCCTGGGCATGACGGGCCGCAGTATGGCGCGTTATTGGTCAAATGTCCAATAACAACCAGGCCAACCCCATGGCGGCCGTGGCGACCGCCGGTTCAGATCAGCGGTTGCGGCCGGATCGGCCTGGCGACGAAGTCGGCGATGCGCGCCAGCGCCGCCGGCTGCAGCAGGTAGAGCCTGCCATCGGCCACGCGGTGCAGGCCCAGGCGCTCGAGCTTGCGCAGCGTCTTGTTGGTGTGCACCAGCGACAGGCCCAGGGCGTCGGCGATGTGCTGCTGTGTGAGCGGAAATTCCACGCCGCCGTGGCCGTCACCCAGGCCCAGCCGGTCGGCGCGGCGCCACAGCACCACCAGCAGCATGGCCACGCGCTCGGCCGCGTTGCGCTGGCCCAGCGTGACCAGGTTCTCGTCCAGCAGCTGCTCCTGCTTGGCGGCCAGCCAGGTCACGTCGTAGGCGAACTCGGGCTTGCGCTGGAACAGCGGCCACAGATCGCCGCGCGGAAACACGCACAGCTGCAGGTCGGTCAGTGCCTCGACGCCGTGCGTGGCCTCGTCGGCGAACTCGCCCTGCAGGCCGATGAAATCACCCGGCAGCAGGAAGTTGAGGATCTGCCGGCGCCCGTCGGCCAGCGACTTGTAGCGGAAGGCCCAGCCGTCGTACACCGTGTAGAGCTTGATCGGCAAACGCCCTTCTGCCACCAGCGTGCGGCCGGCGCGCAGTTTCTCGGTGCCGCCGCGGAAGGCCTGGACGGTGGCCAGGTCCTCGGCGTCGGCCGGCAGGAACAGGCCGGGCTGGCGCCAGCGGCAGTCGCGGCAGCGCTCGGGGGGCGATGAGGGCGACGAGGGCGGTGGTGACGGCGGCGGGTTCATGGCGGCGTTTGTAGCAGCAGCCGGGCGGTTTTTCTATGCTGCCTTGCCCGGGGCCGGCACGGCGCCGCCGGCCAGGCCCTGCTCCAGCAGGCCGATGACCTGCTCGGCGAACGCGGTGTAGCTGATGGGCCCGCCCGGCCGCAGCCAGGTGAAGGTCCAGTTGATCATGCCGAACAGCATCATGGTCACCGCGGTCTGGTTCTGCGCCGTGACCTGCGGCGCGTAGGCGCGGCGCACGAAGCGCGTCATGGCGGCCACCACGTCGCGCTGGCGGTTCAGGATCACCTCGCGCTGCGCGTCGCTCAGGAACTGCGTGCTGCCCAGCAGCGCCGCGTGCCGCGTGGCCGAGGTCTCGTACTCGCCCAGGAAGGCGCGGATCAGCTGGTGCAGCGCGGCGCGCTCGTCGAGCTTCTGCCGGTGCGCCGTGCCCTCGGCCTGGCCGATCAGCACCAGCAGGCGCTGGGTGTAGCGGTCCAGCAGGTCGAACAGGATGGCTTCCTTGCTCTCGTAGTAGTGGTACAGCCGCGCCTTGGAAGTCCCGCAGGCGCCGGCGATGTCGTTCATGCTGGTGGCCGGGTAGCTCTGGCGGGCGAACAGCGCAGCCGCGACGTTGAGGATTTCGTCGCGCCGCAACTCGTGCGAGGCGGAGATGGGACGGGCCATGGGGGTGAATTATCGGGGCGACCCCGAATTGGAAGCCAAATCAGCCTCCAGCCTTTTAATGGCGGGCGCAGGCAGCTATGGTTTCAGGAGTCATGAGGAGCGCCGTCCGCCCCCGCCAGCCACGCTGCCACCGCCTGCACCCGCGCCTGCTCCACCGCCTTGCCGATGGCCTCGCCCTTCGCGCCACGGGCCTGCGCGGCCTGGGCGATGGCGGCGGTGTCCACGCCCTGCGCGGCGGCCAGCACGCCCGGCAGGCGCTGTCGCGGCGGGTAGGGGCGCTCCTGCAGGCCGGCGCGGCCGCGGGCGTCGCATTCGCAGGCCAGCAGCACGTCGGCAAAACGCGCGGGCTTGCGCAGCGCGTCGCAGCGGATCAGCAGGCGCACCAGCGCGGCGGCGCCCAGCTCGCCCGAGCGGTGGATGTTGCCGTGCTCGCGCGCCACCACCTGGGCGAGTTCGTGGCAGTCGTTCGGCACGCGCAGGCGCTCGGCCAGTTGGGCTTCCAGCCGCTGGCTGCGGCCTTCGTGGCCGATGTGGCGCGGCAGCACGTCGGCCGCCGTGGTGCCCTTGCCAAGATCGTGCGTGAGGCAAGCGTAGCGCACCGGCAGGCTGGCGCCCAGGCGCGCGGCCTGCTGCAGCACCAGCATCAGGTGCACGCCGGTGTCGACCTCGGGGTGGTGCTCGGCGCTCTGCGGCACGCCCCACAGGCGCTCCACCTCGGGCAGCACCACGGCCAGCGCGCCGCAGGCACGCAGCACCTCGAACATGCGCTCCGGGTGCGCCTCCATCAGGCCGCGGGCCAGCTCCTGCCACACGCGCTCGGGCACCAGGTGATCGGCCTCGCCGTCGGCCACCATCTCGCGCATCAGCGCCATCGTTTCCTGCGCGATGGTGAAGTCGTGAAAGCGCGCCGCGAAGCGCGCCAGGCGCAGGATGCGCACCGGGTCCTCGCGGAAGGCGTCGGTCACGTGGCGCAGCACGCGGGCCCGCAGATCCGCCTGACCGTGGAACGGGTCGATCAGCGCATTTTCAGTGCCTTTTGGGCCGCTGGCCGGCTCCCAGCCGGCGCAGGCAGCTATCGCATTGATAGTCAGGTCGCGCCGCGCCAGGTCTTCCTCCAGCGTGACCTCGGGGCTGGCCAGCACGGTGAAACCCTTGTAGCCGCGCCCGCTCTTGCGCTCGGTGCGGGCCAGCGCGTACTCCTCGTGCGTCTGCGGGTGCAGGAACACCGGGAAGTCCTTGCCCACCGGCACGAAGCCGCCGGCCACCATCTGCTCGGGCGTGGCGCCCACCACCACCCAGTCGTGGTCCTGCACCGGCAGGCCCAGCAGCCTGTCGCGCACCGCACCGCCGACCATGTAGATTTTCATGGCCTGCAGTGTAGGGGCGCGCCCTCAACCGGCTTGACATGGGTGGGCGCTGCCCCATAAGGTCGGCGCTTTTTCGGCCAGTGGCCAGCTTCCGGAGGAGCCTTTCACCATGCGCGATCAGATCGCCCCGTTCACCGCCCTCGCGGCCCTTTCCCTTGCCGGCCTGCTGCTGGCGCCGCCCGCACTGGCGGCCGGGCCGTCCATCGAGCCCGGCCTGTGGGAAGTGCAATCCGACATGCAGTCGCCCGACCGGCCCGAG
>Ga0116151_10003002_pt1 | contig 15271 bp, 10 predicted proteins | sample AD_UKC117_MetaG_FD_89893 | JGI IMG/M metagenome (GOLD analysis project Ga0116151, IMG submission 89893) | Active sludge microbial communities of municipal wastewater-treating anaerobic digesters from Hong Kong - AD_UKC117_MetaG | ecosystem: Engineered > Bioreactor > Anaerobic > Digestate...
CCATCTCTTCGAGCGGCGTCTCGATGGTGCGCTTGGTCATCGGCAGGTCGCGGGTGACCTCATAGGCGAGCAGGTGGCTGATCTCGCGCAGGAGCCGCCGGAAGCTCGCGGTGGAGGTGTCGCGCTCGCGCATCAGCGTCAGCTTGTGCTGCACCAGCGGGTGTTCGACGATGGTCAGGTGCTCGGTCATCGGGGCCTCCTCGCAGGCGGCTTGGCACGGTCTGTGCGCGCGCGCACATTTCATCAAGCAGTTGATATATCAGCGTTATCGTTTCGGCGTTAACCCGGTGTCAATCCTCCTCGACATGCGCCCGCGCTCACCGGATCCGGTGACGCGCGCTGCACAACTGTCCCGCCCGGCGGGCCACCGCCGGGCAGCGCCCGCCCTCGTCTCGTTGCGGTGCGGTCAAGCCGGGAATGGTGAACTCCGAATGCCGGCGACAGGACGGCCATCGTCACAGGAAGCTCCGCCCGTGCTTCCCCGGCGGGATGCCGAGATGCGCCGCGAGCGTCTCGCCGACATCGGCGTAGCCGACCAGCCCGATGCCGCGCGGGGCGATCCCCGGCCCGCATCCCAGCACCGGCACGCGCTCGCGGGTATGATCGGTGCCCGCCCATGTGGGGTCGTTGCCGTGATCGGCGGTGACGAACATCAGGTCGCCGGGGCGCAGCCGCGCGAAGACCTCCGGCAGGCGCGCATCGAAGGCCTCCAGCGCCCGGGCATAGCCCGCCACGTCGCGGGCATGACCGTAGAGCGTGTCGAAATCCACGTAATTGGCGAAGATGAGATCGCCCTCGCCCGCCGCTTCCAGCGCCGCCAGGGTCGCATCCACCAGCGCCATGTCGTCCTTGCCCTTGGCGAGCGTGGTGATGCCGCGATGGGCGAAGATGTCGCCGATCTTGCCGATGGCATGGGTGCGCCCGCCCGCCGCCACCACCCGGTCGAGCAGCGTCGGCTCGGGCGGCGGGATCGCGAGATCGCGGCGGTTCGGCGTGCGGAAGAAGGTCTCGGCCGTCTCGCCGACGAAGGGCCGGGCGATCACCCGGCCGACGCGCAGCGGGTGCACGATCTCCGCCGCGATCCGGCAGGTGTCGTAGAGCCGCTCCAGCCCGAAATGCGTCTCGTGAGCGGCGATCTGCAGCACGCTGTCAACGGAGGTGTAGAGGATCGGCTTGCCCGTGCGGATGTGCTCCTCGCCGTATTCGCGCAGCACCGGCATGCCCGAGGAATGCACGTTGCAGAGCGTGCCCGGCAGGCCGGCGCGCGCGATCAGCGGGTCGGTGACCTCCGGCGGGATGGCCGGGACCGTTCGCGGGAAATAATGCCATTCCCAGGGCACCGGCACCCCGGCGAGTTCCCAATGGCCCGAGGGCGTGTCCTTGCCGCGCGAAACCTCCGTCGCCGCCCCCCAGAGGCCGCGGGGCGGGGCATCGAGGCCCGGGAGCGCGATGTCGGAGGCGAGGCGCAGCGCGGCGCCGAGACCCAGCGCCGCGAGGTTCGGCACATGGAGCGGGCCGGAGCGGCCCTCCTCGGCCCGGCCCTCGGCGCAGGCCTGCACGATATGGCCGAGCGTATTGGCGCCGGCATCGCCGAATTCCGCGGCATCCGGCGCGCCGCCGCAGCCGGCCGAATCCATCACCATGAGGAGTGCGCGCGGCATCAGGCGATCCGATCCTGGATCAGCGGGCCGGTCTCCGGCGCCTCGGGTCCGATCGCATAGGCGGCGAGCAGGCGCGCCCGCGCCGCCTCCAGGCTCGCGGCATCGGCGGCATGGATGCGCGCGAGCGGCGTGTCGGCCTCGACCGCGAGCCCGAGCCCGGCGAGTTGGTCGAGCCCGACCGAATGGTCGATGCGGTCGCTCGCGCGCCGCCGGCCGCCGCCGAGCTCGACCACGGCCAGCCCCAGCGCGCGGGTGTCGATCGAAGTCACGAAGCCCTCGGCGCCCGCGAGCACGTCCTCGACGATGGCGGCCTCCCGCAGATGCGTCTCGAAGTTCTCCAGGAAGTCCGCCGGCCCGCCCAGGGCGGCGACCATGCGCCCGAAGCGCTCCGCCGCGCGGCCCGACTGGAAGGCCTCGCCCATCGCCTCGGCCCCGGCCGCCGCGTTCGCGGCCAGCCCCGCCCGCACGAGCAGCGCGCCCCCGAGCGCCACGGTGACGTCCCAGAGCCGCGCGTCCACCGCCTCCATGCGCAGGAAGCGCGCGGCATTGGCCATCTCCAATGCGTTACCGGCGGCGCTGGCGAGCGGCTCGTTCATGTCGGTGACGAGCGCAGAGGTCGGGCAGCCCGCGCCCTTCGCCACCTCGACCAGCGCGCGGGCCAGCGCAAGCGCGTCTTCGAGCCGTGCCATGAAGGCGCCCGTGCCGGTCTTGACGTCGAGCACCAGCGCGTCGAGCCCGGCGGCGAGCTTCTTCGACAGGATCGAGGCGGTGATCAGGTCGATGCTCTCGACCGTCCCGGTCACGTCGCGGATGCCGTAGAACCGCCGGTCCGCGGGCGCGATATCCGCCGTCTGGCCGATGATGGCGCAGCCGGCCTCCGCCACCACCCGGCGAAGGGTCGCGATGTCGGGCTGCGTCGCATAGCCGGGGATCGCGTCGAACTTGTCGAGCGTGCCGCCGGTATGCCCCAGCCCCCGCCCGGAGATCATCGGCACATAGGCGCCGCAGGCGGCCAGCGCGGGGGCGAGCATCAGGCTCACGTTGTCCCCGACCCCGCCGGTCGAATGCTTGTCGACCACCGGGCCGGGCAGGTCCCAGTCGAGCACCCGGCCCGAATCGCGCATGGCCAGCGTCAGCGCCACCCGCTCGGCGGTCGTCATGCCGCGGAAGAAGATCGCCATGGCGAAGGCCGCGACCTGGCCCTCGGAGATCGTCTCGTCGCTCAGGCCGGCGACCATGAAGCGGATCTGCTCCCCGGTCAGCTCCCCGCCGTCGCGCTTCCCGACGATGATCTCCTGCGGCAGCATCAGTAGTCCTCGTCGTCCTCCGCGGCTTCGGCCCCCTCGAGCGTCGCGAGCAGGGCGTCGAGCAGTCCGGAGGCGCCGATGCGGAAATGCTTCGGCCCGGCCCAGCCCGGTCCCATGATCTCGTCGGCGAGCCCCAGATAGACCCCGGCATCGGCGACGCTGCGCACGCCGCCGGCGGCCTTGAAGCCGGCGCGCCCGCCATGGCGCGCGATCGCGTCGAGCAGGATGCGCGCCGCCTCGGGGGTGGCGTTGACCGGGACCTTGCCGGTGGAGGTCTTGAGGAAATCCGCCCCGCCCCGGAGCGCGCGCTCGGCGGCCACGCCGATCAGCGCGGGGTCGCGCAATTCGCCGGTCTCGAGGATCGCCTTGAGCGGGGCCGGGCCGCAGACCGCCTTGATCCGGCGCACCGCCTCGGTGACCGCTTCCTCGCCGCCGGCGCGCAGGCCGCGCCATGGCACCACCATGTCGATCTCCTCGGCGCCGGCGTCGAGCGCCGCCCGCGTCGCCGCCTCCACGGCATCGAGCTTCTCGTCGCCGCCGGGGAAGTTCACGACCGTGGCGACGCGGATGCCGGTATGGGCCAGCGCCGTCTTCGCCTGCGCCACGAAGCGCGGCCAGATGCAGACCGCCGCCACCGAGCCATGCGGCGTCTGCGCCCGCTCGCAGAGCCTGTCGATCGCCGCGGCGTCGCAGCCCTCGTCGAGATCGGTGAGGTCGAGGCAGACCAGGGCGCGGCGCGCGGTGGTCTTCAGCTCGCTGTCCACAATCATGTCTCGCCCTGCTCCAGATGTTGCCGCGTGAAGGCGCCCGGCAGCAGGGCGCCCAGGGTGGTGCGCGCCCGCTCGCCGTCGGGGCCGGCGAGGATCACCGGCGTCTCCGGGCCGGCGAATTCCGCCAGCTTCTGGCGGCAGCCGCCGCAGGGCGGGACCGGATCCGGCGCGTCGGCGAGCACCAGCACCTCGGCGATGTCCCTTTCGCCCGCCGCGACCATCGCCGCGACCGCCCCGGCCTCCGCGCAGGTGCCCTGGGGAAGGGCCACGTTCTCCACGTTGCAGCCGGCGAAGACCCGCCCGTCGCGGCACCGGATCGCGGCCCCGACCTTGAAGCCCGAATAGGGCGCATGCGCGTTCTCCCGGGCCCGCGATGCGGCGTCGAAGAGGCTCATGGCGTCGTGATCCGATCCAGCTTGCCGGCCGAGTATTGGCGAGCGGGCCGGGCTTGGCAAGCGCGGGCGGCCGCGGCCCCCGGTCAGGCCCCGGCCTGGCGCTGGCCCGCGGCCCAGCTCTCGATCTTGCGGTAGATCGTCGAGGGCGAGAGCTCGAGCACCTTGGCGGCGCGCGGGATCGAGCCGCCGCAATGCTCGATCGTCGCCTCGATCAGCTGGCGCTCGACCTCGGCGAGCGGCGTGCCCACCAGCGGCGCGATGCGGTCGCTGAGGTTGCCGGCGCTCCGCGCCCCGTTGCTGCCGGCGGGCGGCTCGACCGCTGCCGCCGCGGGCGCCGCCACCGGCGCGGGCGGGGCCTCGGTCAGCGACAGCTCGACCGGCAGCATGTCCGCCGTGACCAGCGGGCCGTCGTGGAGCACCACCACGTTGCGCAGTACGTTGAGGAGCTGGCGCACGTTCCCCGGCCAGGGCCGGCTCGCGAGGATGCGCGAGACCTCGGGATCGAAGCCGGTGAAGGTCTTGCCCTCCTCGGCGGCGAAGGCCGCGAGATTGGCGGAAGCGATCTCGATGATGTCCTCGGGCCGGCCGCGCAGGGGCGGCATGTGGATCGGCACCACATGCAGCCGGTAGTAGAGATCCTCGCGGAACCGGCCGGCGCGGACCTCCTCGGCCGGGTCGCGATTGGTGGCGCAGACGATGCGCACGTCGACCGGCGTGGCGCGGGCCGAGCCGACCGGCTGGATCGTCGAGGTCTGCAGGAAGCGCAGGAGCTTGGTCTGCAGGCTGAGATCCATCTCGCAGATCTCGTCGAGGAAGAGCGTGCCGCCATTGGCGACCGCCGCCGCGCCCGGCTTGTCGGAAAGCGCCCCGGTAAAGGCGCCCTTGAGATGGCCGAAGACCTCCGATTCCAGCAGGTCGCGCGGGATCGCGGCGCAGTTGAGCGGCACGAAGGGCTTGGCCGCCCGCGCCGAGACCGCGTGGATCGCCCGGGCGCAGACGTCCTTGCCGGTGCCGCTCTCGCCGGTGATGAAGACCGTCGCGGTGGAGCGGCCGATGGAGCGGACCATGCGGTAGATCTCGCGCATCGCCGTGGAGCGCCCGATGAAGCCCTCGAAGCCGTCGCGCCCGGTCTCCGCCTCCACCGCCGCCTCCGGCACGAAGGGCGCGGTCGCCAGGGCGTTCTGCACCGCGCTCAGGAGCCGGGTCTCGTCGAAGGGCTTGACCAGGAAGTCGAAGGCGCCGGCGCGCATCGCCTGCACCGCGCGGTTGATCGAGCCGTTCGCCGTGATCACGATCACCCGGACCTCGGGCCGGTCGCGGTGCAATTCGTCGAGCAGCTCGAGCCCGTCCCCGTCGGGAAGCTGCAGGTCCAGCATGACCAGCCGCATGCGCTCGACACCGATCTGCGCCCGCGCCTCGGCCAGGGTGGAGGCCGAGATCACCGGATGGCCGGCGCGCTCCAGCACCTGCCGGTAGACCATCGAGAGCGATGGCGTATCCTCGACGAGCAGCAGTCGGCCGGGCATTCAGGTCTCCGTCCGCCGGGCCTCGGCATAGATCACCGCGGCGTCGATCTCCGACATGCAGATGCGGACCAGATCGGCGATTCCCGTCAGATCCTCGGCATGGGCCGCGGTGTTGAGCTTGCGGGCGCAGCGCTGGAGCCGGTTGGCCCCGATCGCGCCCGCCACCGAGATGAGGATATGCGAGGCCGAGCGGATCGGGCCGCGCTCGACCGGGGCGAGGCTGCCCGCCAGATCGTCGCGGGCGCTGCCGAGATCGGCCACCACCTTTTCCAGCAGCTCCGACATCATCTCCGCGCCGATCGCCTCGGCGAGCGCATCGTAGATCGCCAGATCGACCACCGGCTCGCCATCCGCCATCGCCGCCTCCCCGGCCGGTGCCGGCACGGCCTGGGGCCCCCGCCGCACATGCTCCGCGAGCCCCTTGGCCAGCGCCTCGATGCTGGCGATCGGCTTGGAGATCAGCCCGTTCGCCCCGGCCCCGGCGATGCGGTCGCGATGCTCGCGCAGGGCATAGGCGGTCAGCGCCACGATCGGCGTGTCCTGGCGGCCGTCGCGGCGCGACCGGATGGCGCGGATCACGTCGAGGCCGGTCATGCGCGGCATCTCGATATCGACCACCACGAGATCGAACGCGGTTTCCTCGAAGCGTTCCAGCGCCTCGATCCCGTCCGCGCTGAGCGTGACCTCGGCATCGAGCATGCTGAGCATCTGGGTGGCGACCATCTGGTTGGTCGGATTGTCCTCGGCGAGCAGGATCTTCAGGCCGGCCAGAAGGCCTCGCCGCTTCTCCCCGGCGCGCCCGGAGGGCAGTACCGCGGTCTCGATGCAGAGCGCCGCCGGCAGCTCCAGTAGGGCCTCCACGCCGCCCGCGTCGCGGTTGCCGATGGCGATGCGCGCACCGATCTCCGCCGAGAGCTCCTGCACGATGCGAAGCCCCAGCCCGTGGCCGGAGGCGGCGAGGCCGGTGACGCGGCCGCGCGGGCCCGAGACCGCGGCCAGCGCGGCGGCGTTCAGCCCCGATCCCTCGTCGGTGAGCCGGAAGACGATGCCGCCTTCGGGCGCGCGCCGGACCGCGACCGAGACCGTGCCGCGATCGCTGTGGTCGATGGAATTGCCGACCAGGTTCCCGAGCACCCGCGCCAGCGCCAGGCCGTCGGTCGCGAGCGCCGCGGGCAGGTTGCGCTCCGCCATGAGCTCGAAGCCCAAGCCTCTCGCCCGGGCCTCCGGCGCCCAGCGGCTTTCGAAGGCATCGAGAAACCCGCCGAGATCGGTGCAGCCGTCGGTGGCCCGGGCGCTCTCCGCCGCCTCCCCGGAACCCGCGAGCACGTCCGACAGCGCCTCGATCGTGCGCGCCGCCGAGGCGATCCGCTGGATCTGCGCCCGCGCTTCGGCCGGAGGATCGCCGGCCTCGAGCGCCCCCAGGCCGCCGAAGACGCCCTGCAGGGCGTTGCGCATGTCATGGGCCAGCATCGCCAGCTCCAGCCGGCTCTCGGGCAGGGGCGTCGCGGCGGCCGGGCTCAATCCGGAATCGAACGCTGCGTTCAATGGTTTCATTCTATCCTCGGGCACTCCGGGAAACGCCCCTCGCTTCACCGCCCGACAACACCCAATAGTTGAATCGGCCTAGGCGATTTCAGCGTACAATACACGAGGTGCTGCAAAATGCAAAAGCAATGCATCCAGCGGTCAGGAGGCGACCCGGCTGAAGATGCTGCGGCGCAGGCCGTTCACGTCGCTTGGAATTTCAACGACATCGTCAAATATATCAGGCTTCTGCGGCAATCCGAGCGATACGAAGAGCGCGCCGGGAAACCGCTCGCGCAAACGTGACATCAGCGGATCTTCGCCCACGCTGGTGGTATCGACCAGCACCACGTCGACGGGCTCCGTATCCTCGGGCTCGGCGAAGGTCACCCGCTCGGAGCGCAGCGCGGCCTGGTAGATCGTCGCCAGCGCCGAGGAGCGCGTCTCCAGGTGGATGCGGATCCGCTCGCTCTTCACCGGCGCGGCCGGGAGGGAGACGCGGATCACCTGCCGCCCGCCGGGCCCGTCCTCGAGGCTGAGCATGCCGCGCGCCGTGGCGATCAGCCCCCGCGAGATCAGCGGCCGCAGCGCATCGGCGGAGACCTGGTCGGCCGCCACGTCGCTGAGGCCCATCAGCAGGTCGAGCTTCCAGTCCATCGTCGCGTCGCCGGTCCCGAGGGAAATCTCGCCGACCAGCGCCTTGCCGTCATGGCCGAAACTCAGCGAGACGTTCTCGGTCGGCCGCGCCTCCAGCACGTATTCGGTCAGATGCACGAAGATCTGGCAGATGCGGTCGACATCCCCGTCCAGCCGGTCCGGCGTTCCCGGCAGGACTTTCACCGCGAGATCCGCCGCGCCGTCGCTCGCCAGCGCTTCGCGCACCGAATTGCAGAGCTCCGCCACCGAGAACGGCGCGCGCACCAGGAAGAGCCGCCCGTCCTGCATCTCGGCATAATCGAGCAGGCCCGCGAGCATCTGCAGCATGGAGCGGCCGCATTGCTGCGCCTGCCCCACCAGGCGCTGCTGCACGCCACCCAGCTCGGTCTGGTCGAGCAGCGCCAGCGGCCCGAGCACGCCGTTGAGCGGATTGCGCAGCTCGTGGCTCATCATCGTCAGGAAGCGCGACTTGGCCCGGCTCGACAGCTCGGCCTCCTCGGCGTGCTGGCGGCTCAGCCGGACCAGCTCGCGCTGGCGCCGGTTCTCGCGCAGGATCAGGAAGAGCGACAGCACGCTGAGCAGCACCGCCGCGATGCTGACGATGGCGGTGGTCTGCGCGCTGGACTGGATCCGGTCCCGCACCAGCGCGCTCGCCACGGTATCGGCACGCACCACCCGCAGCGTGTAGAGCCGGAGCTCCTGCTGGAAACCTTCCAGTTCCACCTGCATCCGCTCGATCGTCACGATGTCCTCGGGGTGGAGCGCCTGCAGGACGGGGTCGATCTCCTCGAGATAGGTGGCGATCTTCTTGAGCGACCCGAAGCCCTCGTCGTAGCCGCGCATCACCTGGCCGACGCGGCCGCGGCTCATCAGGAAGACCCGGCTCCAGAGGATGTCGAAGCGCTCCCGCACGTCCTCGAGCGCCTCTTCGGTCAGGTCGCTGCGGAGCTCGGCCAGGCTGAGCTCGAATCGCAGGAGCTCGACCTCCATCTGGGTGGCCGACCAGAGGATGTTGTCCTGGCTGATGACCCGCAGATCCTCGACGTCGCGGCGGATCGTGAAGAAGCCCACGGCGGCGAACCCGGCCATGGCCAGGAGCACGATCAATCCGAGGTAGCGGGGGGTGGGACGCATCGGCGGTCAGAGCGATTCGATGCGGACGACCTGCCAGATGAGGCGCGAGTAGATCTCCTGGGAACGCAGCTCGCCATGTTCCGAGATCGGATACATGACCCAGAGCGGCCCCTTGTCGCGCCGGGACAGGGGCTTGCCGTCGGCCTCGATCGCAATGATAGCGTCGTATCGGCGGAAGTCGCTGCTGGGGATGTCGACATAATAGTCGTTGGCCGCGGTGAAGCGCAGCGTCAATGCATCCTGAAGCGCGAGGCGCTCGAGCACGTCGCGAACCAGCGGTCCGGTATAGCTGACCAGGCCGTCGGTCCATTCGTTGTCGGTCCGGATGGTGACCTGCGGCATGGCCGCGAGATCCGCGAGCGTGAAGGCGAGCGTCTCGACGTTGTCCGGTCCGCGGCTGAGCGTGAGGAGGATGTCGTCATCGGCCGAAGCGGGGCGCGCCGCGGCAAGGATCGCAAGGATCGCCATCACGGCGGCGCGGCGCGCCCAGGCGGCCAGAACGGGCTTCACAGGCACGCTCGTTACTCCTCGACTCACCCCGCCGCTTCTCAGCGGCGAGGACTCGCCCCGTTGCACCCACCTTCGGTTAAGCAAGACTCGTGCCAAAGACGCCGGAAGGCGTCAATACTCGCAGCCCGAATATTCAAGACTTCGAACTCAACTAGATTTGCAAGACGCTACGCTTTCCGCGAGATCCCTTGCAAAATGCAACGCCGACCCCTGGAGGGGCCGGATCAATGGGCGTGCGGATAGCCGATCTGCGCCAGCGATTCGCTGATCTCGCCGAGGATCGCCGGGTCGTCGATGGTCGCCGGCGCCTTGTATTCCTGGCCGTCGGCGATCCGCCCCATGACCCCGCGCAGGATCTTGCCCGAGCGCGTCTTGGGCAGCCGGTCCACCACCACCGCCGCCTTGAAGGCCGCCACCGGCCCGATGCGCTCGCGCACGAGCTTCACGCATTCCCGGATGATCTCGTCGTGGTCGCGCTCGCAGCCGCGGTTGAGGCAGATGAAGCCCATGGGCAGCTGCCCCTTCAGCTCGTCCGCCACGCCGATCACCGCGCATTCCGCCACGTCGGGATGGCTCGCGAGCACCTCCTCCATGGCGCCGGTCGACAGGCGGTGCCCGGCCACGTTGATGACGTCGTCGGTGCGCGCCATGATCGAGACATAGCCGTCCGCGTCGATGATCCCGGCGTCGCCGGTCTCGTAATAGCCCGGATAGGTGGTGAGATAGGACTTCACGAAACGCGCCTCGGCGTTCCAGAGCGTCGAGAGCGTGCCCGGCGGCAGCGGCAGCCGGATCGCCACCGCGCCGAGCTGGCCGGTGGGCAGCGGCTCGCCCGCCTCGTTCAGGATCTGCACGTCGTAGCCCGGCATCGGCACGGTGGGCGAGCCGAGCTTGACCGGCAGCAGCTCGATCCCCGCCGGATTGGCCGCGATCGCCCAGCCGGTCTCGGTCTGCCACCAATGGTCGATCACCGGGACCTTCAGGTGGCGCTGCGCCCATTCGATGGTGTCGGGGTCGGCGCGCTCCCCCGCGAGGAACAGGTATTGCAGCGTGGAGAGGTCGTAGTCGCCGACGAGCTTCGCCTCCGGATCCTCGCGCTTGATCGCGCGGAAGGCGGTCGGCGCGGTGAAGAAGCTCTTCACCCCGTGCTCGGCGATGACGCGCCAGAAGGTGCCGGCATCGGGCGTGCCCACCGGCTTGCCCTCGAAGACGATGGTGGTCGCCCCGGCGATCAGCGGCCCGTAGCAGATATAGGAATGGCCCACGACCCAGCCGACGTCCGAGGCCGACCAGAAGACGTCCCCCGCCTCGACCCCGTAGATGTTCTTCATCGTCCAGGCCAGCGCCACCATATGGCCGCCATTGGGACGGACCACGCCCTTGGGCGCGCCGGTCGTGCCGGAGGTATAGAGGATATAGAGCGGGTCCATGCCGCCGACCGGGACGCAATCCGCCGGCACGGCGCCTTCCTGGAAAGCCTCCCACTCGTGGTCGCGGCCGGCGACCAGATCCGCCCGCGCCTGGTCGCGCTGGAGAATGACGCAGAATTCGGGCTTGGATTGCGCCAGGTCGATGGCCGCATCGACCATCGGCTTGTAGGGCACCACCCGGCCGGGCTCGAGGCCGCAGGAGGCCGCGATCAGCGCCTTGGGCCGGGCATCGTCGATGCGCACGGCGAGCTCCGGCGCCGCGAAGCCGCCGAAGACCACCGAATGCACCGCGCCGAGCCGGGCGCAGGCGAGCATCGCGACGAGCGCCTCGGGCACCATGGGCATGTAGATGACGACGCGGTCGCCCTTGCCCACGCCCCGCTCGGCGAGCGCCCCGGCGAGCCGCGCGACACGCTCGCGCAGCTCGCCATAGCTGATCTCGGACTTCGTCCCGGTGATCGGTGAATCATGGATGATCGCGGTGCGCTCGCCGTGACCGGCAAGCACGTGGCGGTCCACCGCGTTGAAGCAGGTGTTGCAGACCCCGTCGGCGAACCAGCCGTAGAGCGGCGCCCGGCTGGAATCGAGCACCGCGCGCGATGGCTCGATCCAGTCGATCGCTTCCGCCGCCTTGCGCCAGAAGCCTTCGGGATCCGCCTTCCAGCCCCGGTAGATCTCCGCATATCCCATGTCTTCCCCCTTTCAGGCCGGGGCGCTCTGTCCTCCTCAGGCGTAGCTCTGCACCGGCGCCCCGGCCAGGGCCGCGATGTTGAGCAACCCGCGCGCGGTGATGGAGGGCGTCACGATATGCGCCTTGTTGCCCATCCCCATGAGGATCGGCCCCACCTCCAGCCCGCCCGCGACCATCTTGACGATGTTGCGCACCGCACTCGCCGAATCCGTGGTCGAGTAGACCAGCGCATTGGCCGCGCCCTCGAACCGCGAGTTCGGGAAGATCCGCGCGCGCACGGCGGCGTCGAGCGCCGCATCCGACTGCATCTCGCCGTCATAGGCGAAGTCGAGCCCCTGGGCGTCGAGGATCTCCAGCGCCGCGCGCATCCGCTTCCCGGAATCGGACTCGAGATTGCCGAACTGGGAATGGGAGCAGAGCGCGATCTTCGGTTCCAGGCCGAAGCGGCGCACGTGCCGGGCGGTGGCCACGACCGTGTCGGCAATCTGCTGCGGGGTGGGCACCGGGTTGACCTGGGTGTCGGCGACGAAGAGGATCCCGCGCTCGTGGATCATCAGGGACAGCGCCCCGACCGGCCGCAGGACGGAGGTGCCGAGGATCTGGCGCACGTAGTTGAGGTGCCAGAGATACTGGCCGAACGTCCCGCAGATCAGGCTGTCGGCATCCCCGCGATGCACCATCACCGCCCCGATCGCGGTGGCATTGGTGCGCATGATCGCCCGGGCGAGATCCGGCGTGATGCCGCGGCGCTCCTGGAGCGCGTGATAGGTCTCCCAGTACTCCCGGTAGCGCGGGTCGTCCTCGGGGTTCACCAGGTCGTAGTCGCGGTCGATCTTGAGCGGGATGGCGTTGCGCTCGCAGCGCCGCTCGATGACCTCGGGACGCCCGATCAGGATCGGCCGATCGACGCCCTCCTCGCCCATGGCCAGCGCGGCCCGCAGCACCCGCTCGTCCTCGCCCTCGGCGAAGACGATGCGGCGCACGCTGGTCTTGGCCACCTCGAAGACCCGGCGCATGATGAAGGCGGAGCGATAGACCGACCGGTTGAGCTCCTGCCGGTAGGCCTCGAGATCGGCCAGCGGGCGCTCGGCGACGCCGCTGTCCATGGCGGCCTTGGCCACCGCGAAGGCGACGATGGCGAGCAGCCGCGGATCGAAGGGCTTGGGGATCAGGTATTCGCGGCCGAAGCTCAGCCGCTCGCCGCGATAGGCGGCCGCGGCCTCCGCGCTCGACGAGCCGCGCGCCAGCGCCGCGATCCCCTCGACGCAGGCGATCTCCATCTCGTCGTTGATCGTCGTGGCGCCGACATCGAGCGCGCCGCGGAAGATGAACGGGAAGCAGAGCACGTTGTTGACCTGGTTGGGATAATCCGACCGGCCCGTGGCGATGATCGCCCGCGGATTGGCGGCGCGCGCCACTTCGGGGTCGATCTCCGGATTGGGGTTGGCGAGCGCGAGGATGATCGGATCCTCGCTCATTTCCTTGACCATCTCGCCGCTCAGCAGGTTCGGCCCCGAAAGGCCGAGGAAGAGATCCGCGCCGCCGATGACCTCGCCGAGCGTGCGCTTGTCGCTGGCCTGGGCGAAGAACGCCTTCTCCGGGTTCATGTCGACTTCGCGGCCCTCGTAGACCAGCCCGTGAATGTCGCAGAGCCAGATGTTCTCGCGCTTCGCGCCGAGCTTGATCAGCATCTTGAGGCAGGCGATGCCGGCAGCGCCGCCGCCGGTGGAGACGATCTTGACGTCCCCGATGTTCTTCTCGGCCACGCGCAGCGCGTTGATCGCCGCGGCGCCGACCACGATCGCCGTGCCGTGCTGGTCGTCGTGGAACACCGGGATCTTCATGCGCTCGCGGCAGAGCCGCTCGACGATGAAGCAATCCGGCGCCTTGATGTCCTCGAGGTTGATCGCGCCGAAGGTGGGCTCGAGCGAGGTGACGATCTCGGCGAGGCGCTCGGGGTCCTTCTCGTTCACCTCGATGTCGAAGCAATCGACATTGGCGAACTTCTTGAAGAGCACCGCCTTGCCCTCCATCACCGGCTTCGAGGCGAGCGCGCCGATATTGCCGAGACCCAGCACCGCCGTGCCGTTGCTGACCACCGCCACCAGGTTGCCGCGGGTGGTGTAGCGCGCCGCCGCGCCGGGATCGGCCTTGATCTCGAGGCAGGCCTCGGCGACGCCGGGGGAATAGGCACGGGCGAGGTCGCGCTGGTTCGCCATCGGCTTGGTCGCCCGGATCTCGAGCTTCCCGGGCTTGGGATATTCGTGGTAGTCAAGCGCCGCCTGGCGGACATTGTCAGTGCTGCCGTCACTCATCTCAGCTTCCTCCGTTCATCTCGCTGTGCGAGCGCCGTCCCGGTCGGGCGACGCTTTCTCCCCTCCTTCCTAGCGCGCTTCTGCGGCGCGTCGAAAGGCCCCTCGTGCGGCCTCAGCGGCGCGCGCTGCGGATCAGGTCGAGGATCTCCCGCGCCGCCTGCGGAATGTTGGTTCCGGGCCCGAAGATCGCACTCACCCCCGCCTCCCGGAGGAAGCCGTAATCCTGCTGGGGGATCACCCCGCCGCAGATCACCAGGATCTCCTCCGCCCCCTGCGCCCGCAGCGCCGCGACCAGTTTCGGCGCCAGCGTCTTGTGCCCGGCCGCCTGGCTCGAGATCCCCACCACATGCACGTCGTTGTCGATGGCGTCCTGCGCCGCCTCCTCGGGTGTCTGGAAGAGCGGGCCGACGTCCACGTCGAAGCCGATGTCGGCGAAGGCCGTGGCGATGACCTTGGCGCCGCGGTCGTGGCCGTCCTGGCCCATCTTGACCACCAGCATGCGCGGCCGGCGCCCCTCCTCCTCGGCGAATCGCTCCACATCCGCCTGGATCGCGGCGAAGCCCGCGTCGCCCTCGTAGGCCGCGCCATAGACCCCGGCGAGCGTCTTCACCTCGGCCCGATGCCGCCCGAATACCTTCTCCATCGCGTCGGATATCTCCCCCACGGTGGCGCGTGCGCGCGCCGCCTCGACCGCCGCCGCCAGCAGGTTGCCGCCCTCGCGCGCCGTCCGCTCCAGCCCCTCGATCGCCGTCGCCCAGACCTCCGGGTCCCGCGTCGCGCGGATCCGCTCGAGCCGCGCCACCTGCGCCTCGCGCACGCGGGCATTGTCCACGTCGCGGATGTCGATCGCATCCTCCCGCTCCAGGCGGTAGCGGTTGACGCCGACGATCACCTCCTCGCCGCGGTCCACCGCCGCCTGCCGCCGCGCCGCCGATTCCTCGATGCGGAGCTTGGGCATGCCGCTGGCCACCGCCTTGGTCATGCCGCCCATCGCCTCGACCTCGCCGATCAGCGCCCAGGCCTCCTCCGCCAGCGACGCGGTCAGGCTCTCCACGTAGTAGGAGCCCGCCAGCGGATCGACCACGTGGGTCACCCCGGTCTCGTGCTGGAGGATGAGCTGGGTGTTGCGCGCGATCCGCGCCGAGAACTCGGTCGGGAGCGCGATCGCCTCGTCGAAGGAATTGGTGTGCAGCGACTGCGTGCCGCCGAGCACCGCCGCCAAGGCCTCGTAGGCGGTGCGCACCACGTTGTTGTAAGGGTCCTGCTCCTGGAGGCTGACGCCCGAGGTCTGGCAGTGGGTGCGGAGCATCAGGCTCGCGGGCTTCTTCGCCCCGAATTCCGACATGATGCG
>Ga0116151_10003005_pt1 | contig 15268 bp, 14 predicted proteins | sample AD_UKC117_MetaG_FD_89893 | JGI IMG/M metagenome (GOLD analysis project Ga0116151, IMG submission 89893) | Active sludge microbial communities of municipal wastewater-treating anaerobic digesters from Hong Kong - AD_UKC117_MetaG | ecosystem: Engineered > Bioreactor > Anaerobic > Digestate...
ATCCTGCGCGGCGCCTGGCAGAACCTCCGGACGCGGTCGTTAGGTATGGATGTCCCGGTCGCACTCGCGCTGCTGCTCGCGTTCTCGGCGAGCGTCTACAACACGTTGCGCGGTTCCGGCGAGGTGTACTTCGATTCGGTCACCATGTTCGTGTTCTTCCTGCTGGCGGGGCGCTTCGTCGAAATGAATGCGCGCCATGCCAGCCTGAGCTCTAGCGATGCCCTGGCGCACAGCCTGCCGGAGACCGCCGCACGCTTGAATGCGGACGGCGTCAGCGAACGGATTCCGGTTGGCGCCATTCGCGCCGGCGATCGCCTGTCGATTCCCAAGGGCGCGGTCATTCCCGTCGACGCGGAACTCGTCAGTAGCAGCGCGTCGATCGATCAATCGTTGCTGTCGGGGGAGTCGGCTGCCATCGTCAAGACCGCTGGCAGCGAACTGCCGGGCGGCGCGGTCAATGCGGGCAGCGTCATTCAGGTGATCGCGCGCGCCGGCGTCGACGCATCGACACTGGCGACGATCGTTCGCCTGCTGGAGCGAGCCCAGCGCGAGCGCCCACCGATCGCGCGTGCGGCCGACCGCATCGCGGGCTGGTTCGTACTGGGCATTCTGGTGCTCGCAGTCATCGTTGCCGGCGCCTGGCTGTTAGTCGATCCAAGTCGCGCCTTCAGCGCGGTGCTCGCGGTGCTGGTCGTCACCTGTCCGTGCGCATTGTCGCTGGCAACTCCCGTGGCAGTGGCCGCCGCTACCACACGTCTCGCTCGCGACGGTGTGCTGGTCGCTCGCGCCGATGCCATCGAACGACTGGCTGCCATCGATTCGATCGTATTCGACAAGACCGGCACGCTGACCGAAGGCGCGAATGCTGCTGTGCGGGTGCAGTTCGCCGACGGCCTGTCGGCGGACGCAGCGCTTGCGATCGGCGCGGCCCTGGAGCGCGGCTCCACCCACCCGATCGCGCAGGCCCTGCAACGACACGCGGACCCGGCCGTAACAGCCAGCAACATTCAGGAGACGGCGGGCGCGGGTATCGAAGGTCAGGTCAGCGGTCGCCGTTACCGACTCGGTCGCACCGACTTCGTACGCGCCTTACAGGTGACGGCGGCGCAGCATGGCAAAACGGCCGATAGTGAACTCGTACTCGGTACTGACACCGGCATCGTTGCGGTCTTCGAATTGACGGATCTGGTACGCCCAGCCGCAGTCAGCGCGGTTGCTGAGTTGCGCAAAGCTGGCCTGGAACTCGCCATTGCCAGTGGTGATCACGCTGCAGCAGTCAAACAGGTTGCCGACCAACTGGGTATCGCCAACGCGCACGGTCGCCTGTCGCCAGCCGAAAAAATTGCGACGGTCGTCGCGTTGCGTGCTCAGGGCCGACGCGTATTGATGTTGGGCGACGGTATCAATGACGGTCCGGTGCTGGCCGCTGCCGACGTCTCCTGTGCCATGGGTCAGGGCTCGTCGATCGCACAGGCTGCGGCAGATCTGATCCTGGTGGACGACTCGCTGCGCGGCCTCGGCCAGGCGATCAGAACGGCGCGCCGCGCCCGCCAGGTGCTCAAACAGAACCTCACCTGGGCCCTGCTTTACAACGTTGCCGCCATTCCCGCCGCGGCGCTCGGGTTCGTGCCGCCTTGGCTGGCGGCTATAGGTATGTCACTCTCGTCGCTATTCGTGGTTCTGAACGCACAACGGCTGACCCGCCGATGAACATCGTCTTCGTCCTCGTGCCACTGGGTCTCGTGCTGATTGGTGCCGCCATCTGGGCGCTATTCTGGGCAGTCAACAACGGTCAGTTCGATGAAGTCGACTCCGGCGCCGATGCGCCGTTTCGGGATGACGGCGTATCCAGCGACGAAAACAAGCCGCCGTCCGATCCTGCCAAGCCGAGACCCGAGTAGCTTGCGCTGATTGCGCCGGCGGGACATTGCCGCATGCCGGCGCTACCCCTACACTCCTCACCCAGCAGTTCCGAGGGTCCGAGCGGTGAGCAGAGAATACAATCCAGTCCGTGGCAAGTGGTACGAGAACGTCGAAGAGGGTGAGACGTTTCGCGTGCTGTCCGTCGATGAAGACAGTGAGCTGGTGGAGATCGAGTATCTCGATGGCGAAATCGAAGAACTCGATCTGGATACCTGGCACGAACTCGACCTCGAATACACTGACGAGCCGGAAGGCTGGTCAGACGAATTGGACGATGACGATGAAGAGGATGATGACGACGACGACGAGGACGAGGAAGACCTCGACGACGACGACGAGGATGACGACGACGATGACGATTGGGACGATGACGAAGAAGATGAGGAAGACGACGCCACGGAGAGTGACGATCGCTACTGATGGCGTCGCCGCCACATGAGCGGGTCGGGTGACGGCTGGTACCACGAGAAAGAATCGGCCTGGCTTTACTTGCAGGTTGCCGCCGTCGAGCCGGACCCGGCCAAACGTGCCCTATTCCTGAAACTCGCCGCCACGGCAGAAGACCAGGCTAACAAGTGGCTCGCCGCACATCCGGGAGTCGCGGCCGCATTCCGCCCGGCGCCACGGGCGCGACTCGTGGCAAAACTGGCCAAGTGGCTGGGACCGCGCAACGTGCGGCCCGTGCTGGCGGCGATGAAACTGCGTGGCCTGTCCGTCTACACCAGTCCCAAGGCGACTGTCGGCCATCCGATGCCGACGTCCGTCGCGCAGGTCGGGGAGCGGCACACGGGAATTGCGGGTGGGAATTTACGCGCGGCCGTGTTTGGCGCCAACGACGGACTCGTCTCGAATGCCAGCCTGGTGCTGGGCGTCATCGGCGCCGGCGCATCGGACCAGACAGTCCTGATGACAGGCGCGGCCGGTCTGCTGGCGGGGGCCCTGTCGATGGCGGCGGGCGAGTACGTCTCCGTACGTTCACAGCGTGACATGTACGAGTACCAGATGGAACTCGAACGCGAAGAACTCGCCGAGTATCCCGAAGCGGAAGCGGAAGAGCTGGCGTTGATCTACAACGCGCGTGGTATCGAAATGGAGCAGGCGCGCAGCATGAGCACCGCACTGCTGGCGAATCCCGAGCATGCGCTCGATGTACTGGCTCGCGAGGAATTGGGTCTCAATCCCGACGATCTCGGCTCGCCGCTGGGCGCCGCTGCTTTTTCGTTCCTGGCATTTGCATCCGGCGCCCTGCTGCCGCTGCTGCCAATCCTGTTGAACGTGACGGCCGGACACCTGATCGCTGCAGTGGCCGGCATCACGCTGGTCGCGCTGTTCTTGATCGGCATGACACTCAGCCTTTTCACTGGCCGACACGCCGTGCTCGGCGGCCTGCGCATGCTGGTGATCGGCGCCGGGGCCGGCTTGATCGCTTACTTCGTGGGGCGCGCGTTGGGGGCTGTGGTCGGCTGATTGCATGCCGCAAGCAAGGTCGTTAAGCGTGAAAGTTGTAGGCATCATCGGTCGCCAGAACAGCGGCAAGACGCACTTGATCGAACGACTGATCGCGCATTTCATACGGCAGGGAAAGTCGGTGTCGACCATCAAGCACACGCACCACGTGCGCGTCGCGGTGGACACGCCCGGCAAAGACAGCTACCGACATGCCGCTGCCGGCGCGGCCGAGGTGGTGGTCGCCTCCGACCACGACTGGACACTCCTGCGGCGAGGCGATCGAGGCGCCACGCTCTGGCAGCTGCTGGCGGAGCTCGAACCCGTAGACTGGGTGCTGGTTGAGGGTTACAAACAGGTCCAGGAGCTGCCGCGCATAGAAGTCTGTTACCGGCTTGCCGACGAGCCGCTGCTGGCGGCCAGTGACCCGACTATCGCAGCCCTAGCCTGCCCGCCGGGCGTCGCCAATGGCCTGCCGGGCCGGCCGCAGCTTGATCTCGACGATACGGCAGAAATCGCAGCGTTTCTGACGCAGCTCCCCGGTACCACCCGCAAAGAGGTCCCAACCCGGGCATAACATCGCGCCACGATCGCCCCAGCCGATTTCTGGGGCATACTTCGGCCGGTTGAACCGCCGGCTATTGAAACTGTCCTATAGGGCACTATATCAGTCCCGTTTCCCGGCAATCGCCGGCTTGCATCGTCTACAACCTAGGCTCGAGAGTGATCTGACATGAAACGAATCTTGCTGTTCATCGCCACCAACATCGCTGTACTTCTGGTCCTGTCGGTAATCGTTCGCTTGTTCGGCCTGGATCCCTACCTGACGGCACGGGGCGGCGATCTGACGGGTCTGCTGATTTTCGCGGCCATCATTGGCTTTGGCGGCGCATTCATCTCCTTGGCCATTTCGAAATGGATGGCCAAGCGTTCGATGGGCGTCAAGGTCATCACCGAGCCCAGCAATTCCACCGAACAGTGGCTGGTCGAAACGGTGCGGCGCCAAGCGCACGCGGCCGGCATCAACATGCCGGAAGTCGGCATTTTCGACTCGCCGCAGCCGAATGCCTTTGCCACCGGTGCGCGCCGCAATGCCGCGCTGGTCGCCGTGAGCACCGGCCTGCTGCGCTCGATGAAGAAAGAGGAAGTCGAAGCGGTACTGGGCCATGAGATCGGTCACGTCGCCAACGGCGATATGGTTACGCTGACGCTCATACAGGGCGTGGTGAACACCTTCGTGTTCTTCCTCGCGCGGGTGATCGGCAACATCGTCGATCGGGTAGTCCTGCGCAATGAGAACGGCGGCGGCATTGGTTATTTCGTCACCGTGATCGCAGCGCAAATCGTGCTGGGCATTCTGGCCAACATGATCGTGATGTGGTTCTCGCGGCAACGCGAGTTCCGTGCTGATCGGGCCGGTGCGCAGTTTTCCAGTCGCGACAACATGATCGGCGCGCTGGAAGCGCTCAAGCGCGGCCACGAGCCCAATCCGCTGCCGGCACAGATGCAGGCGTTCGGGATCAATGGCGGTGGCATGTCGGGGCTCAAGAAGCTCTTCATGAGTCACCCGCCGCTCGACGAACGAATTGCGGCGCTACGCAACAGCGCCAATCAGATCTAATCAGTCCATCTGTCCAGTACAAGCCGCGGCTCTTTGGAGCCGCGGCTTTTTTTTGGCGCATCGACATTGCCAATCGCTGCACTCGATCGCTACAGTCGGCTGCTGCATTGGCGAGCTGGCACGAATCCGAATTGCCTCGCCAGCCGAACTACTACAGTGGATAAAGCATCAATGTCCTTAGAGTCGCCACCCGTAGTTGCGCTGTGGCAGCGTATCGGTAGCACCTTGCGCTGCTGGTTCGATACCTCCACGCACGCAACGAACACGACCCCGGCCAGCGGCCACCAACCAGCGGCCTTCACCGCGGCAGACGAGCGCGTGGAATGGGCGCGCATCGTGCCGTTCGTGCTGCTGCATGCCGCTTGTCTGGCGGTGTTCTGGGTGGGCGTGAGTGCCGTGGCAGTCGGAGTCGCCGTGCTGTTGTACTTCGCCCGGATGTTCGCCATCACCGGGTTCTATCACCGTTACTTCTCGCACCGCTCCTACAAGACCACCCGCACGGCGCAGTTCATCTTCGGTGTGCTGGGTGCCTCAGCGGTCCAGCGGGGCCCGATCTGGTGGGCCGCGCATCATCGGCATCATCATGCACATTCGGACCGTGAGGATGATCCTCATTCGCCTATCAAGCATGGTTTCCTGCGCGCGCACATGAGCTGGTTTCTGAGCCGCAAGGGGTTCACGCCCGATCTGCGGCGCGTGCGGGACCTGCTGAAGTTCAGGGAACTGCGCTGGCTGGACCGATTCGACATCCTCGTGCCAGTGGCGCTGGCAATCGGCGTTTTCAGCCTGGGCGTACTGCTCGAGCGCACCGCACCCGAACTCGGCACGAACGGTTGGCAGATGCTGGTGTGGGGGTTCTTCGTGTCGACCGTAGCGTGCTCACATGGCACCTACACCATCAACTCGCTGTCGCACGTATTCGGCAAGCAGCGCTATCGCACCGGCGATGCGAGCCGTAACAACTTCTGGCTCGCGCTATTGACGCTGGGCGAGGGCTGGCACAACAACCATCATCACTACCCGAGCGCCACGCGCCAGGGTTTCTACTGGTGGGAAATCGATATCACCTGGTATCTGCTGAAAGTCATGTCATGGCTCGGCATCATCTGGGACCTGAAGACCGTGCCGGTCGCCGTGCGCGACAGCTCGCCGAGGCGCATTCGACCGCTGCGCTGACGCGCGGCGTAGTTCGAACTGCCGATATCGGATGCGTATCGCTATCGTTGGCTCCGGCATCGCCGGGCTCACTACTGCGCACCGCCTGCATCGGGTTCACGACATCACGCTGTTCGAAGCCGGCGACCATGTCGGCGGTCACACCAACACTGTCGATGTGGACTGGCACGGGCGCCACTACGCCATCGACACTGGCTTCATCGTCTTCAACGACTGGACCTATCCCAATTTCATCGCACTGCTCGACGAACTGGGCGTTGGCTACCAGCATTCGAACATGAGCTTCTCGCTGAGTTGTGAGCGTACCGGACTCGAATACAACGGCACGTCGGTCAACTCCCTGTTCGCGCAGCGCCGCAATCTGGCCAATCCCGAATTCCTCAGAATGATCGTCGATATCCTGCGCTTCAACTCGAGCAGCCGGCGTCTGTTGCAGAGCGAGAACGAAACCATGACTCTGGGAGAGTATCTGGCGAACGCCGGCTACTCCGAGAGTTTCCGCGCGCGCTACATCGTACCGATGGGTAAAGCGATCTGGTCCGCCACGGAATCGGCGCTGCTAAGCTTTCCGGCCCGGTTCTTCGTGGACTTCTTCGAGCGCCATGGTTTCCTCAACATCAACAACCGGCCTGTCTGGCAGGCCATCGAGGGTGGCTCGCGCGAATACGTCCGCAAGCTCACTGCACCTTTTCCGCGCGCCATTCGTACGTCAACGCCGGTCGTTGGTATCAAGCGCGACGCGGCTGGCGTGACGGTTCGCACCGCCCGTGGGGACGTCGAACGCTTCGACTACGTGGTGCTCGCTTGTCACAGCGACCAGGCGCTCGCGATCCTCCAGCAGCCTACACCGCAGGAACGCGAGATCCTGGCGGCATTCCCGTATCAGGCGAACGAGGCCGTCCTGCATACCGATACGCGCATGTTGCCGCTGAACCCCCGCGCCCGGGCGGCCTGGAACTATCACTCGTTGGCCCGAGACATGGACCGCGTCGCCCTCACCTACGACATGAACCTCCTGCAGTCGCTCACCGCAGACGAGGTTTTTCTCGTGACGCTCAACCGAGCGGCCGACATAGACCCGCGCCGAGTCATCCGCACGATGCAGTATCATCATCCTGTCTATCTGCCCGCGGGTGTCGCGGCACAGAAACGACGTCGCGAGATCAGTGGCAGCAATCGCACGTTCTATTGTGGTGCGTACTGGCGCGATGGATTCCATGAGGATGGTGTGGTGAGTGCCCAGTGGGCGCTCGAGGATTTTGCACGTGTAGCGGGCCGTCAGGCGGCCACCGGCGAACTGCGCCTCGCACGCGCGGGGTGAGCGCGCGATGCTGACGAACATGAACAGCGGCGTGTACATCGGAACTATCCAGCACCGACGTTTCGGACCGCAGCGGAATGCGTTCCGCTACCGAATTTTCATGTCCTATCTGGATCTGGCCGAACTGCCGAGCATCTTTGATCGCTACTGGCTATGGTCGGCACGCCGTCCGGCAGTGGCCTGGTTTCGTCGCCAGGACTACTACCGTGATCCGCATGATCCTGCGCGGCCGCTCGACGCAGCGGTTCGCGACCTGGTTGAGCGTCAAACGGGCAAGCGCCCTTTGGGGCCGATCCGGCTGCTGACACACTTGCGCTTCTTTGGCGTCTGTTTCAATCCAGTGAGTTTTTACTATGTATTCGACGAAACGGGCGCCGCGCTAGAAACGATCATCGCGGAGATCACCAATACGCCGTGGGATGAACGACACGCCTACGTACTACCACTAACGACCGGCGCGAAGCTGGGCGCACGCGTGTGGCGTTTCAACTTCGACAAGCAGTTCCACGTGTCCCCCTTCCTGCCGATGGACATGCACTACGACTGGCGCTTCAGCGCGCCTGGCAACACGCTCGATGTGCACATGGAGAACTGGCGCGCCGGCCAGGCGCAGTTCGACGCCACCCTGCACCTGAAACGCCGGGAAATAGGCAGCGCAACACTCGCGCGTGCGCTGCTGTCCGTGCCGTGGGTCACGCTGAAAGTCGCCACATTGATCTACTGGCAAGCGCTCAAGCTGTTGGTAAAGCGTGCGCCTTTCTATACCCATCCGGACAAGGTTCGCAAAGACGATGCCCAACATGATCACTGACACTCGTGCCAAGCCCTCCATCATCCCGTACGAACAAGGTGCGCCGCTCGGCTCGGCATCGTTGCTGGCACGGCTCGGACGCAGGTTGTTGCTGCGGCAGCTCGGCAATTTCCGGCATGGCGAATTACGCGTGCTCGAGGGCGGTCGTGAGCATCGCTTTGGCAAACGAACCGCCGTATGCGATCTCGGCTGTACGCTGCACATCGATCACCCACAGATGTTCGCGGACACCGCGTTCGGCGGTACCGTCGGTGCGGGCGAGGCCTATATTCGTGGTCTATGGCGCTGCGACAACCTCACTAATCTGGTGCGCATCTTCATCGCCAACCGCGAGCAGATGAACGCCATGGATGGCGGCTGGGCAGCGTTCGTCAGTCAGCCGCTCCACAAGCTGTTCCATTTTGCCAACCGCAACAGCAAGAGCGGCAGCGCCCGCAACATCACAGCTCACTATGACCTGGGCAACGATCTCTATAGGCTGATGCTGGATGAAACGATGGCCTACTCCTGCGGCATCTTCGCGACGCCTGCGACCAGCCTGCACGACGCGCAGCTGGCCAAGTTCGATGCCGCCTGCCGCAAGCTCGACCTGCAATGCGGTGAGCAGCTGCTGGAGATCGGCACGGGCTGGGGCGGTCTGGCCGTGCACGCCGCCGAACGCTACGGCGCCAAGGTAACGACCACCACGATCTCCCAGGCGCAGTACGACTATGCGCGCGATCTGATCGCGCAGCGCGGCCTGACCGATCGTGTGACCGTGCTGCTCGACGATTATCGTGATCTCGACGGTAAGTTCGACAAACTCGTCTCGATCGAGATGATCGAGGCGGTCGGCGCCAAGTATCTCGACGCCTATCTCGCCAAGTGCAGCGCATTGCTGAAGCCAGATGGCGCGATGCTGTTGCAGGCCATCACAATCCAGGATCAGTTCTATGAGCAGGCTCTGCAGAGCGTCGACTATATTCAGCGTTTCATCTTTCCCGGCAGCTTCATTCCCTCGATCGAGGCGATCAGCCGCTCGCTCACCCGCGTAACCGACATGAAGGTGTTCCACCTCGAGGACATCGGGCCGCATTACGCGACCACGTTGCAGCACTGGCGCGCGCGGTTCTTCGATAATCTCGCGGCTGTGCGCAAGCTGGGCTATCCGGAGAGCTTCGTGCGCTTGTGGGAATACTATCTGTGCTACTGCGAGGGCGGTTTCGCCGAGCGGCAATTGGGTGACGTGCAGATGCTCCTGACCAAGCCTGGCTGTCGGCGGCAGGTGCTCGCCTGCGCCTGACGGTACAATCGCCGTATGGCGACATCGAGCAGGCTGCACCAAGATCTCCGCGACCATGTCGGCGCCGATGCGTTGCTGGCTGCGGCGTCGCCCGACTGGCTGGTCGATAACCGGCAGCTGTATCACGGTGCGGCCGCGGCCGTTGTCGCACCGCGCTCCACCGCAGAGGTGGCGCGATTGCTGGCGTTTTGTCACGGGCGCAAGATCGCCGTCGTGCCGCAAGGCGGTAACACGGGTTACTGCGGCGGGGCCACGCCCGACCAATCGGGAAACCAGATCCTGCTGCTGCTCCACCGGCTCGACCGGATTCGTGCAGTCGACGCGGCTAACTACACCATTACTGCTGAAGCTGGCTGTGTGCTGGCGACCGTACAGGAAGCAGCAGCGGCAGCGGAGCGCTTTTTTCCGCTGTCCCTGGGCAGCGAGGGCAGCTGCCAGATTGGCGGCAATCTCGCCACCAACGCCGGCGGGCTCAATGTCTTGCGTTACGGCATGACGCGCGATCTCGTGCTCGGCCTCGAGGTGGTACTGGCCGACGGGCGTGTGCTCGACGCACTGCAGGCATTGCGCAAGGACAACACGGGCTATGACGTGAAGTCCTTGTTCATCGGCGCTGAAGGCAGCTTGGGCATCATCACGGCCGCAACCCTGAAATTGTTCCCGCGCCCGCGGAGTTACGCGACCGCTTTCATCGCCGTCGCCAGCCCCGCCGATGCCGTCAGACTGCTGGCGCGATTGCGAGCAGGAAGCGGCGATCAGGTCGCGTCGTTCGAACTCATCCCGCGTGTCGCCGTTGAGCTCACGCAACGGCATATCGAAGGCGTTGCCGCGCCGCTCGACGACCCATCGCCCTGGTATGTTTTGGCGGAACTCACGTCGACCAGGAACGCCGACCCACTCGCTGAAAGTCTCGCGGACCTGCTCGCAACCGCCGCGGCGGAGAACGAAATCACCAATGCCGTCATCGCGCAGAATGAGGGTCAGCGCGCCGCTTTCTGGCGTCTGCGCGAATCCATTCCCGCGGCGCAACGGCGCGCCGGCGCGAGTCTGAAGCATGACGTGTCCGTGCCGATCGCCGCACTACCGGATTTCGTCGCCACCGCCAGCGGCTGGGTGGCCCAGCATGTGCCAGCAGGTTACCTCGTCGCCTACGGCCATATCGGCGACGGCAACCTGCATTTCAATATCAACGCCAACGATGCTGGCAGCGCACTGCTGACCTGCGAGCCCGAGATCAAGCGGGCGATACATGATTTCGTGCAGCAGTTCGGCGGCAGCTTCAGTGCGGAGCATGGTATAGGCCAGCTCAAGGTGGCCGAGCTCGAGCGCTATGCCGATCCGGTCGAACTGGAGGTGATGCGCTCCCTCAAGCAAGCGCTCGATCCGCACGGTATCCTGAATCCCGGCAAGGTGCTGCGCGCATGACACGAGCGACTACCACCAATCCCTATGCGCCTCGCCTGCTGCATACGATGTTGCGCGTGCGGGACCTAGGAGCGATGCTGCATTTCTATTGCGACCTGCTCGGCATGCACGAAGTCCGGCGGATCGAGTTCAACGAGCAACGCTACTCGCTGGTGTTCGTCGGCTACGGATCCGCGCCCGATGAGCCGCAAGTGGAGTTCTGGCACGACTGGGACGCTGGGCCGCCACTCGCTTCTGGCGAACGCTACGGTCATCTCGGCATCGGTGTACGGGACATCGCAGATCTCTGCCGGCAACTACAGCAACGCGGTGTCATCGTACGCCGGCAGCCCGCCGCCATGCGCCCCGGTGGTCGCGTCATTGCACTCATCGAAGACCCGGAAGGTAACGAAGTGGAACTGCTGGCTGCGAACTGACTATTCTGCCGTCGCTGCTACCAGCTCCAGCAGGACGCCAGCCGGTGTGCGCACGGTCAGTGCCTGATAGGTACCCATCAGCGGTGTCGTCGTGGCGAGGGGCCCGGCGATGACCACACCGCCCGCGGCTCGCACCCGATCCCGTGTGGCAAGTATGTCGCGGACCGGGAAAGTCCACAGCACGAGACCACGCGCCGGCGGCCGGATATTGGCATTGCGTGCACCCTTGTCGCCCAGATCGATCAGCGTCAACTGCCCGCTGGTCGTGCCGGGCGCGAACACCTGCACGAAGCGCACCACCGCGTCGGTCGGCAGACCGGCAGCGGCTAACAACTCCGGCTGGCGCAACTCCATGTCACGCTTCTTCTCCAGACCGAGGCCGTCGCGATAGAAGCGCAGCTCACGCTCCACGTCCTGCACGACGATGCCAGCATACGCGGGACCGCCGACTCCCACTGCCGGATCGAGCGGCGCGATCGGCGCGACATCCGCCGGCCGCGTGACACAGGGGATCAAGACGTTCTCCGGCGCGTGGAAATAGCGCTCCTGTACGGTGTAGTCGCCTGACTTGTCGGGCCGCGGCACGCTCACCTCGAATGTCGCCGCCGGCACGATACCGGCGATTTGCGCAGCTGGCAGACAGGCGAAGCCGAGCGATGTGCCGCCATCCGCTTGCGCCGAATAGCTGCTGCGCACGGCGGTCGAATCGGTGGGCACCGTCAGAATCCTGAGCCGCGGCGCACCGGCGAGCCTGCGGTTCGCCAAGACCAACTGCGTGGCGGCCACTTCTTCCGAGACATTCCACAGCGCGGCTTCAGCGCGCAACGGCCCTGGCTGCACTGGCGGCAGGTCGAGCGGCTCGAGTCCAAACGCCGCATAGAACTCGCGTGCCGCAGCCGGGTCGCTCGTCAACAATGTCACGGTGTGCAACCCACCGGTCACGACCGGGTCGCTGTCAGCGGCCGGCGTGGACGGAGGTGTTGGTTCAGGCTCGGGCTTGGCACAAGCCAGTAGCAAGGCACCGGCCAGCAGAGCGACAGCGACAGCATATTTGGACAGCATGGACGTTACCCTAGCGATCACGCGTGCATCATGCAACGATCGCCGGATGAACGGACCAACGACGACAGCGCTCGCAGCTCCCTATCCCAAACCGGCGGTCGCCTGGTACGGCGTCAGCATGCTGATGATCGCGTACATCATTTCCTTCATTGACCGGATCATCTTCGGTCTGTTAGTGGGTCCGATCCGCAAGGAATTCGCGATCAACGATACGGTTTTCTCGCTGCTGTACGGCTGGGGCTTCGCGTTCTTTTACACCTTCTTCGGCATTTTCATCGGCTGGGCAGCGGATCGCTACAGCCGTCGCAATCTCGTCGTTTGGGGTGTCGGACTGTGGAGCCTGATGACTGCAGCCTGCGGCATCGCCCAGAGCTTCTGGCAACTGGCGCTGGCGCGAATCGGCGTCGGCGTCGGCGAGGCCAGCCTGTCGCCAGCCACCTATTCGATGGCGGGCGACAGCTTTCCTGAGAAACAGCTCGGTCGGGCGTTGTCGGTGTATGTCATCGGGCTGCCCGTCGGTGTCGGTCTCGCGCTGATTATCGGCGGCCAGGTGATCGGTTATGTTGTCACCAATCCCTACTTCACACTGCCACTGATCGGTGCCGTGAAATCCTGGCAGGCCTGCTTTCTGTTAGTGGGCCTGCCCGGCGTGCTGTTCGCCTTCTGGCTGCTCACCATCAAGGAACCCGTGCGGCGCAAAGCAACGCCGGTGTCCGGCAAGTCTGCATTCGGCGAGATTCTGGACACGCTGAGATACATGCTGGGCCACTGGCGCGCCTACGCAGGCCTGGTGCTCGGCTTTTCAGTGTTGGGCATGATCATGAACGTGTTTCAGATCTGGGGTGTGCAATACTTCGTGCGTCTGCACGGCTACTCACTGCCGGACGCGAGCCTGAACGTCGGACTCGTCATCGGCGTATTCGGCACGATCGGCATCCTCACTGGCGGCTGGCTGGCGGATCGCATGCGCTCGGCCGGCCGGCTGGACGCGACGATGCGCGTCGGCTTGCTCGCTGCGGCCGTCATGATTCCGTTCGCCGCCACCGCCACGTTGATGCCCGATCCGCGCGTTGGGCTGTTGCTGATGTTACCGATCGGCTTCTTTACGAGCTTCGCCTTCGGCGCTGGCGGCGCCGCCGTCGTGGTGCTGACGCCGTCCCACATGCGCGCTCAGGCGTCGGCCGTGTACCTGTTCTTCGTCAACATGATCGGGATTGGTCTCGCGCCCTTTCTCACCGCCTGGTTCACCGACCACGTGTTCGGCAGCGACCTTGCCGTCGGCAAGTCGGCGGCCATCGTCGCGGGCGGCGCTGCAATCGGCGCCACTTTGCTGTTTATCTGGGGACTGCCGCACTATCGCCGCCAGGTTGCTGCGCAAGAGCATTCCTGAGCCGCGCGGAGCGGCGCGCAGGTATGCTTGCAATATGTATTCACTAGCCGTCCTGGACGGCGTACCAGCGCTCGCACGGCTGCCTTCTTGGCTAGCAGTCCTCACCCTGGTTGGCTGCGCTGTACGTCAGCCAGACACTGCGGCAATCTGTGTCCCCGTGATCGTGGAACTGACCAGCCCCGTGGCGCATAAGCCTGCCGTCGCTGAAATCGCGCGCCGTACCGGCGTGCCGCTCACGGCGGGCAGCGCGATCAGCGCACTGTCTGTGGCGGTTGCGGTCGGCCCACTGCCGTCGGGCATGACCTGCGACTCGGCCATGACTCGGCTGCGCGCCGATCGCGCCATCCGTTCGATCTCCGCAGACGTCCGCCGGCGGGCTCAACCGGCGGCGCGGCCAGAATGAATATCAGGCTGCTCTTATTGTTAGCTGCGACCGCCACCAGCAGCAGCTTGTACGCTGCAGATGGCAATGGCGGCGAAGCCACCGTGACAACGCCATACGGCTTCATCGTGCAGTATCGCGATACCCTGGATCCGCCATCTGCTCGATCCAAAGCGCGGGCGGACGACCTGGCGATCCGGGTGCACACCAAACTACGCGCTACCCGCGCGATCGGGCCCCGACTGCAAGCGATCGATTTGGTCCCGGACGATACCAGCCGCTCCGCAACCGACGTGCTGCGGGAGCTGCGGCTCGACCCACGAGTCGAATATGTAGTGATGGACGAGCGCCGCCAGCCACAGGCGCTGCCTAACGACCCGCTGTTCGTCAACCAATGGTATCTGCAAGCGGATCAGCCGGCGGCGATCAATGCGGCGGGAGCCTGGAACATCACGACCGGCGAGTCCGATGTGGTGGTGGCAGTGCTCGACACGGGCATCCGCTACGACCATCCGGATCTGGGGCGCACGGAGAACGGTGGCCGAATGTTGCCAGGCTATGATTTCGTGTCGGGCGAATCGAACGGCGGCTTTTTGGTCGCGAACGACAATAGCGGCCGTGACCCCGATCCGTCCGATCCTGGCGACTGGATCACCAGCGCCGACAAAAACCTGCCGCTGTTCGCCAATTGCGACACCAGCAACAGCTCTTGGCATGGCACGCGCGTCGCCGGCATGATCGCGGCCAGCACTAACAACAGCGCCGGCATCGCGGGCGGCACCTGGGGAGCCCGCCTGCTGCCGGTGCGCGTGCTCGGCAAGTGCGGCGGGCGCGACTCGGACATTCTGGCGGGCATGCGATGGGCGGCCGGTTTGCCGGTGCCGGGCGTTCCTGACAATCCCCATCCGGCCAAGGTTCTCAATCTCAGCCTCGGTTCAAGCGGCTCCTGTTCGGCCGCGTACGCACAACTGTTGTCGGAATTGAATGGCCGCGGGGTTCTGGTGGTAACTTCA
>Ga0116151_10003012_pt1 | contig 15254 bp, 16 predicted proteins | sample AD_UKC117_MetaG_FD_89893 | JGI IMG/M metagenome (GOLD analysis project Ga0116151, IMG submission 89893) | Active sludge microbial communities of municipal wastewater-treating anaerobic digesters from Hong Kong - AD_UKC117_MetaG | ecosystem: Engineered > Bioreactor > Anaerobic > Digestate...
AGAGGGCTGGTCTCGGCCATCGGAAAGCTCCTGTCTGGAAGGGGGTCTCAGCAACCCGATCATTCCAGTCAGGAGCACCGACGGCGAAGCCCTCACCCTGCCGCGCAGCGGCTTCGTTCAATCGGCGATCGGGCCCCTCGCGGGAGCCACCGGCGGTCGTTCCGCCGCCCCGAGGAGCCATCGCCGGGCAGGACCTTGAACGCCGGCCGGGCTCGTGCTTACTCTCCGCCGATCATCAGGAGCGGCCCCATGAAGATCGGCATTCTCGAGACCGGCGAGGTGCATCCGGACCTGAAGCCGCGGCACGGCGACTATCCCGCGATGTTCGAGGCCATGCTGCGCTCCGTCGATCCGGGGCTCGAATTCACCACCGTGCGCGTGGTCGCGGGCGAGATGCCTGCAACGCCGACCCAGGCCGATGCCTGGATCGTCACCGGCTCGCGCCACGGCGTCTACGACGACCTGCCCTGGATCGCACCGCTCAAGGATTTCCTGCGCGACTGCATCGCGGCGCGGGTGCCGGTCGTCGGCATCTGCTTCGGGCATCAGATCCTCGCCGAAGCTCTCGGCGGGCGCGCGGTGAAATCCGACCGGGGCTGGGGCCTCGGGGTGCAGGATTACGAGGTCGTCGCGCGCCCGGGCTGGATGGCGGATCTGCCGGGCCGATTCGCCGTGCGCGCCCTGCACCAGGACCAGGTGGTGGAACTGCCGCCGGGCGTGACGGTGCTGGCGCAATCGTCCCATTGCCCCTATGCCGCGCTCGCCTATGGCGACCCGGAGGCGCCGCAGGCGCTGACCATCCAGCCGCATCCCGAATACGGCGCGGATTTCATGGATGACCTGATCGCCCTGCGCGCCGGGACGGTGATCCCGGAGGATATCGCCGCGGCGGCGCGGGTGGACATCCGCCGCGCGGTGCACAACGAGAACTGGGCGCGCATGATCGTCGACTTCCTGCATCGCGTCGCAGGGACCCGCGCCGCCGCGTGAGCTCCGGACGCGCCACGGCGATCGGCTTCGGCGCGGTCCTGCTCTGGGCCTTGCTCGCGCTCTTCACCGTCAATGCCACCGGCGTGCCGCCCTTCCAGCTCTCGGCCATGTGCTTCGCCGTCGGCGGCACGCTCGGGATCGCCTGGATCGCGCTCTCGGGCCGGGGCTTCGGCGCCACCGCCGGATTGCCCCCGGTGGTCTGGGCGGTGGGGGTCGGCGGTCTCTTCGGCTATCATTTCTTCTATTTCACTGCGCTCGGGCTCGCCCCTCCCGCCCAGGCGAGCCTGATCGCCTATCTCTGGCCGCTGCTGATCGTGTTCTTCTCCGGCCTGCTGCCCGGCGAGCGGCTGACGGCCCGGCACGTGGCCGGCGCGCTGATCGCCTTCGCCGGTGCGGCGCTCGTCGTGGCCGGTCCCCGGACCGGCATCTCCCCGGAATTCCTGCCCGGCTATGCCGCGGCCGGCGCCTGCGCCCTGATCTGGTCGGGATATTCGGTGCTGAGCCGACGGCTCGGCACCGCTTCGACGGATTCGGTGGCCTACTTCTGCCTCGCGACCGCGATGCTCTCGGCCATCGCGCATCTGGCGCTCGAGACGACGGTCTGGCCTGAAGGCGCTCGCGGCTGGGCCGCGGTCCTCGCGCTCGGGCTCGGCCCAGTCGGGCTGGCGTTCTACCTATGGGACATTGGCTGCAAGCGCGGCGACATCCAGCTCCTCGGCACGCTCTCCTATGCCGCGCCGCTGATCTCGACGATCGTGCTCGTCGCGGCCGGCGAGGCGGCGTCTTCCTGGTCGCTGCTGCTCGCCGCCCTGCTGATCACCGGCGGCGCGCTGATCGCCGCGCGCGCCGGGCGGCCCGGGCCCCGGACCCGTCCATGAGCCCCGCCCGGCGCTGGCTGCTGCTCGGCGGCGCGGCGGCGCTGCTCGGGATCCTCGCGCTGGGGCGCGCGCGGACCCCCTCCCGCGCCGACCCGCCCGCGCCCGACCTGCCGGAGGATCTCGACGAATATCTCGCGGAGGCCGAAGCAAGGGTGCCGGACCTGCGCGCCGGGGCGCAGAAGGAAATCCTCTGGGCCGATCCCGCGACCCGCGACAGGACGGCGGTCGCCATCGTCTACCTGCACGGCTTTTCCGCCAGCCGGCTGGAAATCAGCCCCGTGGCCGAGCGCGTGGCGCGGGATCTCGGCGCGAACCTCTTCCTGACGCGGCTCGCCGGGCACGGACGGAACGGGGCCGCCATGGCCGAGCCGCGCCTGGCGGACTGGCTCGCCGATCTGGCGGAAGCCGTGGCGATCGGCCGGCGCATCGGCGACCGCATCGTGCTGATCGGCACTTCGACCGGGGGCACGCTGGCCTATGTCGCGGCGGCGATGCCGGCGCTGCGCCGGGAACTGCTCGGGGTCGCGTTCCTCTCGCCGAACTTCGCGCTGCGCGCTTCCGGCGAATGGCTGTTGCGGCTTCCGGGGGCACGCTGGATCCTGCCGCTGGTCGGCGGGCGCGAACGCGGCTTCGAGCCCCGGAACGCCGCACATGCCGCCGGCTGGACGACGCGCTATCCGACCGCATCGCTCGCCACCCTCGGCGATCTGCTGGCCCTCGCGCGACGCATCCCGCCCGAGGAGATGCACCTGCCCGCCTTCTTCGCCTTCTCCCCGGAGGACAGCGTGGTCGATCCGGCCGCGATCGAACGCATCGCCGCGCGATGGGGCGGCCCGACCGAGGTGCACGAGGTCACGCTCGGGCCGGACGACGACCCGAGCCGGCACGTGATCGCCGGCGACATCCTGAGCCCCGGCATGACCGACGCGATGGTGGGCTGGCTGGCGGGCTGGATCCGGCGCCTAGAGCAGCAGCCCGACGACAACCAGCGCGAGGCCGAGCGCGGCGGTGCCGACTGACGCGAGATTGATCGCGATGAGCCTGTGCAGGCTGGCACGGATCTCCTCGGCGGGCAGACCGGCACCCCGGATCGCATAGCCGCGCCGGATGCAATAGCCGAGGCCCCCGAGCCCTGCGAGGACGAGTACGGCACCGGCGACAGCGACCAAAATCAATGAATTCCCCGGAAGATCCCGATCCTGCCTAGCCCAGCCCGTCCGGGCTTGCAAGCGAGGCGCCGGCACGGGTAGGAGAAGCCCGCCACAACCCGGAGAGGCGCAAGCACATGGACGACATCGTCGAGGACGAGGCCACGAGCCAGTACAAGGTGACGGCGGGGGAACTCCGGCAGTTCGTGGAGCGCTACGAGCGGCTGGACCAGGAGAAGAAGGACATCGCGGAGCAGCAGAAGGAGGTCATGGCGGAGGCGCGGGCGCGCGGCTACGACGTGCGCGTCCTGAAGAAGCTGATCGCCCTGCGCAAGCGCGATTCCTCGGAGGTGAGCGAGGAGGAGGCGATCCTGGAACTCTACCGGCAGGCGCTCGGCATGTGACGCCGGTTCCGGCTGATCGCGCCGCCGAAACCCCTTGCGGCATCGCTCCAGATACCGCTTGGACGACTAGGCCGATCATCCGATTTCAAGGCATTCGCATGCCTGCGCGGCTTGCGCCGGTCAGAACAGGAAGTCGCCGGCCCCGGGCTCGGCCGCATTGGTGAACGCGATCTGGAGATCGGCCCCGCCATCGTGGTCGGCATCGACGGAGAGAACCCCGTCGGCATAGCGAAGATCCTCGGCCTCGACCGCGAGCCCGCGCAGGTCGAGCCGATCGAGGCCGGGAATGAAATCGACGATACGGTCCCGCGCCGCGCCGGCCTCGCTGTCGGCGATGCTCTCGAAGCGGAACACATCGCGCCCCGGCCCGCCGTTCAGCGCGTCGGTGCCGGCGCCGCCCGTCAGGATGTCGTTGCCGGACCCGCCGTAGAGACGGTCGTTGCCCGCCTCGCCATAGAGGCGGTCGTTGCCGATGCCGCCGCCGAGCCGGTCATTGCCGGCCCCTCCGAACAGATGGTCGTTGCCGCCGCCGCCGCGCAACAGATTGGCGCCGGCGTTCCCGGTCAGGGTGTTGCCGAGGCCATTGCCGGTGCCGCTGATCGCCGCGGCGCCGGTCAACCGCAGGTTCTCGACATGCGCCGGCAGCACCAGCGAAAACGCGCATTCGATCCGGTCGATCCCCCAGCCGGCCTTTTCCACCACGCGATCCGCCGGGCTATCGACAAGGTACCGGTCATTGCCCGGGCCGCCGGACAGGACATCCGAGCCCGGACCACCGTTCAGGATGTCGTTGCCGTCGAGCCCATAGAGCCGGTCGTCGCCGCTGCCGCCGCCGAGAGTGTCGTTGCCGGCCCCTCCCGACATCCGGTCGTTGCCGGACCCGCCCGACAGGCTGTCGTTCCCGGCGCCGCCGCGCACCAGGTCCGCACCGGCGCCGGCCTGGATTCGGTCGCCGAAGGCGGTGCCGTCGATGCGATCGGCGGCCGATGTGCCCTTGACCCAGGGCGCGCCGCCCGGGTCGCGCTCGGTCCCGAACCAGACATGGTAGATGCGGCCCCCATAGGGCCCCGCCCCCGGCGCCGTTTCCACGCCGATCCCGATCGCCGCGAAACGCACGTCCTCCCAGATGCCGGTATTGGCGATAACGGCATTGTGCCCGGGCGAGGCTTTCCAGCCTTCGAGCGCGGCCGCGACCGTGGGGGTGCCCGCCGCCGAGATCTCGTAGCCGGTGCCCTCGTATCCCGTGCCCAGCCGGGCAGGAGCCTCCCACATCGCCTGCGGCTGGCTGTGATCGGCGTAATAGGGCGCGTCGCTCCAGCTGTGGAGATTGGCGCCCGGCGGCGGGGACTTTCCCTCGGCCCAGAAATTCTCGCGCGTGTCGCGCACGTGGCGTGCGGCGGTGGCCGTCAGGCCCCGCGACAGGGGTATCGCCTCGAGCCCGAGATCGGCCCGATAGGCCATGATCAGGTGGTAGAGCGCGAGCTCCTCCGCGGACAGGGCGTCGTCCGCCGTCGCGCGATAGATGTCGGTCGCCATGCCTGCCTCGTTTTGGCCGAGTCTGGCCCAAGCGGCGCGCTCGATCAATCGCCGTGGGCCCGGATGGCGAAGGAAAGCCTAATGCGGTCTCCTGTGATCAATTCGGACCGGCGCGCGGTGCCCGTGGCGGCGCCGCGTTCTCTCCGCGGATTTGGCGGGAGACATATCCGCGCGCGCCCGCCCGCCCCTCTCGACCTCCGCCCGGTCACCCCGCGCCCAGGACACCCCGGCTCATGTGGCGCTTAGCGCCATGGCCGGCCCATCGCTCCACGGCGAAACCGGCCGCGGCAAGCGCCCGGCGCACCCGTCCCGCCGCGCTGTAGGTGGCGAAAGTTCCGCCGGGTGCGGTGTGCCGCGCCACCTCGACGAGCAGCGCGTCCTCCCAGAGCTCGGGATTGCAGGCGGGGCTGAAGCCGTCGAGGAACCAGGCATCCGCCAGCCCCTCCCAGGCGGGAAGCTCCCGCCGCGCATCGCCGATGCGAACCGAGAGATCCATTCCGGGCAGCGCGATGCGGCAGTGCCCGGCCGCCCATGCATCGACCAGCGGCGCGCTCCAGCCCTCCAGCTCCGGCCAGCGCCCGAGCGCCCGCGCCATGTCCTCGGGCGCGATCGGGAAAGCCTCGAAGCCGGTATAGTGGATGCGTCCCGCCGCACCCGTCCCGGACCAGAGCCGCGCCAGCGCCAGGGCGTTCAGGCCGGTGCCGAAGCCGAGCTCCGCGACCCGGAGCCCGTCGCGCAGGCGCTGCGGCAGGGCATTGCCCGCGAAGAAGACATGCGCGCATTCCGCCAGCCCGTCGTCGCCGGAGAAATACCGGTCGCCGAACCGCGCGGAGACCGGCGGATCCTCGCCGCGCCAGATCACGTCGGCGCTTTGCGCATTCGGGCCATCCATGCTCTGCTGGTGCAGCAAAGCTCACGGTGAGGCAAGGCCGGCAGGATGCAGGGACAGGGGCGCCCGGACGTGCTCGTCGTCGGCGCTGGCATTTTCGGGCTGAGCTGCGCCTGGGCCTGCGCCGGGCGGGGCCTGCGCGTGACCGTGCTGGAGCGCAAGACGCCGGGCTCCGGCGCGAGCGGCGGGCCGGTCGGCGCGATGTCGCCGCACCAGCCCGCGAACTGGTCGCCGAAGAAGGCCTTCCAGCTCGACGCCCTGCTTTCCGCCGAGGCCCATTGGCGCGCGGTGGCGGCGACTGGCGGCCGCGACCCGGGATACGCGCGCATCGGGCGGCTGATCCCCCTGGGCGATGCGGCCGCGCGCCGGCGCGCCGAAGCCCAGGCGCGGGCGGCCTCCGAGCATTGGCGCGGTGGCTGGTACTGGAGCTTCCATGAACGAAGCCCGGACGAAGCCTGGATTGCGCCGGACGCCGCGGCGCATGGTGTCGCATTCGAGCCGCTGTCAGCGCGCATCCGCCCGCGCCGCGCCGTCGAGGCGCTCGCGGCTGCGCTCGCCGCGCGCGGGGTCGTGCTCCTGTCCCGGACCGAGGTGCGCGGTCTCGAGGACGGCGCGGTGCAGACGGCCGATGGCCGGATCGCGGCCGGCCGCATCGTGCTCGCCGCCGGCATGGGCGGCTTTGATCTCGTGAAGGCCGCGACCGGCATGCCGGCCGGCTGCGGCGTCAAGGGACAGGCGGCGGTCTTGGCGCCGCGCGCCCCGCTCGCCGGCCCGGCGATCTTCGCGGAGGGGCTCTATGTGGTGCCCCATGCGGACGGGTCCGTGGCGGTCGGCTCGACCAGCGAGAACGCATGGCAATGCGCGACCGGCACCGACGGCCTGCTCGACGACCTTCTCGAACGCGCTCGCGCGCTCTGCCCCTGCCTCGCGGGGGCCCGCGTCGTCGAGCGCTGGTCCGGCCTGCGCCCGCGCGCACCGCGCCCCGATCCGCTGATCGGACCGCTGCCGGGGATGGCCCGCGTCCTCCTCGCCACCGGCGCCTTCAAGATCGGCTTCGGCATCGCCCATGCGGTGGGCGAGGCGATCGCGGATCTCGTCACCGGAACCGATCCGAAGCTGCCTCAGGGCTTCTCGCCGGCAGACCACGGGCTCGGACACCGGAAGGCGGGTTAGCCAATATTTGGCGGCAGCGACCCCGGCTGAACCCATATCATGTGGATATCTGTTGACAGGGCGATCCGGGAACGGGATCCTGCCGCGGCAAACACGTTGGACATTCCGGTGCATTTCACCCGCCTGCGGCTGCTCGGTTTCAAGAGCTTCGTCGACCCGACCGAACTGGTCATCGCGCCGGGGCTGACCGGGGTGGTCGGGCCGAACGGCTGCGGCAAGTCGAACCTGCTCGAGGCCCTGCGCTGGGTCATGGGCGAGAACCGCCCCTCGGCGATGCGCGGCGACGGCATGGAGGACGTGATCTTCGCGGGCTCGGGCTCGCGGCCGGCGCGCAACCATGCGGAAGTGACCCTGACCATCGACAACCGCGAGCGCCTAGCGCCCAGCGCCTTCAACGATGCCGACCAGGTCGAGATCGTGCGCCGCATCACCCGCGACGCCGGCTCGGCCTTCCGCGCCAACGGGCGCGAGGCGCGGGCCCGCGACATCCAGATCCTCTTCGCGGATGCCTCCACCGGGTCGCATTCGCCGGCGCTGGTGCGGCAGGGGCAGATCTCGGAGCTGATCAACGCGCGCCCCAAGGCGCGGCGGCGCATCCTGGAGGAGGCCGCCGGCATCTCCGGCCTCTACCAGCGCCGCCACGAGGCGGAGCTGAAGCTGCGGGCGACGGAGACCAATCTCGGCCGCGTCGGCGACGTGATCGAGGCGCTCGACGGCCAACTCGGCGCGCTTGCCCGCCAGGCGCGCCAGGCCGCGCGCTATCGCGAGATCGCCGAGGCGCTGCGCCGCGCCGAGAGCCTGCTGCTCTGGCGGATCTGGCACGACGCCGACCGCGAGCGGCGCGCCGCCGCCGAGGCGCTGACCGCCGCGCTGCGGGCGGCCGGGGCCGGGCAGAGCGCCGCATCCGAGGCGGCGCGGCTGCGCGCCGAGGCCGAGGAGCGTCTCCCCGCGCTCCGCGACGAGGACGCCATCGCCGCTGCGGTGCTGCAGCGCCTCACGCTGGAACGGGACCGGATCGACGGCGAGGCCGAGTCGCTCGCCCGCCAGATCGCCGGGCTCGAGGCGCAGGTCGCGCAGATGGTCGCCGACCGCGAGCGCGAAACCACGCTGGACGGCGACGCCAAGGAAGTGGTGCAGCGCCTGACGGCGGAGAAGGCCAGGGTCGAGGCGGAGGCGGAGGGGCACGACGACCTGCTCGCCGAAGCCAGGGCGGCGGCCGAGACCTCGGCCGCCGCCCTGCGGGAGGCCGAGGCGGCGTTCGAAGGCGCGGCCGAGGCGGCGGCGCAGCTGGTGGCGGAACATCAATCGGCGAGCCGGGCCGTGGCGGAGACGCGGCGCCGGTTCGAGGAGGCGACACGCGGCGGCGCCCAGGCCGAATCGGCCGCCGCCGCGGTGGGCGCCGATCTGGAAAGGGCCCGGCCGGCGATGGCCGTCGCGCGCACCGCGGCCCAGGACGCGGCGGAACGGGCGGAGTCCCTCGAGGCGGCGCTGGCCGAAGCGGAGACCGGCGCCGGCGCGGCGCGAACCGCGGCATCCGGCCTGAAGATCACGCTCGCCGAGGCCGACGGCACCGCGCGGGCGCTCGCCGCGGAGGTGGCCGGGCTCGACAAGCTGCTGGCCCGGGACCGCGGCTCGGACGGCCAGATCCTCGATGCGATCCGCGTCGAGCCCGGCTTCGAGGCGGCGCTGGGCGCGGCACTCGCCGAAGATCTGCGCCTGCCTCTCGCGGACGACGATCCGCAGGCGAGCGGCTGGCGCGCGCTGCCGCCGGTCGAAGACGCGCCGGGCCTGCCGGAGGGCGCGACCCCGCTCGCGCCCAGGGTCGCGGCACCGCCGGCGCTGGCGCGCCGCCTTGCGGCGATCGGGATCGTCGCGCGCGCCGACGGGCCGCGCCTGCAGGGATCGCTCGGCCGGGGCCAGCGGCTGGTCAGCCTGGAGGGCGATCTCTGGCGCTGGGACGGGCTCGCGGTGGCGGCCGGGGACGCGCCCTCCGCCGCGGCGCTGCGCCTGCAGCAGCGCAACCGGTCGGAGGCGGCCAAGGCCGCGCTCGCCGAGGCCGAGGCGGCCGCGGCGGCCGCGCGCGCCGAGTTGCAGCAGGCGGAGGCGGCCGCCGAAACGGCGACGCGGCGCGAATCCGAGGCGCGGCTGGCGCGGAAATCGGCCGATCAGGCAGCGACGACCGCGGCCCGCGACCTGACCCGCGCGGAGACGGCGCTCGAGGCGCTGGAAGGCAAGGCCGCGGCCCTCCAGGCGGCCTGCCGGCGGCGCCGGGAGGAGACCGCCGCGGCGCGGACGGCCTTCGAGACCGCCGAAAAATCCGCCGCGGCGCTGGCGGATGCCTCCGAGGCGAAGGCGGCGGTCGAGGCGGAGCGGGTCCGGCTCGAGGCCGCGCGGATCTCGGCGATGACGCGGCGCGGGGAAGCCGAGGAGATCGCCCGCTCGGGCGCCGCCCGGGCGCGGCGGCTCGACGAGATCGCGGCCGAGATCGGAAACTGGACGGCGCGGCAGGCGACCGCGGCGCAGCGGCTGCAGGACCTCGCCCGGCGCGAGGCCGAAGCCGAGCAGGAACTTGCCACCCTGCGGTCGCGGCCGTCGGAGCTCGCGCAAAGACGCACCGAGCTCGCAAAATCGCTCGAAGCGGCCGAGACGCGCCGCCGCGCGGCATCCGATGCGCTGGCCACGGCGGAAACCGAGCTGCGCGCCCGCGATGCCGCGGCGCGCGCGGCGGAACGGGCCGCGAGCGAGGCCCGCGAGGCCCGCGCCCGCTCCGAGGCGCTCGCCGAGGCCGCGGAGGCCCGCGCCGCATCGGCGGCCGACCGGCTCCGGGCGGAGCTCGAACGCGAGCCCGGCGACGTGCCGGCGGATTTCGGGATCGCGGCGGAGGCCGTGCCGGGCGCCACGGATCTCGAGGCCGAGGTGGACCGGCTGCGCCGCCAGCGCGATGGCCTCGGCGCGGTGAACCTGCGGGCCGAGGACGACGCGCGCGAGATCGCCGCCGAGCGCGAGGGGCTCGCGCGCGAGCGCGCCGATCTCGAGGAGGCCATCGCCAAGCTGCGCCAGGGCATCGCCAGCCTCAACCGCGAGGGCCGTGGGCGGCTGCTCGCCGCCTTCGACGAGGTCAACCGCAATTTCGCTGTGCTCTTCAAGCATCTCTTCGGCGGCGGCGAGGCGAGCCTCGTGATGGTCGAGAGCGACGACCCGCTCGAAGCCGGGCTCGAGATCATGTGCCAGCCGCCGGGCAAGAAGCTATCCACCCTCTCGCTGCTCTCGGGCGGCGAGCAAACCCTGACGGCGCTCTCCCTCATCTTCGGCGTCTTCCTCGCCAATCCCTCGCCGATCTGCGTGCTCGACGAGGTCGACGCGCCGCTCGACGACGCCAATGTGACGCGCTTCTGCGACCTGCTCGACGAGATGACCGAGCGCACCTCGACGCGCTTCCTGATCATCACCCATCACGCCATCACCATGTCGCGCATGGGCCGGCTCTTCGGCGTGACCATGGCGGAGAAGGGCGTGAGCCAGCTGGTCTCGGTCGATCTCGCCGCGGCGGAACGCATCGTCGAATCGGCGTGACCGCCGGCTCCTGGCAAGACGCACCGGCGGATCCGGTACGGTATTCCGGTTGATCGAAAGCCGCGCGCATGCGACGCTCGTCGCTCCGCAATGCGGGGGGGAAAGGATCATGCCGAAGATCGTTGCCACGCACGAGGTCGAGGACGTGGCCCATTGGCTGGCGTCGCCGAAGCGCGCCGAAGTATTCGACGGAATCGCGACCGACATCCGCACCTTTGTCCATCCGACCGAAAAGAACAGGGTCGCGGTGGCCTTCGACGTCGCCGACATGGACAAGTTCGAGGCGGTTCTGAAGAGCGAGGCGGGCGCAGAGGCGATGAAATACGACGGCGTCCGGCCGGAGACGATCGTCGTCTACATCGAGGGGTGAGGCGCGCCGCTCCCGGAGCACGCTGCAGCACGCGTTGACGTCCGCGAGCGGGCGGACGAAGGGGCAAGGCCCGGGCGCTCTGCCGGGCCCGCGCGTGTCGGGGTCATCCCGGCGGCGCTCGCCGTCGAGTCTTGTCCCTCCAGCGGCCGGGTGTTCCCAGCCCGATCGACCGGTGGCGATCGGGCCGCGCCGGCCCTGGCGGGGGCCGGCGCGCATCGCACGCCGTCCAGGGCCGTCCCGTCCCGATCCCCAACCGATGGTGACACCCGCCCTCCTTCGCCCTGCGGCTTGCGCCTCCGGGCGACCAGACCGGGCAAGGCGCTACTGGCGCCTCGCCTTCTCGGTCTGGGGGAATGCGGCGCGGGGCCGCGCGGGGCGCTGCCTTTTCCCTGTCAGGGGTCGCTTTCGGATCCGGCATCGCCGGGCGCCTCGCCGAGCGCCAGTTCCACGTAGCGCTCCAGCGCGTCGAAATCCTCGGTCGCGAAGGCGCCGAAGCCCTGCATCCAGACGAAGGCGGCCGCGAGCGCGTCCGGCTCCAGCCGGCAGGTCTTCTCGCGCCCCGCCCGCAACTGGCTCACGAGACCGGCACGGGTGAGGATCCCGAGATGCTTGGAGACCGCGGCCAGGGACATCGGCAGCGGCGCCGCCAGATCGCCGACATTGCGCTCGCCTTCGAGCAGCCGGCCGAGGAGCGCCCGCCGGGTCGGGTCCGCCAGGGCGGCGAAGACGAGGTCGAGATCGGGGGCCGGGGTCTCGGTCATCGCGCGATTTGCCTCGCGCCTGAGGCCAAAGTCAACCGATCGGTTGAGGGTCGCGGCACCGCCCGGCGCAGGCCGATCGCGGCGGCTCACCGGCGCCGGACTCCGGTGATTTCCTGGATTATCGTTTGATAACAACACGGTACGGAGTCGGCGCCCCGGTGGATGTGCCTTGACAGCGCGGCGCGGTTTGCCTAAGACCCTGACGAAGTCAGACCCTTGGCGGGGGACGTCCGGGCGAAAGGGCAAAGCGGGGCGGCGATGGAAAAGGATCCCTTTTCCGAACGTCTCAAGCGCCTGGAAGACCGGATCGAAGCCGCCAAATCCGCGCAGTCCACCCCGCCGTCGGGGGCGGGTGCGAAATACACGCAGGGTTCGCTCGCCTGGCGCATGGTGATCGAGCTCGTGGTGGGGATGCTGCTGGGGCTGGCGATCGGGATGGGGCTGGACAGCCTCTTCGGAACGCGGCCCGTGTTCCTCGTGCTGTTCGCGCTCCTGGGATTTGCGGCCGGGGTCCGCACCATGATGCGAACGGCATCGGAGGTGCGCGACAAGCGGGCCGAGGGCGCGCTGCTCGACGGCGGCGCGGCGGAAGCGGACCGGAACGGTTCGCAGGGGGAGTGAGGGGCGGCCATGGCAGGCGAGGCGGAGCACGGCGGCAGCGGCTTCAACATCCATCCGATGGACCAGTTCAAGGTCACGCCGCTCTTCGGCGGCGATTCCGTGCACTGGTACACGCCCACCAACGCCACGCTCTGGATGCTGCTAACGGTGCTCGCGATCACGCTGGTGATGGTGGTCGGCGCCCGGGGCCGCGCGCTGATCCCCTCGCGGGCGCAATCGGCGGCCGAGGTGATCTACGGCTTCACCCGCAGGATGGTCGAGGACGTGGCCGGCAAGGAGGGGATGAAATACTTCCCCTATATCCTGACGGTGTTTCTCTTCATCCTCTTCGCCAATCTGCTGGCGCTCCTGCCCACGAGCTTCGCGCCCACCTCGCATATCGCGGTGACCGGGGTCCTGGCGGTGGCGGTCTTTGTCACGGTCACGGCGATCGGCTTCGTCAAGCACGGCGCGGGCTTCCTCAAGCTCTTCTGGGTGACCAGCGCGCCCACGGTGGCGCTCAGGATCGTGCTCGCGATGATCGAGCTCATCTCCTATTTCGTGCGGCCGCTCAGCCATTCCGTCCGGTTGGGCGGCAACATGATGGCCGGCCATGCGGTGCTGAAGGTCTTCGCGGGCTTCGCCGGGGCGCTGGGACTCGGGGCGATCTTCCCGATCGTCGCCATCGTGGCGGTCTACGGGCTCGAGCTGATGGTGGCCTGCATCCAGGCCTATGTCTTCGCGATCCTCACCTGCGTCTATCTCAACGACGCGCTGCATCCCGGTCACTGACCGGCCGGCGCGAAACCCTCGCATTCCAGTCCAAAGGAGCACGTCATGGAAGGCAATATCGGCGAAATGGGGCAGTTCATCGGCGCGGGCCTGGCCTGCATCGGCATGGGCGGCGCCGGCATCGGTGTGGGCCATGTGGCCGGGAACTTCCTCTCCGGCGCGCTGCGCAACCCCGCCGCGGCGGGCGAGCAGACCGCGACGCTCTTCATCGGCATCGCCTTCGCCGAGGCGCTGGGGATCTTCTCGTTCCTCGTCGCGCTGCTGCTGATGTTCGCCGTCTGATCGCTGGGCATGTGACCTTCGCCGCACGGGCAGCCGCCCGTGGGGCCGACCAGCGACGGAGTGAGCGATGGCAGACGAAACGGAAACCGGGGAAGGCGCCGAACACGCCGCCGGGGCGGCGCATGAAGCGGGTGCCGCAGCGACGGACGGCCATGTCGCCGAAACCCTGGGCGAGGTCAATCTCGAGCATGCCGAGGTCGGCATGCCGCAGCTCGATTTCGGCGTCTTTCCCAACCTGATCTTCTGGCTGATCATCTCGATCGTCATCCTCTTCATGGTCCTGAACAGGGTGGCGCTGCCGCGGATCCGGTCGGTGCTCTCCGAGCGCAACGACGCGATCTCCAACGACCTCGAACAGGCGGCCCTGCTCAAGCGCCGCTCGGAAGAGGCGGAGGCGTCCTACAATGCCGCGCTCGCGCGGGCCCGCGACGAGGCGCATCGCATCGCGGCCGACACCAAGGCGCAGATCAACAAGGATCTGGGCTCGCTCATGGCCAAGGCCGATGCCGAGATCGCCGCGAAGTCGGCGGAATCGGAGGCGCGCATCCGCGAGATCCGCGACAGCGCCGCCAGGAGCGTGGAGGAGGTGGCGCGGGCCACGACGGCGGATATCGTCGCGGCCTTCCTGCCGGGCGCGGCCGATGCGGAGGCCGTCGACCAGGCGATCGCCCGGCGGCTGAAGGGTTAGGTCATGGATTTCCTGAACAATACCAACGTCGTCGTCGGGATCGGCTTCGTCATCTTCGTCGGCATCCTGCTCTATTTCGGGGTGCCGGGCATGCTGATGAAGATGCTCGATGCCCGCGCGATCAAGATCCGGACCGATCTCGACGAGGCCCGCGCGCTCCGCGAGGAGGCCCAGACGCTGCTGGCGAGCTTCGAGCGCCGCCAGAAGGAAGTTGCCGTCCAGGCCGAGGAGATCGTCGCCGCCGCCCGGCACGAGGCCGAGGCCGCCGCGGAGGTCGCCAAGGAGGACATCCGCAAATCCGTCGCCCGCCGGCTGCAGACCGCGACCGAGCAGATCGAGGCGGCGGAACAGGCGGCGGTGCGCCAGATCAAGGATCGCGCCGTCGGGGTCGCCATCGCCGCGGCCGGCGACGTGATGAAGGGCAAGATGAAGGCCGAAAGCGCCAATGCCCTGATCGACGCCGCGATCAAGGACGTCGGCGCCAAGCTGCACTGAGCGGCCGCCGGCCCGGTTCGCGGCGCGGTCCCCGCGACCGGCCGCCGGGCCCACGGCTGCGATTGACCAGGATCAAGGACTCCGGCCCCACGCCGTGACCTTTGGTGCCGAGGATTGCGGAGGACAGCATGATCGCGATCGAGACGCGCAAGGCCCAGCTGGAGACGCGGCTCCGGGAGCTCCAGACCCGGCTGAGGCGCATCGAGCACGACCTCGACCAGCCGGTCAGCGAGGATTTCTCCGAGCAGGCGGTGGAGCGCGAGGGCGAGGAGGTGCTCGAGGACCTGGGCACCGCCGGCCTGAACGAGATCCGCATGATCGAGGCCGCGCTCGACCGCATCGCCCAGGGAACCTACGGCATCTGCGTGACCTGTGGCGACCCGATCAGCGAGGAGCGGCTGGACGTGCTGCCCCAGACCCCGAAATGCCGCACCTGCGCCCGCTGAGCCGGGCGCGCGCGATCGGTCGGACCGGCGGTCTTTCAACCTGACCGGCAGCGGCTTCCCGCAGGCAACTTTCGGATGGGAAAGAGGCCGCGCCCCGCGCGGCCCACGCCGCATTCCCCCGGACCGAAGACGGCGAGGCGCCAGTGGCGCCTTGCCCGGTTCGGTCGCCCGGAGGCGCGAGCCGCAGGGCGAGGGGGTTGCAGCTTCACCGTCGGTTGAGGATCGGGAC
>Ga0116151_10003015_pt1 | contig 15250 bp, 10 predicted proteins | sample AD_UKC117_MetaG_FD_89893 | JGI IMG/M metagenome (GOLD analysis project Ga0116151, IMG submission 89893) | Active sludge microbial communities of municipal wastewater-treating anaerobic digesters from Hong Kong - AD_UKC117_MetaG | ecosystem: Engineered > Bioreactor > Anaerobic > Digestate...
AGGGGATGCTGACCACCGTTTTGACTGCGGATTGACTTACCTGGTCAGCAATGACCTCATGGTAGACCTGTCGGGCGGGGTGGGGATCACCCCAAGCGCCCCCGACAGCTTTATCTCCCTGGGAGTCTCCTGGCGGTTTGATGTGAGGCGGGAGTGACACACCAGAACATTCTGTTTGTCGCCGTGCCAGTTGTGGAAGCCGTTTCCGCGACAGTCTTTGAATTCGCTGCAACCAGCGCATTGCCCTCTGCGCATCCAGTGGCGGTTTCTGAAGGGCTCAAAACGCAATTGCCAAACCTTATAAAAATTATCGCGATAGATATTTCCCTGAGCGAAAGAGCGGTCGATGTTGGGGCAGGCGGAAATGGAGCCGTCGATCAGGATGGATCCGATGTTGATGCCTGCCCTGCAGAAGAAAGGGGTGTCGCGCACGAGCGATTCATAGGGACCGACATAGCCTTCACAGCTGAAGCTGACCTTTAACTCCTCTGATTTCCGGGCTTCGGCTATGAATTCCATCAGTCCGGTGAATTGTGCGTCGGTCAGCCGGAGTTCCGGGATATCCTTCGCCCTTCCGATGGGGATGATGGTGAAGAGGCGCCAGGCTTTAACGCCCAGATTCATAAGGGTCTCTCTGATTTGGGGCAGCTCATGGATGTTGTTTTGGTTTACGCAGGTCACCACGTCGAAGTTAAGGCGGGGTGAGGCGGCGGCCAGGGCGATGGCCATGGTCACCCTGTCATAGCTGGCGGAGGATTGGCGCAGCCAGTTGTGGGAGCCTGACAGTCCGTCGAGGCTGATGGTCAGTGCTCCCAGTCCGGCCCCCAGCAGGGAGCCATGCCTTTCCCCGTCGTAGAGGTGGCCGTTAGTCACCATCGACCAGCGTAGTCCCCGCTTTCTGATTTCCAGTCCGCATTTTTCGAGGTCCTTCCGCAGAAGGGGTTCCCCGCCGGTCAGGACAACGGTCAGGTTTTTGGCCGGTTTTTCGATCGTGTCGAGTGCCGCGAGGAAGTCCTCCAGGGGCATGTCGGGGAATGCGGAATCCTGTGAGCAATCGCTGCCGCAGTGGCGGCAATGGAGGTTGCAACGGGTGGTGCATTCCCAGAAGAGATAATTCAGCTCGTGGAGGTGCGTTTCCGATTCACGGAATAGCCGGAAGGCCGGTTTTCGGAGGGCTTTAAACATTTATTTGGGAGTAAGCATCACATTGAGCTGTACGCGTTCCTGCGGAATGGCGATGAGGGTGTCTTTTTTCAGAAAGGCTCCGTCGGTGGTGAGGTCCGTATCTTCGAAGGAGATCCTGGTGCTGTCGGTGAACATCGTCCACAGGCCGTATTTGCCATCCTCTCCTGTGATGTGCGAACTTCCGGTTTCCGGGACGGAGACTTTGATCCCTTTGACGGGAAGTCCTGTGGCGGAAGATTTCACGGTACCTTCAACGAGCATGTCGAATTGTAGATCCTGGGGCGTGCCGTAGCAGGCCTGAAAGATGAAAAGTGCCGAGCCGAAGCTCAACCCGCCGATCAGTTTGCGTATCCATCCTCTCGTCATAAGAATCTATGTTTAATTTTCGAATCGTGTGGCCTATTCGTTTCAGTTCCATCGCATCAAGCCGGCTAAAGGATAAGAGATGGAGGTGAAATCTCTGGTCATAAATGTAAGACCTAAAGATAGCGGAAATGTTGCGTCGGCATTCCTTAATTGATCATAAAAGTTCTTCCCGGATACGAAGTATCCGAAATGGCAGTCAAGGAGTCTGGTACCAGTGGGTAAACACCCAGCAGTTGTGAAGGAATTCATGCCATATGTTGATTGAAAGAGATCGTTCTTCAGGACCCCAGTTTGATAAAAGATCCGTTATATTGGGCAACATCGGTCTAAACAAAAACGTATTTTTGATGGTCTTGAATTAATACGTAAAATTCTGATCAAGTCCAGGTATTCACTTCTCCTCAAACTCCAGAAGATAATACCATAAACCAATCCGATCAATTAGCCTAGTTTGTTATCCGATACAGAAAAGAATTTGCCAAAAGCGCTGAATACTCGTAACTTTGAATCGAAATGTCTTTAATTATTTCCTTTTTTTAGAGTGGTATAAATGGCAGATGTTCATAGCAAAGCTGTAAGAAGCTACAATATGAGCAAGATATGCAGTAAGGATACCAAACCGGAATTACTTGTAAGGAAGTTTCTGTTTTCTAAAGGATTCCGATATCGATTGCATCTACGGGACTTGCCAGGTAAACCGGATATTGTCTTGCCAAAGTACAAGATTGCGATATTCGTAAATGGTTGTTTCTGGCATGGCCATGAAAGCTGCAAATACTATGTTATTCCTAAAAGCAATACTGAATGGTGGTTAAACAAGATCAAAGGGAATAAAACCAGAGATAAGGAAAATATCTATAAACTAAACGCGGAAGGATGGAAAACAATAGTTATTTTTGAATGTGAGCTAAAAAGTAGCAAGGTAAATGAATCTCTAAACAGTTTGCTGGATGAACTACATTGACTTATTTGCAGGCGCCGGTGGTTTATCCGAAGGTTTTATTAATGCAGGCTTTACTCCGGTTGCACACGTTGAAATGGACAAAGCAGCCTGTTTTACTTTAAAAACAAGAATTGCCTTTCATTATCTGAAGTCAATCAGTAAACTCCATATTTATAATTTATATTTAAGAGGGGAGATCACCAGAGCTGAATTATACCATAATGTCCCTGATGAATTAATCAAAAGTGTAATTAATCTTCCCATTGGTTCTGGAAATAATGATACTATTTTTGGTTTGATCTCACAGCAACTAAATGGTGAAAAAGTAGATCTGATTATTGGTGGTCCTCCATGTCAGGCATATTCGGTGGTTGGAAGAGCAAGATCTGCTGATGGTATGAGAAACGATCCGCGCAACTTCCTTTACATTCAATATGCTACATTTCTGGAAAAGTACCAGCCAAGGTTTTTTTTATTCGAAAATGTTTTGGGTCTGAAATCCGCAAAAGATGGTGATTACCTGAAACGAATGGAGGACCTCTTTGGTTATAAAGGGTATAAAATGCAGTTATATATTTTGGCTGCTAATAACTTTGGTGTTTTACAAAACCGTAAGCGTATTATCATATTTGGATATAGAAAAGATATTTTAGCTAAACTACCGGATTTGGAAGCATATAGGGTTTCTCATAATTTTAAGGTTGGGAATATTTTCTGTGACCTTCCAGCAATAAAAGCTGGGTGTGGTAAGGATAAATATGATAGTTATATATCAGAAGCAAATGATTACCTTAGCATGGTGTCAATAAGGAATGGATCAGATATCTTGACACAACATATTGCAAGACCGCAATCAGAGCAGGATAAAAGAATTTACCGAATAGCTGTTAGGAAATGGAATAATGAGAAACAAAGACTTGCCTACAATGACCTTCCGGAAGATTTAAAATCACATAAAAACAGACATTCGTTTTTTGACAGGTTCAAGGTCGTAGCTGAGGATTTGGCTTATTCCCAAACAGTGGTTGCCCACATTGCAAAAGATGGTCATTATTATATACATCCTGATATTGAGCAAAATCGTTCAATTAGTATTCGTGAGGCAGCAAGGCTTCAATCGTTTCCTGACAACTATTATTTTGAGGGTGTTAGAGAAGGACATAACAGAACTGCAGCTTTTACGCAGATTGGGAACGCAGTTCCACCTTTAATGGCACAATATATTGCAGAAGAAGTAAAATCTATATTTTAGATATTAATTGATTAATATATATTAAATAAATCTATTCTATATAGAAATGAATACTTACTAGTAATTGATTTTCTAGAAATTAATAAATCAAAATATTGGCGAATTGGTGAAAGTAATAACCAATATTGTACATTCATTGTCTTCATAACATTAACACTTACTAAACTAAATGACTGAGTACTCCAACGTTGAAACTACTCCTGCTGTTCCCGAAGCATCTTCCATGATAGAAACATTCAGGGCAATTGGATATAACGTCGAAACAGCGGTGGCAGACATTATTGACAATTCAATTTCTGCTGGTGCGAGTAATGTTTGGGTCAATTTCGAATGGAAAGGATCAGAAACCTGGTTGTCCATAAAGGATGATGGTTCAGGAATGAATAATGAAGAGCTAATTCAGGCTATGCGTCCTGGTAGCAAAAATCCATTGGAAGACAGAGGTTCAAATGATTTAGGCAGGTTTGGCTTGGGTCTTAAAACTGCCTCATTTTCCCAGGCAAGAAAGTTGACTGTATTATCAAAAAAGCTTGGTTGTGCACCTGCCTACTGGACATGGGACCTGGATTATGTTAATCAGACGGGACAATGGAATCTAATTAAGTATTTGCCTGAAAATCTAAATGAACAAGAATATTCAGAAAACGAAACCGGGACGCTTGTAATGTGGAATGACATTGACAGGGTAGTTAAGCATTTCCGGCAAAATGACAATAATGCTTTGGAAAAGTTTCTTCACGTAATGGAATTGGTGAAAAAACATCTTGCGATGGTATTTCATAGGTTCATTGAATCGAAAAAAATTAAGATCTATTTTCAAAATTATTTGATAAAACCCTGGAATCCGTTTTTAATTGGAGAATTGGCTATTCAATCTTTCTCAGAAGAGCAACTGAATAACGGGAAAGTTGTTATAAAAGGATATGTTCTGCCACATAAGTCTAAAATCAGTGATGAGATTTTTAGATTTGCAGAAGGAACAAAAGGGTGGAATGAACATCAGGGTTTCTATATTTATAGAAACGAGAGACTTTTACTTGCAGGTGATTGGTTGGGTTTATTCCGCAAAGAAGAACATTATAAACTGGTAAGAATTCAGGTTGATATTCCCAATTCGCTGGATGGTGACTGGCAGATAGATATAAAAAAATCAGTTGCCCGACCACCTCTAATTTATAGGGAACAAATAAAGAACTATGCAGTAAAAGTAAGAGCTCAGGGAGTAGAGGTGTACCGTCACAGAGGTAAAACTGTGAAGATTTCCAACGGTCAGAAATTTGTTCCACTCTGGATTTATCATAAAAGGGGAAATAAGTGGTTTTATAAAGTTAACAGAGATCATCCATTATTGGAACTTGTTATAGCGCAGGCACATGCTGATCCTGGAAAGGCAATAGAAATCCTATTACGGTTTCTTGAAGAAAATATTCCATCAAAGTCTATTTATATAAAATCGGCAGAAGAACCGGAAGCTCAAGGCTTTCCATTTGAAGGTTCAGATAAGGAACCTATTAGAAAAGCTATGGAATCCATGTTTATCAGTTTAACTGCTAAGGGTAAATCACCGGAAGAAGCCAAAGCAATAATTGCTAGGATTGACCCATTTGACCAGTTTTTACATTATCTTGAATTTATAAACTAAAATGATGATCCCTCAGGCATTAAGAACTATACGAACACTATTGCCAGTTATAGGCAGTCTTTCTGAAAGGCAAATTGAGGATGCAGTTGATATTGCTCTATCTATACCTCAGTATGCAGATATTGACCGTGATGTTTTAATTCGGGAAGTACAATCCACATACAATATTCACATTGACGATTTCAGGGTGATTGAGTCATCTGAAAGAAGAAGGCCCTGGGTTAGTGATAAGAAAAGTACTATTTGCTGGGATTTCTGGAGGCGGTACAGAGATTACCTATCAATTGAGAAAAATTTCTCTGACAAAGTGGTTAATCAACTGGACCGTTTGACGGACAGAACCCTGGATGGTCTTTTTGATCCGGCAATAAGTGCGACTATTGACAAAAAAGGATTGGTTGTCGGCCAGGTACAATCTGGTAAAACCGCCAATTATACCGGACTAATATGCAAAGCTGCTGATGCAGGTTTTAAGCTTATTATTGTATTGGCCGGCATCCATAATAATTTAAGAAGCCAGACACAACTGAGACTTGACGAAGGTTTCCTTGGATTTAATACAAAATATGCTCAGGTTTTTAACCAAATTGATAAGGATGATATCTGGATAGGTGTCGGCCGTATTAGTAAAAAAGAAATTGCCCATTCTATTACTTCCTGTCTTGATAGTGGAGATTTCAGTCAGGGAGCATTTAATTCTTTGGGATTAAACTTTAATACAAACGAACCCATTATTGCTGTAGTCAAAAAAAATGCACGGGTTCTTGAAAGATTGTTGCACTGGTTAAATGCACAAGCTGTTACTATCGGAGAAAGGAGATTAATAAAGCATAAATCACTTCTGTTGATTGATGATGAGGCAGACAATGCATCTATTAATACACGGCCTGAAAATGATGGTACCACAAGAATCAATGGACTGATCCGTGATATAATACGATTGTTTGACAAAAGCGGCTATGTGGGTTATACAGCAACTCCTTTTGCAAATATCTTTATACCTATCGCAGAGGATGAATTGTTTCCCAGAGATTTTATCATTAATATACCAGCACCATCCAACTATATTGGACCGGACAAAATCTTCGGGTTCAGACTGATTGAAGATGACGAGAAATCCGATAAAGTTCTACCTGTTGTTACCAAAATTGACGACTTTCACAGTTTTTACCCAGGTGATCGTAGAGGTCGGGGGGTATTACCTACAAGTGCCCCAATGTCTTTACAGCTTGCTATTAAATGTTTTATTATTACATGTGCTGTCCGCAGATTAAGAAGACAGGATAATGTACATAATTCCATGCTGGTTCATGTCAGCAGATTAGTAAACTGGCAAAGGCATATAAAAGACATAGTTCAGAATGTTTTCGATTTTTATCGACGAGGTATTGAATTGAATATCCCGTCTGTTTATGAAGAAATCCGTCAGGCGTATGAAGAAGATTGTAACTCATATAAATCTTACAAAACGACTTCTCAGCTTATTCTGGATTCAAGTCTCTCAAAAATAGACCCTCATATTCAAATACATGATTGGAATGAAGTTGTACCTTTTCTTTTTGAAGCTGCAACAAGAATACAGGTGAGAGAAATTAATGGAGGATCAGGGGATGTTCTGAATTATTTTGATCATAAAAATGGACTTTCGGTAATAGCAATTGGGGGGGATAAATTATCCAGAGGATTGACGCTAGAAGGTTTGTCAGTAAGTTATTACTTGCGGGCTTCCCGAATGTATGATACACTAATGCAAATGGGAAGATGGTTTGGTTACAGACCTGGTTATGTGGATTTATGCAGGCTTTTTACTAGCAGGGAGCTTAACGAATGGTTTAGTCATATTGCCCTTGCAAGCGAGGAACTACGTGATGAGTTTGACTATATGTCGGATAATGCTCACAGTACTCCGGAACAATATGCATTAAAAGTGAGAACGCATCCTGGTGTATTACAAATTTCTGCTTCCAATAAAATCCGGAGGGCAGAAAACATCAGAGTATCCTGGTCTGGTCGCCTTGTAGAGACTTATGAATTAAGTAAAAACCCTGAAGTAATTCAAAGAAATCTTGATTCAGCCGTAGGTCTTGTTAATTCTCTTGGTAATGGTTTCAAGTCAGACCAGAGTAATTATCTATGGCAAGGTATATCATTTGAGCACATTAAACAATTTCTTGGTGGATTTGAAGTATATGATAATCTTAGATCGGCTTCTCCACAAAACCTAATAAAGTTTATTGATTTTAAATACCATGGAAATGAGTTACAAACGTGGAATGTGGGGGTGATTACTAAAAGGAACGGAACAAATTTTCGAATCAATGGTGAAATTTCGGTGAAGTTAATTGTCAGAACACAGGATGATAAATCAAATGATGAGCTGTATTACATCCGCAAGTCACATATTATTAGTCCTGACGATGAATTTATTGATCTAATTGATGAGGAGCGGGAAGCTGCTATAAATGCGTCAAAGCGCCTATGGCATGAAAAAGGTAAAGAAGGGGAACCAAACAGGATAAACGGTGAGTGGGTTAGGAATGAAATAAGAAAACCCAACAAGGTTCTTCTTTTATTGTACTTTTTGGACCCAACAGGGGCTGAATTGCCTGAGAAATCAAATCCATTAGTTGGTTTTGCTATTAGTTTTCCGGGTACTGAACGTGATGATGCTGTGACTTACGCTGTTCATAGTCAGTTGCTGCAAAAATTTGATATTGACGACATTTATGACTCTGAAGATTATGACACCGACGAAGATTGAAAAAATATGGGATGAACTTGAGAATGACAATTCTTTTACTCATGGGCTACTTATCAGGAGATATTCAGTAGATATTTTACCAGATGTATTTGTTGGACTAAAATCTCCTGAAGGATTTAGATGCATTGCTGTTTTATTGCCTCAACATAAAACGTTGAATATCGCCTCATTCTCAAACCTTAGAGATATTAGCGTTGACATAATTCCATCGGGGAAGAATCAAAATGTTGGTTACCTGGTGTTTATGCTTTTGAATCCAGAACATAAAGATATCTTTTCAATTCTGTGTGAAGATTTATTACTGAGCATTGCTCCGATAAAACGCGAAGAAAAATTGTTCCAGGAGTTGCTCAACCGGTTTGAGAAATGGAAATCTTTGTTTGACAGAGCATCCTCCCAGGGTTTAAAACCGGAGGAGCAAAGAGGGTTATTTGGTGAACTTACATTTCTCCGTAAGTATATGATATTTAGCTCTGACATTATAGGTGTTTTGAATTCTTGGGTTGGTCCATCGTCTGAAGCACGAGATTTTCAGATGAATAATTGGGCACTGGAAGTAAAGACAACTCTCGGTGATAATTTCCAGAAGGTCCAGATAAGTAGCGAGAGACAGCTTGATAGCACTCACCTTGGAATGCTATTTCTGTATCATATTTTTTTGGAAATAGTTCACGGAGCAGGTGAATCACTTAATCAGGTAGTCGAATCGATAACCAATATACTTGGCGATGATATAAATGCTATTCATAGGTTTAAGGCTAAACTTTTGGAGGCAGGATATTTTGATCATCACCGCAGTTTATATGGCTCAAATGGTTATATTATCAAACAGGATAAATTCTATCTGGTTAAGGACGCATTTCCACGAATTCAGGAGAATGAGATTAGAAATGGCGTTGGGGATGTAAAATATTCAATAGTACTTTCAGCTTGTAAGGAATATGAATATCCGGAGAATTCCGTTTTTGCAAATCTTGTAATATAATGATATATCCAATTGAAAACTTAGAATTAAGTAAGTTTTATGCATCATTGATGCAGGATATTGCTGCGATTCAGTCAACTGACGAAGAAGGCGCAGTTTCTGAACAGGTATTTACACAACAAGCGGTTGATCTGCTTGCAGCTGCCGGTGAGTCTGAAAACATCGTAGTTAGGTATGATGAAAAAGCATTGGGAACACCCAAACAACATAAAATAAATGCGTATGCGATTTCTGAAAATTATGAAACAGTTGACTTATTCATTACTATTTTCACTCCCACCCAGGAGATAGCAAGAATCTCAAATTTAGAAATAGAAACAGCATCAAAACGAATATTGAATTTTTTCCGGAAGGCAATATATTCGGGAGGTGATGAAAGAAGCAAATATTTCAAAAGTGATTATGTTGATGAAATTGAAGAATCATCAGAAATTTTCCAATTTGCATTTGCATTAGCCCGATCAAAGGAAATTAAAGAAAACCTGGTAAGGATCAATGCATTTATCCTTACAAATGGAATTTATAAAGGAGAATATCCTTTAAATACTACAATTTCAGGTTATAATTTTTATTATAAGATTTTCGATATTGAGAGTATTTATAATCTCAGCGAAAAATCCCACATTCCTATCGAGGTTTATTTTAAGTCGGATGGATTTATAGTACCATGTATACCTTCTCCTTCTGTAAATGAAGAATACCAATCCTTTTTAGCAATTTTCCCGGGTGAAGCACTTGCTTCTATATACGAAAGATTTGGATCAAGATTGTTGGAACAAAATGTTCGATCCTTTTTACAATTCACTGGGAAAATTAATAAAGGAATAAGGAATACAATCTTGAAGGAGCCAGAAATGTTTCTTGCATTTAACAATGGGTTAGCTGCAACTGCTGATGAAATTGAACTAGAGGACGGGGAAAATGGATATGGTAAGATAATATCCTTTGTTAAAGATTTTCAAATAGTTAATGGTGGGCAAACAACGGCGTCTATTTATCATACTCAGAAAAAAGATAAAGCTGATATTTCGAAAGTATCTGTTCAGGTTAAAATTTCTGTTATCAAAAACAAAGGTAATTTCAGTGAAATTGTTTCCCGGATATCCGAATATGCGAATACTCAGAATAAAGTTTCAGTTTCAGACCTTAGTAGCAACCGGCCATATCATATTGAATTGGAAAAGCTCTCAAGGAATATTTTTACTCCAATCAATGATAACCGACCAATTCAAACAAAGTGGTTTTATGAAAGGGCAAGAGGACAGTATCGAAATGCAATTCTGAAAGAGGGTTTTACACCTTCGAGAAGAAAAGCATTCGATCTAAAGAATCCTAAGAATCAATTGTTCAATAAAGAGGAACTGGCAAAATATATTAATTCATATCAGGAGATATCAGATGGCAAGAAAATTTCCATAGGTCCTCATTTCGTAGTGCGGGGAAATCAAAAAAATTATGTGCAATTTATTAATTATAATCTCGAGAAGAAATTGAACAATGTCTATTATGAGGATCTAATTGCCAAAGCAATATTATATAGGACAGCAGAAAAGGTATATGGAGTAAAACCACGAGCTATAGGCGATATGCGATATATTACAGTTCCTTATACAATTACAATGTTGAACCGTCTTACTAAGAACCAGCTCGATCTGTATAAAATATGGAAGACTCAAGAAGTTTCCAATTCTTTGAAATCTTTGTTGTTTGAAATGATGACTAGAATTGAAGTGTTTATCAAAGATACTGCTCCGGGTGGTCTGTATGGAGAATGGGCAAAAAGGGAAGAATGTTGGATAAAGATCAGAGAAAGTAATATGGAATTTGATCTGGAATCAATCAAGCCGGATTTAATTGACAAGAAAAATCCACCTAAAAGGGTTGTAATTTCTGATGATGAAGTAGAAAATCAGAAAAGAGTGGAGGATTATGAACTTATTAAATCTGTACCATCAAAGATTTGGAAGAGGATAGAGGAATGGGGAAGGGATACTGGTTATCTATCTACCGTTCAAAAAAATGTTGCATGGAATCTGATGGTGAAAGTAAGAAATAATTCGAATCTTATACCCGGGGAGGTTTCATCTGGTAACGCAATTTTGGACATAGTGATCTCAAAATCTCCTGAACTTTTATTTGATGAAGATGAAATATCTGAACCTACTTCAAAATATGAGAAGGGTGACCCTGAAATAACTATGGACCTGATTCAAAGGATGGTGTCATGGGATAAGAAAAATAAAAGGCTAAAGCCACATCATTTCAGACTAATGTATGATATCCTAAATGGAAAGAAAGAACTAACAACTCAAAATAAGAAATATTGTCTGATTAATTACCGGTTTATTTCAAGGTTGGGTTTCAATATTCAACAAATTTATAAAAGTGAATAATATGTAAGATGTTGATTGTCAATAGTATTTTATTTATTTATTCTGAGTTGCGAAAATCTTAGGCAGAGTGTACACTATTCCATTGGCCATGTTTCTCCTCTCATCCTGATCTTTACGGCAGGGCTTACTGAGAAGAGGCCCAGGTTGCTCCTTCAGGGGTGCGCCGCCAGGCAAAGTAGGCGTCCAGGACTTTCAGCGCCGCCTCATCGGGCACCGGAATGGGCTGAACGGTGGCCGCCAGGTGCATCACCAGCGGGTTCTCCTTTGTAAAGGCCGGCCATTCGGGTACGCCCTCCCCGTTGGGATGGCCATATTTGGCGAAATTGGTCCAGTAGGTGCCCATCATGCCGCTCACCTCTTTACCCTTCTCCGGAACGTCGGGGTTGTTGGTGTCGAGGTGCATGAAGACGTAGGCCACGTCGACACCATGCGGGGTGCCATGGTCGGCCCGGGGAGAATCGGCCGGATAGTCGGGATGCTGATCGAAATAATAAAAATAGACGGGTGACTTTCCGGTTTCGGTCTGAAGGTTGGCCCAGGCCCAGGTGTGCCATCCGAAGGCGGCATCGCGCATCAGGTTGCGGGCGCTCCGCGAAACACCATTTTCCCCGAAAGGATAGGCCTGCATCAGCGTGTCGGCAAAGGGCCCGAAACGCTTCTTTACCCCGGCAATGGCTTCTTCAGGTGTGCGGCCCGACGGGAAACTCAGTCCCTCGTCAGAGTTGTAGCCGATAAGGACCGGCACGTCGTTGTAGTTTCCGGCTTCATACATCCTGTGCTGGTCGTCGGGGATCACGTATCCGTCGACGATGGGCCAGGCATTGCCCATGCCCCATTCCATGGGCAGTTTATCGGCGTCCATCTTCCGGAGATCCGCAAGGGAGGCCGCCCCGGTTTTATTGACATATTCAACGCCGGCTTGTTCGGCCTGCTCCAGGGTTTTCATGTTTTCGCCCGGAAAGGTGACCGGCCGTGTGGGGCCAAACGAGCCGCCACTCTGGGAAATAGCCCCGTGAAAGAGCCCTTTGGCGAGGGGTGAGGCGCACAGCATGCTCACCGAGATGCCTCCGGCCGACTCGCCGAAGATGGTCACCCGCCCGGGATCACCGCCGAAAGCCGCGATGTTGTCGCGAATCCACCGCAATCCCGCAATCTGATCGAGGATGCCGTAATTTCCCGAAACATCGTTGGGATCTTCGGCGCTCAGCTCAGGATGGGCCAGAAATCCCAACTGCCCGACCCGGTAGGCGATGCTCACCAGCACCACTCCCTTCCGCGCCAGGTGCTCCCCGTTGTGGACAGGCTCTGACGTGGACCCGAAACTGAAGCCTCCTCCGTATATCCAGACCAGCACAGGCAGCTTCTCTTTCGGCGATTGGGCAGGAGTCCAGACATTCAGGTAAAGGCAGTCCTCGCTTTTTCCGGAGGGGGGATTTCCCGCCTGCATGGGGGCCGGGGCGTATTCAGTGGTTTGCAGGATGCCCTTCCAGGGATTCACGGGCTGGGGGGCCTGCCACCGCAGCTCACCCACGGGCGGAGCCGCAAAGGGAATGCCCTTATAAATGGTCAGATCTTCGGTGACCGTACCCTGGATCCAGCCGCCTTCGACGCGGACCTGCCCCGGCTGGGGCTTGTAACACGAGGTGATGATCAGCAGCACAAGCGCCGATACCAGAAAAATGAGATGCTTCATAAGTTTAGATTATTGCGTTTATAGGATTCAACCAGTGAAACAGGTGAAATGACCACGTGGCTGGTTATTTGGCTTGGTTTATCATCGTGTAGAATCATTTCATGGTTCAGTGGTATGGTTTATGTAAAAATATCCCCCGTTTTTGGAAGCTCCGCGAAATTCTATTTTTTCGCTGTCCATTAGCTTTCCCAACAGGCGTTGCGTTGTCCTGAGGCTCCAATTCAGGGCAGAAGCAAGGGCAGGTGCATTCAATCCTGGCATATTTCCAATCGTTTCAAGAAGCGCTGCTTCCTTATGGTTTGCACCGCCAATTTTGAACTGATTTTGATCTTTTACACCGCCATTTACTGATTTTGCACCGCAACTATCCTGAAGCAGTCTCAACAAATCCATTGTTTACCTCTGCAACTCTTAATTTGTCACTGACCATGAAACCTTTCGTAAAACTGCTTTATGCCGGCATTATTGTGGGTGCGTGATACCTGACCTTATACAAAGATAACAATATTCTGATTATCATACAGGTTACCAGCTTTGTGTTCCAACTGCAGGAGCCGCTGCTTGACCGCCAGTCCGCCGCTGTAGCCCGTCAGCTCACCGTGGCTTCCCACAATGCGATGGCAGGGAACGGCGATGGCCAGGGCATTGGCTCCATTGGCGGCGGCAACTGCCCTGACGGCCTTCTCATTGCCGAGGGATTTTGCCAGGTCAAGATAAGTGGCGGTTTTACCATAGGGCACCTCCACCAGGGCGTTCCATACCGCTTTCTGAAAGCCGGTTCCCACCATCAGCAGAGGAAGATCAAAACGGGTCCGTTTACCGGAAAGGTACTCTTCAAGCTGTATTCGGGCCTGCGTTATTATTTCATCTTCGTGTTCGAGGAATTCCGCATTCAGCCCTTTTTTGATTCTGTCATCCATTGCCTGTCTCATCTGCCTGTACCGGTAATCCAGCAGGCACAGCTGCCCCTCGAAGGCTCCCAAAATCATTTCCCCTATGCCTGTTTTGAAATACTGAATATAGATGTGGTTCATTTTTATACTGGTACTGTTAGTTGATCATGTTTAATAAGCACTGTATCAGGGTTAAATGTCGACAGCTAGCGGTAAAGGCCGGAGGATCCCCGGAAGTCCGCCAGAACCTGATATAACCTGATTTCAAAAATATCCGAAGGATTCAAGGCATACAACACTAAAGATCTGAGTTCCTCCTGAAGAAATCTTCATCAATTGAGTAAAACTTTCGAGGATGTGAAATTGTGGAAATTTTCCTGAAGGACCGGTAAAAATATCAGATAATTTTACCTGTATATGGATTAAATTATCCGGATCGGAACCTGTGACACGCATCGGAGAGTCTTTTATTATCCGGCATATTTGAAGCCTGACGGATCCGGTTTATTTACCTGATTGCATTCATTTTGTTTGCTTTGTCGGACATGCCCCTGGTGGATGAAGCCCCCGACGCCCATTTCAATAACCCCGGGAGGTAGACAGGCTATTCCGAAATCCCCGCATGGCAACCGAAAGCTGCTCTGCCACTTCGGCCATGCCCTTTCCGCCCGTGAGCTCCCTGATCCGGTGTTCAGCTTCGATGGGACCGATTTCATTTTTGGCGAATTTGTCCATGGTATCCCTGATCTCGTAGAGGTGACGCGTGGCTTCGGGATTGGCCCCTGCCTTCAGCTTCAGCATCGGCGCGATCTTGGTGTTGAAATCCTTTGTCAGCCCCCGCATCTGTTCCTGCATCACCCCATAGTACCCCAACTGAGGATGATCCACAGGAAGCTTGTTGACTTTAAACCCCGACACGTCGGCCGCCTGCTGCACCCACGCCTTGTTGGTCTCGAATACCAGGGCGGTCTTCGTCCCTTTGCTGCCCAGCCAGGCCAGGTCGCGATAAGCTTCCGGGTGATACGAGGTGGTGAATTCCACCATCGCCTCGCCGGGAGACCTGCCATAGATCTTCGCAAACGACCGCTCCAGAATCTCCTGTCCGGCCTTCTGTAACTCCTGCGGAGAACTTCTGCG
>Ga0116151_10003017_pt1 | contig 15237 bp, 14 predicted proteins | sample AD_UKC117_MetaG_FD_89893 | JGI IMG/M metagenome (GOLD analysis project Ga0116151, IMG submission 89893) | Active sludge microbial communities of municipal wastewater-treating anaerobic digesters from Hong Kong - AD_UKC117_MetaG | ecosystem: Engineered > Bioreactor > Anaerobic > Digestate...
AACCTTGCCATGCCATTCTTTGGCCTGATCCTGCTTGGTGTCATCGCCTCTCGCAGATGGAACGTCGGGGAACATGGTCTGGCTTGGCTCAACATTTTCCTCGTCTATTTCGCGCTGCCTTCGCTGATCTTTCTTGTCGTCGCAGCCGCACCCTTCGAGCAGTTGGTGAACTGGCCGTTCGTGTCCGCCACAGCCGGAGTCACGCTTGCGGCTTTCGTGATCGTGACTCTGGTATCGCGCTGGCTGTTCGGCACGACGTTAAAGGAGGCAACACTTCAGGGAACGTCCGGCAGCTACGGCAATGTCGGGTACATGGGGCTCCCCCTTGCGGTATCTTTCTTCGGGCCTGAGGCAGCGGTGCCAGCGGCGCTGGTCTTTTGCTTCGACTGCGCTGGCCAGTTCATCTTCACGGCCTTTCTTGCAACGCTGGCACATGAGCGCAACGAGGAGGCCCATTGGGGCGAAGTCGCGTGGCGGATCGTGAAGCAGGTGGTTTCGCATCCCTTCATCGTCGCCACGGCTGTCGGCGTGCTGGCATCCTACCTGGAGTTCCGCGCGCCCGGTGCACTGGCGACTACGCTCGACATGCTGATGCGGGCGGCGGGGCCGACGGCCTTGTTTGCACTTGGCGTCACCGTAGGCATGCGTCGCTTCGAGGGGGTTGGGCCGCCGCTTGTGCCGGTGACGGTCATGAAAGTCCTGGTTCAACCCGCAATGGCCTATGTGGCCGTCAGCATGGTGCCAGGCGTTCAGCCGCTGTGGCTGCATGTGGCGGTGATGATGGCCGCGCTTCCCACGGCGTCCAACGCGTTCATCCTCGCGACCCAATACAAGAGCTACGTGGAGGGTGCGTCCACGGCGGTCATTGTGACCACTGCGCTGTCCGCGGTCACCATTCCCCTGCTGATTTACGCCATCAAGGCGGGATTGCTGCCCTGAGGCTGAGGCCGCATGACGCGCGGCAAGCCAGAGGAGGGTGCAAGCCCATACCCCATGACCGCGCGGCGCAGAGGACCAAACTGGGAGATGAGGTTGAGGCCTATGGCTCGGCCGCTCTCCATCAAGACATGCCCGGAGAGGAGGGACCGGTTCATGAGGTCGATGACCTGTTGACGCGGCTGGATGTCGCGCCGTCGTAGCGCGTCGTAGCGCCGAAGGACCTCCGCATTGCCGGGATCGCCTTCGCCTTCCATCAGGTCGGCGGCCTGGGCCGCATCCCGGAGCGACATGTTGAGGCCCTGGGCGCCGATGGGCGGCACCACGTGGCCTGCCTCGCCGATCAGGATGATGCGGTTGCGGGCGAAGTCGCGGGCGGTAAGCCCCTCCATTGCAAACAGGCGGCGCGCGCCGACATTGGATACCAGGCCCAAGTCGCCGTGGGTCCCCAGTTGAATCTCGCTTGCCAATTGCCGGTCTGACATGGCCATGAGCTGATTGGCGCGCTCCGGCCGTTCCATCCATACCAGCGCAGAACGACGGTCCGGCAGGGGGACCGTGGTAAAAGGGCCGGCCGCCTTGTGATACTCGGTCGAAATGCCGTCATGGGGGCCGGAATGGCTGAAGCTGGTGGCCAAGGCCATCTGATCGTAAGCCCAGCGGTTGGTGTGGATTCCGGCGGCATTGCGGAGCACTGAATTGCGGCCGTCCGCGGCGAGGATGACACGCGCCGCATAAGTGCCGCCATCTGAGAGGATGACTTCCACGTTGTCGGCCGCAGGCCGGGCAGCTGTCACATCCTGACCGAGCATGCGAACTCCCAGTTGCTCTGCCCGTGCATGGAGGGCCGGCACCAGAATCCCGAGCGGTATGTTCCAGCCGAACACCTCCTCGCCTAACTCGGCAGGATCGAAGGTGATCGCCGGCGCCTTGATGGCAGACCCTGTGTCGTCGACGAGGCGGAGTTTCCGGAGCGCTTGAGTCCGGTCGCGCAAGACGCCTGGCCAGACGCCAAGATACTCAAGCATGCGAATTGAGGGCGACATGAGCGCCACAGTGCGTGGGTCGTCGGCAGGCTCAAATGGACGCGCAGCCAGCCTAACGTTGCGGCCTTCCTGTGCCAGGAGGCAAGCAGCTGCAAGACCCGCAGGGCCGGCTCCCACGACAATGACTTCTAATTCGGACATGACATCAACGTGGCGTTCCGTGAACCGCGGCGCAAGCCAACGTGTTGTCGCATTCAGCCCAGCTTGGTGCGAACCATGCTGTCGCGCGCCGAGAAATCCTCGTGGAAGCGGGCGAGCCTGGTTCGTCCCTCGCGCCAATTCAAGGCACCCAGCCGGAAGTCGAGATAGGACAGCGTCACCGCCGCGGCGATCGAGCCCACATGGGCCTCGGCCAGGCAAGCTTCCCAATTTTTCTCCAGATCGTCGAGCGACGCATTGATCCGCGTTACGGTGCGCGCCATCCAGTCCTCCCACTGAAGGCCCTGTGGCCTTGCCGCCGTTTCGTAACGATATGCAACGGCGGAATCGGCCAATCCGACGCCCAGTGCCTGCAAGGTCAGGACCCGGAAGCGCTTGACGCCATCGTCGGGGATCAGGACCGAATTGCCGCCGACGTGGCAGAGGTATTCCATGATGACCCGGGAGTCGTAGACCGCATGTCCATGATCGGTCTCCAGCACGGGGATCTTGCCGATAGGGTTCAGCGCGGCAAGCTTGTGGTTGACCTCCGTGGGCTTTACCGGTTCCACGACATGATCAACCTTGTCACCCAACCCCACCTCGTGGGCAGTGACGAGGGTCATGCGGACGAAAGGTGAAATCACGTCACCGTAAATCTTCATGTGCGAGCTCCAGTTCGACTATCCCATAGAGACTAGACCAGAACGTCTGGCAACAGAAGCGTCGGCAATCGCGACAAAGCTCAGTACTTGCGGAGCAAACCGACCAAACGGCCCTGAACTCTCACGCGGTCAGGGCCAAAGATACGGGTCTCATATGAAGTATTGGCAGCCTCCAGCGCAACCGAGTCGCCCTTGCGGCGCAAGCGCTTCAATGTCGCCTCTTCATCATCGACGAGCGCGACGACGATGTCGCCATTGTGGGCCGTATCGCCCTTGCGAATAATCACCGTGTCGCCATCGAAAATACCGGCATCGATCATCGAATCGCCTTTGACCTCGAGGGCGAAATGCTCTCCCCCTCCCAGCATTTCCGGGGGAACCGAGATGTTGGCGGAATGATCCTGGATCGCCGAGATTGGTACACCGGCGGCGATGCGGCCCATCATCGGCACGACGGCCGCCCGCGGAACCCCGTCATTGGCAGAGGGCATGGGTTTGACCCTGCCGAGATTGCCCTGAATCACATTGGGAGTGAAACCACCCGATTTCTTCGCGGCGAGGCTCGGAGAATGGCTCTCCGGGAGCTTCACGACCTCAAGCGCGCGGGCACGGTTCGGCATCCGCCGCAGAAAACCGCGCTCTTCCAGCGCGACGATCAGCCGATGCACACCGGATTTCGATTGAAGGTTGAGCGCTTCCTTCATTTCCTCAAACGAAGGTGGAACGCCTTCTTCCTTCAGGCGCTCGTTGATGAACAGAAGCAATTCGAGCTGTTTCCGGGTAAGCATGGCAATCAGGTCCTGATGTCGAATTCCAGAATCGGAACAAATCCAAAACAACACTAACCGTTGCCATTGTGTTCGGCAAGTGTTTACTTTCTGTAACTCTCAAAAGTCTAAAACGAGGATTTTGACGGTGTCCCCGGCCTTCGCCGCTTCTGCGTGCGGCGGACGTACGATCAGGGCCTGCGAGTCACGCATCGTGCGCTGCATCGAAGAATCCTGGCGTGAAAACGGGAAGACAGTGCGACGCCCGTCAGGGGCCACTTCCAGGGTGGCGCGGAGATAGTCCTGCCTGATATCATTGGCCTTGAGGGGCGAGCCAAGACGGGCTTCCACGAGGCCGTCAACCGGCGGCAATCCCAGCATGGCGTCGATCAACGGTTTCAGGAATAGCCTGGCGCAGACCAGTGCGGATACGGGATTGCCGGGAAGACCCATGACATGCTGGCCCTTGCGGCGGCCATACATGAAGGGCTTGCCCGGCCGCATGGCAATTCTCCAGAAAGCGATGCGGATGCCTGCGTTCTTCAGAGCCTCCTTCACGAAGTCATGGTCGCCGACGGATGCACCTCCCGTGGTGATCAGGATGTCGCAGTCGCTGGCGCGTGTGATGGCGCGTTCGGTGGCCTTCAACCGGTCGGGCACGATGCCGAGATTGACAACTTCGGCGCCCAGTTGCGTGATGAGGGCCGCCAGTGCGAAATTGTTGGACGAAATGATCTGATCGGCGCGCGGTTTTTCGCCCGGAGGGACCAGTTCATCCCCGGTTGAAAGAATTGCGGCGACCGGCTTCCGCCGCACCCGCACATTCGCGACATTGGCTGCCGCGGCCACGCCGATGTCACGGGCGTTCAGACATGTGCGGGCCGGGATGAGGATGTCACCGCGCTGGAAGTCGAGGCCCGTGGGGCGAATGTGCCGGCCCTCGGCAGACGATTCGAGCACCGATATATAGGGCTTGGATTGGACCGCGACATTTTCCTGGATGATCACGGTATCCGTGTCCGCGGGCACGGGGGCGCCAGTGAAGATGCGTACAGCCTCGCCGGACCGGACAGCGCCCTTGAACCGATGACCTGCTGCCGATGTGCCGATGACCTCCAGCGATACAGGTGTCGTCGACAGGTCGCTGGCCCTCACCGCATAGCCGTCCATGGCCGATGCATTGAAGGGCGGCTGCGCGCAGCGTGCCTTCACCGGTTGGGTGAGAACGCGGTGCAGTGCCTGTTCAAGCGGGATTGATTCCGCTGGAAGCGGCTTCACGTTCTTGAGAATTTTTTCTCTGGCCGTGTCGACTGGAAGAAGGGCCATGTCGTATCACCATCTAGTCTGACTGGAAGTGGCCGGACTTTCCGCCACTCTTCTCGACGACCCTCAAATCGGTGATTTTCATGCCCCGGTCAACCGCCTTGCACATGTCATAGAGTGTCAGGCAGGCAATCGAACAAGCCGTCAGCGCTTCCATCTCGACGCCGGTCTTGCCTTCGACCTTCACCGTGGCCGTGACTTCGATGAGGGAACTGGAGGTGTCGGGTGCGAAATCCACGCTGACTTTCGCAATCATCAGCGGGTGGCACAGGGGGATGAGGTCATGAGTCTTCTTTGCCGCCATGATGCCTGCGATTCGGGCGGTGGCGAGAACATCGCCCTTCTTCGCCTTGCCCGTGAGGATGAGCGAAAGCGTTTCGGGCTGCATGCGCACGACGGCCCTGGCGCTCGCCACGCGGTGAGTGACGTCCTTGTCCGACACATCGACCATGTGGGCGTTGCCGGCGGCATCGAGATGGGTCAGGCGGCTCATGGCTTGGTCAGGATCGCTTTGGTGGCAGTGGCGACGTCCGCTTGACGCATCAGGCTTTCGCCGATCAAGAAGGTATTGACGCCAACCTGCGAGAGGCGGGCGAGATCCTGCGGCGTGAACAGTCCGCTCTCGCCGACGATCATCCGGTCATCCGGCACTCTGGGCGCAAGCCGTTCGGTGGTTTCCAGTGATGTCTCGAAGGTGTGGAGGTTGCGGTTGTTGATGCCGATCAGCCGTGTCGACAATTTCAGCGCGCGCTCGAGTTCGTCTTCGTCATGCACTTCGGCAAGAACATCCAGACCCCAATCCCGGGCCGCGGCTTCCAGTTCGCGGGCCAGCGCGTCGTCGATCATCGCCATGATGAGGAGGATGCAATCAGCACCCCAGGCGCGCGCTTCCGCCACCTGGTAGGTATCGATCATGAAGTCCTTGCGCAGGGCAGGAAGCTGGGTCACCGCGCGGGCCGCACCAAGATATTCCGGAGCACCCTGGAATGATGGCGTGTCGGTGAGGACCGAGAGGCAGGCCGCGCCGCCATCCTCATAGGCCATGGCCAACTGCGGCGGATTGAAGTCGGGACGGATCAATCCTTTCGACGGGCTGGCCTTCTTGATTTCAGCAATGAGTGCCCATTGGCCAGCGTCGGTCTTGCGCTGCAATGCGCCGGCGAAGCTGCGAACTGGCGGAGCATCCAGCGCCATCACCTCCAATTCGCGTTCGGCGATCTCCTGCTTTGCCTTCGCCACTTCGTCGCGCTTGTAAGCGGCAATCTTGTCGAGGATCGTGGCCATCAGCTGTTCGAGACCTGGATGAGTGTATCGAGGGCGCGGAGTGCGGCACCGGTGTTCACGGCGTCTTGTGCCATGGCAACAGCTTCCTTGATGTTGGTTGAGCGGCCCGCCACGACAAGTGCTGCGCCAGCGGTCATCACGGCAGCGTCGCGGAAGGCAGAGGACTGGCCTTCCAGTACCTGCCGCAAGGCCTCGGCATTATGGGCGGCATCGCCACCCTTGAGATCGTCCAGCGACGAACGGGTGATTCCACAGGCTTCGGGCGTCAATTCGAAGCTCCTGATGCTGCCGTTCCTGAGTTCGGAAATCCAGGTGGTGCCTGTCGGCACGATCTCGTCGAGGCCGCCTTCGCCATGGCAGATCCAGCACGCCTCGGTGCCCAGATTGCGGAGCACCATGACGAGTGGTTCCACCCAGGCATGAGAGAAGACGCCGGTGACCTGGCGGCGTATGCCGGCCGGGTTGGAGAGGGGGCCAAGCAGGTTGAAGATCGTTCTCGTCCCGAGTTCGACGCGCGACGGGCCAACATGCTTCATGGAGCTGTGATGAGCCGGTGCAAACATGAAGCCAAGGCCTGCATCGGCGATGCACCGCGAAATCTGTTGCGGAGCCAGGTCGATCTTGATGCCAAGCGCCATCAGGACATCGGCGGCCCCCGATTTCGAAGACAGCGCGCGGTTGCCATGCTTGGCGACCTTGAGGCCAGCGCCTGCGGCAATGAATGCCGCGCAGGTCGAGACATTGTAGGAGCCGGAAGCATCTCCACCGGTGCCCACAATGTCGACGGCATCGGATGGCGCCTCGACCGTGATCATCTTCTCGCGCATGATCTCGACGGCGCCAGTAATTTCGTCCACGGTTTCGCCACGTACCCGCAAGCCCATCAGAAGACCGCCGATCTGGGAGGGCGTCGCTTCGCCGGACATCATCACGTTGAAGGCATCGCGAGCCTCCTCGCGCGTGAGCGCCGTGCCTGCGGCCACCTTCGCGATGAATGGTTTCAAATCCGCCATCAGCCCGCCTTTGTCTGTTCGAGAAAGTTCTTGAGGATCGCATGTCCGTGCTCGGATGCAATACTTTCCGGGTGGAATTGGACACCGTGGACGTTCAGCGTCTTGTGCTGAAGTCCCATGACGAGGCCGTCGGTCTCTGCCGTGATCTCGAGGCAGTCGGGCAGGGTGTCACGTTCAACGATCAGGGAATGGTACCTGGTGGCCGTAAAGTCCTGCGGCAGGTCCTTGAACACGCCCTTTCCGGTGTGGTGCACCTTGGATACCTTGCCGTGCATGAGCCTCGGCGCGCGTATCACCTTGCCGCCGAAGGCCTGGCCGATGGACTGAAGCCCGAGGCAGACACCGAAGATCGGAATCCGGCCCGATGCCGCTGCGATGAGGTCCAGGCAGATACCCGCTTCATTGGGCGTGGCGGGGCCGGGCGAAATCACGATCGCCTCGGGCTTGGCCGAAATCACCTGGCCGACGCTGATCTTGTCGTTGCGATGGACGATCGTTTCGGCACCGAGATCGCCGAGGAAGTGGTAGAGGTTATAGGTGAAGCTGTCGTAGTTATCGATCAGGATGATCATTGGGCCCTCCCGGCGCGCCCGGCAAAGCGGACGGCATCCTCGGCAGCGCGGAACAGCGCCTTGGCCTTGTTGACACATTCCTGGTGTTCACTCTCGGGATCGCTGTCGGCGACGACGCCGGCCCCCGCCTGGACATACATCTTGCCGTCCTTGACGATGGCCGTGCGAAGCACGATGCAGGTGTCCATTTCGCCGTCGGCGGAGAAATAGCCGACACACCCCGCGTAGACACCGCGCTTGTTCTTCTCAAGTTCGTCGATGATCTGCATGGCACGGACTTTCGGCGCACCTGAGACAGTGCCAGCTGGAAACCCCGCCACGAGGGCATCGATGGTGTCATACTTGTTGGACAGACGGCCCTCGACGTTCGAAACGATGTGCATCACCTGGCTATAATATTCCAGGATGAACTGGTCGGTGACCTTGATGGTGCCGATATCAGCCACGCGGCCGACATCGTTGCGGCCGAGGTCGAGCAACATCAGGTGTTCGGCCCGTTCCTTGGGGTCTGCCAGCAATTCGGCCGCAAGTGCGCGGTCTTCAGCCGTCGTCGCGCCACGCCGCCGCGTTCCGGCAATCGGCCGGATCGACACTTTGCCGTCCCGCACCCGGACGAGGATTTCCGGGCTTGATCCGATCACGGAGAACGTGTCGAAGTCCAAGTAATAGAGGAAGGGCGACGGGTTCACGCGGCGCAGGCTGCGGTAGAGCGCGAACGGTGGCAACGTGAACTCAGTCTCGAAGCGCTGCGACAGCACCACCTGGAAGATGTCACCCGCCGTGATGTAGTCCTTCGCCTTCAACACCATCGCCTTGTAGTCTTCCGGCGTCGTATTCGAGCGGGCGTCGGTGATCGGGGGCGTGTCCTCACCCCGCAGCGCAAGGTGGTCGAGTGGACGGTCGAGCGCGTCGACGATCTCGCTCAGGCGTTCTCGGGCACGCACGTAGGCGGCACGCGCAGAGACGTCCCGGTCGACATAAACCGGCGACGTAACCGTCACCTCATCCTTCACGCTATCGAAGATCGCCATGATGGTGGGGCGGATCAACATCGCATCGGGAAGCCCCAGCGTATCCGGATTGGGTTCGGGCAGGTCTTCCATCAGCCGCACCATGTCGTAGCCCATATAGCCGAAGACGCCGGCGGCCATCGGAGGGGCGTCTTCCGGTAGTTTGATGCGGCTTTCGGCGAGGAGGGCGCGCAGGGCTTCGAGCGGTGGCAGGTCGACCGCCTCGAACGGGCCGTCGGGATCGGTTCCGGCCTTGCGGTTCACCGCAGCGGTGTTGCCTTCCACCTTCCAGATCAGGTCGGGATTGAGGCCGATGATGGAGTAGCGTCCGCGCACGGCGCCACCTTCCACCGACTCCAGCAGGAAGGAGTAGCGTGCATTGCGGGCCAGCTTGATCTTGGCGGAGACGGGCGTCTCGAGATCGGCGACCAGACGGGTCGAGACAATCTGGGCTACGCCTCGCTCATATGCGCTGGCGAAGCTGTCGTAGTCAGGAGAGATCAACATTTTGTGGTTCCGGCGAGAAAGAAGGATCTTGGGTTATTGCGTTGCAGTTCCCGAGATCTGTCGCCAGAGCGTTTCGTTGACAGTGACGCCAGCGTCTTTCTGAATGGCGCCGAGATAGGCGAACAGGACATCGTTGGCAGATGCCTGCCTGAGTTGATCGGTGATCTTCTTGGCTTCCGGAGACGCCGGATCAAAGGCTGGCAATAGCACGGCCTGAGACTGCATGATCTTGGCGCCTCGGCCATTGGACTCCAAGGCATAGGCGAAGCCGTTCTCCGGCACTGCGAAGATCGCGGCCACAGCGCTCGCATCGAAACCATTGCCAGTTTCGGTCCGTTTCAGCCCTTGGGCCGTCTTGATTTCGGTCTGGCTCTCTTTCGCCAGATCTTCGAGCGAAGTACCGGAATTGGCACGCTCGATCAGCTTCTTGGCCTTGTCTTCCGACAAGGCACGGACCTTTTCGGCGACGACGGCTGCGCTGGCTTCCTGCCTGACTTCGTCGAGCGGCTTTACCGCAGATGGCGTGACCCCGCGCACCTCGTACCAGATATATCCATCATCGAGCGAAATCGCGTCGTTTTCGACTCCGACATCGCTGTTGAATGCCTCACGCAGCGCGTCGGCCTTGTGAGGAATGGATATGTCCTTGCCGGCCTTGTCCTTGCCCTTCGCGTCGACATTCTCAATGAGTTGGAAAGGAATATTGGCTTTGGCAGCAATGTCTTCGAACGAAGTCTGCGCTGCGCGGGCATCCTCGACCGCCGCGTAGATCGAGTCGATTTCGTCACGCGCGTGCTCGCTCTTGAGCCGGTCGGTCAGTTGCTGGCGCACTTCGTCGAGGGTCGCCTGATGTTCCGGTGAAATCTTGACGACCTTCAGAAGTGCTGTCGCCAGCGCACCTTTGATCGGGTCACTGACCGTCCCTTCTGACAACGAGAAGGCGGCGTCGGCAATCGCCGGATCAAGAAAATCAGTGCGGGCCTTGTCGGCGAAGGTGATGTCCGACTCCTTAAAGCCGCGTTCGGTGGCGATCGTGAGGAAGTCGGTGCCGCCGGCGATCTTGTCCTTGGCTGCCTTGGCTTCCTCGAGTGTCGGGAAGGTCAACTGAAGTACGGTACGCTTCTCTGGCGTGAAATACTGGTCCTTGTAGCGCTCGTAGCCGGCGGCGATTTCCTCGTCGGTCAGCTGGATTCGTGCAGTGACGTCGGCCGGGTCCACCTTCATGATGGCGATCGAGCGGTATTCCGGCGCCGTATAGGCGGCCGGGTGGGCCTCATATTCCTTCTTGATTTCATCTTCCGTCGGCGCGGCAACTTCGCTGTCGGCGGTCTTCACCAGGAAATAGCGGGCATCGCGCTGTTCATTCTGATAACGGTACTGGGCGTCCGTAAGTGCCGTTGGGACCGGCAGGTTGCCGTCAGCCGTACCCGTCAGCGCCTCGCGCAACTGGGCCTGGCGTTCGGTGGCGTAATAGCCAGCCTCAGTCAATCCGTTGGATCGGAGAAGATTGAGGAATGCGTTCTTGTCGAACTTGCCGGCGGAGTCCTGGTAGGCGGGATTTTCCGTCACCTCCTTGGCCAGGAACATATCTGACAGCGACAGCTTCAGTCCTTGTGCTTCATTGTCGATGGCGGCGGACTGGATGAGATTGTTTAGGACGGCGCGATCAATCCCAAGCTTGCGGGCGTCGTCTGGCGTCAGCGGTTGTCCGGTCTGACGGGTGAAGTTCTGCAGGTATTGATTGAAGGCCCGCTCGAACTCCTGAGAACTCACCTCGGCCTGGCCGACGGTGGCCAGCGCGCCGGCGCGGTACCCGCTGAAGATATCGGCGATGCCCCACGCGCCAAAGCTCACGGCGAGCAGGCCGATGAGCAACTTTGCCACCCAGCTCTTGGCGGCATTGCGCATGGAGTCCATCATGTCGGATCGTCCTTTCCGTAAACCCTTGTTCGGGCGCGGCGCACTATAGGTATGCTATGACCCCCTCGCAAGTGCGAGATGCCTCTGCTATGAGCCATTTCTATCAAAGGGTTGGAGAACGAAACCATGGCAATTGAAGGGCCTCGTCCGCTGGTCGCTGGGAACTGGAAGATGAATGGCGGAGTCGCCATGCTGAAGGAGCCCCGTCTGCTCGCGGCAATGTTGAAGGACGTCAAGCTCAAATGCGAGGTCATGGTCTGCCCGCCGGCCATCATTACACGTCGTGTAAAGTCGGTGTTGAGCGGCTCGAAGATCAAGATCGGCGGTCAGGACTGTCATTGGAACCCATCTGGCGCCCACACCGGCGACATTTCAGCGGAAATGCTCAAAGAGGCGGGCTGCACAGCCGTGATCGTCGGCCACTCGGAGCGGCGCACGAATCATGGGGAGACGGACGAAACCGTTTCGAAAAAGGCCGCGGGCGTCCACCGGGCTGGCCTGGTCGCCATTGTCTGTATCGGTGAGACCCTGGAAGAGCGGAAGTCAGGCAAGACACTGGATGTCGTGTCGTCCCAGCTCAAGGGTTCAGTGCCAGCGGAGTCCGGGGCCGCCAACACTGTGATCGCCTATGAACCAGTCTGGGCCATCGGAACAGGCCTCACTCCGACAACTGCCGAAGTCGCCGAAGTACATGCTCACATCCGCAAGGAACTCGCCGCCATCATGGGAGACGAGGGCGATGGGGTGCGTATTCTCTACGGTGGGTCGGTGAAGCCTTCCAATGCGGCCGAACTGATGGGGCAGCCCAATGTCAACGGTGCGCTGGTGGGTGGTGCCAGCCTCAAGGCCGCAGATTTCATCGGAATCATCAAAGTCTACGCCTGATGGCCGACATCCCAACTCTCACCAAGCGGACGTTGCAGGCCCAGGTGATCGGCCCGATCTATGCCGAGATGGTCGAGCAGATTGGCGAGGACAGGGCCAAGGCGATACTGGATTCTGCGATCCGCAAGGCGGCGATCGCAGAAGGCAAGCACTTCGCGGCCAGGGCTGGGAAGACGTCCATGGCCGATTTCATCAAGCTCTATGAGCTGTGGACGGCAGACGGCGCGCTCGAAATGAACGTCCTGCAGGCCGATGACGAGGTGTTTGATTTCGACATTACCCGTTGCCGCTATGCAGAGACCTATCGCGAGATGGGTTTGGGGAGCATCGGGCATCTTCTGTCATGCAACCGGGACGGGACGTTCTGCCAGGGCTACGACCCCAATATCACGCTGGAGCGCAAGCAAACCATCATGGAAGGTGCTGCTCGCTGCACCTTCCGCTACCGGTATCGGAAGCCCGAGGTTCCATAGAATCGCCATCCTGCGGCGGGAGGCTTCCCGAAAGAGAGGGAGAGCGTCATGCGGAAGGTCTTTCTGGCTGTCTTGCTTTTTCTTGTAGGGGCGGGACCGGCCCTTGCCCTGCAGAGTGACTGCCTGGCCATGGCGTCTCGCGAGCCCGGCATCATGCCTGCGGCGTACACGCCGGCCGCGCTGGAAGCGGATCAAGTCCGCATCACCTACATCGGCCATTCCAGCTTCATCATAGAGAGCCCGGGCGGGACGCGGATCGTGACGGACTATGCCGGAAATGCCGGCGGTATCGTGCCTGACGCCGTCACCATGAACCATGCACACCGGTCCCACTATACCGATGTGCCCGATCCCGCCATCAGCCACGTGTTGCGCGGTTGGAACCCGGATGGGGGACCGGCACAACACGATGTCGAGATCGGCGACATTCGCATCCGAAACGTCACGACGGACATCCGGGGCGGCCTGACGGCCCGGGAAAAGGACGGCAACTCGATCTTCATCTTCGAGGTAGCAGGTCTGTGTATCGGGCATCTGGGCCACCTGCATCACCTCCTGGGACCAGATTACATGGGTCTCATCGGGCGGCTCGACATCGTGATGGTGCCGGTCGATGGCGGCTACACCATGAGCCAGGCGGCCATGCTGGAGGTCCTGAGGACGATCAAGGCCCGGATCGTCATCCCGATGCACTATTTCGGGCCTGCCACACTGAACCGGTTCATCGGTACCATGGGGCAGGATTTCGAACTGGAGGTGTCCACCAATCCGGAGCGCATCGTGTCCGTGAACAATTTGCCGGCACGGCCGAAATTGCTCGTTCTGCCGGGCCACTGAGACAGGGCTTGCCCATGGGTTGCCAGCCGCCCATATAGCCGCTAGAAGCCGCCCGAATTCCATTTTAGGTCCGTCCGCCCATGCAAACCGTCATTCTCGTTGTTCACCTGATCATCGCCCTTGGTCTTATCGGCGTCGTGCTGTTGCAAAGGTCCGAAGGTGGCGCCCTGGGGATCGGTGGAGGCGGCGGCGGCGGCGCGGGTAACCTGTTTTCAGCCCGTGGCGTCGGCAATGCCTTGACGCGGACGACGGCCTATCTTGCGGTGGCGTTCTTCATCACCTCGATCGCGCTGGGCGTCCTGGCCACCAACCGTGGCAGCGGGTCGCTGCTCGATCAGGTCCTGCCGACCGGCCTTGGCAAGACTGCCCCGGCGGCCAATGGTTCAGCCCCGGCCGAAGGATCGGGTGATGCCGGATCGCCGGTGTTGCCGCAGCTTGCCCCCTCGGCACCAGCCGAGCCCGCTTCACCGCAGGTTCCGGTCAACCAGTAAGCGTTGATCATGTTGTCCACAGGAGCCCGGAGACATCGTTTCCGGGCTACGAATCGATTTTTGAACCGGGTAGGGTGAGGGCCCATGGCGCGATATATCTTTATCACTGGCGGCGTGGTTTCCTCACTGGGCAAGGGATTGGCATCGGCGGCACTGGGCGCGCTGTTGCAGGCGCGAGGCTATTCGGTCAGGCTGAGGAAACTCGACCCCTATCTGAACGTCGATCCCGGAACCATGAGTCCCTACCAGCACGGTGAAGTGTTCGTGACCGATGACGGTGCGGAAACGGACCTTGACCTCGGCCATTACGAGCGGTTTACCGGCCGTCACGCCAACAAGCAGGACAACATCACCACCGGCCGCATCTATCAGGAGATCATCGCCAAGGAACGGCGCGGGGATTTCCTTGGCGGCACGGTTCAGGTCATTCCGCACGTCACTGATGCCATCAAGACCTTCATCAAGGATGGCAATGAGGGTTTCGACTTCGTGCTTGTGGAGATCGGCGGCACGGTCGGCGACATCGAGGGACTTCCATTCTTCGAAGCGATCCGTCAGTTCGGACAGGAGCAGCCGCGGGGCGACTGCCTCTATATCCACTTGACCCTGCTGCCGTATATCCCGACTGCGGGCGAGTTGAAGACCAAGCCGACACAGCACTCGGTCAAGGAACTGCGGTCCATCGGTATCCAACCCGACATCCTGCTGTGCCGTGCTGACCGGGAAATTCCGGCCAACGAACGCCGCAAAATCGCGTTGTTCTGCAACGTCCGTCCGACAGCGGTCATCCAGGCTCTTGATGTAAAGTCGATCTACGACGTGCCGCGGGCCTATCATCACGAGGGTCTCGACAAGGAGGTCCTGGATATCTTCGGCTTCAAGGGCGCGCCGGAACCGGATCTCTCTCAGTGGAACGAGATCATGCAGCGCATCACCCAGCCGGAAGGCGAGGTGACGATTGCCGTGGTGGGCAAGTACACGGGGCTGCTGGATGCCTACAAGTCTCTGCAGGAAGCCTTGGTCCATGGCGGCATCGCCAACAAGGTGAAGGTCAATCTGGAATGGATCGAATCGGAGGTCTTCGAGAAGGAAGACCCCGCACCGTATCTGGAAGGCGTGGATGGCATCCTCGTTCCGGGCGGCTTTGGCGAACGTGGCTCCGAGGGCAAGATCAAGGCGGCGACCTTCGCGCGGACCCGGAAGGTTCCCTATTTCGGCATCTGCTTCGGTATGCAGATGGCGTGCATCGAGGCGGCGCGCTCATTGGCCGGCATTGAAGATGCCAGTTCCACGGAATTCGGCGCGACGAGCGAGCCTGTCGTTGGAACCATGACGGAATGGATGAAGGGTAACGAGCTCGAGATCCGTAA
>Ga0116151_10003018_pt1 | contig 15235 bp, 16 predicted proteins | sample AD_UKC117_MetaG_FD_89893 | JGI IMG/M metagenome (GOLD analysis project Ga0116151, IMG submission 89893) | Active sludge microbial communities of municipal wastewater-treating anaerobic digesters from Hong Kong - AD_UKC117_MetaG | ecosystem: Engineered > Bioreactor > Anaerobic > Digestate...
AAGGCCTCGAGCTGGAGTGCCCACTCGTCGGGGGTGCGTTCCGACACCGTCGTGAGCCGCCAGTGCCCGCGCAGCGACGCGCCCTCGGCGAGGCCGACCGTCACCTCGGAGTTGCCGATATCGATCACGATTCGCATGGCATCAATCTCCGCCGATCAGCCACTCGCCGCCACCTCCCCGGTTCGCACCTCGACGATGCGGCCATCCCGGCGCCGCACCCGGAGCGACCCGGCCGGGGTGATCCCCTCGGCGACGCCCGGTACCGGTGCCTCGAGTGGTTGCCCCTGCAGGGCGTCCCGGACGGACCACGCGAGCAATTCCGCGGCGTCGAGCGGATCGACCCGGTCGAGTGCGGCGCGAAGTTTCGTGGCCACCGGCTCGACCAGGTCCTCCGGCGCGGGGACGGCGGTGATCGCTCCGAGCGCCGTGGCCTGCTCCTGCAGTGCCGCCGGGATCGGGTTGGTCAGGTTGACGCCGATGCCGGCCACGAGCCAGCTGCACCGGTTGCCGTGCCACCGGGTCTCGACCAGCACCCCAGCGACCTTCCGGCCGCCGACGAGGAGATCGTTCGGCCACTTGAGGCGCAAGTTTGCCAGGCCGGGGATCGCCTCCTCGAGCGCCGTCGCGAGGGCGAGGCCGAGGCGGGGCGACAGCGGATCGAGTGCACCCTCGCCCGGATCGCGGCGGATCACGGAGAGCCAGAGCCCGCCCTCCTCGGCGACCCAGCCACGGCCCAATCGACCTCGCCCGACACGTTGCCGGTCGGCCACCACCACGGTGCCGTCCTCGGCCCCGCCCTCCGCGAGCCGGTGCGCCTCGTCCATCGTGGAGTCGACCTCGCCCAGCCGGTGGATCGGCGCCATGTCAGATCACCCGCGCCGCGATGAGAAGGCCGAGGATGCCCCCGAAGATGATGCGATACCACGCGAAGACGACGAACGAGTGCCGCTCGACGAATCGCAGGAAGCCGCGGATCACGAGCAGCGCGGAGAGGAACGCGACGACCGTGCCGACCAGGAAGAAGCCGAGGTCATCGGCGCTGAGCAGGCTCCGGCTCTTCACCAGGTCGAAGCCCGCGGCCCCGACGATGGTCGGAACCGCCAGCAGGAACGAGAACTCGGTGGCCGCCGGCCGGGAGAGTCCGACGGCGTAGCCACCGAGGATCGTCGCGGCGGCGCGCGAGGTGCCCGGGATCATCGAAAGGACCTGGGCCGCACCGACGAGGAGCGCCTGACCCGGCCGCATCGCCTCGACAGTGTCGGCGGTCGTCCGCGGGGCGCGCCACTCGATCAGCAGCATGATCAGCCCCCCGACGACCAACGCGATCGCGACGACGGAGGGTGCGAACAGCACCGCCTTGATCCAGTCGTGCAGCAGCAGGCCGACGATCACCGCGGGGAAGAATGCCAGCAGCAGGTTGCCGGCGAGCCGACGGTCGGGACCCGGTCGGTACATCCGCACCGCAAGCTGCCAGAGCGTGCGTCGGTAGTGCCAGATCACCGCGAGGATCGCCCCGAACTGGATCACGACCTCGAAGGTCGCGGCGCGATCGCCGGTGAAGTCGAGCAGGGCGCCGACCGCGATGAGGTGGCCGGTGGAGGAGACCGGCAGGAACTCGGTCGCGCCCTCGACGAGGCCGAGGATGATGGCGATGAGCACGGGGGGGAGGAGCATCACCGGGCCAGGATCTCCTCGTAGAACGCCTCGTACTGCGGCACCACGGCCGCGGCGGAGAAGGTCGCGGCCCGCTGCAGGGCCGCGCTGCGCATCGCGGCGTGGGCGGGCGCGTCCCGCAGCAGGTTGAGGGCGCGGCGCGCCATCGCCTCGACCGAGCCCGGCGGCTCGAGGATGCCGTCGACGCCATCGGTGATCACCTCGGGCAGGCCGCCGGTGCGCGCGGCGAGCACCGGGGCGCCGCAGGCCATCGCCTCGAGGGCCGCGAGGCCGAACGATTCGGTCTGGGAAGGGAGCACGAAGAGGTCGGCAGCGGCGAGGACCGGGGCCACCGCATCGAGGCGACCGAGGAAGCGGACGTCGGCGCCGACGCCGAGTTCGCGCGCCTCCGCCTCGGCGTCGTGACGGTCGGGTCCGTCCCCCACCATCAGGAGCGTCGCGGGGATCATCCGGCGGACCCGGGCGAAGATCCGCACGACGTCCTTCACCCGCTTCACCTCGCGGAAGTTCGACACGTGCACGAGCAGCTTGTGTCCCGCCGGGGCGAGGGTCTCGTGGGCCAGCGCCGCCTCGGGGCGGTACTCCTCGAGGTTCACGAAGTTGGGCACGACGCGCAGGTCGCACTGCACGCAGCCGAAGGCGCGATACGTCTCGTCGCGCAGGAACTCGGAGACGGCCGTCACCCCGTCCGACTGCTCGATCGAGAAGCGGGAGATCGCGAAGAACGAGCTCTCCTGCCCGACCAGGGTGATGTCGGTGCCGTGCAGGGTGGTGATCACCTTCAGCTTGTGCTTGCCGCGGAGCATCTCGCGGGCGAGGTACGCCGTGGTCGCGTGCGGGATCGCATAGTGCACGTGCAGCAGGTCGAGCTGCTCCTCCAGCGCGACCTCGTACTGCCGCGAGGCGAGGGCGAGCGTGTACGGGTAGTGGTCGAAGAGCGGGTACCGGCTCATCGTCGTGTCGACCTGGTGGAACACGGCGTGCTCGACGTAGCCCCGCAGTCGGAAGGGCGAGTCGTAGGTGATGAAGTGCACCTCGTGGCCGCGGCGCGCGAGCTCGAGGCCGAGTTCGGTGGCGACGGCGCCGGAACCGCCGTAGGTCGGGTAGCAGGTGATGCCGATCTTCATGCGGGCTGGGCGCTCCAGGCCGCGGCGACCTGCGCCGCGAGCCGTTCGGGAGGGGACGTCGCATCGAGGGCGAGCACGTCGCCCGCGAGCTGGTGACGGAACCAGGTATCCTGGCGCTTGGCATACTGGCGGGTGGCAAGGGCGATGGTCTCGGCGAGGCGTTCGCGCGGCAACAGCCCCTGCAGGACATCGACCGCCTCGCGGACGCCGATCCCGTCCATCCCGGGGCCGCGGAGCGGCGCGCCATCGGCGAGCGCCGCGGCCACCTCCTCGACGATGCCGCGCCGCACCATCTCCGCCGCGCGGGTCGCGATCCGCTGGTGGAGCACGGCACGCGGCAGGCTGAGCCGGACGTACCAGGGAGTGATCGCCGCATCCGCGCGGGCGACCCGTTGCCACCACGAGAGCGGCCGCCCCGTCAGCAGCGCCATCTCGATCGCGCGGGTGGCGCGATGTCGGCCGCCACTCCCGGTGTGCCCCGGATCGAGCCGGTCGGCCCAGCGCACCAGCGTCGCATGGTCGAGGGTCGCCGTCAGCGCGAAGAGCGCGTCGCGTCGCGGACGATCGAGCGGCGGTTCCGCGAAGAGGCCCTCGGCGAGCGCCTTCACGTAGAGTCCGGTGCCGCCGACCACGACCGGAAAACGGCCCCGGGCACGAATGTCGGCCAGCACCGCCGAGGCCTCCTCGGCGAACCGCCCGGCGCTGTACCGCTCGCCGGGCGGGAGGATGCCGAGCATGTGGTGGGGCACGCGCTGGCGTTCCCGCGCCGTCGGAGCGGCGGTCGCCACCTCGAGCCCGCGATAGACCTGGCGGGAATCGGCCGAGACGATCTCGATCGGCCAGTGCTCGGCGAGCGCGAGGGCGACGGCCGTCTTTCCCACCGCCGTCGGCCCGACGAGCACCACGGTCCTAGCGGCGTCCAAACCGCCGCTCCAGTTCCTCGCGGGGGAGCTGCACAATCGTCGCGCGGCCGTGGACATCGTGGGGCGGCAGCTCGCAGGCGAAGAGGCGGCCGAGCAGCTCGCGCATGCTCGCCGCATCGAGCGGCTGGCCGGCCTTCACCGCGGCGCGACAGGCCCACGTCTGCACGAAGCGCTCGAGCCGGTTGGCCCAGCCCCCGAAGCGTCCGCCGGCGAGATCGGCGACGAGCTCGCGGAACGAGGCGATTGCGTCGAACCGGGCATGCGGCTGCGGCGCGGCGTGCAGCACGACGGCCCGCCCGCCGAACGGTTCGACCTCGTAGCCGAGGCGACTGAACAGCTCGGCGTGCGCGGCGACGACGTCGAGCTCCTCGTCGGTCAGCTCGATCGTCTCCGGGAGCAGCATCCGCTGCCCGGGCATGCCGGGTCCCTCCAGCCGCGCCATCGCCTCCTCGTACAGCACGCGCTCGTGGGCGGCGTGCTGGTCGACGATGACGAGTCCCTCCGGCGACTCGTAGCAGATGTAGGTGTCGGAGAGCTGCAGCAGCGGCACGTCCCAGCCGCGGTCGGGCGGCGACGAGGCGACGTCCACCTCCTCGCCGGGGTGGCGCACCACGTCGTCGAGCGGGGCGAAGAGGTCGGCGGGATGCTCGGCGGCCGCCTCGCGCTGCCAGTCTCCCCGCGGCGGCGGTGCCGCACCCGGCAGCGGTGCCGCGCCAAAGCTGGCCGAGGCCACGAGGTCCCCGAGTGCGGCGCGCACCCCCTCCTCGATCGCACGCTCGACGGCGCGTCGCTCGCGGAAGCGCACCTCCAGCTTGGCGGGATGGACGTTCACGTCGACGAGCGCGGGGTCGATCGAGACGTCGAGGAAGAGCGACGGCCGATCGCCCGGGTGGATCGCGGAGCGGTAGCCGGATTCGGCCGCACGCACGAGGAAGTGGTCGCGGAACGGACGGCCGTTGACGAAGAGCTGGGTACGGCGGCCGGTCGGGCGGGCGTCCGCCGGGCGCTGCACGAAGCCGTCGATCCGCACCGGGCCGACGCCGTGACCTACCGGCAGCAGGGTGCGGGCGAGCTCCTCGCCCCACACGGCGGCGAGGCGTTCGTCGCGGCGCTGTCCGGCGGGCACCGCGAGGCGGGTCCGCGCGTCGAGGTCGAGCGTGAAGCCGACCTCGGGGTGGGCGAGTGCCAGGGTCGCGACGACCTCCCACACCGCGCGCGATTCACTGGCGGCGGAGCGCAGGAAGGCCCGGCGGGCGGGCGTGTTGAAGAACAGGGCCCGGGCGGTGACCGTGGTGCCCCGGCGCCGGGCGACGTCGCGCACGGCGTCGATGCGGCCGCCGGCTGCGGCGATCTCGGTCCCCTCGCCATCGGCTGCGGCCGTCGTCAGCGTGAACCGTGCGACCGAGGCGATCGCCGGGAGCGCCTCGCCCCGGAAGCCGAACGAGCCGATGCCGACCAGGTCGGCGGCCGCGCGGATCTTGCTCGTCGCATGGCGGTCGAGCGCGAGGATGGCGTCGTCGCGGCTCATCCCGGTCCCGTCATCCGCGACCTCGATCAGGGTCTTGCCCCCGTTCTCGACCCGGATCTCGACCAGCGTCGCCCGCGCATCGAGCGCGTTCTCGACCAGCTCCTTCACCACCGAGGCGGGGCGTTCGACCACCTCGCCGGCGGCGATCTGGTTGGCGACGGCGTCGGGGAGGATGGCGACCCGGCGGGCGGTGTCGACGGTCATCCGCTCAAGATACCCAACCCCGTGCCGCGCTGTTCCGCGACGGGCAATCTATTCCCCGGAAAGCCCCGACATCGGGGCCATTTGGGGCAATGTCTGACCAACGGGGTGCCGCGCGATTCCGGGGCGATCCACCCCGTTCCCTCGGCACTTGGGTACCGGCTGGGTACTCTCAGCCCGTGTCGCGGCGCCCGTCCGGTGCGGCGATGATGTCGCCGAGTTTCGTGGTCGCCTCCTCCACGAGCCCGGAGGTGACCCGGCTGTAGACCTCAAGGGTGATCCGCGGGTTCGCATGACCCAGGAGCTTCGCGACGATGTTGGGGTGCTCCCGTGCCGTCAGGAGGAGCGTGGCGGCCGTGTGCCGGAGGTTGTAGGGCTTGAAGCCCTCCAGCCCCGTCAGGCGGAGCGCCTCAGCGGCGGACGCCTTGAAGTCCCGGCGGATCGCCTTCGCCTCGTGCAGCGATGTCCCGGGAGGGATGACGGCCGACTCTGGCCGGCCGAGGATCCGCAGGGCGGTGCGGCGGAGGATCGGGTGCAGGTGCCGATGCGTCAGCCCGTCCCAGTGCAGCGGCTCCCCGGCTTGAGGGATCGTCTCGCACGCGAAGATGAATCCGTGGTCACGGTACTCTGCCCCCAGGGCGAGTCGGATCCGCGCCTGGCGGGCGCGATGCGACTGCAGGGCCCGAGCGGCGGGCCCGGGAAGGGGGATCGTCCGCCCCTGCCCTGTCTTCGTCGGGCCGAGCTTCCACGGTCGGCTCCGGAGACGGGTGAGGGAGCGGGAGATCTGGATGTTCTCGTCGACGATGTCAGACCAACGGAGGCCGAGGGCCTCCCCGGGCCGCATCCCTGTCAGCAGCAGCAGGTGCCAGAGCGCCGACCAGCGGTCCTCGCTTGCCACCTCGAGGAAGGTTCTCGCCTGGTCGGCCGAGAGCGTGACGTACTTCCCCGGGTCGAGCTTCGGGAGGTCCTTGCCCTTGGGCAGTGGATTCACGCCAAGGTGACCCTCCTCGACTGCCTTGTTGAGACGGGCCCTGAGGACCGCGTGGAGGTACCGAATCGTCCCCGGGGCCTTCCCTGCCCTGAGCAAGTTCGTGTAGAGCTCCTGGAAGTCACGGCGGGTGAGGTCGCGCAGCCGGATACCCCAAAGCCGGTCGGGGAGATACGCGTGGAGTGATTGGCTAGCCCGGAGTCGAGTCGAAGGGGCCAGGTGCTCGCTCCAGAGCCGATCGTACTCCTCGAGCCACTCGTGGAGGCGCATCGCGCCGGGCGCGAGTTGCTTCTTCTCCTGTCGATTGAGCAGGGAGACCAGGAACCGCTCCGCCTGGATCTTCGATCCCTTGAAGACGCGATTCACACGCACGGCCTTGCCGTGTCGGTCGACCCCGGTCGTCACCCGGACCAACCAGCTGTTGGGGATCTCGACCCGGTCCTCCCCGGTCCCCCGGTAGCGGGGCAGGATGGAACCGATCGAACGCCGCTTCTTGGGACTGTCGCTCATGAGGAACGCACCAGGTGGAGGCCGGCCCGCCGCAGTCTGAGCTCGTCGAGCGTCGCCTCGAGACGATGGCCTGAGGGGCGGGGCGGAGCGATGGGGTCACAGACCCGATCGGCCAACGCGACGGCGACCCAGCTGCGATCGAATCCATGCTGCCGGTAGGACATGAGCGGCGCGGTCGGGTCGACCGGCACCTCGAGCAGGTCCCCGGCCTTGAGGTCGTGCTCCGGCAGGTCCTCGACGACCCGGATGTAGCGATGGGTCTTCCAGAACTCAGGCAGGCCGCTCATCGCGCCCCCCTCGGACGAGCCACCGTCCCGGCCTCCATGCGCCAGAGGTCATCGATCGCGCTGAGCACGAGGTCGAGCTCGACCTTGGCGTGGCGCAATGACGCCTCCAGCGCCTCCGGCACGGGCTGGCGGAGGTCGAGGGGTGGGGTCATGCGGTCCATGGTGAACCGGGCCGCGGTGACGGCGCCACGGGCCCGCTGGGCCGCGTCGGACAGGTGCGACACGATCCGCCGGCGATCGTTGCAAGTCGGCGAGGCGGGCAGGTCGGCCGGTCGGTCGATCATCGGGCCTCCGCAGCTGCAGGGCGGGCCGTCCCACCACGACGACGGCCGGACTCGGCCGGCGCATCCTCGCAGTGACACCGCCGCTCGTTGGTGAGGAAGGCGGCCTCAACCCGCTCACACAGGGTACGGATGACCTCCTGCACGAGCATCGCCTGGGCCTGAGCGTCCATCGCCATGTCCCAGTCTTCGCAGGTCGCGTAGTTGTCCTTGCAGACCGGGAAGCCGCCGATGGCGTGGTCAAGGTTGTCCCGCGACAGGATCAGCAGGTGGTTCCACTTGGCCAGTTCTTGCCACGCGACGGACGTCCTGTGGGGAGTGGCTTCTTCGGTCATCGGCCCACCTCAGCCGTCCGTGCCGCGCCGAACGTCCGTTCCCCGGGGATTTGGTCGGGGCGCGCGACCTCGCGCTGCTCGATGACCTGACCGTTCAAGCCCTTCTCGATGTCGGGCTGGAGGGCCTTCAACGATTCCGAGACGAGCATCGTCTGTTCCAGCGCGTCGGCGTAGCAGTAGAAGTCGGACGGGTCGCTGAGCTGGTTGCGCGAGAACGTCAGGTCAGAGATCGCCCGCTCGAGGATGTTCGAGCAGAGGAGGACGACGTGGTTCCAGTGAGAGACCGATCTCCCGGGTACCGCGATGATCTCAGGCATGGTGGCTCCTGCTGGGGTTGGTGGTTAGTCCCGCTATCGGGACTATACGTCCCGTTATCGGGACTTGTCAAGAGCGGGACTAGTGGCGAAGTTGGAGCCATGTCACCTCTCCGTATCTCCTCGCTCCTCGACCGTGCAGGGCTGACGGCCTACCAACTCGCCCAACGGTCTGGAGGGCGCATCTCCAAATCGAGCGCCTACCGAATGGCGGCTGGCGAAGTGGAGCGACTCTCGGCGTCTCAGGTCGCAGCCCTGTGCGAAGTGCTCAAGTGTGAGCCCGCTGACCTGTTCGCTGAGTAGCCCGTGGCCTTCCTGAGCGACCTCTGGACGGGAGTCGTCGCCCTCCCCTGGGGTCAGATCGTCACTGCCGGCGCGACCCTGGCACTCGCAGTAATTGCCGGACTCCAGATCCATCATCTCCGCCAAGAGCGGGCCGATCGCAGAGCCGAGCTTCGGGAGCAGAGGGAGCGACTCGAGCGCGAAGCCGAGGAGCGAATCTCGTATGAGGCACTCGGCCTTCGACGGCAGCTGCTTTCGTGGGTCGGAAGATCGGGGAGCCCACACGACCCATTCAGTCGATGGCTTTGGCGGAACCAGAGGACCGCCTCAACCCACTTCGACCAGGCAGAAGAGCGTCTTCGGCGAATGAGTGACCTCAGCGTCGATGCGCCGCCAGATGTCGCATCCGTGGTTCGACAGGTCACGGTCTTGTTCCTGACCGCCATCGACCGCGCTACGCGCGCCGGGTCGATCACCGAGCGGTTGAGCTGGCATGCAGACACTGCACGCCAAGCACGGAACGCGGCGGCAGAGGAGTGCTGGCTGCTGATCCGAATCCTGGAAGGCGAGCTCATCGACAAGGACGCTTCATCGGATGAGTCCGAGCTCCTGAAGCGACGTCCGGAACTCTCCGCAGAGGAACGACTCGCTCTGGCGCTGGAGGAAGCGGACGAGCCCCCCGGCGCTCAGCCGGAGAGTCTGACCGACGGGACGGATCCCGGGACACCAGCACTCTCCTAGCCACTGGTGCCCGGTTATGACCCAACGTCACGCGGCAACCGGCTCGGGCTGCTGCGTCTCGACCGCCGCCTCTGACACGGCCGTGTCGACCGCCTGCGGGTCGTACATGAGCGGCTGGAACAGCATCTCGTCATTCAGGCGCTGGCGATAGCGGTCCAGGCCGTTGGCCGCGATGAAGGCGGCCTTCTCCTCGACGGACATCCCCCGAACGCTGGGCGGGAGCACCTTCGCCTCCCGCAGCGCTTCGATGTCGCACGAGCCCGCGATCCGGCGGATCTCGGTGATGACCTCGTGCCGCTCGCGCATCGCGTTGTACTTCGCGGTCTGGTAGTGGTCCGACTCCTCCTGGGGCAGCGATGGCGCGGCGAGGTCGCGCCACGTCTGCAGCTGCTGCTCGCTGACCCCGCTGACCAGCGGGTCGAGTCCGGTGAGCAGCCGCGCGAGGCGGGCCCCGCGAGGGTTGCCGGCCGAGATCGCCTGCGTGACCTCGCCCCGCAGCGTCGGGGAGTCACTGATCCGGGTCGCGATCGCGAGGGCCTCGGCGTGCTCCGTGGCACTCAGGGGAGCGGAGCGCTCGTCGAGCGCCTGCAGCTTCTCGGCGACCTCGCGGTCGAGTCGCGCGTCGAACGCCTCCAACTCTGCCAGGCGTCCGCGGAGTTCCCGAATGGCCGGGACGGCCGCGGCCGTGAAGGCGAGCAGCTGGCCCCGAATGGTGAGCGCCTCATCGCTGAAGATGCGACGCGCGGTCTCCTCGAGCGCCGCGGTCTCCGGGAAGCGCTCCGGGACGTCCTGCCCCTGTCGCTTGAAGCGCGGCCCGATGGGGCCGGCGTAGGGGGTGAACCCGTGACGGGTCGGGCTGGTGATCGTGGGCATGTGTGGTCCTCCTGGAGTGTGAGAGTCAGCTCGGCGCCGTCAGGGTGTAGTACCCCGACGCCACCGCTTCCCGGGCCCCACCCGGCGACATGAGCGTCATCGTGCCATCGGCGATCAGGTAGACCGGGATGCGCTTCGCCACGTAGTCAGGGGCCTTCCTCGCGACCCGATGCTCGTGCACCTGGGGCAACCAGCCCCAGGCGAGCTCCGAGTGTCGCTTCCTTCGCTTTTCCGACATGGTCACACCCCCACCAGCTCGGGAAACGTGACGTTGGGCGCCTGCAGCGCGACTTCGATCTGCTCGGCCCCGGTCAGTGGCCGGCCGACCCCGGCGCGGTCGACGTAGCGGGCCACCACCGCGCTCTCCGACACCTCGGTGACGAGGGCCAGCGCCGCCTCAGCGCCGGGCACCTCCATAGCGCTGAGCGACTTGCTGGCGTGCTCCAGGGCGTCCATCTGCTCGGTGCCGGGCGTGGTCGTCGCGAGCAGCGCCCCGACCCGGAGGCCGATCGCGTCGGCCAGGACCCAGTCCTCCGCCTCCCGTGCCTGCTCGGCGAGCGTCGGGAGGTGGCCGTCAGGCACCAGCGCGACCCGATCCCGAATCGCAGCCGCGGCAACGGGATCCGAGAGCGCGACGCGCGCGCGGTAGTCGGCCGGGTCCCAGGCACGCCGCGCGGCCAGTGCCTCGCGGGCATCCGCCCCGGCCGCGCCGAGGAGGCCCTCGGTGGCCTTCTCGTATGTCTGGGTGATCTCCAGGGCGCGCGCGGCGCGCGCATCGCCACGGAGCCCCTCGTCAAGCGCCATCCGGGCGCGCTGGGCCGTGTTGGCATGGGTCTTCATCGTGTCGATGCGAGCGCGCTGGCGCTCGGCGAGCGTGGTGAGGAGCTTCGCGAGCTGCTCGTTCGTCGGTGGGGTGCGCATGGCCTACTCCATTTCCAGGTTGGCGTGCAGGGTGAGGACCTTCTTGTCCCAGTCCGGGGGCAGGGCCCCGGTGGCCGCGACGTGCATGACAGCGCCGTAGAACAGCATCCCGCGCACGAACTCGGTGCCCGTGGGCTGGCCCTCCCGGATCCAGCGCTTGACCGGCTTCCACTGCTTGAGGTAGCGCTCGGCCTTCCGGGCATTGACGAGACGCTGCGCCGGCGTCGGGTGCGGAATGAAGGCGGGTGTCTCCATGGTGGTGCTCCTGGTGGTGGTGACGGTCATCCCCCGATCCCCGCGATGAGGAGGTCGTCGGCGATGGCCTGGCCCAGCTGGCGGATGGTCGGGGTGAGGGAGACAGGCGCCGACGAGGTGACGTCCTGCCCGTTGAGGTAGACCTGCAGGTAGATCGTGGTGGTCCCGGCCGATCGCGACGCCGGCGGGAGTCCCGGCGGGGTGAGGCCGGAGAATCCGCCCAGCGTGGACAGGATCCGGTCGAGCGTCTCCAGCTGGGCCTCGAGCAGGATGTTCCCCGTCGCCAACAGCCCCGAGATCCGCTCGCCCTCGATCTGGGTGATGGTGCGGTCGACCCGGAACGACTCGTTCTGGGGGGCGTCGCTGGTGATCGTGACCGCGTTGAGCTGCTTGATGAGCTCGGCGATCGTGAGCACTTCCGAGCGCACCTGGTCACGCGAGAGGCTCCCCGACTCCAACCCGAACGGGTTCTGCAGGGCGAACGTCTTGAGCCGGTTGAGGGTCTCGGCCCGGGATCCGGCATCCGTCGCGTCCAACCCCGCGAACAGGTCCCGGAACACCGGGGCGAGCGACCCCAGCTGGCCGGTGAGCTGGCGGAGCTGCTCGGCGGCATCGGTGACGTCGAAGAGCTGGAACTGCTCGCGGACGGCCCGGATCGTGTCGGCGCCAACCTCCAGGCGGGCCCGGCGGATCTCCTCGATGCGGCGGAGTTCCTCCTGGTGGGCTCGTTCGGCCTCGCGTTCGGCCTCGGCCCGCCGGCGCTCCTCGTCCCGCTGCGCCTGGTCGAAGGCGCGACGGGCCTCCTCGGCGCTCCGCTGCTCCTCGCGAGCGAGGCGTTCCACCTCGTCGGCCGCGTCGGAGCTGGCCGACTGGAGGAGGTCAATGACCGCCACAAGGTCGTCGAGGGTGAACCCGAGCCCCTCGAGGCTCACGTCGCCCGCCTCGACCGCCGAGAAGAACCCCTGCAGGCTCGCGATCGCGGCGTCGATCCCGGCCACGGTCGTCAGGTCGAACCCCGCCACCAGCTCGGCGAGCAGCGGGGAGAACTCGGAGAGAGTGGACAGGAAGAGCTCGGCCTGATCCAGGCTCGAGAGATCGAAGACGCGCGTCGCGCGCCCGATCTTCGCCACGGCCTCGGTGAACCGCACCGCGGCCTCGTCGATCTCCCCGCCACTCCGCTCCAGCTCCTCGGGAATGAGCCCAAGGATCTCCCCCAGGAACCCGATGAAGTCATCGAGGTTGACGTCCCCCAGCACCGAGGGGTCGAACCCGTCCGCGACGACGGTCTCGAACAGCTGCCGGACGATGTCCCGGACCTGGGCCTGTACCTCCGGATCGTCAAGCGTGTTCAGGTCGATGTCCTTGAACGCATCGGCCAGGAGGCTCGACGGGTCATCGCCCAAGAGCGCCGCGATGATGAGGTCGGCGACCTGCCGGCCGCCCGTCTCGACCTGCGGGGTGAACTGGAACCGTGTGCGAGCCTCGTTGAGGCGCCCGGCGAAGTCGTCGCCGAACGCACCGGTCTGGATCTGCTGCTCGAGCTTGAGGCCGAGCTGGTCCAGGAACTCGAGGAACGGGCCCAGCGTCTCCCTGGAGAGCTCGACGAAGTCGATCCGGGCCTCCTGAGCCAGCTTCCGGATGTCGTCGAGGCTGAGGCCGAACGACTCCAGCGCGCTCTCGACCTGCGTCGTCGAGATCCGCGAGCGACCGCGGAGGTTGGGTAGTGATTCCTCCAGGAACCGGGCGAGACCCGTTCGCCCCACCCCGATCTGCGAACCCGTCAGGTCGATGTCCCGGAGGCCGCGCGTGTTGTCCTTCAGGGCCTCGACGTTGCGCTCCAGCGCCTCGCGTGCGGCCTGCAGCTCCGGCGACTCGTCAAAGAGCCCAGCGAACGACTTGGCGAGCTGGGCGACCCCGCCGGCGACCGGGAGGGCGGTGGCGATGATCCCCCCTGTCCCACCCGACTGCAGCGCCTCGACGAGCGGGCCGATGCCGGTGGCGACCTGCGACAGACTGGAGAGGATGTTGCGCACCTCGTCGTCGACGATCCCGAAGGCGTTGGCGAGGTCGAGCGCCCCGTCGACGGCGTCACTGATGCGGCGCCCCTGCTCGACGAGCCGGTCGAGGCGCTCGGTGTCCCGCTCCGCTTGCGCCTCAGACGCCTCGCGTTCGATCCGGGCATTCTCGGAGCGGATCCGGCCGATTTCCTTCTCGGCATCGACCTGGCGGATGGCACCGGTCGGCGTGGTCCGGACCTGGGCGGGGGTCGTGAGGGAGATGCCCGCCTTGTCGAGGAGGTCCTGCAGCTTCGCGGCTTCGCGGGTGGCCTGGATGATGGCCGCCCCGAAGGCGGCCTGTTCGGGCGTCGCCGTCTTCAGCGTCTCGGCATAGGTGGCGAGGTCGTCGGCGACCGTCTGCCAGAACGACTTCGGCCGCCCGCCGAACAGGCCCCGTTCGATCTCGGCGAGGCGTTCGACCATGTCGCGGGTCGCGGCGTCAACGCGTGCGCTGGCCCGCTCCGTGGCCGCGGCCGCCTTGGCGGCGTCCTCGCCCACGGTTCCCAGCCCCGTGCCGGTGTTGCCCGGCGCCGGCTTCCCCAGGTCGCGGAGCCGCTCGGCGGCGATCGTGGCCGCGGTGTCGAGCTGCTTGATCTCATCGCGAGCGAGCTTCGCCCGCCGCTCGACGGCGGCGAGCCGGTCGGCGACCTCGGAGGCCGAGGTCTGGCCGAACGATCCGGAGGTGGTCGCCTGCGCCTGCTTGAGGGTCGCAATCTGGCTCTCGAGGCCCTTGAGCTCGCCCCGCGCGCGCTGGGCATCATGCACCATCCGATCGATGAAGCTCGCGAGTTGTGGCGCGCTGTCCGGAATCGTGAGCTGCAACCCGTCGAAGAACGAGCCGCTTCCCCGACGCTGGCGAAGCGTGCGGATGAGGTCCGTTGCGCCCCGGAGTCCGGCCACCACTGCCGGCAGGATCTCGTTGCCAAGCCTGAGCAGCTCGGAGGAGACCTCCGAGCGAAGGATGGCGGCGACGCCGATCGGGCTCTTGCGGAACTCGAGCGTCGCGTCGGCAAGGCGCTTCATGGAGTCGGCCGCGGGGCGTGCTTCGTCGGCGAGCTCGCGAATCCCTGCGGCCCCCTCGGGTCCGGCCTTCGCGAGGTCCCGGAACTCCTTCGCGGCTTGGGCAGGATTGTTGCCCCTCGACAAGAGCGTCGTGAGGGCGCTGCTCGTGTCCTGCAGTGACACCCCGAACCGCTGGGCAAACGGAATGGATGCTTGCAGGGCGCTCGCGAACTGATCGATCCCGGTGCGCCCCTGGATCGTCGTGAACAGCTCGGCCGCGACCTCTCGCGACCGGGTGGCCGACACGTTGAAGCCGCTGAGCGCGGTGTCGAGCGTCGCGATCGACGCCGGGAGCGACCCTCCCGTCGCATCCGCCAGGTCGCTCGCCGAGGAGACCAGGCGCGAGATCGTCTCGAGGGAGGTGACGCCCGTGCGGGCCGCCTCCCGGAATCCTTCGGCGATCTCGACCTGAGAGCGACCCGTTGCACGTGACACCCGATCGACTTCCGCGGCGACGTCACCGAGTCGGCCCGCAAGGGCGGGGACCTCCTGGGCGATCTCCCGAACCGCGCTGGACACCTGCGCCGCCATCGCCGTCGCGGCGCCCGCCACGGTGACGAACGCCGCGGCGAGCACCCCGGCGCCACTCGCGAGGAGCTTGAAACGGCCTTCCGCCTTCGGCGTGGTGTCGGCCAATGCCTTCTCGGTCTTGGTCGCCTGCTTCTCGACCTTCTCGAGGGCCGCCGTGGCCTTCTGGGCCTCCGCCGTCAGCTGCTCGGTGCGGAGCTTGAATTCGACGAAGAAGTCGAGAGACTCGGTCATGACGAGACCCTCCGAATCCCGATGACGACCGCCTGGCTCGCCGGGACGGCGAACACTTCCGGGCGCTCCCGGATCGCGTTCAACAGCGCCGGGAACATCCACGGACGCGGTGCC
>Ga0116151_10003023_pt1 | contig 15224 bp, 14 predicted proteins | sample AD_UKC117_MetaG_FD_89893 | JGI IMG/M metagenome (GOLD analysis project Ga0116151, IMG submission 89893) | Active sludge microbial communities of municipal wastewater-treating anaerobic digesters from Hong Kong - AD_UKC117_MetaG | ecosystem: Engineered > Bioreactor > Anaerobic > Digestate...
GCGTCACCGTAATAGTGCATAGGACAAATTGTAACGCCCAAAGAATAAATTGTTGTTGCGTCAAAGTCTGTTGTTGTAATTACCATTGAGTAATCGCCAGTTTTTACAACGCCAGAGATGTTTTTGATTTCGCCGCCACTTGCAGGGTCTTTCGGACCTTCAACGCGAACGAAGATAGGTTTTACATAATCATAGAGGCTTGTGCCAGCTGATTCATAATCAGCAAATGCTGCATAGTCTCCACCGTAACATTCAACGATACATTCCCAATAATTTTGAACTGTCGGGAATTCTCCATTGCCAAGTTCATAAACTTTACCAGTTGCATCTGTGAAAGTTGTTCCTTCAACCGAGCCGAAGCCCCACATTCTCATACCGAAAACAACTTTTAATCCGTCGCTGCCTGCAACGTCAGCTTCTGTGTAATCACCCATACGGCCTTCGATATATGAAGTGTAGTTGGAGTTAACATAGTCAATAATTTCTTGTGTGAAAGAAAGACCAGCTGCATCCATGCATTCGCCAAAATAAGATTCTTGCTGAGCTTGAGTCCAATTTGAGAAATCAGTATTGTCAACGCCAGCTGCCCAAATATCATCTGCCAAAGCATTGTATTTTGTAGCGATTGTGGAGTTAACGCCCGTTCTGTATTCTGTCATACCCAAAATAGGTTGTGAATACAAAGTGGAACTACCGATATAAGTCGGATCGCAGACTACGTAAATTGAGAAGATAACGTCATCGATAGTCACAGGTGTGCCGTCGCTGAATTTAATATCGTCTCTCAAAGTAAACGTATAAGTAGTAGGTCTCTTGCCATCCGCAGTTGTAGCGCCGATTTCAACTACACAGTTAGCCGGTCCGTAATATGTATATTCCGTACCGTTGTAGCTTTCTTTCTGACCGTCGATACCTGTGAGGACCATATTGCCGCCACGAGTATTGCCTAATAGCGTTATGCCTGTCATTGTAGCAACGTCTTGGTCATAAGCTGTTTTTGCGTAAAACGCGCTGAACTTCTGTGAGAAGTAGCTATAACCAACTACGAGAGTGTCACCGCCCGTGTATTGCTTTTTACATCCAGCAAGACCAACAACGGTCGTGAAGATTAAAAGCAACGAAAGAATTAGGGCTAAAACTTTCTTTTTCATTTCCTTCCTCCTATATTGAAAATAGATTTTAGAGTGCGTCTTATTTTGTGTTTGACGCCAAAACGTAAGTATAAATTATATACTAAAATGCCGATTATCTCGCACATTTACGTCCGTAAATATTAACCTTTCCTTAACAATATATATACAACGATTGCAACAGCCATAAGCACAAAAAACAAAATCGTTTTTATTTTACGGGTTTGTATTTTCGTCATAGGCTTGTACCCGCCTTCGTTGGATTCGTAATAACCGCAGTAAGGGCAAACCTTTTCATTCATCGGGATCGACTCGCCGCAAGATGGACACGGGCGTGAAAAATCGGCGGCAGTCCTGGCATCTTTTTTTTCGGAGTGCTCGTCGTTTATATTTTCTTTATTACTGTCTTCAATTTGTTGATAATTTTTATTTTCATTCATTCCATTCTGCTTTGTAAGCTAATCTAGTCAAAGCTAAAAAGCTTATCCGCTTATAAAGTAATTTATAGCATAATTCCATTTCAAAGTCAATACCAAATTTTGCAAAAAGCATCTCCAATACGAAATATTTTCGAAATTTTACGGCAAAAAAAGCGATTTTTCACATCAATTTCACAAAAAGCGCGCTTTTTTTTAAGCGCGCTTTTTTATGTTAATTTTATTTACCGCACGGTCTTATCCTCGCGGGGAGGAAAAGCCAAACCTTGCTCTTTTTTGACTGAAAAACCTTTTTGCCATTTGCTGAAAAACAACATAAAGAAGAAAATAAAGGAACTCAAAAACCAAGTAAGCGGGTATCCCCAAAACACGACTTCAATTTGCTGAACAATGCTTATTACGACGGTTAAATACGTAACTCTGAATACGCACCAGCAGCCCAGCATAACGACCATCGACCAAAAGGATTTTCCAGCTCCCCTTAGTACCGCCGAGACGGAATGCGAAAAGGCTAACAGAAAATAGAATAATGCTTCGATATGCGCTTGCTTGCTGCCGAAAGCTATTACTTCGGAATCCGAGTTAAAAATAGCGATAAGCTTGGGCGCGAATAAAAAGAATAGTAATCCCACGGTTTCCGCCAAAACCATAGAGGTCAAAATACCGAAACGTGTACCTTTTTTCACGCGTTCGTACTCGCCCGCACCAAGGTTTTGGCTGACAAAAGTAGTCAAGGAAAAATTGAAACTCATGATTGGTACGAACACGAAACCTTCAATCCTTGAATAAGCTCCGCAGCCCGCCATAGCCACGTCATCGAAAATGTTTATATTAAACTGCACTACCATATTGGCGAGTCCGATTACGGAATTTTGCACGCCCGCGGGTATGCCCATTTTTATAATTTCTTTTAACAAATCCTTATTTATACGGATTTTTTTGATATCGATGTGATAAACGTCCTTAGAACGCATTAGGTAACCGATAGCCAAAAGAAAACTTGTCGTTTGAGCGATTACGGTAGCCGTCGCCGCTCCCGCTATACCCCATTTAAGTAAACCGACAAATATTAGGTCGAGCGTAACGTTTATAAGCGACGCCACAATTAAAAATATCAGCGGATGTTTCGTATCGCCTACCGCTTGGTAAACGCTGCTTGCGGCGTTATATAACACGACGGACATTATTCCGCCAAAATATATTCTAACATAAGTAAGAGAACTAGATATTACGCTGTCGGGCGTTTTCATCCATACCAATATATGAGGCGTGAGAATTAATCCGATAACAGTTAGCGCAATGCCCGCGAAAACAGCGAACGCGATATTCGTATGAATAGCTTTGGATACCGTTTCATTATCTTCCGCTCCGTAATAACGGGAAATAACTACGCCCGCGCCCATAAAAATACCAGAGATAAAACCGACAAAAAGAAAAATCATAGAGCTGGACGAGGTAACGGCGGCAAGCGCCTCTTTACCTACAAAGTTGCCCAAAATAATGGAATCGACAAAATTATAAAGTTGTTGGAAAACGTTCCCAAAAAAAATGGGAACGGCGAACTTTATAATATTTTTACTTATTGAGCCTTTTGTCATTAAGACAGTATTTTTCATTTGTCACCTATCTGATTTTGATTATACGCTGACGCGGCGAAAGCGGTCAATCGCTTTAATAGTAAAAAAAAGAAAAGTTTTTCGTCAGATGAAAAATAAAAATTAGAGTTATATTAAAAACCAAAAAAAGAAAAAAATCCCGCTTTTTTAGTACGGAATTTATTAGTTGCTTATATAAATTCTATCGCGAATTAAATTACAAAATTTTCGACATATAAAATTCGTTCACAAAAGTCCCGTCGACTATCAAAGAATTTCTTTTTACGCCTTCAATTTCAAAGCCGAATTTTTTATATAAAGCCAAAGCGTTTTCGTTACTGCAAATGACGGTAAGTTCAAGCCGATTTATCTCGCTCATATTTGCCCATTCTATAAGTTTTTCAAAAAAACGCGAGCCTATTTTTTGTCCCCGATAATTTGAAAGAATACCCGTAACGATATACGCGCTGTGTCGGTTTCTTTTTGTGCCTCCGCGGTTAGCGGTAATATAGCCTACGATTTTTTCTCCGTCGTAAGCCGCCAGAACGAACGCTCTGTTTTCTATGGCTGCGGTGATGAAGTTGGTTTGCGGCGCAATCGTTTTCGGGCGTTCGCCTTGTTCGTATAACATAAATTTCGTTTGCCCATCGAGCGTATTCATCATATCCCAAAGTTTTTGAGCATCCTGCAGCTCGGGTTGACGTATAGTAATCATAATAAAATCACCTCTATTCCTAATTATAAGGACAAAAAATCTATTATGTCAATGCCGTTGCAAAAGGTTTTTGTTAGCATTATAATATTATTTATTATGAGCGCGAATTGGAATCCGTGGCACGGCTGCCACAAATACAGCGAAGGCTGCAAAAATTGTTATGTTTTTCGCGGCGACCTTAAATACGACCGTGACACCGAGAATGTCGTAAAGACGCAGTCTTTTAATATGCCTGTCAGTAAAAACCGAAAAGGCGAATATAAACTTAGTAGCGGCGAGCTGGTCTGGCTGTGCTTTTCCAGCGACTTTTTTTTGAGCGACGCCGACGCTTGGCGCGCGGACGCATGGAAAATGATAAAAGAACGGAGCGATTGCAACTTTTTGTTTATCACAAAACGAATATTGCGTTTTTACGATTGTATTCCGCCCGACTGGGGCGACGGTTACGAAAACGTCACTATCGTCACAACTGTGGAAAATCAAAAACGGGCGGACGAAAGATTACCGTTTTTTTTGAGTTTGCCTATAAAGCACAAATGTATCACTTCCGAGCCTTTGCTTGAAGAAATCAATTTATCGCCGTATCTTAACGAAACAATCGAAAGCGTCGTCGCGGGCGGCGAATCGGGTGAAAACGCACGAGAATGTCGGTACGAGTGGATTTTGAAAATCCGCGATGCTTGCGTAAAAAATAACGTGCCCTTTAGTTTTAAACAAACGGGAGCGAATTTTATTAAAGACGGCGTAAGATACAACGTTCCTCGAAAATATCAGCATATTCAAGCGAAAAAAGCCAATATAGATTTTCGCCCGAAATTTAGATTTTAAAGCAATTGTTTTAAATAATATAAAATTTTGCAATAAACAAAAAGACCGCTGTTAACGGTATTTTTGATTGGAGAAATATATGAATTACGGTCTTGGTTGACCGCCTATGCCGCCCATTCCCGAAGTTGCGCCTACGGTTGTGGTTGTTGAAGATATCGTAAATTCGTCGAAAATTACGCCGTTTAAATAGATACTGTAACTGTCTTTTATTAACGTGTCCGAAGCGAACACAATATTGGAATATTTTTTTGATGGAGTGTATTCAATAACCGTCTCATTGCTGGAATTTGCAATTTTTATTGTGGAAAGCGTATATGAGTTCAATCCTATCATTACGCTGTATTTTGTCGAGTTGGAGCTGGGCATCTGCGCCATTCCGCTGCTGCCCAAGGCTAGCAATGTTCCGCCGCTGAAAGTAAACTGATTTTGATAATCCAGCGCGCCGTTTCCGTCGTTTGTAGGGCCTTCAACAATGATATATCCGTTACTCATTACTATATTGCCGTTACTGTCTATTCCGTCGCCGTCGGCTATTATTGATATAGTACCGCCGCTTATAGTGATGCAGGCGTTACTTGTATCGCCGAAAGGATTTTGTCCAGGTCTACCCGAAACGCTGCTTTGGTCGTTTCCGCCCGCCGCGTTAATTCCGTCATCGCTGGAGATAATTTTTATTTCGCCGCCGCTTATTGTAATATCCACGCTCTCTATCCCTTCATAACTTTTTTCAATATCTATAACGGCGCCGCTTATGATAAGGATATTATCGGCGTGGAAACCGTCGTCGCCCGAACTCACTTCAAAATTTCCGCCCGATATAAGCATTGAGTCGTTGCAATGAACGCTGTCGTCGCTGCTGTCAATATTAAATTCGCCGCTAGTAATCACAACGCTATTCGTCGCTTTTATAGCTTTTGCGCTGTCGGTATTAGACGTCGAGCTTCCCCAGCTTCCCCAAGGCGTTTGCTGGCTTTGCGAACTGCTGTTTGCGCTTCCGCCTCCCGTCGTGATATCAAACGTTCCTCCGTTTATTAAAATGCCGTTAGCCGCCTGAATACCGTCGTTTCCACAAATAAGGTTAATAATGCCGCTTTCAATATATATAGTTCCAAGTTTTGTATCGGAGTCGTTTGTCGAGCGCAATCCGTCGCCGCCGCATTCCGCGTTTATTTCCGCGTTCATAATATAAAGAAAATCTTTTCCAATAATACCATCGTCCACCGAATTAACGTTTATAGTGCCGTTTGTAATTTTCAAAACGTCTTTGCATTGAATCGCATTGTTGTAATTCGCGTTAATGGTTAAAATTCCGCCGCCGTTAATCGTCAAATCGCTTTTACTGAATATAGTTGCCGACGGCTCTTCGTCTTCATTCAAAACATAATTCGCGGTATCCGTTAAAGTATTTACGGTATTACTGCATAAGGTTATGATTACTTTCTCAGCCTTTTGAATAAATATCGGAGCGGAAGAACCGCAGCTTAGCGTAAGTCCGTTTAGAGCGATTTTTACTTCGCAGTCTTTCGCATTAACCAATATTTGTCCGTCGGAGCAAGAACCGCTAACTAAATACGTTCCCGATTTTGTTATCGTAACGACAGTTCCGCTCACCGTGCAGTTTTGCGCCGTCACACCGGATTGCGAAAAAATTATTTCCGTATACGACGAAATGTCTTCGTTTAAATCATCTTCGGTAATTTCAACGCTAACCGCTACCGAAACCCCGTTTTCTCCGCTTTGGTCGGAATCGTTGCCATTAATAATATTATCGATATTTTGGCAAGCGGTCAGGGTAAACGTAAGCGCAAGCGCGATAAAAATAGCCGTTAATTTTTTCATTACTTTACTCTCCTTTTACAGTTCTTCGTTGCCGTCGCGATATATTCCGCAAATAATAGGCAGATTGCCGTTACGGCAGCGCAATTCGTCGATGAGCTGTTTTTCCTGTCCCGCGTTTTTTAACAGACCGTAATACTTTAACTCAAACATACTTCCAAGATTTGTCGTTTTTACTTTTTCCAATGTTATCTTTGAAAAATATTTTTTAAATATATCGTCAAACACGCCGGTATAGTCGAGGTCTTCGGGAATAGTTATTTTTAAATGTCTTTCTTTTTGGTTTTTCGCTTCGCCTATCTTTGACGCTTTGAGTACGATAAACACTAAACAAGCAATCATGCAAAACGCAATCGCAAATGCGATATATCCCATACCTGTAGCAAGACCTATCGCCATTGCCAAAAAGATTGACATAATATCTTTGCTGTTACCGGGAACGGAACGGAATCTTATCAAACTAAAAGCTCCCAGTACAGCCACTCCTGTGCCTATATTTCCGTTTACCATCATTATTACTACCTGAACTATCACGGGCAATAAAGTCAATGTTATAACAAAATTTTTTGTATAGTTGCTTTTTACCATATAAGCTAACGCTACGATTAGTCCTAAGGCAAGTGAAGCTACCGAACAATAAAGCGCGGTCAGCGCGGTTATTCCCGTAGACGGAATAATGCTTTCAAACATAATTTATTACCTCCTGATAAGAAACGTTTGCGAGTATCATTTTTTGAAAAACTATCGTTTTAGGCGCGATAAATCTTTTGTAAACCGAGCCGTATTTTGAAAAAGAAGTAGGCGTCGCTTTTGATTTTGTTATTATTTCGCTCATCCACAAAGGCATTGCGCCGTTTACTTTTACTTCCATAACAACCGAGCCGTCGGTGAAAAATTCTTCTCCGTAGTCTCCTTTTGACATATCGATATCTTCCGTTCTGCTGCGGATTTTACTGTCAAAAGTCACCCGTATGCCGCTGTTTTTTTCACCTATCAAGGCTATACGATTGTACGCTAAAAAAATCTTGGGTTTTGCGTGATAAAACAAAAGAAAGTAATTTATTTCGTTCAGCACTTGATTTTCATCATCGGGAATTTTGCCGTTAATATATTCGCGCATCTCGACTAAGCTACCCATAACTCGGCGTTTAAACACTATGCCGTCGTATTTTTTCTTTAGTTCAAGATACACTTCGCTTTCGCCGTTTGGTATACCATAACTGCGTAGACGCAGCTTTTCCTTATACGGCGGTTTTTCTATGCTCGCGCGAATAAGCCTGTAATCGTCCGTATCAAAATACTCGTTGCATATTATCTGCTCGCCGTATTCGTCGGGTTTTAAATACTTTGAAAACTCGTTAAAAACTCTTTCGTATTGACTTAATGTGAGAAGATATTTTTTCTCGCTGCGTTCAAAAGTTTTTGTCACGTTTTTACTCCTAATGTTTTTATTAATGAAATTTTAAACGCTTAATATTAAAACATTATTAAAAAGCAAAAAAAATCGGCGTTTTGCCGATTTTTTTTATGCTTGGGATTTTAAAAAAATATAAGGAGGAAGAGGTATTATATTTTGTAGGTTTTTTACCTAAAAAATTCGTTATTTTGTACTGGATTTAGAATTCGCAAAAAACTGAAAATCACATAACGTTAAACGGGAAACGTTACCGTAAACAGAGTAAACTTTTGTTCTTCGCTTTCTACGCTTATTTTACCGCCTAGATTATCCGTAATGGCTTTTGCTATAGCAAGCCCAAGACCGAAAGAATGGTTTTCATCGCTCGTGCGCGCGGCATTGGTGCGGTAAAATCTATCAAAGATTTTGTCTATTTTTTCTTTCGGTATGCCATCGCCCGTGTTTTTTACAGTTAACGTTATTTTTTTATTTGTCGCTGTTAATCCCAGGTCGATATTTCCGCCGCGATTGGTATATTTTACGGCGTTATCCAGTAATATCAAAACCAGTCTTTCAATTTGCTTAGGGTTTGAAAATAGCGTTATATCGGGCGTAATAACGGTGTTTAGATTTATATTTTTTTCGTAACATGCCGCATCCATAGATAAGCCCGCCCTATTCACAAGCTGCGAAAAATCAAAAATTTCTTTAATAAGTTCCGCGTTTTCAAGTTTTGACAGTTCGAGCATATCCAAAATTAAGCTGTCCATTCTGTTAACGTACAAATTTATGTTGTCCAGCCATTTTTCATTTTCTTTCACGGTTTTCGTTTTATTTGACTGCACAACGGAAAGATTGGTGGATATTATAGTAAGCGGCGTTTTGAGTTCGTGGCTCGCGTTAGCGACTAGTTCTTTTTGCTTGACAAACGCTTCTTCAACGGGTTGCACAGCCGATTTTGAAAACAGCCAGGCGATAACGGTAATTATACCAATACTTGCAACGTAAGAAATAGCGAGCGTAAGCCCCAATGTAAGCGTGTTATCGTTAAAAGTAGTTACGTCGTAAATAATATATACGGTATTATTTTGACCGAACATATCAACAATTTGAGCGTTATCAACCACAAACTGGAATCCGCTCACGGAAAATTTGCCTTTTTGCGTTTCCACGGCTTTATCCAATATCGTAGAAAAAAGCTCCGTATCGTATCTATCCGAGCCAACAGCGAAAGAAAAACCGTCTTCGCGCACGGTATATTTTATATAATCCGTTCTGCCTTGAAAACCAGGCTCGTCTTTGCCGTAAAGAGCGTTATCTATCGTAGAATATATTTGATTCTGATTATCGGAATACACAACGCCGAAAACTACGCAAAATACGATAAGCAAAAACGCGCCCGCCGTAGCCACGCATGCCAAAATAAATCGTGATCTGAGTTTTTTAAATATTTTTTCCTGCATTTTATTTTTGTTCGCCTTTTTCTATATTGATTTTGTAGCCTACGCCTCTTACCGCTTCAATAGCGATATTCGCGCCTACAAAAGCGAGTTTTTTTCTCAAAAAAGAGATATACGCTTCAAGATTGTTGCTGATAAATTCGCCGTCAAATCCCCAGACTTTTGAAATAATATCGTCCTTTGTCGATACAAAATTCGGTCTTTCAAAAAAGTATCTGGCTATCTCAAATTCTTTACCCGAAAGCCTGACTTCGTTTTTTTCGGTCTGCAATGAATAAGTCGCAAGATTTAATGAAACGTTACCGACAGTTAGAACGTTATCCGTCACAAGCTCTCCCCTGCGCCTTGTCAAAGCTCTAAGGCGGGCAAGTAACTCGGGAACGGAAAAAGGTTTCGCCAAGTAATCGTCCGCGCCCTTATCCAGCCCGTTGACTTTGTCTTGTTCATCCGACAATGCCGTAAGCATAAGTACGGGCGTGACGACTTTTTTCTTTCTCATTTTAGTCAAAACTTCAAATCCGTTTAGGCTGGGCAATAGCACGTCCAAAATAATCACGTCGTAAATATTGGCGCACGCATAATCCAGTCCGTCTTCCCCGTCGTAAACGGCGTCCACCTCATATCCGTTTTTTTTGAGTATATCGGTCAGAGCTTCGGAAAGCTTTTTTTCGTCTTCCACCAAAAGAACTCTCATTAAACCAAATCTCCTTTTTTCGACTTTATTATACATTAGTAATATTAAAAAATCATTAAAATAAAGTAAAACCTTTGTAAAGCTGCAATTAACTAAAAATTGTTAAAATAAAAACCGCTCTAAAGTAGAGCGGTGTTTTTTTATATTTTTTCTATACGTTTTAACGCGGATACCATTATTTTGTTTATCAAAGTATCGTAATCCACTCCGCAAAAGTTCGCCAGCATCGGGAAGTCGCTGTAATTGGGCGCAAGTCCGGGCAAAGGATTTACCTCGATAAAAAACAGCGAACCGTTTTCGTCAAGCCGAAAATCTATTCTGGCAAAATCCGAACAGCTCAGTATTTTAAATACGTTTGCCGCGACGGCTTTCATCTTTTCTATTTGTGCTTTCGGCAAGTCAGGCGGACAAACGTAATCGACGTATTTTTCGTAATTTTGTTTAACCGAATAACTGTAAACGCAAAAGTTTTCCTGCGTTGGGCGTTTGTAGATAATCTCCATCGGTTCGAAAACGAACAAATCTTTTCCATTGCCTATAAGCCCTACCGTAAATTCTCTGCCGTGAATGTATTCTTCCACAAGCATATCTTGACGGTATTTTTCAATATTAATTTTTAATACTTCGGTAAGCTCTTTGTGGTTTTTCGCTATCGCCACGTCGGAAATGCCTTTGCTGGAACCTTCGGCGTTTGGTTTGACAATGACGGGATAAGTCAAATTTACTGGACGGGTGGGATTTTTCGCGGGGACTAATACGTACTTCGGCGTTTTTATTTTGTAAGTAGCCAGGACTCTTTTTGTCAAGGCTTTGTCAAGAGCGATACAAAGCGTTGTTTCGTCGGAACCCGTGTAAGGTATACCGAACAAATTTAATATTGCGGGAATCTGGGCTTCTCTGCCCCTTCCGCCTTTACCTTCCGCAATATTAAAGGCTATATCAATATTTGCGTCTTTAATTTTTTCCAATAGCGAACTGTCTTCTTCAAAGAGCACGACTGTGTTATCTCTTTTTTCCAAAGCCCGCTTGATAGCTTCTATAGTGCTAAAACTATCGTATTCCGCCTCCTCGTCCGACCCGCTTTTGTGCTTGACATTATAAAACAAACCGACTTTTAAGGGCGGGTAATCGTCTTTCTCGTTAATCGCCACCTAATAACTTCCTCCGAATAAATATTATAATTATTATAAGATTTTGTTATACTGTGTCAACGTTATTTAACTAAATAAAATTATTAAATTTTTATTAAAACTATTGACATTTATCTTGAAAGAGTCTATTATATTTAACTTTTTTTGATTTTTTTTTGCTTTAAAAGCAAATTTTATCAACGACGGGTTTAATGAATTTTTGCAAAACTTTTATGACTAGCCCCACCGTTAACGCCAATATAATCGTGCCTTCGCGTATGCCGACGAGTTTGCCGAAAGCGATAAAAGACAGGATGATGCCCAAAGCAACTTCGGTAGCGTCTATAATTATTTTCCAGTACGGGAACTTAATTTTCGTAACGGAAGCAAAAGCCAGCGCCATACCTTCGACCGGCAGCGGCAAAAGCTTCACGTCAACGTATAAAGTGATGCCTATCGCTATCAATACTACCGATATCGCTATCATGCCAAGCTGCCCGAAATACGTGGGAAAACAAAAGCTCCCTAATAAGGATTTACACAAATCGCAAAAATAACCGAAAATCAACGCGAATACGACTTGAAAAATATTATACCAGCGGAAATTTTTTCTTAAAACAATCCATTGCACGCAAACCCAAAGCGTATACAAAGCGGTTATGGTGACAGTCAAAGGTATATCCGTAACCAAATACAAAACGTAAGGCAAGCTGCTGGCTGCGGAAATGCCGAGATTGCTGTTGATTGCGAAAGCCACTCCCATTCCTATTATAAACAGCCCTAATATATAGATAAGCACGCGGTAGACAAATTTTTTCTTTTCAGTTTTTGTCAATACTTTTTTGGCGGTATCCGTTTCGACTGCCGTACCGTCAGCCGCTTCGGTTCCGTGCTTTTGAGTTAATTTTTCGTCTTCCGTTGAGATAGCGGTTGCAGTCAAATTTTTACTTGCCGTGTCGGCGGTTATTGTCGTATCGTGTCGATTTTTCATTTTACTCCTTAAAGTTCCTTAACCATTAGCACGTCGTCGCGATATGTTTCGTCATTCATTATAAAAGCATTCGGTATTCTTCCGACTTCGCGGAAACCCATTTTTTCATACAACGCTCTGCCCCGTTGGTTGCTGTCGACGTAACCCAATTCAAGCTGCTTCAAATTATTTTTTTTGCCAAGCTCTATCATTATCTTAAATAATTCCGTACCGATGCCCAGATTCCAATATTTTTTCAGTAAAGCGATGCCGATATTGCCTCTGTGCGCGACTTTCTTTTTGTCGCTCCAAAACAGCGAGCAAGTACCCGCAATTTCTCCGTCGCAAAAAACGCAAATATTGTATTTTGTGGGAGATTCCAGTCCTGATTGGATAAACTGTTTTTCATCTTCCAGCGTAAGTTTTTCGTCATCCGCGCCGCGGAGAAGAAAATCCGTTTCCGCGCTTACCTTATTTAGATAATCAAGCAATTCTGCCGCTTCGTCCACAGTCGCGCTGCGTGCGATGATTTTCGTTCCGTTTTTTGCCGTCACGATAGTTTCGTTGAATTTCATATTTTTCTCCTCCTTATAATATAAAATTGCCTTAGTCTATCACAGGGCGGCGATTTCTGTCAATCTTTTTTCATAGAAAAAGCGTTTTTAATAGTCATGTAAATTTTCGTGTTTTTCAGATATTTTTTTGAAAAAATCGGTACAGTATCTTGTTATCGGATATTTATTGTTTATCGATATGACCAATAGCAAAGCGGCGATTTTGTATTATATTTGAACATTTTGTAATTTTTAGAACGCAACCAACGCAGCGCACGTAAAGATATTTTATCTTTTAACGAACCTGTTTAATTTCGCTTCCGTTTCCGATATAACAGACAAAAACTCTTTGTCGCCGCCGTTATGAACGATGCGGAAATAAAGGTCTCGGAGCAAATTTTTGCAGTTTATTCGCGCGTGTAGCCTTGAGAAATAATCCGCTATTTCGGCGGCTTTGGAAAAATCTTTCAGCCATTTATACAGAAAAGCTTTATCTGTTTTTGCTTTAATTATTATTTCGAAAACGAAACTCGCGGCGCGCTCATCCTCTTCGGCGTAAAAAACTGTTTCTCCGCGCATAAATTTATTTTGAATTGCATATAAAATTTCTTCGCAATCCTTTTGCGGTATTTCGCAACCAAGCAGCGCGCAAAAAGCGTCCGAAGTGTGCGCGACGGCGTGCGCCCAACCGTAAGTTTCGTCGTAGCCGCGCAAATCGCGTTCGCTGTTTATATATTTAATCAAAGCGTTTTTGACATCGTCGATTTGCTTTTCGTTCAAGTACGGCTTTGCAGCGTGCCAGCTTAGCGTTTCAGCCAGAAATAACACCGAAAAACTGCGGCGAAAAACCCCAAAAATGTCGTCTTCGTTTATATGCCAGAATATGTAATCTGTGGAAATCAATTTATCTGTCAGTTCGGACAATATTTTTTCCGAAAAACAGCCGTCGGCGACAAAAACGCAGAAAGCCGAGTAAATCAGTTCGTCGCGCAAAATAGGATCGGGATCGCCGATAAAAGCGAGCATTGACGGCAATAGTTTCTCAGCGGTTTCTTTTTCTTTCAAATGAAAATCGTTTTCGGATAATTTTTTTAAAGTTTTTTTCAGTTCGTCCTTATTTTCAATCATTTTCCTTTTCCCTTTTTACCGTATTAATGCTTTGATTTTAACACGCTACGGCGAATAAAAGCAAGATTTTTTTGCGGTCAAAATAAGCGTATTTTGATTGACGAAATACAGTTTTAAATAGCAAAGTCTGGACAGATATTTTTTCAATTAAAAAAATGTTGAAAAAATTCTAATATAACCGCAATGCGAGGCGGCAGCGCAAGAAAAAAAGACTGTTTTATTGGGTACAATATATTTATGTATTTCAGTTATCACAACAAAGCGAAACAGCTTATAAAAAACGGATTGCTTATCCGATATGAGTTTGTCGAAAATCATAACGGTATTTCGCCCGCTTTGGTGCTACATTTCGCGCTGCCCGACGACAATAAGAATGAAAAGATTATGCCTATAAGGGAAAAGCATTGGGCGGAGTATATGGAGCTTATCGCCCTTTACTCGCGCTAAAAGCTTTTTTTGGTTATGTTTAGTTTAATTGACAAAAAAACCCCGCTTAAAGTATAATCAAATGTAGAAATTTAAGCGGTAACCGTAATAGCGGCTAACCGAAAATACGAGGTTTTTTATGTATAGAACACATAATTTGGGCGAATTGCGTATATCCGACGTTGGAAAGCAAGTCACGCTGGCAGGCTGGCTCAACAGCGCGCGCGATCTTGGCGCGGTTATATTCGTCACTTTGAGAGATTTTTACGGTATAACGCAAGTAGTCGTTTCCGACGAAAATTTAAAACAGCAAATAAGGGACATTCCGCGTGAATCCACCGTTATGATACAAGGAACTGTATTGGAACGCACGGACAAAAACCCGAAACTTCCGACGGGCGATATTGAAATCAAACCCGAAAAAATCGAAGTTTTGGGAAAATGCACCGAGCAGCTGCCTTTTGAAATCAGTAATTCGCTGGACAGCCGCGAAGACACAAGACTTAAATACCGCTTTTTAGATTTAAGAAACCCCGTTAATAAAGATAAATTGATTTTGCGCAGCAACGTTATTTTTTCTCTGCGCAAAAAAATGATAGAGCGCGGTTTTATGGAAATTCAAACTCCTATTTTGACCAGTTCTTCACCCGAAGGCGCGCGCGACTATCTCGTGCCCAGCCGCACGCACAAAGGCGAATTTTACGCCTTGCCCCAAGCTCCTCAGCAGTTCAAACAACTGTTAATGGTTTCGGGCATCGATAAATATTTCCAAATCGCACCTTGTTTCCGCGACGAAGACGCAAGAGCGGACCGCTCGCCGGGCGAATTTTATCAGCTTGATATCGAAATGGCTTTCGCCGAACAGGAAGACGTTTTTGCCGTTATGGAAGAAGTAATGTATGAAATTTTTACCGAGTACTCAACC
>Ga0116151_10003027_pt1 | contig 15204 bp, 11 predicted proteins | sample AD_UKC117_MetaG_FD_89893 | JGI IMG/M metagenome (GOLD analysis project Ga0116151, IMG submission 89893) | Active sludge microbial communities of municipal wastewater-treating anaerobic digesters from Hong Kong - AD_UKC117_MetaG | ecosystem: Engineered > Bioreactor > Anaerobic > Digestate...
GCCCTGCTGTTTGCCGGCGGGGTCGCGCGCGACGGATTCGACGGCTGGGTGGACGCGGCGATCCTGCCGCCCATGTCGATCGAAACCTCGGTCGAGGTGCGCGACAGGGACGACAGGCTCCTGCGTGCCTTCACAGTGGCGGACGGGCGCTGGCGGCTGGAGCCGGGGGCGGTCGATCCCCTGTTTCTGAAGATGCTGACGACCTACGAGGATCGCCGGTTCGCGGATCATTCCGGGATCGATGCCGCGGCATTGTTGCGCGCCGCGTGGCAGGCGCTGGCGAATGGACAGGTGGTTTCGGGCGGATCCACACTGACCATGCAGGTCGCGCGGCTGCTGGAGGGTAGCGGAACCGGGCGCTGGGCGGGCAAGCTGCGCCAGATCCGCGTAGCGCTGGCGCTGGAGCGGCGACTGCCAAAGCAGGCGATCCTGGATCTTTACCTTCGCCTTGCGCCCTATGGCGGCAACCTCGAGGGCGTTCGCGCCGCGTCGCTCGCCTATCTCGGCAAGGAGCCCTGGCATCTGACGGCGGCAGAGGCGGCGCTTCTGGTCGCGATCCCGCAAAGCCCGGAGCGTCGGCGGCCAGACCGCTTTCCCGGCGCGGCGTCCGAAGCGCGCGACCGCGTGCTGGCGCGGGTGGAAGCCGCGGGCGTCCTGACCGCCGAACGGGCGGCGGCCGCGCGGACCGAACCTGTTCCGGCGCTGCGGCGCGATTTCCCAGACCACGCCGCGCTTTTGTCAGAGGCGCTGCGGCGGGCAGACCCGTCTTCCCGCGTTCACCACACGACGCTGGATCGGGCGCTGCAGGCGGCCTTGGAAAAGCTGGCTGAGGATGCGGCCAACCGGGCGGGCGATCGTCTGTCGGTGGCCATCGTGGTTGCGGATCACCGGACCGGCGAAATCCTCGCCTCTGTCGGGGCGGCCGACTGGGGCGATGAGGCGCGCAACGGCTTTATCGACATGACGCAGGCGCTGCGGTCGCCCGGTTCGACGCTGAAGCCCTTCGTCTACGCGCTGGCCTTCGATCAGGGACTGGCACATCCCGAAACGCTGATCGACGACCGCCCCATGGCGTTCGGCGGCTATGAACCGCAGAATTTCGACCGGCACTTCCGCGGCACCCTTCCGGTGCGCGAGGCGCTGATCCAGTCGTTGAACATTCCCGTCGTCAGCCTGACCGAGGCGCTGGGTCCGGCGAACCTTCTGGCCACGCTTCGCCGGGCGGGGGCGCGTGCCGAGGTGCCGGGCGGCGTGCCCGGGCTTGCCGTGGCGCTGGGCGGTCTGGGGATATCGCTGCAGGATCTTGTTCAAGGCTACGCCGGTCTTGCCCGGCTGGGCGCGCCGGTGCGTCTTTCGGCCCTTCCCGGCAAGTCGGAGGCCCTGCCGCAGCGTCTTTTCGGGGCAGAGGCCGCCTGGCTTGTCACCGATACCCTGTCGCGCCTGCCGCCCCCCGCGGGGGCCGTGCCGGGGCGGCTGGCCTACAAGACCGGAACGAGCTATGGCCACCGCGACGCGCTCGCGGTGGGCTTCGACGGCGCGCATGTTGCCGGTGTCTGGATGGGGCGCGCCGACGGCACCCCGGTGCCCGGCGCCTTCGGGGGCGATCTGGCGGCGCCGATCCTGTTCGAGGTGTTCGGCCGGTTGAAGCCGCGCTTCGATCCGCTGCCGCCCCCGCCGCCCACGACGCTGATCCTGCCGAACGACCGGCTGCCGCAACCGCTTCGCCAGTTCCGGCCCAGGGGCGCCGCGTTTTCGGCGTCGGTGCCTGACGATCCGAAAGTGGCCTTCCCGCCCGACGGTGCGACGATGGAGGCGCCGGACGGCGCGCTGGCGGTCCGGGTCCGCGATGGAACCGCGCCCTTCCTGTGGATGGTCAACGGCGCGCCCGCCGCCATCCAGCAGGCCGGGCGCGAAACGCTGCTGCGGCTGGGAGGGCGCGGCTTCTACCGCCTCTCGGTGATCGACGCGCAGGGCCGCAGCGCCGCCGTATCGGTCACGGTGAACTGACCTTGGCCTTGGCCCCGCGCGCCGCTAAGAAGGCGCTCCGCAATCATGGAGGCACAGGTGGACACGACCCAGCGCATCGCCCGGATCATCGCCGGGGAAATCGGCGCCACGCCCCGCCAGGTCGATGCCGCGGTGGAGCTTCTGGACGGCGGCGCGACGGTCCCCTTCGTTGCGCGCTATCGCAAGGAGGCCACCGGGGGGCTGGACGACACGCAGTTGCGCAAGCTGGCCGACCGGCTGGACTACCTGCGCGAGCTAGAGGCGCGCCGGGCGGCCATCGTCGCCTCGATCGACGAACAGGGCAAGCTCACCGACGATCTGGCGGCGGCGGTCGCGCGGGCGGAGACCAAGGCGGAGCTGGAGGATATCTACCTGCCCTACAAGCCCAAGCGCCGCACCAAGGCGATGATCGCGCGGGAAAACGGGCTTGGCCCCCTGGCCGAGGCGATCCTTGCCGACCGGGCCGCCGAGCCCGAGGCGCTGGCGGCCGCCTATGTGAGCGAAGCCGTGTCCAGCGTGAAGGACGCGCTGACCGGTGCGCGCGACATCGTGGCGGAAGGGCTGGCCGAGAATGCCGCCCTTCTGGGCGATCTGCGCGCCTTCATGAGGAAAGAGGCGGAGATCGCCGCGCGGGTCGTGCCCGGGCAGGAAGAGAAGGGCGCCAAGTATTCGGACTATTTCGCCCATTGCGAACCCTGGTCGAAGATCGCGTCGCACCGGGCGCTGGCGATCCTGCGGGCGGCGAACGAAGGCATCGTCACCATCGACATCGCGCCTGCGGGCGAAGATGGCGGCGCGCGGGCGGAAGCCATCGTGGCGGCGGCGTTGGGGACCGGCGGTGGCCGGCCGGGCGACACCTGGCTGCGCGCCGCCGCAGGCTGGACCTGGCGCGTCAAGCTGTCGACCTCGATGATGCTGGAACTTCTGTCGGACCTGCGCGCCCGCGCGCATGAAGAGGCGATCGGGGTCTTTGCAAGGAACCTCAAGGATCTGTTGCTGGCCGCGCCAGCGGGGGCGAAGGCGACGCTCGGGCTTGATCCGGGTATCCGGACGGGGGTCAAGGCGGCGGTGGTCGACGCCACGGGCAAGCTGATCGCAACGGCCACGCTGTATCCGTTTCCGCCGAAAAGCGACGTGCACGGCGCCGAAGCCGCACTTCTGGCGATGATCGCGCGGCATGGTGTCGAACTGATCGCCATCGGCAACGGGACGGCCAGCCGGGAAACCGAACGCTTCGTCGCGGACGCGCTGAAGCGTTTGCCGAAAGGCACGAAGACGCCGACCAAGGTTGTCGTGTCCGAGGCGGGCGCTTCTGTCTATTCCGCGTCGGAACTCGCGGCGCGGGAGTTCCCTGAGCTGGACGTGTCACTGCGTGGCGCCGTATCGATCGCCCGGCGCCTCCAGGATCCGCTGGCGGAGCTGGTGAAGATCGAACCGAAGTCCATCGGGGTCGGCCAGTACCAGCACGATGTGGACCAGTATCGCCTTGCGAAGTCGCTTGAGGCGGTGGTCGAGGATGCGGTGAACGCCGTGGGCGTCGATCTGAACACTGCGTCGGCGGCGCTTTTGACCCATGTATCGGGCCTTGGGCCGGGGCTTGCGGACGCCATCGTGGCGCATCGCGATGCCAACGGGCCGTTCCGGTCGCGCAGGACGCTCCTGGAAGTGGCGCGCCTTGGCCCGCGCGCGTTCGAGCAATGCGCTGGCTTCCTGCGCATCCGTGAGGGCGCTGAGCCGCTGGACGCCTCAGCCGTCCACCCCGAGGCATATGACATCGCGCGCAAGATCGTGAAGGCCTGCGGGCGGGACATCCGGGCTCTGATGGGCGATACATCTGCCTTGCGACGGCTCAGGGCCGAGGATTTCGTCACCGGCAGCTTCGGCCTGCCGACCGTGCGCGACATCCTGTCGGAACTGGAGAAACCCGGGCGCGATCCCCGGCCCAGCTTCGTGACCGCGACCTTCGCGGACGGGGTCGAGGACATCAAGGATCTGAAACCGGGCATGGTGCTGGAAGGGACAGTGACCAATGTCGCGGCCTTCGGTGCCTTCGTCGATATCGGTGTGCTCCAGGACGGGCTGGTGCATGTCAGCCAGTTGGCCGACCGCTTCGTCAAGGATCCGCATGAGGTCGTGAAGGCCGGCGATGTGGTCAAGGTCCGCGTGACCGAGGTCGATGTGCCGCGCAAGCGGATCGGGCTTTCCATGCGCAAGGACGGTGGCGCATCCGCTCGCGAGGACAAGGCGCTGCACGGCGATGGTGGCAAACCAGGGCCGCAGGGCAAGCCGGGCGCGCGCCCCATGTCGTCCGGCCCGGCGCCGTCGCAGGGGGCGTTTGGCGCGGCGCTGATGGATGCGCTGAAGAAACGCTGAGGCCCAAACGAAATCGGCGCCCCGCGGGGCGCCGGTCCGTTTGGTCTGGCCGGAAGGGTCAGCCCTTCTTCAGGCAGCGGTTGCCGAGCGTTTCGGCGATCTGCACCGCGTTCAGCGCTGCCCCCTTGCGCAGGTTGTCGGAAACGCACCACAGGTTCAGCCCGTTCTCGATGGTGCTGTCCTGACGGATCCGGCTGACATAGGTCGCGTATTCGCCGACGCATTCGATGGGCGTGATGTAGCCGCCGTTTTCCCTCTTGTCGACGACCATGATGCCTGGCGCCTCGCGCAGGATGTCGCGGGCCTCGTCCTCGTCCAGAAAATCCTCGAACTCGAGGTTGATGGCCTCGGAATGGCCGACGAAGACCGGCACGCGCACGCAGGTCGCGGTGACCTTGATCGACTTGTCCAGGATCTTCTTCGTCTCGGCCACCATCTTCCATTCTTCCTTGGTTTCGCCGGAATCCAGGAAGACGTCGATGTGCGGAATGACGTTGAAGGCGATCTGCTTGGTGAACTTCACCGGCGGCTTTTCATCGACCGGGTTGTAGATCGACTTGGTCTGGTCCCAAAGCTCGTCGATGCCCGCCTTGCCCGCGCCCGAAACCGACTGGTAGGTCGAGACGACGACACGCTTGATCCGCGCGCGGTCGTGCAGCGGCTTCAGCGCGACGACCATCTGCGCGGTCGAACAGTTGGGGTTCGCGATGATGTAGCGCTTCTTGTAGCCGTCCACCGCCTCGGGGTTCACTTCCGGCACGACCAGCGGGATTTCCGGGTCGTAGCGATAGAGCGAGGAGTTGTCGATCACGACGCAGCCTGCGGCCGCGGCCTTGGGGGCGTAGATCTTGGTCGCGTCGGAACCCACGGCAAACAGCGCGATGTCCCAACCGGTGAAGTCGAACGTATCCAGGTCCTTGGTCTTCAGGGTCTTGTCGCCGAACGTGACTTCGGTGCCAAGCGACTTGCGGCTGGCAAGCGCGGCAATCTCGTCGACGGGAAATTCCCGCTCGGCGAGGATGTTCAGCATTTCGCGGCCCACATTCCCCGTGGCGCCGGCGACAACGACCTTGTAGCCCATCTGGGGTCTCCTCAAGTTAAGGACGAGGCCCATTAGCCGAAAGCGATGCGCAATGAAAGGGCAAGTTGCGGCACTGCGGCATTTGCGAAGTTGCGCGTTACACGCCCGCCATGCGGATGCGCGTATCCTGCACCATCAGCGCGTCCACCCAGGCTTTCTCTGCCGCGAAGTCATGGGGAACCTGCGCCGCGCTGCGGCTGCCGGTCAGCGAGAGGGAGGCGAAGAAATCGAAACCGTAGAGATCGAGCGTGGCAAGGCGGCTGCGCGCCAGCAGGGCGATCATCATCAGCCCGGTCGTTGGCGGCGCCCGCAGTTCATCGCGCAGCGCGGCCCAGTCGGCAAGGGGGTGAAGGTAGAAGCCGGGCGTGGCGGCCACGTCCCATGGCAGGCGCTTGCGCTTGTGCGACATCCACAGGAGGCGTCCGGGCCCAAGCCGGTCGATATCCGTCCGGCCGGGGCGGACGGCAAGCGCCAGCCAGTCGGTTCGCGTGCCGTGGCTCTCGGGATCGGGGATCGGCGCGCGGTTGATGCGCACGACCAGATCCGCGGCGTCGATCTTCTTGCCGCTGTGACCGCTGGCCAGCGACCGGGCGTTGCCGACAAGCGCGACGCGGCGCCCCTCAAGGTCGGCCAGGAGGGCGTTCTGTCCGACCGAAAGCGCCGCCAGCGTGGCTTCGCGCCTGAGCGTCCGTGCCAGAAGGAACGAAAGCAGGTTCACGCCTCTTCCTCCGACCCGTCGTCCATCTCATCGGGCAGGGGGCCCTTCCAGCGCCGGTGGGTCCAGAGCCACTGGTCCATATGGGCGCGCACCTGGCGTTCAAGGTCATCGTTGAGCGCCTGCGTCATCGTCAGCGCGTCGGTCGGTTCGACGGGTGTTTCGAACCATAGCGTAAAACCGCCGTCGGCGCGGCGGATGCCATAGCAGGGCAGGACGAGCGCGTCGTAGCGCAGCGCCATCTCGGCGACGGCAAGCCCCGTCATCGCGGGGCGGCCCATGAACATCACCGGTTCGCCAAGCCCGGTGTGCTGGTCAAGCACGACACCGACCATGCCGCCTTCGCGCAGGAAACGGACCATCGCGGCCATGCCCTGCCGGGTCCGCGAGAAAAGCGGCTGTCCGATGCGCGAAATGGTGGCGACGTAGTGTTCGTTGAAGAAACGGTTGCGCATGGGCTTGTAAAGACCGCCCACGCGATAGCCCCGCGCGATCAAGGCCGCGCGCAGGGAATCGTAGTTTCCTATATGGCCGGTGACCAGAAGAACGCCGCGCCCCGTCCGGTTGGCCTCTTCCAGCGCCGGCACGCCGGGGCCGACGAAGGGTTCATCGCGGACGCGGGCCTTCAGATCCTCCGGCGAATAAAGCTCGACCAGCGCGCGGCCCATGTTGGCCGGAACGGCGCGGGTCATCCGCCGGACCTCGGCCTCGGGCAGGTCGGGCATGACCAGCGCAAGATTGTCGCGCACGCGGGTCCGAAAACCCGCGACCGGCGCGATCACCGAGGCCACGAACCGCGCGCCCAGGTCGCGCCGCAAGTCGAAGGGGACAAGACGAAGCACCCCCAGAACGGCCCGAATGACGCGGTCGCTGAGCCAATCGCCCATCCGGCGCAGGCGCTGTGAAAGGTCTGGCTTCTTGGTCACGATCTCAGGCGGATTGTCGCGTCGCTTCGGTTCCCATGGCCTCTGGTAGCCGATGGCCCACCCCCATGCAACTCAGCGTGGGTGCCTGTGCGTTCAGGCGCCTGCCAGCAGGTCGCGGTAGATCGCGACCAGACGCTCGGCCTCGCCCTCGATCCGGTGGCGGGACAGGACATGCGCGCGCGATGCCGCCCCGGCAGTCGAAAGCTTGGCCGGCGCATCGATCCAGCGGGCGATCGCATCCGCCAGCGCCGGAACATCGCCGGGGGGAACAAGGCTTCCGGTGACGCCGTCGACCACCAGTTCCTCGAAGGCACCGACGCGGGTCGCGACGACCGGCACGCCGCAGGCCATCGCCTCAAGCGGTGTCAGCCCGAAGCCTTCCCACCGCTGCGGCGCGACATAGAGGTCAAGCACCCGGTACCAGTCGGCGATCCTGTCCACCGTCACCTCTGGCGGAAAAAGGATGCGGTCCGCGAGGCCGGCCTGCGCCACCTCTTCGCGAAGACCCTTGAGGAACGCGGCATGTTCCGGTGTCGCGCGGCCCATCGCCAGGGCCACGACGCCCGGGCGGTCGCGAAGCAGCCGGATCGCGGCGTGAACGAAGGCGTCGGTGCCCTTCTGCGCGCGGATGCGGCCGTAACACCCGATGATGATGGCATCACACGGCAGGCCGAGGCTCTGGCGCAGCGCGGCGCGGTCGCCTGCGGGTGAAAACCCTTCGGTTCCGATTCCGTGCAGGACCACGTCGGCGGGATGTTCCAGATAGGCCGCGGTCTTGCGGGACGTGGCGATGACGCGGTCCATCCGGTCGATCAGCCACTTGGTATAGCGGCTGTGCCTGCGCTGGGAGGCGGAGGTGAAAAGAAGCCTCAGGCGGCGGCGAAAGACATGCCGCAGCACCAGACCCAGCAGCATCTCGGTGTTGCGCCGGGCGTGCCAGACGCGGACCCGGTCGCGGGGCAGGAAGAAACACCGCCAGATCGGCAGGTGCGGTACGTCGGGCGGCAGGCCCGGCCCGGTCGCGGCAATGCCGATCATGCCTGACTGGATCGGTACAAGGCGCGCGATCGTCGCGGTGACGCCGGACAGGCGCCGCTTGAGGTTCGGGGCGATCACCTCGATAGTTCTCGGGTCGATGTGCATCCTGGCTCCTTCGTCACACCTGCCTAGCGCAGCCGGACGGTCGCCGGAACCCTATTCAGGGGATTCGCGGCTCAGAAGATAGATGCCAAGTCCGATCAGGAGCGGCACGAGGAAGAACACAAGCAACACCGTATAGGCGCCGGCGTCGGGTGTGCCCTGCGCCGCCGCGCCGAAGACCCCGCCAGAGGCAAACTGAAGAATGCCTGCCCCACCGATCCCGAACATGTTGAGAAACGTCACCCCGCGTCCGATCAGATGCGGTGGAAAGAATGCCCGCCCGTGCGCCATGATCGCCGGAAAGGACGACCCCATCAGGCCAAGCGCCGCGAGAAGCGCGGTGACGGTCCAGAAGCCGGAATCGGGCGCGATGGCCAGGACTGCAAGCGCGACGGCGGCAAGGGCGTTCCCCCAGAACACCACCCACTTGCGGGTTCCAAACAGCCGGTCGAGCGGGCCGTAAGCGAAATTCCCGGCAACCATCGCCAGCCCCATGGCAAGCGTCGCGGTTCCGATGCGCGTGCTGTCGGCGCCGTAAAGGTCGCTGAGCATGGGGCCGGCCCAAAGGCCCCGGATCGACGCGGCCGGGGCATAGGCCACGGCCATCAGCGGAAGGATGGCCCAGAAACCCGGAAGGCGCAGAAGATCCGCGACCGATCCGCGCCCCCCGTCCTGCGCCCTGATCCGTTCGGATCGCGCACGACGATGGCCAGTGCCGCTGCAACGACCATCGTCGTCGCCGCAAGGCCGAAAAGCGCGGCCCGCCAGCCGACGGCATCGACCAGAAGTGCAAGCGGGGCAGACCCGGCGATGTTGCCCAGCGACCCGAAGCCGATCATCATTCCGGCCAGCGTTCCGAAGACCGCGGGCGAATAGAGGCGGGCGAAGATGAAATAGCTTGCCATCAGGACGGGCGAACAGCCGACCCCGATCATGACCATGGCGACATGGATGGCCACCGGCCCCTCTGCCAGGGCGAAGACCATCGCCCCGCCCGCCCCGCCGAGGGCCAGCAGGACCGACGCCGTCGCGCGCGGTCCGATCCGGTCAAGAGCTATTCCGACCGGGATCTGCATGACCGCGAAGGAAAAGAACCACAGACCCGAGGATAACGCGAGGTCCGATGCCGTCACGCCAAGTTCGCGGCCCAGAACCGGGGCCAGAACGGCAAGAAAGGCGCGGTAGAACTGGCTCAGCACATAGCCGAGGATCAGGACGAAGATATCCAGCCGCAATTTCAGCTCCTTGAAGGGTGCGCCGTAGGCCGGGTTTGCCGTATCGCGCGCAGGGATTCAATCCGATGGCGCGGCGCCGCCTTGCGATGTCCGCCGTTCGATGAAGGGCGCCAGCCGCTCCGCGACCTCCCCTGATTGGGCATGCGGGCGGAACTCGGCCAGGGCGCGCTGCCAGATGCCGGTCGCGCGTTCGGTCGCGGTCAATGCGCCATTTTCGGTCCATGTCCCGAAATTGCTGAGATCTGCGACAAGCGGCGCATAGAAAGCGCGGTCGTAGCGTTCCATCGTGTGCTGGGTGGCAAAGAAGTGGCCACCCGGCGGCACTTCGGCGATCGCGTCGTATCCCATGCCCGCCACGCTGTCGTCGGGTCTCGTGCAAAGCTCGGCGATCGTCTGCAGCGCCTCGATGTCGAGAATGAACTTTTCATAGCCGAAGGTCAGCCCGCCTTCGAGCCAGCCCGCGGAATGAATGGTCAGCGTCGCATTGGCCATCAGCGCGCCCCAGACGCCCATGATGTTTTCGGTCGCGGCCTGCACATCTGCGGTATTGCCCGCCGATCCGGCGGCCGAACGCCAAGGCAGGCCGATCAGCCGCGCAAGCTGGCCCGACCCGATCTGCATCTTGATGTGTTCGGGCGTTCCAAAGGCGGGCGCGCCCGATTTCATATCGACGTTGGAAGAGAAGCCGCCGTAGCTGACGGGGGCGCCCGGCCTGGCAAGCTGGGCCAGCGTGATGCAGGCCAGCGCCTCGGCGTGTTGAAGGATCAGCGCGCCGGCAACCGTGACCGGCGCCATCGCGCCCGCCAGGCAGAAGGGCGTGATGATCGTCATCTGTCCCGCACGCGCAAAGTCGATGATCCCTTCGGCCATGGGAATGTCGATCAGGCGGGGGGAATTGGAGTTGATGACGGTCTTTCCCCAAACGCCACTTTGCCAGTCCGCTTCGTCGAGCCCGAGGCCAATCCGGATCATCTCGAAACTGTCGGCGACCTGCCTTCGACCGCGGGCGTAGACGAAGAACGGTTTCGTTCCGATCAGCATCTGCGACCGCATCATCGCATAGTGGCGCAGGTTGACCGGCACATCCTGCGGCTCGGCGGAGGGGCTAAGGATGTGGATGACATCGAAGTGCTGCTGCAGCTTCAGCGCCTCTTCAAAGTCGTTGAGACAGCCGGGGCGGCGGCCGCGAACCGCGTCGGTTGCGTTGGGGCATCCGCCCGAGCCGCCGAACAGGAGCCGCCCGGGCGCGTAAAGCTGTTCGTGACGTGAATCGGCGGCACGCAGCCGGAAGGATGAGGGCGCGCTGGCAAGTGCGGCCGCCACGACATCGCGCCCGATCCGCACCATCTGGCTGTCGTCATCGGCCAGGCAGCCGGCCGCGGCCAGGATGGCGCGCGCCTCGGGCAGAAGGAAGCGGATCCCCAGGTCTTCCAACACCCTGAGCGCGGTTTCATGCATCGCCGCGACTGCATCTTCGGAAAAGACGGACTGGGGCGTGAACGGATGGGTCAGTTGCCCGTAATCGACGGCGCGCGCGCCCTGGCTTCCTACTACGGCGCTGCCGCGTGTCCGTTCGCTTCTTCGCATGCCAGATCCTCCCGCGGCGAAAGGTATACGCAGGACGGGCGGCGTCTGGGCCGAAAGCGACACCGTGGTCGATCTTTCTCTTCGTCGCTTCGGGGTTTTCGGGAAAACTGGTCGGAGCGAGAGGATTCGAACCTCCGACCCCCTGCTCCCGAAGCAGGTGCGCTACCAGGCTGCGCTACGCTCCGACGGGGTGGCGTTTAAAGCCTATGGCTGCGCAGCACAAGGGGAAATCGACCGGGCCGCCAAAGGACGCATTTCTGCCTTCAATGCTCCATTTTTCCCCGTGAAACATTGCGCCAGCCGCGCAATGTTGCGTGTGTTGAAATTTACGACGACGGAGGAAACTGCATTGGCAGGCATCAAGACTGGCTATCTCCCATACCCCAGCATTTTGACCAACAAGGATTGGCAGAAGAAGAAGGGCCTCATCGGCAAGATGAAAAAGACCGGGATCGGAAGTGCCCTCGACAAGGCCGAGGCCGTGCACAAGAAGATCGACTGGGCGTATTTGGCGGTCAACAGGGAAAACCCCGCCAACATGGAAGAGCTGAAGAAGGCGATCCAGGAGGTCAAGAACTACTATGCCAAGTTGATCGTTCCCTACCAGAAGGCTCTTACCGAGGTTGCGGACACTGCTGAAGGCGCGATCAAGGACGTCAAGAAGATGATCGGTGGCGGTTCGGTTGTGAAGGCGATCGAAGCGATCGTGAAGGAAGCCAAGACCCAGCGTGTTACGCTCAAGAGCTTCGATTTTGAAGCCGACATCAAGGAGGTGGCCGAGAGGATCGAGCGGCGCCAGCAACTGGCAAGGGTCCATATGAACGACTCGCTCAAGAAGTTCGTAGTCGGTGCAAAGGCTTTCCTGTCGGACCCGACGCCCGAAAGCTGGGACAAGCACATCAAGCAGGCCGGGCGCAGCGTCTCGAACTCGGTCAAGGAACTCGAGGATTACAACCGCGTCTTCTGGAAGGATTTCCAGAAGTTCGGAGGTTTCGATCTGATCGCGATGAAGATCGACACGAGGTCGCCTGAGTTCGCGGACATCACGACCAAGAAGGTCAAGGCCGCGGTCGTGCAGGTGAAGGAGATTGCGAGCTTCAAGGGCTGACGACCGGCTCGAGCTTGCGACCCGGAGGATTCCTCAAGGAATTTTTAGCCAATTCTTTTCAGTAGATAGCTGCGCGCGACGGTCAAAACCCGTCGCGCGCATTTTTTTCGACTTCCCCCCCCGGGGCTAGCGTTCCCCCGCTGTCCGGATTGAAAGGATCCGTTGCAGAACACTTGATCGCGGCGCGGTGACGACTTCTGCCCGCCCGCGCGTTTCAAGAACGGGCCGGTTCCCCGAAGTGCCCGGCCGCGCCTCCCGGAAGACGATGTAGACGCCCGATGCGATGATGACGGTGGCGCCGACGACGGTCGCCAGGTCAAGTCCCTCTCTGAACAGGATATACCCGTAGCCGGTCGCCCAGATGATCTGCGAATACTGCATCGGTGCGACGATCACCGCCTCGCCTTCCCGGTAGGCGAGGATCACGAGGAAGGAACCGGCCAGGCCAAAGACCGCGATGACCGCCATCAGCCCGAGATGTTCGATCGGCATCGGGACATAGACGAACGGAAGCATCGCGCCCATGACCAGGAAATTGCCGACCATCGGGTAAAGCAGCAATACGACCGAACGTTCATCCTTTCCGATCTTGCGCGCGATGACCGAGACGGCGGCGCTGCAGATGCTGGCGGCAAGGGCGGCAAGGTGGCCAAGCGAAAGATCCGCCTGACCCGGCCGAAGCACGATCAACACGCCGACCAGGCCGGTGATCACGGCGGCCCAGCGGCGCAGCCTGACCTTTTCGCCGAGGATCGGGATGGCGAGGATCGTGATCAGCAGCGGCGTCGCGAAGAGGATTGCGTAAACCTGTGCCAGCGGCAGCGTCGAAAACGCGAAGAAGGCGGATACGCCCGTCACGATGGCACAGGCCGTGCGCACCATAACCCACCCCGGGTGCTTGGCGCGCAGGCTTTCATGTCGGCGGTCGTTCAGCAGGATGACGGCGACGATCGGAAAGCCCAGAAGCGATCCGAAGAACAGAAGCTGCATCGGCGCATAGGTTGCGCCCAGCAGTTTCACCACAACGTCATGAGTGGCGAAAACGCCCATTGCCGCCAGCATGATGGCGGCGGCGCGCATGTTGTTTGCGGCATGTGAGCTCATCGGTTCGCTCCGTTATCGCAAACACTCTTTTGCCCGTCGGGAACGCCGACTCAAGGCATTAATCGATACGGGGGCAGAAAACCGCCCCCGTTTGCGACCCAGTGGCCGCGCGGTCAGAGCGACGCGTCAAGCGCCGCGACGATCGCGTCGCCCATCTCGGAGGTCGAGACGGGCTTTCCGCCCTCCGGACCCATCAGATCGGCCGTGCGGACACCGTCGGCCAGCACCTTTTCGACGGCTTTCTCGAGCCGGTCCGCCTCGGCGCCCTGATCGAACGAATAGCGCAGCGCCATCGCGAAGGACAGAATGCAGGCGATCGGGTTCGCCTTGCCCTGACCGGCGATGTCCGGGGCCGATCCGTGCACGGGTTCGTAAAGCGCCTTGGGCCGGCCGTTGGCCATCGGTGCACCAAGGCTGGCCGAGGGGAGCATTCCCAACGATCCAGTCAGCATCGCCGCCGCGTCGGAAAGAAGATCGCCGAAGAGGTTGTCGGTCACGATGACGTCGAACTGCTTGGGCCAGCGGCAAAGCTGCATCGCGCCCGCGTCGGCATACATGTGCGACAGTTCGACATCGGGATATTCCTTGTCGTGGACTTCCTGCACGACCTCGCGCCAGAGGATGCCGGATTCCATGACGTTGGCCTTTTCCATCGAACAGACCTTGTTGCCGCGGCGGCGGGCCAGTTCGAAGGCCGACCGCGCGACGCGCGCGATCTCGCTTTCGGTATAGCGCTGGGTATTGATGCCGACCCGTTCGTTCCCTTCGGTGAAGATGCCGCGCGGTTCGCCGAAATAGACGCCCGAGGTCAGTTCGCGCACGATCATGATGTCGAGGCCCGCGACCACGTCCTTCTTCAGCGAGGAGAAGTCGGCCAGCGCGTCGAAGCACTGGGCCGGGCGCAGGTTGGAATAGAGGTCCATTTCCTTGCGCAGCCGCAAGAGGCCGCGTTCCGGTTTGACCGAGAAGTCGAGCTTGTCGTATTTCGGCCCCCCGACGGCGCCAAGTAGGACCGCGTCCACCTCTTGCGCCTTGGCCATGGTGCTGTCGGCAAGCGGCACACCATGCACATCATAGGCCGCACCGCCGACCAGATCCTCGGACACGTCGAAGGCCAGCCCGCGTTTTTCGCCAAGCCAGCCGATGATCTTGCGGACTTCTGCCATGACTTCGGGTCCGATGCCGTCGCCCGGCAGGATAAGGAGGGAAGGATTGGCCACTGAATGCACTCCGGCGCTGACGTGAAAGGGTCGGGGCTGGCCTAGCCAAAGGCAAACGCGCGGTCAAGCCGCCGCTGCCAAACTGCGCGTGTCAGGCTGGCTGAAGCTCCGCCTGCGTCGGGCGGGAACTGCGGCGGCGCTTTTCCGCGATCATGCCGGCGATGCGGCCCATCGCGATCCCGCGCATCAAGAGGGATGCGGGAAGGAAAGCCCAGGCGGTCATCGTCCAGATCAGCGTCTGCGGGCTTTCAAGCGATACCGGTTCGAAGGACGAAGCCACCATGCGGATGCCTGCGGGAATGAAGAACGGCAGCAGGAAGCCAAGGACGATGTTGAAGCGCGCATCGCGCCGCAGGCGCTGGACGACATCCCCCCCGGTCGTCGGGTCGAAGGTCGGAAGATTGATCCAGACATTGAACGTGCCAAGACGCGACGGCCAGTCGATGACCCGCAGGGCAATGACGAAGACGATCAGGGTCACAAGCGAGATGGTATATGAAATGCCCGCAGTCGTGCGGATCAGGATCATGTGATAAAGGCTCATGTCGTCGGGCAGCATCAGGACGAAAAGCCGGACCGGGCTGTAGGGCACGTCGATGATCTCGCCCAGGCGGTTGCCGATGGTTTCGACCAGAAGGGTCAGTGTGGTCTGTTCGTTCTGTCCGCGCACCACCGTGGTCAGCAGGAAGATGGTCACGAACAGCGACA
>Ga0116151_10003030_pt1 | contig 15195 bp, 10 predicted proteins | sample AD_UKC117_MetaG_FD_89893 | JGI IMG/M metagenome (GOLD analysis project Ga0116151, IMG submission 89893) | Active sludge microbial communities of municipal wastewater-treating anaerobic digesters from Hong Kong - AD_UKC117_MetaG | ecosystem: Engineered > Bioreactor > Anaerobic > Digestate...
AGGGAATGATCACCGTATCCTCATTCAGGGCCAGGAAGTCCCGGCTGACCGTAATGAAGGTATTGGTGAGCTGGGTCCAGGTATTTCCGCCATCGGTGGTCTTGAACATGCCCTGCCGTTCCTGGAGGACACAGCCCACCATGTCGCTCGGGAAGGCAATGGCTTCAAAATTCGGTCGTAGGCCGGGAAACTGGCTTGTCGCCGTCTGCAGGCCATCATCGGAGTAGAGGATCTCGGTGCCCCAGCTGGCGATCCAGAACGAGCTGCCATCGCGATGGATGCCCTCAAATCGAAGGCCATACTGGTCGACACCGATGGAGGTGTTGTTCACCCAGGTCACCCCGCCGTCAGTGGACCGGAAGATGCTGTTGGGGAAGACATAGCCGACCAGCTCCATTTCAGACAGGGCGGCCAGATAGCGCATGTTGCCCGGCACACCCGTGTCGGTGACCAGGGTCCAGGTGCTTCCTCCATCGGTGGTCTTGAAGATGTGCCGGTTCTGGTCGTACAGAAACCCGGTGTTCTCATCCAGCCAATCGCCATAGAGGGCATTGGCCGAAAACTGGTAGATGGAATCCCAGGTTGCCCCGCCATCCGTGCTCTTGAGGAGGGGGCCACCGGATTGCTGGAAGATATAACCTGCCGTGGCGGAGGGAAAGTGGATATCCTCCCGATAGGTATAGGCTAGGGGGATCTCGGTCCAGGTATCTCCGCTATCTGTGGATCGGAAGAGGCTGGTATTGCCATGCGCCAGGACGATGACCTGATCGTCCACAAAATGAAAGCCTTTGGGGTCGCTGCAGTTGACGGGGATGTCGGACCAGGAGAGTCCGCCATCCGTGCTGCGAAAGACCTGCCCGTCCCGGGCCAGGAAGACCGTCTGGCAATCCGTTCCCGGCTTACAGGCCACGATATCAAAATCAAGTCCATCCGGGCAGGTGCCGATGGTCCAGTCCTGGCCGCTATTCGCTGTGCTGGCCAGTGTGGCACAGGTGCCGATGGCCCAGCCATTGCCACCTTCATCGACATGGACATCGCGGAAGTTCGTGGCAAAATCAAACGGTGTCAGCACCTCGACGGACGCTTGCTGGGCAGAGAGGGAGGCAACTGTACAAACGAGAATACACAGGGAGATGTAGTGACGCATCATTGGGGGGAGGTTTTGTGAAACAATCGGCGTGGATGGGCCAGTCTGTCTAAAGTTAGGAAAAACCTGCCGAATGGCCGGCACTCCTCCCGATCAGACCCGGATGATCCGGACCCAGGACAGGTCATGCCAGGGCGTGATCATTGGATCAGTGTTTTCCCGTGGGAAGGTATGTTGGCAGGATGGACTTTGAGTGAGGGGAGGGGGGATGGCTTTGCTTTCTGGTGGGTTTGTCCTTGTTTTCTATCGTCCAATCATCTCTTTCTTGATGGCTACAGGGTCGAGGTGCATTGTTTTCCATAAGTCAATGATTTACGTGGAAGTTCTTGAATCATTGACGCACTTTGTGAAACAGTCTCATTACTTTCATAACAGCACTTTCTCCCGCATTGCGTATAGCCAATGTTGGGCAATCGTGTTTTTTCTTTTTCTGTCGCGCGTTGGCTTAGACACACTCTTTGACAAGCTTGGGTTCGCGCGGCTGGCTTGAGCCGCTTGGCAATGTGTGTGGCTTTGAAGCGTTGGCATTACGTTCATCTGAAATAATTTTTTACCAGATCTACAAATTCACCAAACGGGATTCCGTTTTTCCAAATGTTGCGACTGATGTAAACTGACTCAATCTTGTCATCCAGTGAGACCTTTACTTCTGCATGGGTATCCAAGGCTTGCAGGCCATTTGACCAATCTTCAATGGAATTGCCTATTTGGCTTCCAATGTCTGGCACAAATCGAGCATGCTCTTTGAAATAATCAGATGTCACTGCTTGATCGTCTTCAGGACGAGTAAGGACAGCAAGGGAATAAGCGTCTTTTTCAAGAACGGCAGTTTTACCTTGAAGGAGGGACATGTTTACATTCCCCTTTAATGGCTCAACACTCTTTATCTCAATGGCGTATTCCTTACCCATGGCAACTATCACAAAGTCTTTCCCAATATCTGGATTGAGAATTTCAAATTCAGGTTCCACTGAGGTAAGTGCTTCTTTAAATGCTACTTCGGCAGCTTTGCCAATTCCTTTCCATCTTTCTATTTGTCGTTTGGCATCAAGCATTTCCTGGGCTTTAGCAAGAAGTTGACTTGTTCCCAATTCAGCAGCAGCAGACTCAAACTGCTTCATTTCTTCGGTTGTGAGGTTGATCTTAGCCAGGTCTTCAATGTCGTCAATGGATTTTCCTGACTTGATAATGCCATTGATTTGTTGGCTAAATTTTTCACCTAAGGCAAGCATATTCAGGTGTGGTCTTTTCTCTTCAAACTTTGTTAGGCAAGTTTCTGGAAGAGAGGGGAACTGATCAACCCATGCGCTTAATGAAAGAAATAGACTGTTGTATTCTTTGCCCGGTTTTACTTTGGTATCAATGTCTTCAGGATAAAAGAGCTTATCTATTTCGTTGGTTATGATTTCAATGCTTCTTGTTCTTATCTCACTATTACTTATTTGAGTAGCTACAATGTTTTTTCGTGGATCGCCATGTTTGGTGTAATCCTTGAAAATATCTTTGATTGTATCGTCAAAATAATGGGAATCGGCTTCTGCGTAGATAAAATCATTGTAAGGCTTGAACTCATCACTTTGGACAGGGATAATGTTCCTCTTTAGAATGATTTCCTTGGAATCCTCTTGCATTGCAAATACATAAGACAAGAATTGGTTATACCAATCAAAGAAAGATTCAGAATGACCTTCAAAGTAAGCTTCTGCGAATAGTGAAGGCTTATCTGATTTTTCTATCAGGTAACTCACATATTTAACCGACCAGAGATCAGCAGAACGATAATAGTTTTCATAGTCCGTTGATATGATTTTCTTCTTCGGTGCAAACTGTGGTAATAGTTGATTGATGGTATTGAACCAATTTTCTCGCTTTAAAGCTCTATCACTTCTAAATAGGCAACAAACATGAAAGACGGCTTTTATTTGCTCATCAGTGGCCTCTTCGACCTTTAGGTCACTGATAAGGTTTTTATTGAGGTCGTTGTAAAATTCATTGAGATCGAAAGGTTTGATCCCTTCTACATTACCGACTTTTCGGTTGAGAAATTCTTCATCTAAATCTCTTCCTAAACCTTTAGAGACAAGCTTAAACTCGTTATCAATCTGGGGATGCAAATACAACTCACTATCTTTTGCTTTGAAGTGATTTGCCTCGGTTGGGTAGATTGGTGTAGTATCTCCAAGGTGTAACAGGTTGTTCTCAGCAAGAAACTCATAAAGGCTTTTTAGCCAGTCAAACGATTCTTCTTCACGAAGATCAATGGTTGTTTCAACCAGAGCTACCAGGTGATTGATGTCAAATTGAACACCTGTCGGCCATTGTTCTAATTCCTGATCGATGATTTCTGACCAATGCCAAATGCTTTCTTTCTCAGGAAGATGTTCAGGGATAATGGAGCTTGCCAAATCAAAAAGCGAGTCTCTGGATTCTAAACCTGACAGAATGAATCTTGCTTCCTCAATTTTCACTTGTGCGCCAGATACGGTCTTTACAATAGGCTTGGAGAGCAAGAATTGTCTGATAGGAGATTGGATGTTTTCCTCATACCAATCAACATTCGAATATCTATCCACATGCTCAGGTAAACCGCTCTTGGCTACCAAATGGGCATTTTGAACTTTTGGTAGTAGCTGCTCTATAAATTTGAGGTAATGGCTGATGAAATCAGTAAGCGCATTTCTGTTTTTTGTTGCGATTGGATCAGGTTCTTCTTTATTGGTGATCTTGGTTCTGATACCCTCCCTTAGTTCTGTTGGGTGGAAATCACTGTGTTGAAGGAGTACAGGTAGATTGAATTTTTCTGTGCCAATCAATGGGAATTCCTTGTAAAGTACCGCCTGATTCTCCAATGGTAGAAGTGAATAGGTAGTACCGTTCTTTTTGGCTGGAATGCCAAAAATCAGCTTTTCTGATTGCTGGAATAAAAGACCATTTTCTGAATCAGTGGATGCAAATTGAATATCCGGAAACTCAGAGGCTTCTGTATGCAAACTGAATGAACCTGACCACTCAGGAGTTGAAACCTCAATCTTCTTAATGGAGCGATTGATAAGAAGTGTAAAGGCAGCATTTCTTTTCAATTCAATCAATCCTTTTTCAGCGTATTTGTATGAGTCTGAAGTGAGGGTGTAAATGAACCTATTGGAGTGGTCCTGAATATCTTCCGATGATTTTTTGCCTATAGCTTGAATTTCTGAAAACGTAACACCTAGAGATTTCTGCATAGCATCCAATGCGATACTTTCATCTAAAGTGGCCGCTGAGCGGTCAATTTGAAGTGAAAACCTTCTTTCGCCCGCTACATTGGTATGCACTCCATCTATGGTCAGTTTCTTATTTAAGATGTGGGTAGTGACAAATCCGGTTCCGTATTTTCCTGTTGTGCCGCCTTCACCATTCAATGATTTAGTGGACGTTTTATAGAGAATTGCGAGAAGGTGCTTTGTCTCAAATGGTTTACCATTATGAGCGAACTCAAGCTTGTCTTGAGTGAGGTTGATCGAGATGGTGATTCCGTCAGGATTGGCAACATCTTTGGCGTTTTGAAGAAGCTCCCAAATCCATCTTGTTTTCTTATTCTCAGGGAAAGTATAAAGCCTGTCCACATCATGAATGATGTCCCTAGCTTCACTTTCAGTGCGCTGTTTCTCTCTTTCTACACTGGCCTCATCGAGTTGTAAGCTTTCCTCCATTTTTAAAACTCAGATTTTATCATTTTGATGCTTCTGTGTGATCTTCTCATATATCTCTTTCGCCAGTACACCATAAGCTGCATTTTGAAATTCGACATCTTCCATGTACCTGGAGACTATATCGTCATTTTCAGACATCCGTTGAATCATCAGGTTTTCAATAGCTTTTCTAATGCCAAGCTGAAACTTATCCAGAGGATTAGCTTCTGCTGTCTGGATAATCTTCTGATCTTTGGAAGCCTTTTCTCGGATCTGTTCAAAGAACAGACGGTCTTCCTCGGAGAAGTCAGTTCCAAACTTATTGTTGAGTACTTCAATGATCTCTGATAAGGGCTTTTTTTGTTCTTTCGATTTGCCTGAGCCTACTTCTGTTATTCCTTTTACTCCATAGGGTTCACCTTCTTCCATTACAATTGAACCACTTGAAACTCGTTCAATACGGTAGTAATGAAGGCTTACATCATCTTCTGGTTTGATGACTTCATAATCTCTTTCTCTTGGCAGATGCGGGAGTAGAAACCTGCTAAAACTATAGAGCATTTCAAGCTCTGCATCTGCATAAGGAATGATCTGGCTTAAAAACGAATAAGCCTTGACAAAGGCAGATACTTTATCTCTGAACAACTTGGCCGGTTCTTCTTCTAACGTTTTGTATCTGTCCACTGCTGGCTGAATATGTTTTTGCATTCGGGCATGATCAGACGGGTTTTGCGTTTCCAAGGCTTTGTAAAAGACTTGAGCAAAGGCCTCCACCTCTGACCAATAGTACACTTGCATGGCATTCAATTCATGCTTCAATGTCTCTAAAAGCTGTGGGTCAGTAGTTTCCTGAAGTGACGTCTGGTCGTAATATGGTTTAAAGGCTTTGTAGATGTCCTCTGCACTGTTGACAAAATCCAGGACAAAGGGAGTTTCTTTGCCTGGACTAATCCGGTTGAGCCTTGAAAGGGTCTGAACGGCCTGAACTCCATCCAACCTTTTATCTACATACATGGTATGGAGTAGGGGTTGATCAAATCCCGTTTGGTACTTGTTAGCCACTAGCAGAATCTGATAATCATCTGTATCGAATTTTTCAGGAAGCTGACTTTCGCTGATGGGCTTGCCGGTAATTACATCCGTATTCATTTCTGGTTCCGAGTATTCCAACCCTGTATCAGGGTCTTGTACTTTACCACTAAAGGCTACCATTGGCCTCACATCTTCATAGCCTTTCTTTTCTATGTAGCGCTGGAAAGCCAACATATATTTTACTGCATGTAGTCTTGAACTGGTTACCAACATCGCTTTGGCTTTGCCATTAATTCTATGCTTCACAGAACTACGGAAATGCTCAATCATTATTTCGGTTCGCTGCTCCACATTGACGGGATGGAGGCTCATGAACTTTCCTAAAGCCTTGGCCGCCTTTTTCTGAGGTAATTCAGGATCATCTTCAATGGCCTTTACCAGTTTATAGAAGTTGTTGTATGTGGTATAATTCTCCAGTACATTCAAAATAAATCCTTCCTGAATGGCCTGACGCATGGAGTACACATGGAAGGCTTCATCATTTCTACCGAATAACTGCAAGGTTTTCCCCTTTGGCGTGGCTGTGAAAGCAAAGAAGCTGATATTCTTTTGTTTACCTCTTGACTCCATTACCTGATTAAGCCGATCTTCCCAATCGGATTCTGCTTCTTCGGTTTCTATTGTTGTTCCTGCACCCAGTATTTCTTTAAGTTCTCTTGCCGTTTCTCCTGTCTGGCTCGAATGGGCTTCATCTACAATGATTGCGTATTTCCGTTGGCAATTTCTTCTTGCCAAACTTTTGATGTGGCAATCTGATCTTCGGTAGCTTTATCGGAACTATCAGCTCCTGCCACTTTGAGCAAACCCTTTAAGACAAAGGGAAACTTTTGGAGTGTGGTTATCACAATTTTAGTCCCGTCAACGAGGGCTTCTGCCAACTGCTGAGAGTTTTGATCTATGGCTTTTACAACACCCTGAGCATGCTCAATTTGATAAATCGCATCCTGTAGTTGTCTGTCCAGGACTTTTCGGTCTGTTATGACTACTACGCAATCAAAAACCTTTTGATCATCATCAGTATGGAGGCTGGCCAATCGATGTGAGAGCCATGAAATACTATTGGTTTTGCCACTACCGGCTGAATGTTGAATCAGATAATTGTGGCCGGTGCCCTCATCTCTTGATGTCTTAATTAATTCTCTGACGGCATCCAATTGATGGTATCGGGGGAAGATGACAGTCTCCTTGGTATATTTCTTTTTAACACCATACTCATCCGTTGTGGTCTCTTCCTTGGTCTCAATGAACATGAAGCTACCGATGATCTCCAAAAAGCTGTCACGCTGAAGTACTTCTTCCCAGAAGTATCCGGTGCGATGACCTGAGGGATGTTGAGGGTTTCCTGCACCACATTGAATTTCTCCTGGATGACTTCCTCTATTGAAAGGGAGGAAAAATGTTTTTTCACCCCTCAAGTGGGTAGACATGTGAACTTCATCCGTATCGGCAGCAAAGTGTACCACTGCACCCGATTTGAATTTGAAGAGTGGCATCCTCCAATCCCTATCTTTTCGGTATTGGACTACTGCATGTTTCCAATTTTGACCAGTTGCTGGATTCTTCAGTTCGCAGGTGGCTACCGGAAGGCCGTTGATTGAAAAAACCAGATCCATAGTGTCATGGCTGGAAGTATGACAAGGAACCTGACGGGTTACGGTCAGTTGGTTTTTTTGATAGCGTTCCAGAATCTCGGGGTTGAGCTGATGGGCAGGTTTGAAATACGCCATTTGAAAGGTCTTGCCGAAAAACTTGAAGCCGTGACGCAAGATGTGAAGGGTTCCTTTCAGGTTCCTTTCTTTAACCAGCGTATCAAGGATTTTCGCATCCAATTCTTGCCCGTGAAGTTTCAGCATTTGCTGATAAAGTTCCTGCTGGCTGGACTGGATGAAGGAAAGGACACGATCCGTGAAGAATCCATTTTTTCGATCAAATTCTTTATTCGTTCCTTGTGTCCAACCACCTTGGGTAAGCAGGACTTCCTCTATGTAGGCTTCAAAGGCTTGTTCTGTTGTTGCTTTCATAGTCCGTTTTCAAATTCTTTGTACTTCAGCCATTTCGCCATGCCGTCCAGATCAGGAAACAACTGTTTGTCAAACACGCCATACTGCTCCAACTGCTTACATATCTTCTTGTGGTTGTCTTTTTTATGCTCGATTACGTATTCTATATAATCATTTTCATCAATAGGATTCAGAGGATGGTGACAAGCTAGCAACACACCATCTTGCGCTCTTATCCTTGGCGATACGTGTGCCGGGTCATAAATAATGTCTTCACTAATATCAAAAGGAGACTGTACCTCGTCCTTTGTCAAAGCATTTACAACTGATAAAGGTTTTTCTTTCTTCTCTTCTTCTACATTTACTGATTCAGCATCCCCATCCTCTAAGTAATCTCCAAATGGGTCTTCTTCCTCCTCAAGTACTTTTTCTGTCATGGAGTCTCCAACCGGCAAGATGTCTCGATGTTTGTTTTCTTCATACCGAAGGAAATCACTGTATTTCTTTACCGGCTTTGTCAATACATAAACTGCACTGTCTGAGCCTGAAATTGAATTTCTACAAGCAAAGTATAAGGCTACCAGCGGATTGGTGGTCCAATCCATGAAGCGGGTGGGAAGGCCATGGTGTTGGGCAAGAGCCAGCATTTCCCAGTCGTTTCTGGGAATGTGGTTCACATGGCCTATCACATGATTGGCAAATGTGTCCAATACCCGGCACTCGAAATCAAAGAGATCCGATAGCCGCTTTGGTACTTTAAAATCCGGTCTACCAAGCGAAGGAACCAAGACAAATCCATCAGAAACCCGCTTGGCCTGTCCCCGGAAATAAGGTCTGGGTACGGTGACTTCCTCGATCTCCTTCAGGTACTTTTCAAATGAGTCAATACAAATGGTGTTCATGACGGTTCTGTGACTTTGATTTTACCTGTAACCGCAGCTGAGATAAGTGAGGTTTTGTACTCTTTGAGTCTAATTATTGTATCACCTGTATATTTAATTATCTTCTCAATTTTCCTAACCTCTCTATCTAAAAATTCTGAAATAACCTCTTGTTCTTTAAATGGAGGAATTAAAACAGGCAAGTTTTTCAATATGTTCTGCCCTAACGATGCTCTAGTCACAATATTCATTTCTCCAACAAAAAATGCTCTTAACAATTGATTTCGAAATTGATACTTAGAGAAACCAGAAAATAATCTATTCTTAAACGGGCGAAACCGTATTAAAAATCCCGAAAATACTGCCTTTTCAATTGAATTAAGGCAAGTTGCTGCAAACCCAATTTCTTCAACTGTCTCTGATGTCCTAGTGAAAAATATATCTCCTTCTTCAACGGAGTAATTTATTTGATCCTCGAATGTAGAATTAGCTAAACCTGATCCTGATTTCGGAATAACCAGATTATTGTAAACATCTCCATACGAAATAAATGGATGACCTGATCCAAAGTATTCAGCGCTTTGACTTATGCCGTTTTGTAAAGTTCCAAGATATCTTAACTTCTTTATGTCCCAATGGCTAGGAATATCTCCGAGCCATTCAATCCCGCTCGGCTTTAGTTCCACTTTGGCATCTATGCCCTTGGTGACAGCATTGGTGATTACGGCCAGTCTCTTTTCCTTTAGCCTTTCAATAAACTGTTGCTTCTTCTCTATAAGTGTATCCAGTCGGGAGACTTCTTTATCCAGGAAGTTGGCGATGGATTTTTGTTCTGTAATTGATGGGACTGGAAGTAAAACACTTTTAGATCCTGATTTGGGTAATCCATATCTCGTTACACCATTTGCGATTATTTCGAATTGTTTGGAGAGAAAGGAGCTTTGAAAGCACCTGAATAAAAATCCGCCAATCATTTCACTTGGTTTACATCTGATTAGAGATAAATGATATCCGCAAACCATATCTGGCGCTGTTTCAACTACGAAAGCAGGAATTCCAATATCATCCGCTGACTCCGAATCTTTGGTAATGATTACATCACCAACTTTTACATGAAATTTGCGAATTTCTTCATCAGAGGCTGATGAAACCATATACTCAAGCTTAGAATGAATGAAATCATTGTAATAGACGTCAGTGTAGTTTACAAGCCTTACTTGCCTTTGTTCATCGTAAGTCTTTTTATCAACATTGCTTACACTTAGATCTGCAACATACTTTAGCTTTTTTGCCTTCCAATTCGATGGAATTTCACCCAACCACTCGATTCCGCTATCCCTATATTTCTCGTATTTCAAATACTTCATATTAAATAGTTTCAGAGTAAGTAACATCTTTCAATAACCCTAAAATATCCTTCTCCAAATCCTTTAGCTCCTCTTCGATCAATTCAAGGTCTCTTGGTGGCTCATATTGATAGAAGTGTTTGTTTAAAGGTATCTCGTAACCCACTTTTGTTTTAGTGTGGTCAATCCACGCATCCGGTACATGGGGCAGCACCTCTCTTTCAAAATAGGTCTGAATGCTCTCTTTGAGGGGTATGATCTCGGTATCCCTAAGTTGTGGATCGGGTTCCGGATCGCCCTTTTTATCCCTGCATATCTCGGCTGTTTCGTCCCGTTCACTGAGGGCTTCTATGATGGCTTTCAGTTCTGAGGCGTTCAGCTTCATGGCTTTCTTCTTGTCTACCTCCCTCAGATCAAGCAAAAAGCTTTTGCGGTCTTTGTACAACTTTTCGTTGTGTGCTTTGCCAAAGTCCTTGAGCATGTCTTTAATCGCCTGTTGGCGTTGTTCTCCGGCTTCTATTTCCTTCAGGCGTACATTTTCATCCTTCTTATTGCTGCTGGCAATATTTTGAAAAGAGCTGATGCCATCCAATAAGGCAATCCGCTCGGCATTAGCCTGGAAGTTTAACCTTAGCGGACGCTCCACCGTGATTTTGTTGTAACCAAAGTCTTCATTGTCAAAGACCTTGTTCACTGGCAATTCTTTTTCCTTGCCATCAATGATGAATTTGGCTTTTTCGTCATTTTGGAAGCGGTCGTAGATACCAGTGATTTCAGCTATCTGGTTCGGTCGATTTTCTTCTCCATCTCCAATCTGCTTTCGCTTATTTCCGAGACTCTTTTTCATTTGAATCCAGAAATTACGCCCATCGATCAGTTGGATCTTTCCTTTACGTGTTTTACTCTTTCTGTTGGTCACAATCCAGATATAGGTCGAAATACCAGTATTGTAGAATAGCTGATCTGGCAATGCGACAATGGCATCCAGCCAGTCATTTTCGATGATCCATCTGCGTATTTCTGATTCACCACCTCCGGCATCACCTGTAAAGAGTGGGGAACCATTAAAAACAACCGCAATACGACTTCCGTCTTCATTTACTGGTCTCATCTTTGAAATCATATGTTGCAGAAAAAGTAATGCCCCGTCATTAACTCTTGGTAATCCTGCTCCAAAGCGACCATTGTAGCCTAGTGTTTCTGCTTCCCGCTGGATGTATTTCTCCTGTTGCTTCCACGAAACCCCAAAAGGTGGATTGGCAAGCATGTAATCAAATCTGAAAGTTGTGAAGGCATCCTTTGTAAAGCTGTCACCAAGTTTTATCTTTTCCTCATCGTGTCCTTTGATTAACATGTCAGATCGGCAAATAGCCCAAGCCTCATCGTTCCAGTCTTGTCCGAACAAGTGAGGTTGTGCATCTTTATTGAGTTGTTTGATGTATTGTTCTGCTTCAGAAAGCATACCTCCGGTTCCACAGGCCGGGTCATAGATCATTTTCACCTTGAAGCTCTGGGCTAGATCATCCTCAGGTGATAGCAAAAGATCAACCATCAATTTGATGACCTCACGAGGTGTAAAGTGTTCTCCAGCCTCTTCATTGGATTGTTCAGCACCAATCCTGATCAATTCCTCAAAGATGTAGCCCATTTGGAGGTTATCGATTCTGCTTGGTGACAGGTCGATGGTCGAGAACTTCTTTATGACTTGATACAGAATGTTCTTTTCGGCCATCTTTCTGATCTCATCCTCAAACTCGAACCTTACGAAGATTTCCCGAACATTGGGGGAGAAGTTATTGATGTAGCTATTGAGGTTGGGAGCAATCTGGTTGGCATCATCTAAAAGCCTTTGGAAGTCCAGTTTTGACAAATTATAGAATTTTACACCTGTTACCTCCTGTACCTTAGCATCAATAATACTTTGTGATTTGCCCTTGTACTGGCTGTAACGTTCCAAGGTGGCTTCCTTTGTTGGGGCAAGGATGCAATCAAACCTTCTGAGCACTGTTAGCGGTAAGATTACTTTCCTGTATTCATTGCGTTTGTAGGGGCCTCTGAGGAGGTTGCATATTTCCCAAATGAAATCCGCCATCTGGCGGTGAGTTTCTACAGTCATTAGTATTACTTATTTTCTTTGATTATGTCTTTTACTTCTATTTCAAGGATTTTTGCAATTTGAAAAAGGATTTCAAGTCTTGGTTGTTGTCGGTTCTGAACGTATCCATTTACCATGTTGTAACTCTTTCCGAGTTTCTCCGCCAACCAAGTTTGTTTAATTCCTTTTGCTTCAAGCACTTCCTTTATTCGATTCATGTCTGCCTAAATTTTAAATCGCTAAACAAGTCTAATTTCCCTATTTATCTCATATTTTAATACACATTTCGTTTGTTTTATTGTTGGTTTCTCCGAGCGTTGGTAAAAAATTGGCTCTTTTGGTTTTTTGCGTTTGGGTTGTGTGTCGGCAAAAACCAAGTGTGCCTATTTGCGGGTTGGCTTTGTCAGCATGGCATACAACGGCTATGGTTATGGCAAGTGCGGGATTTTGAAACCGAATCTTTGTCCGCCAGACCGAATGTCATTTAACTGCAATATCTTCATATTTAAGCAGTCAGCCCGCATTTGCTATAGCCGATGTTAGCCACAGTTTTTATTTTTTCTTTTTCTTGCGTTCAAGAGTTTTTTTGATCGTATTTTCAAGCGCCACCGTTCGTTTAGAAATTGATTTCTTGGTGCCAATTGATTCTCCGTTTACAGTCAACAGGTAATTTAATTCCCATTTATTCTGGTCATTAAGTTCAAATTGAATTTTCTCAGTATCAAACTTATAGGTCAGTTCGTCTAATTTTTTCTCAAGCTTTTTAAGAGTGTCTGTTTTGAGCGAATTCACAATTTCATCTGGTGTTTTATCAATTGCAATTAGCTCGATTTGAATTGGTGCAGGAAATTCAAAAATGTAAGTTATGGGTCTGTCTTTTGGATTTGCCCTTTTTATCATTTTAGCAACTCCTTTTTTTATGAGGTCGTAAGTACCTGCTAAATCATCAGAAACTTTGTTAGCGAGTTTGTTGGTCGTCTTTTTGAGAATTTTCTTTGCAAGCTTATATCCAAAGAAGAGATAAATGTAATTCTCTGCTAGCTGAAAGACGATCTCGGGGTCGCTAATGAAAGACTTTCTTGATAGACCTAATTTCTTGAATTCAATTTCACTTTCATTCTGCAATTCTGAGTAGAAACTATCTGCATCTTTGTAATTTTCAAAATTTTGAGGGTCGATTGAAATCACAATTATTTCCGAAGTCTCTGTCTGTACTTCGGCAAAAGGGGTTCCACCTGTAGAAAAATATTCTCTAACTACAATTTCACCGTCAGCCAACTCTAATTCTTCTGCTGAGTCAAAGAACTCTTGATAAGCAACTAGGTAGTATTCTCCATCTTCACCTTGAATAACTTCGGCATTACTAATTCTCCCAAGTGGTGGTAAAGTCATGTCGTGCTCAACTCCGATTCTTGGTCGTCTACCGCTGTTGATAGTTTCAGCACCCATTTCAAGTGCTTCTTTTGTCATCATTTCACCATGTCGATCAACATGTGTACTTGATAATACTATTTGTCGTCTTTCCATTTTTTTTCAAATTGTGGCTAACATCAATGTTTGCGACACTCCTATGTCGTTTATATCCATTTCATCTGCCCTAAACTTTCGCAAACATCAACCATAGCGGATGTTTGCGACATTAACTTGGTTCTTACTCGACATCTAAAGATACAGTTTATCCAGCATGAACTCAACGTATAGCTTGCTTTTCATCAGCATTGTCCCCAGGTCGACAATAGGATGCCGATCCTCCAGTTTCCTTCGGTTTTCCTCAACTTTCCCTGTAGCTTCGCGGTTATCCTGATACACCCCTGCGTTCAGGGGGCAGAATCACAGGCTATGTTACGCAAAATCTGGCTATTGACCCTGTTGCTGGGTCCCCTTTTCCTGGCCGCTCAGGCTCCCTCTGCCACCGAGATCATCCGCCGTTCCGATGAGAAGCTCCGGGGCAAGACCAGTTACGGGGAGATGACCATGACCATTGTCCGGCCCAGCTGGAGCCGAGAGGTGGGGTTCAAGTCCTGGTCCAAGGGCAGCGAGAAGGCCCTCATCCTCATCACCGGCCCCAATCGCGACAAGGGGTCTGTCTTCCTCAAGCAGGACAAGGAGATCTGGAACTGGCGACCGACCATCGGCCGGACCATCAAGCTGCCCCCCTCCATGATGATGCAGTCGTGGATGGGATCCGACTTCACCAACGACGACCTGGTCAAGGAGTCCTCCGCCGTGGAGGACTACACCCACAAGCTGATCGGTTCCGAGAAGGTGCAGGGCATGGACTGCTGGAAGATCGAACTGACCCCCACGCGGGATGCCGCCGTGGTGTGGGGCAAGGTGATCAGCTGGGTGGACAAGAAGGAATACATGCAGCTCCGGGCCGAGTTCTACGACGAGGACGGCTACCTGGTGAACACCATGGAAGCGTCAGACATCACCACCCTGGGGGGCAAGACCCTTCCCGCCACCCTGACCATGATCCCGGCGGATGAACCCGGCCACAAGACCATCGTGACCTACCAGAACCTGGTGTTCGACAAGCCCATCGCCGACAATTTCTTTTCCGAACAGAACATGCGCCGCGTCCAATGAAGCAGTGGCTCATCCTGGCCTGGCGCAATATCTGGCGCAACAAACGCCGGACCCTCATCTCCGCGGCATCCGTTGCCTTTGCGGTGATGTTCGCCACGTCCATGAGCTCCCTGCAGAAAGGGGGGTGGGACCGCATGCTCAACAATGTGGTCCATTTCTATTTCGGCTATGGGCAGATCCACGCCCAGGGATACTGGGACGAGCAGACCATCGACCGGTCGCTCGAATTACAGCCGGATACGCTGGCCGTCCTGTCGGCGATGATCGGCAACAAACCCATTGTCCCCCGATTGGAGTCCTTTGCCCTGGCCTCCACCGGTCCCATCACCATGGGGGTGCTGGTCAGCGGGATCGACCCGTCGGGCGAGGACAGC
>Ga0116151_10003031_pt1 | contig 15194 bp, 14 predicted proteins | sample AD_UKC117_MetaG_FD_89893 | JGI IMG/M metagenome (GOLD analysis project Ga0116151, IMG submission 89893) | Active sludge microbial communities of municipal wastewater-treating anaerobic digesters from Hong Kong - AD_UKC117_MetaG | ecosystem: Engineered > Bioreactor > Anaerobic > Digestate...
GCCGATCATGTTCTTGCCGAGCGGGTGGTTGATCGCGGTCTTGCCGCCCACCGAGGAGTCGACCTGCGACAGCAGCGTCGTCGGCACCTGGATGAAGGGCATGCCGCGCTGGTAGCAGGCCGCCGCAAAGCCGCCCATGTCGCCCACCACGCCGCCGCCGAGCGCGACCAGGGTGGTGGAGCGCTCGCAGTGCTCGGCGAGCAGCATGTCGAAGATGCGGTTCAGCGTCTCCCAGTCCTTGTGCGCCTCGCCGTCGGGCAGCACCACCGCGGCGTTGCGCACGCCCGCGGCCTCCAGGCCGGCGCGCAGGCGCTCGAGGTAGAGCGGCCCGACCACCGCGTTGGTGACGATCGCGACGCGCTTCGTCTTGAGGTGGGGCAGGATCAGGTCGGCGCGCCCGAGCAGGCCGCGGCCGATGTGGATGGGATAGGCGCGCTCGCCGAGCGCCACGTTCAGGGTCTGCATGTGTCGGCCTTGTAGCGGGCGAGCGCCTCCTCGATCTGGCGCACCATGTTGCCGGGGTTGCCGCGACCGCCCTCGAGGATGATGTGGGCGGTCTCGCGATAGAGGGGGTCGCGCGCGCGGTAGAGTTCCTCGATGCGCTGGCGCGGATTCTCGACCTGCAGCAGCGGGCGATTGCGGTCGTGGCGGGTGCGCTCGAACAGCACCTGCGTCGGCACGTCGAGGTAGATCACGATGCCGCGCTCGCGCATCAGCTCGCGGTTGAGCGGCGTGGTGACGACCCCGCCACCGGTGGCGAGCACGAGGTCGGGCTCGCGGGTGAGCTCATCGATCATCTGCGTCTCGCGGCGGCGAAAGCCCGCCTCGCCCTCGAGCTCGAAGATGGTCGGGATGCTGACGCCGGTGCGCGCCACGATCGCCTGGTCGCAATCGGCGAAGCGCATCTTGCGCCTGCGCGCCAGTTCCTTGCCGACCGTGGTCTTGCCGGCGCCCATCATGCCGATCAGTATCAGACAGCTCACGCGTGACTCGCCGGAAATCCAGATGAAAAAGGGCGGGCATCCATGCCGGATGCCCGCCCCGGGATTGTATCAGCAGATGTGCCGGACTCAGCGCAGCGTGAGCGCGTCGGAGACGATGCGCGGGGTGATGAAGACGAGGAGTTCCTTGCGGCTCGACACCCGGCTCTGCGACTTGAAGAGGTGGCCGAGCACCGGCACGTCTCCCAGCAGCGGCACCTTGTCCTCGCCGGTCGACTCCTCTTCCTCGTAGATGCCGCCGATCACGACGGTACCGCCGTTCTCGATCAGCACCTCGCTCTTGACGTTCTTGGTCTCGATCGGCGGCACGCCGAGCAGGGTCTGCTCGTAGAGCGGGCGATCCTTGTTGACCTCGATCGACAGCTGCAGGCGACCGTCGGGGGTGATCTGCGGCTTGACCTTGAGCGACAGCACGGCCTTCTTGAACGACACGCTGGTCGCGCCGGAGCTCGACGCCTCCTGGTAGGGGATCTCGGTGCCCTGCTCGATCGAGGCTTCGACCTGGTTGGCGGTGAGCACTCGCGGACTGGAGATCACCCGCCCACGGCCATCGACCTCGAGCGCGCTCAGCTCGAGGTTGAGGAAGCGGGTGGCGTTGTTGTTCCACAGCACCATCGACAGCAGGCCGGGATTGGACACATCCGCCGGCAGGTTGAGGTTCAAGCCCGCGGGGTTGGCGTCGACCACGCCCGCCACCTGACCCGCCATCGTCCGCGTGGCGCCGAGGCCGCCGCCGAGCGTGCTGCGACGCACCGGCGCGCCATCCTCGGTGTAGCCGACGATGCGGCCGAAGGCCCCGCCCACACCCAGGCGCACGCCGAGGTCGCGCGCAAAGGTCTTGCTCGCCTCGACGATGCGCGCCTCGATCAGTACCTGGCGCGGCGCCACGTCGATCTCCTGCACCAGCCGGCGCAAGGCCTGCAGGCGGGTGGCGACGTCGGTCACGAAGACCTTGTTGCTGCGCTCGTCCACCACCACGCTGCCACGCTTGGAGAGCATGGTCTGGTCCTTGCTCTTGAGGAAATCGAAGATCTCCTTGGCCTTGTGGTAGTTGATCTGGAAGCTCTCGGTCTGCAAGGGCTCGAGGTCGCTGATCTGCGCCTTGGCCTCGAGCTGCAGCTTCTCGCGCGCGGCAAGTTCGTCACCCGGGGCGATCCAGATCACGTTGCCGTTCTTGCGCATGTCCAGGCCCTTGGCCTGCAGGATGATGTCGAGCGCCTGATCCCAGGGCACGTCCTTCAGGCGCAGGGTCAGGTTGCCCTGCACCGAGTCGGAAGTGATGATGTTGAAGTCGGTGAAGTCGGCGATGACCTGCAGCACCGAGCGCACGTCCACGTTCTGGAAGTTGAGCGAGAGCTTCTCGCCCTTGTAGTCGCTGCGCCCGCCGCCGAGCTTGGTCGGATCCTCGGCGACGCGCCGCACCTCGAGCACGAAGCGGTTGTCGCTCTGGTAGGCGTTGTGCTCCCACAAGCCGTTGGGCGTCACGGTCAGGCGTACGCGATCGCCCACCTGCTGGGCGGTCATCGAGGTGACCGGGGTGGCGAAGTCGGTGACGTCGGAGCGCCGGCGCAAATGTTCGGGCAGCGCGGTCTGCAGGAAGTCGATGACGAGGTTGCCGCCCTGCTGGCGAATGTCGATGCCGGTGTCCGGACTGGACAGGTCGACGACCACGCGCCCCTCGCCGGCGGTACCGCGGCGGAAGTTGATGTCGCGCACCGCCAGGCCACCCGCTGCGGCCGCTGCGGCGCGCGGCTCGGCGAAGTTGGCCGCGGCTTCGCTCACCACCGAACCCTGCGCCGCGCGCGCTGCGGCCGGCGACAGCGCGATGATGAGGTCGCGGCCCTGCACGCGCGCCTCATAGGGGCTCATGCGGGTGAGGTTGAGCACCAGGCGGGTGCGATCGCCCGCCTGGACGATGTTGGCGCTGCGCAGGTCGCCCTGGTCGATGGCCTGGACGTTGCGCCCGAGGGCGTTGGCAGTACCCGGGAAATCGAAGGCGATGCGCGCCGGGTTGGCCACGCTGAAGCTCGGCGGCGGGCTCGCGAGCGGTTCGCGCAAGGTCAGGCGCACATAGATGGCGCCGCCCTGCTCGGCGACCTCCAGCCCCTCGATCTGATTGCTGAAGCTCTGCGTCTGCGATGCGTCCTGGGCCAGCACGGCGGGCGCAGGCGCCAGGCCTGCGAAAGCGGCTGCGATCAGCAGCACTCCGATGCGGTGTCTCATTTTCCGGCCTCTCCGCGCTCCTGCAGTTTCAGGTCGCTGACTTTTTCCACCCAGTCGCCATAGACATCCTCGACCAGTTCGCGCAGCTTGATCTCGTTCTCGGTGATCTGCGTGATCACGCCGAAATTCTGTCCCATGTAGTTCCCGACCTTCACCTGATGCAGCACCGTCCCCGCCTTGATCAACGCGTGGGTGTTGTTTCCCTGCATCAGCACGCCCACCATCTGCAGTGATTCGAGCGGGAAGGCCTCGAGCGGCTCGCGCCGGCGGTCCAGGTCGGGACGAAGGGCGCTGGCCGAGGCGCGCCGCTCGGGCTCCATGCGCCCGATACGAAAGGGATCGTCGCCCTGCGTGCCGGCATAGGCCACCACCGGCACCTGGCGAAGCTCGGGAAGCGGTCGGACCGCCCCCCGCATGGTCTTTGCCTGCTCGTCCATCCAGGTCTTCAGGTCGTCCTGGCTGCCCCCCGTGCATCCGGCGAGCAGCACACAGGCGCCGATCATCGCGGCCCTGTTCATCATTTCTTCCCCTGCTTCGCGGCCTGGGCCGCCTGCGCCGCCTTGCGCTGCTGGGCGAGCTCTTCCTCGTCGAGGTAGCGATATGTCACTGCCTTGGCCTGCAGCTTGAGCCGCCCGTCCTTGTCCGCATCGATGCCGACATCGTTGAGGGTCACCATGCGTGGCATGCTGGCGAGATCGGCGACGAACTCGCCGAGGTCGTGATAGACGCCGGTCACGCGCACGTCGATCGGCATCTCGGCGTAGAACTCCTTGATGACGTCGGTGCCCGGCTTGAACAGCTCGAACTGAAGCCCGCGGCCGAGGCCGGCCTGGTTGATGTCGGAGAGCAGGGAGTCCATTTCGGCACGATTGGGCAGTTGCTTGAGCAGCGCACCGAATTGCCGGTCGATCTCGGCAAGCTGGCGGCGGTGCTCCTCGAGATTCACCGCCTGGCGCTTCTTGACGACCCAGCTCTCGCGCAACTGCACCTCTTCAGCCTCGCGCGCCTCCAGGGTCTTGACCTGATCCTGCCAGTCGAACCACCAGAATCCGGCTACCGTGAGCACCAGCAACAGGACCGCGACCACGATGCGCGGAGCGGTCGGCCACATGCCCGGATCCTGCGGATCGAGCCCCTTGAAGTCTTCCGCGAGGCGGCGGAAATCGATGCCTTCGCGCAATGCGGCGAGATCCAATCTCATTTCTGCGCCCCCTTCGCGACCGCCTTCGGCGCGCTTGCGGCCGCCTCGGGCTCAGCCTCGACCGGCGGCCGGATGGCGATATCGAGGGTGAACTCGCTCAAGCGGCGATTGTCCTGCGTGACCGCCTTGGCCTCGATCAGCCTCGGCTGCTCGAGGAAGGCCGAGGCTTCGACGTTGCGCATGAAATGCGACACGCGCGCATTGGACTGCGCCAGCCCGACCACCCTGACCTGGCGCCCCGTCTGCTTGGTCGACTTGAGGTACACCCCGTCGGGCAGGCGCTGGGCGAGCTCGTTGAACAGATGAACGGTCTCCGCGCGCGTCCCCTGCAGCGACTCGATGACCTGCTTGCGCGCCAGCATCGCGTCGATCTGTTCGCGCAGGCGGCGAATCTCGGCGATGTCGCGGTCGACACGGGCGATCTCTTGCTTGAGGAAAGCGTTGCGCGCCTCCTGCCGTTCGATATGCCCGGCATAGATCATGTGTACGCCGAAGCCGATCAGGGCACCCAACAGCACCATGCCCGCGGCCAGCGCGTAGAACTGCTGGCGGCGCTGACGGCGCTTGGCGATCCGATGCGGAAGCAGGTTGATGCGGATCATGCGTCGAACCTCCGCAGCGCCAGGCCGCAGGCGACCATCAGCGCGGGCGCATCGGCGAGCAGCGCCTTCGGCCTCACCTTGCCGCTCAGGGTCATGCCGGCGAAGGGGTTGGCGATGAGGGTGTCGACCTGGGTGCGCGCCGCGACCACGTCGCCAAGCCCCGGCAACACGGAACAGCCACCGGCTAGCACGACGTGGTCCACCTGGTTGAACGGCGTCGAGGTGAAGAAGAACTGCAGCGCACGCGAGACCTCGAGCGCGAGGCTGTCCATGAAGGGGCGCATCAGGTCGCGCGGATAGCTGTCGGGCAGCGAGCCCGCACGCTTGGCAGACTCGGCTTCTTCGAAGCTCATGCCGTACTGGCGCGCGATGTCCTGGGTGAGCTGACTGCCGCCGAAGGCCTGCTCGCGCGAGTAGATGGAATGACCGTTGCGGAACATGGTCACGTTCATCACCGAGGCGCCGATGTCGACCAGCGCGATGACCTGATCGGCGCCACCCCGCGGCAGCTGGCGGCAGACCAGCTCGAGCGCGGACTCGGTGGCGAGCGACTCGACATCGACGATCACCGCCTTGAGCCCGGCCGCCTCGGCCACCGCGACGCGGTCCTCGACCTTGTCCTTGCGCGAGGCGGCAATCAGCACCTCGACGTCACCCGGGCTGCCGGGCGCGGGGCCGATGCGCTGGAAGTCGAGGTTGACCTCCTCGAGCGCAAAGGGAATGTACTGGTTGGCTTCGGCCTCGACCGCGAACTCCATCTCGGTCTCGCGCAGACCGTCGGGGAGGATGATCTTCTTGGTGATGACCGACGAGGACGGCAGCGCGAGCGCCACGTTGCGCACCCCCGTGCCGAAGCGCCGCAACGCGCGCCGCACCGATTCGCTCACCGCGTCGAGGTTGGCGATGTTGCCGTCGACCACCGCATCGCGCGGCAAGGTCTCGACCGCATAGCGCTCCACTTTGTAAGCGTCCTTTTCCCCGCCCGATAGCTCGACGAGCTTCACGGATGAAGACGAGATGTCGAGCCCGACGAGCTGGCGCGCCGAGGGGCTTAAAAAGGGGAGGTCGATCACAAAGAAAACCCTTGAATTTCTTTATGTTACGCGCTGTTTTTCAACAGGGCTCTAGCATGCTAGCAACAAGCCATTGGGGTGTAAAGCAAACCCCGTCACGGTTGACATGCACTTACGGTCGGGCACGAGAGCCGGGCGGGCGCATCCCGTATAATGCCGCTCCGCTCGAAACCATCCTGGATTGCCCATGCGCTGGGTCCTGTATCCGATCGCAGCGCTGTTCGCGCTGGCCATTCTCGGCATCGCCACGCTCGCGGCGATGGCCTTCTTCGCCTGGCCCAAGCTGCCTGCGCTCGACACGCTCACCGACTACCGTCCGCGCGTTCCGCTCCGAGTATATACGGCCGATGGCCACCTCATCGGCGAGTTCGGCGAGGAGCGCCGTGACGTGGTTCGCATCGCCGAGGTTCCCTCCCACCTCAAGCACGCCATCCTCGCCGCCGAGGACGAGCGCTTCTACGAGCACCGCGGCATCGACCCGTTCGGCCTGGCGCGCGCGGCGCTCGCGAACCTTTCGTCCGGCGGCCGCGGCCAGGGCGCCTCGACGATCACCATGCAGGTCGCGCGCAACTTCTTCCTCTCGCGCGAGAAGACCTACAACCGCAAGCTCTACGAGATCCTGCTCGCCCTCAAGATCGAGCAGAACCTGTCCAAGGACCAGATCCTCGAGCTCTACATCAACCAGATCTTCCTCGGCCAGCGCGCCTACGGCTTCGCCGCCGCAGCACGTGCCTACTACGGCAAGACGCTCGACGAGCTCACCCTGCCCGAGGCGGCGATGCTCGCCGGCCTGCCCAAGGCACCCTCCGCCTTCAACCCGATCGTGAACCCGGCGCGCGCCGCGGTGCGCCAGCAGTACGTGCTGCGCCGCATGCTCGAGGCCGGCTTCATCGCCCCGCAGCAGTACGAGGAGGCGCTCGCCTTCGCCACCCCGAAGCAGAGCCAGCGCGACATCGCCGCCGCCCGCCGCGTTCCCGACATCGTCGTGCCCGGCGACTACGTCGCCGAGATGGCACGCCAGATCGCGGTGGAGCAGTTCGGCGAGCAGGCCTACGAGCTCGGCCTGCGCATCGTCACCACGGTGACGCGCAAGGATCAGGAAGCGGCCTATGCGGCGCTGCGCCGCGGCGTGCTCGACTACGACCGCCGCCACGGCTACCGCGGCCCGGAGGCCTTCGTCGACCTGCCCTCCGGCCAGGTCGCGGGCGAACGACTCGACGAGGCGCTCGGCGAATTCAGCGACCACGACGACCTCCTTACCGCGCTGGTGCTCAAGGCCGGCCCGAAGGAGGTGCTCGTCTATCGGCGCGGCCAGGAGATCCGCATCACCGGCAAGGGCCTGTCCTTCGTCGCACCGATGCTGTCGGAGAAGGCGCCGCAGGCGCGGCGCGTGCGCCGCGGTGCGATCGTGCGCGTACGCAACACGGGCAAGGACGCCTGGGAGCTGACGCAGCTGCCCGAGGTGCAGGCGGCGCTGCTGGCGATCGACTCGCGCAGCGGTGCGGTGCGCGCGCTGATCGGCGGCTTCGACTTCAACCGCAACAAGTTCAACCACGTGACCCAGGCGGTACGCCAGCCCGGGTCAAGCTTCAAGCCCTTCATTTTCTCCGCCGCCCTCGACCGCGAGTTCGGCCCGGGCAGCGTGCTCGAGGACAACCCGCTCTACTACCCGGCCGGCGTCACCGGCAGCAAGGCCTGGGAGCCCAAGAACTACGACGGGCGCTACTCCGGCCCGATGACGCTGCGCGACGGCCTGGCGCGCTCGAAGAACATGGTGTCGATCCGCCTGCTGGAGAAGATCACCCCCGAGTACGCGCGCGACTATCTCGCCCGCTTCGGCTTCGACCCCGCGCAGAACCCGCCCTACCTCACCATGGCGCTCGGCGCGGGCGCCGCCACGCCGTGGCAGATGGCGGCCGGCTATGCGGTGTTCGCCAACGGTGGCTACCGCGTCGAGCCCTTCGTCATCAAGGAGATGTACGACGGCAGCGGTCGCCTGATCGCGCGCACCGACCCGCCGGTCGCCGGCCAGAGCGCACCGCGGGTGATCGACGCGCGCAACGCCTGGCTGATGGATTCGATGATGCGCGACGTGGTGCAGCGCGGCACCGCCACGCGCGCGCGCAGCCTCAAGCGCGAGGATCTCGCCGGCAAGACGGGCACCACCAACGATTACGTCGACGCCTGGTTCTGCGGCTACCACCCCGACCTCGTCGCGGTGAGCTGGGTCGGCCACAGCCAGCCGCGCAACCTCGGCAAGGGCGAGACCGGCGGCGCCGCGGCGCTACCGATCTGGATCAACTACATGGCGTCCGCGCTCGAAGGCACGCCGCAGGTGGAGCTGCCGCGTCCCGACGGCCTGCGCCAGGTTCAGAACGGCCTCGGCACCCAGCAGGACTGGCAGTACGCCGAGTACGCCCCGCCCACGCCGCCGCCGGTTCCGGACTGGCTGCGCGAGATGTTCGCCGGCGACAGCGCGCCGGCGATGGAGGCCGAGGCCGAGGCGATCCCGCCCGGCCCCGCCCCGCTCATCCTGCCGCCGCCCGGCCCCGCGCGCGCGCAAGCCCCCGCCCCGGTCGAGGAGCGCCGCCCCACGCCGATCCGGCCGTAAAGAAAGCTTCGCGGCTTCCGCCGCTCCTACAAAAGCGCCAGCGCCTTGTAGGAGCGCCGGCAGGCGCGGAGGCGGCGATGGGATTCCGCGCACGCGTCGATTGTGAAGTCGCCGTGTGCGCAGCTGCCGCAGCTCCTACAGGAGGCTGGACGCGCGGTGGTTTTGTAGGAGCGCCGGCAGGCGCGAAAGCGGACGGCAAGACCCGCCACCCTCAATCGCGCCGCACCAGCCTCACCGCCTCGCCCGACTGCTCGCCCACCAGCGCGGCGAGCATCGCCCACAGCTCGCGTCCATCGCGGGTGTTGACCCAGACTCCGTCCTGCGGACGGAAGTGGAAGCCGCCCGACTTCGCCGCCACCCAGATCTCGCGCGCCGCCGTATGGCGGTTGATGATCATCTTGCTGCCGTTGTCGAACTCGAGCTCGAGGATGCCGCCCGGCTTGGGCTCGACGTCGAGCTCCGCGCCACAGTCCTCCAGGGCGGTCTCGATGCGCGCCAGCTCGGCCTCGGCGAGCGCATTGAACGCAGACTCTTCCATGCTGATTCCTTCTGTTAGCATTCCGGTTTTTTGCGAAGAACGGCGATGCGAGCCATGAAGCGAGCCATGAAGCGAGCCACGATGCGAGCCCGACTCCCCGCGATCGCCCTTGCCAGCGCGCTGCTGTCCGCCTGCGGCATCAAGGGCCCGCTCTACCTGCCGGCACCCGGCACCACCACGTCGCCCCCGGCGGGCGCCGATCATAGCAAACCCGTCGTGCCGAAGGATCTGATCAAGGAATCGCCCCTCGAATGAACGCCCCCGCCGCCCGCTGGCCCGCCCCCACCCTGTCCGCGCGCGACGGCGCGCTCTGGCTCGAGGACTTGCCGCTCGCCGAGATCGCCGCGCGCTTCGGCACGCCCACCTATGTATACTCGCGCGCCGCGCTCGAAGCCGCCTTCACGGCCTGGAAGGATGCGCTCGCCGGACGCCCGGCGCTGGTGTGCTACGCGGTCAAGGCCAACTCCAACCTCGGCATCCTGTCGGTGTTCGCGCGCCTGGGCGCGGGCTTCGACATCGTCTCGGGCGGCGAGCTCGCGCGCGTGCTGGCCGCCGGCGGGCGTGCCGACAAGGTCGTGTTCTCGGGCGTCGGCAAGACGCGCGCCGAGATGCGCCAGGCGCTGCAGGCGGGCATCCGCTGCTTCAACGTCGAGTCTGCGGCGGAGCTCGAGCACCTCGACGCGGTTGCGGGCGAACTCGGCGTGAGTGCGCCGGTGTCGCTGCGGGTGAATCCGGACGTCGACCCCAAGACCCACCCCTACATCTCCACCGGCCTCAAGGGCAACAAGTTCGGTGTCGCCTTCGCCGAGGCCCCTGCGATTTACCGCCGCGCCGCGGCGCTGCGCAACCTGCGCATCACCGGCGTCGCCTGCCACATCGGCTCGCAGCTGCTCGACCGCGCGCCGATCGCCGAAGCCGCGTACAAGGTGCGCGACCTGGTCGAGCGCCTCGCCGCCGACGGCATCGCGCTGGAACACATCGACCTGGGCGGCGGGCTGGGCATCCGCTATCGCGACGAGACCCCGCCGCCGGTCGCGGACTACCTCGCGCCGCTGCTGGAGGTCTTCGCCGGCCGCGAGGAGGAGCTCTGCTTCGAGCCCGGCCGCTCCCTGGTCGGTAACGCCGGCCTGCTGCTGACCCGCATCGAGTACCTCAAGCCGGGCGAGACCAAGAACTTCGCGATCGTCGATGCCGCCATGAACGACCTCGCCCGTCCGGCGCTCTACGACGCCTGGCACGATGTGGTCGAGGTCGCCCCGCGCACGCTCGCCCCCACCACCTACGACGTCGTCGGGCCGATCTGCGAGAGCGGCGACTTCCTCGCGCGCGAGCGCGACCTGGCAGTGACCGAGGGCGACCTGCTCGCGATCCTGTCGGCTGGCGCCTACGGCATGACGATGGCCTCGAACTACAACACCCGACCGCGCGCCGCAGAGATCCTGGTCGATGGCGCCAGCGCGCATGTGGTGCGCGAACGCGAGACGGTGGAAGAGCTGTTCGCGCGCGAGCGCGTACCGGCGTAAGACAACGGGCGCGGGGCGATCCGGCTCGCCGGGCGCAGCACCCGTGCCCGATCCGCTTGCGCTCGCGGCGAATGAGCCGGCCTCAGGCGCCGGCCTCGGGCGGTCGCACGCCAGCGTCGAACTCCTCGTTGAGCGCGCGCCCGAAGGCCTTCCACGCCGGACCGCCATGGGTCTCGAAGCCGATCTCGGCACTCTCGCGCATGTTCTGCAGCATCAGCTCGGAGAGCGCGAACAGCTCACCGGTCAGCTTGTCCTGGCGCACGGGGCTGCGCAGCAGCTTCATCATGCAGGCAGGCGTGCAGCTCAACGCGCGACGGGCAAGGTCGCGCATGCGCGACGGATCGTCCCAGTCGATCCCGATCGCGATCCCGCGCTTGAGGATCTCGCGCTCCAGCTCGTCCGCAGTGCGCGCGTAATGTCCGAATCCGCTCATCTTTCCCGTGCAAGCCCGCCGCACGACCACTCATGCAAACGGGATTTGCCGCTCCGTATAAAATCCGCCGCGCAAGCACGCAGGCCAGGCAAGCATTTTACCGCCTCGCCGGTCCAGGCTCGATCAGGATCCCTGACATGCTCATGAAGAATCTTTCCCTGTGCGTGATCTTCGTCACCAGCCTGCTGCTGGTCGGGCCCGGCCATGCCGACGGCAATGCGCTTCCGCCCGGAGTGCGCCTCGCCCTGGACAGCGCGCAAATTCCCGTGGAGGCGATCGCGGTCTGGGCGCGTCCGGTGGACCGTCCCGCCCCCACTCTCGCGATCAACGCCGGCGCGGCAATGAACCCGGCCTCGGTGATGAAGCTCGTCACCGCCTTCGCCGCACTCGAGCGCCTGGGCCCCGCCCACACCTGGACGACCCGCATCGCCGGCGACGGCCCGCTCCGCGCGGGCGTGCTGGAAGGAAACCTCTACCTCGTCGGCGGGGCAGATCCCGTGCTCGGCTACGATCGCCTGTGGAAGATGCTGCGCCGGCTGCGCGCGCTCGGCGTCGAGCGCATCGCCGGCGACATCGTGCTCGACGCCTCGGCACTGCGCCTGCCTCCACACGACCCCGACGCCTTCGACGGCCGCGGCCTGCGCCCATACAACAGCGGGCCGCACGGTCTGCTGCTGCACTACAACACCCTGCTGCTCGGCCTGCACCCGGGGAAGGTGGCCAACGCGCCGGTCACCCTGGCCGCCGAGCCGCCACTCGCCGGCCTCGTCATCGACAACCGCATCCTCACCTCGGATGCACCCTGCGGCACCTGGTACCGCGACCTGCAGGCCACACTCGAGCCCGGGCGTCGCCTGGTGCTGAGCGGCAGCCTGCCCGCGGCCTGCGGCCCGCGCACCTGGAGCGCCGCGCCGCTGCCGCCGGCCGAGTTCGGCAGCGCGCTCGTCGCCGCGCTGTGGAGCGAAGTGGGCGGCCGACTGGGCGGGACCGTACGCGAAGGCCGGCTGGCGGCGAGTGCGGAGGAGCTGTTCGGGGACGACTCCGACCCGCTCGCCGACGTGGTGCGCGACATGAACAAATGGTCGAGCAACGTGATTGCGCGCCAGCTGCTGGCCACGCTGGGCCGCGTGAGCCTGCGCGAGGACGCCACCGAGGACATGGTGGCGGCGGGCGCCCGCGCGGCCGCTGCGACACTGGCCGCCGCCGGCATCGACACCGACGGGCTGGTGATCGAGAACGGCTCGGGGCTGTCGCGCAACGAGCGCATCCGCGCCGACAGCCTGGGTGCGCTGTTGCTGGCCGTCTGGCAGCGGCCGTGGATGCCGGAGTTCATCGCCGCCCTGCCGGTGGCGGGGCTGGACGGCACCGCCCGCCGCCGCCTTGGCGACAGCCCGGCACGCGGCCAGGCCCACATCAAGACCGGCACGCTCAACGGCGTACGCGCGATGGCGGGCTACCTGCTCGACCGCAAAGGCCAGCGCCATGTGGTGGTGATGATGGTGAACCACCCCGACGCCGCCGCCAGCGCCGCGGCCCAGGACGCCTTGCTGGAGTGGCTGTGGAGCGGCGGAGAATGAAGGCCGGGGGTAACGAAGCCCCGCTTTCGCGCCTGCCGGCGCTCCTACAGCGGGTCGGACGCGCGCCGGTTGATGTAGGAGCGCCGGCAGGCGCGAACAGGGCCGCGAAGAGATCGACGCGGGCGCCGCGAACCACCGGCGCTCCTACAGAAAACCGCGCAGCCGGCCCCCTTGTAGGAGCGCCGGCAGGCGCGAATACGGCCGCCCGGGAAGCATCTCCGCAACACGCGAGCGAAGCCTCAAGCCTCAAGCCTCACGCCATCGGCATCGTCTGCCGCTGCATCAGGTTCCACCACCCGCGCACAATGCGGTACAGGATCCACAGCCCGGCAATGAGCAGCAGCGCGAGCGCGAAGGGCACGCCGATGATGGTCACCACCATCAGCGCCGATACCGCGATCCACAGCACCGCGAACCAGAAGGTGCGGATCTGCCAGCGGAAGTGGCTCTCCAGCCAGGTGCCGCGCACCGCATTCTGGTTCCAGTAGTTCAGGATCACCGCGGCGATGGAGGGCAGGCTGGCGACGAAGCTGAAGATGATCGTCGCCGAGCCCACCACCGCCGAGAACACCGCGAAGGCGTGCAGCGCATACACCAGGTGGGTGACGGTGACCATGTTCTCGGAGGGCTGGCCGGCCCCGATCGGCGCGGGATAGGGATTGCTCATCGATTTTCCTCAAGCGGGAGCCCGCGCCGGGAACATCCGCAGCGCATGACAAAGGCTTCGACCCGGGACCATGCCGGGCGTTCGGCTGCAGTGCAACAACAAAACGTAACGCGCGCCCGCCCTACAGCCCCAGCTCGCCCCACATCGCATCGACCTTCGCCTTCACCGCCGCATCCATGACGATCGGCGTGCCCCACTCGCGGCTGGTCTCGCCCGGCCACTTGTTGGTCGCGTCCAGCCCCATCTTGCTGCCCAGGCCGGCGACCGGGCTGGCGAAGTCGAGGTAGTCGATCGGCGTGTTGTCGACCAGCGTGGTGTCGCGGGTGGCGTCCATGCGCGTGGTGAGCGCCCAGATCACCTCCTTCCAGTCGCGGATGTTCACGTCCTCGTCCACCACGATGATGAACTTGGTGTACATGAACTGGCGCAGGAAGCTCCAGATGCCGAACATCACCCGCTTGGCGTGGCCGGGGTACTGCTTGCGGATGCTGACCACCGCCAGGCGATACGAACAGCCCTCCGGCGGCAGGTAGAAGTCGACGATCTCGGTGAACTGCTTCTGCAGCAGCGGCACGAAGACCTCGTTGAGCGCCACCCCCAGCATGGCCGGCTCGTCGGGCGGCTTGCCGGTGTAGGTGCTGTGGTAGATCGGGTCGCGACGCAGGGTGATGCGCTCGATGGTGAACACGGGGAAATCGGAGACCTCGTTGTAGTAGCCGGTGTGGTCGCCGTAGGGGCCTTCCGGCGCCATGTCGTTCGGATGGATCGCACCTTCGAGCACGATCTCGGCCGAGGCCGGCACCTGCAGGTCGCTGCCGAGGCACTTCACCAGCTCGGTCTTGGCCCCGCGCAGCAGGCCGGCGAACTGGTATTCCGAGAGCGAATCCGGCACCGGCGTCACCGCCCCGAGGATGGTCGCCGGGTCGCAGCCCAGCACCACCGAAACCGGGAAGGGCTCGCCCGGATGCGCGCGCTGGTGCTCGAGGAAGTCGATCGCGCCGCCGCGATGCGCCAGCCAGCGCATGATCACGCGGTTGCGCCCGATCACCTGCTGGCGGTAGATGCCCAGGTTCTGGCGCTTCTTGTGCGGCCCGCGCGTCACCACCAGGCCCCAGGTGATCAGCGGCGCGGCGTCGCCCGGCCAGCAGTGCTGGATCGGCAGCTTTGCCAGATCGACCTCGTCGCCCGACCACACCACCTGCTGGCAGGGTGCGGAGCGGACCTCCTTGGGCGCCATGTTGAGCACCTGCTTCAGCACCGGCAGCTTGTCCCAGGCGTCCTTCAAGCCCTTGGGCGGCTCGGGCTCCTTGAGGTAGGCAAGCAGCTTGCCGACCTCCCGCAGCGGCGCGCTCCAGTTGCCGTCGGTGACGTCCTCCCCCATCCCCATCGCCACCCGCTGCGGCGTGCCGAAGAGGTTGGCGAGCACCGGGATCGCCTGCGGCACGCCCTTGGTCACTGGTCTCTCGAACAGCAAGGCCGGCCCGCCGGCGCGCAGCACGCGGTCGGCGATCTCGGTCATCTCGAGGTAGGTGTCGACTGGGGTCTTGATGCGGCGGAGCTCGCCACGGGCTTCGAGCTGGGTGAGGAAATCGCGGAGGTCGGAGTAGTTCATGGGCGGGATTATAGCGGGCTGATCGTCCCTACCCGAAAACGCGAAGGCCGGCTTTCGCCGGCCTTCGGAGGCGTTCGCACAACCAATGCGTGAAGGCCCCCTCCTGCAAACGCCCCGCCCGGTTAGTGCCAGC
>Ga0116151_10003036_pt1 | contig 15189 bp, 9 predicted proteins | sample AD_UKC117_MetaG_FD_89893 | JGI IMG/M metagenome (GOLD analysis project Ga0116151, IMG submission 89893) | Active sludge microbial communities of municipal wastewater-treating anaerobic digesters from Hong Kong - AD_UKC117_MetaG | ecosystem: Engineered > Bioreactor > Anaerobic > Digestate...
CGCCGATGCGGTCCACCAGCGGCGAGGCTGCACTCGCCGGCGCGCCGAAGTCCGGCGACTGCACGTCGGTCACGATCTGCGGGTCGCCCACCATGATCGTACCCCCCGTGGTGTCCGGCGTGAACGAATTCCCGATGCCCGCCGGCGTGTTGTAGTGGTTGTCGCGGAACTCGACGTCGTCGTGCGTGAACAGCGCGCCGCCCACGTCGCACACGTAGCGGTCGATCAGGCACCCGCGCACCGAGACGTTCGCCATCAGCCACGAGCCCCCCGGGATGGTCAGCGCCTCCGGCCGCCCCAGCGCCGTCTCGTGCTGTGTCCCCGTGCCGATGAACGAGCAGTTCCACACCAGCAGGTGGTCGTACATCCCCGCCATCGCCGACCCGATCCCGCCCACGCGCACCGGATCGCGCATCTCGAAGAGGCAGTTCACGAACGCGTTGTCCAGCGCCGGCGCTCCCGTACGCGTGAACAGCGCCTGGTAGTGCAGATCGGTCGCGACGACGTTGTAGAAAATCCAGTTGTGCATGCTCGCGGCGTTGCCCTGCACGGCGCCCGAAGACTGGATCACGTCCGCGTGCTCCGGGTTCGGACCGTCGCCCGGATCCACCCCGTCCACGAAGATGTTGATGCCGCACGGCACCGCCTGGAACACGTCCTCGCGGTTCTCCGTGATCGTCAGGTTCCGCATCAGCCGCTGGTTCTGCCCGTTGCCGCTCGCCCGCCGCTGACCCGTGATGAAACATTCCGTGTAGTAGTGCGGCCCGATCCAGTTGCTCCCCACCGGAAACGGCCGGCTCTCCGGCCCGCCGATGATGATGCAGTCCTTCAGCCACACCCGCCGCTTGCGCAGGTCCGGGTCCGACGACGAACCGCCGTTGATGATCGCCGCACCCGACAGCGTCAGCCCGCGCACCGCGAGCCAGTCCGACGTCAGCGAACTGTCCGCCTTGCGGTCGATCGCCGTGTTCGCCGCCGACCCGCCGACCGCCGGGTCGTTCGTGATCGTGATCCACTCGTGCTCGGTGGCGGCGGTCTCCCCGAGGAAGATGCCGCCGTTGTCCGCTTCGTGGGCCCCGGGGCGCAGCCGCACGAGCGCTCCGTCGGCGTTGCCGTTCTGGTAGGTGGCCAGTGCCTGCATGGCGGTGCTGATCCGCGCGAACGGCCGGTTGGGATTGTTCACGGCGCCGGAGGCGTCGTTGCCGGCCACGTCGACCCAGGCGACGTTGGCGGGTCGCGAACCGTAGCGGTTGATGAACAGCTCCAGCGGTTCGAGTCCCGTGCCGGGGATCGTCGTCGCGTCGCGGACGCCGCCGTCGTTGCCAATCACCGTGGCCTGGATGGTGACGAGCCCGTCGGCGGTGAAGTCGCTCGCGCTGATGGGAATCCAGTATTCCCACACGTTCACCCGCGGGTTCAGCGTCATCACGGTCACGTCGATCGGCGACGGGCCGGTGTAGCCGGCGCCGGAGATCGAGAAGCGTACGCGGTCGATGCCCGCCTTGGAGAACGCCACGACGCCGCAGTTGAGCGTCTCGCCCGCGTTGATCCGCTGCCGCGGGACGACGTCCCAGCGTGCGATCGGGGTGAGCACGGTCTTGTTGACCGTCGCGGTGATCCACGCCTCCTTGCCCGTGGCGAGGTCGCGGATGACGACCTTGCCGGCGTAGCGCGCGGGCGCCAGCGCTCCGCGGCTGACCGAGGCCCACATCAGCACGTCCTCGCCGTTGCTGCTCCCCGACGCCGGGGAGAGGCTGAGCCAGAACGGCTTGGAGACGACCGAGTAGTTGAGCGGGTTGCCGTCGCAACTCCACAGGTACAGGCCCTGCAGCGTCATCTCCGTCCCGAAGTTCAGCTCGTGCGTGGTCAGGCAGATGTTGTCCGCGTCGATGCAGTCCGGCACGTCGTCGAAGTCGGCGTCGGCGTCCGGCGTGCCGCACCCGCAGACCTGCGGCGCCGTCTTGTCCGGATCGTTCGGGCATCCGTCGACGCAGTCGGCGAGGCCGTCGCTGTCCGTGTCGACGTCGGCGACGCCCGGGCACTGATCCTGGCAATTGGGAATACCGTCCTCGTCCGCGTCGGCGTCGGCAACGAGGCAGCCACACGCGCCCGGGACGGTCTTGGCTGGGTCGGTGGGGCAGGCGTCCGCACAGTCGGGCACGCCGTCGCTGTCCACGTCGACGCCGCAGGGCAGCGCCACCGCCTGCAGTCCGTCCCAGTACTTGGCGCCCGGGCCCATCGCCCACACGCCGATCGTTCCGGACGTGTAGCGGTTCGGACGCGTGTCGGCGCACTCGATCTGCCAGCCGGCCGGCTCCGGCGCGCCGTCGTGCCAGACGTTCGCGCGGATCACCGTCTCCGTCGGCGCATTGCGCACCTCGATGCGGAACGCGTACCAGACGTTGCGGCTCGGCACCACGCCCGAATCCGTGTCGCCGCTCAGCACAACCTCCGCCCCGTGCGGCGCGATGTGAAACGCCGCCTGCCCGACCCAGGAGCGGAGCCGGTAGTAGTGATCGCTGTTGGGATAATCCGAGTAGAACGTGACGCCGACGCCGCCGGCGGGATCCGTCAGCCGCATCCGTCCGGTGTACGTGTACCCGCTCCACGCGGCGGCGCCCGGACCCACGAAGTGGGAGTGGATGTTCGGCGCCGTCGATACCGTGCCGAACGCGGGCCGGCCGTCGAGGCACATGAGCCGGAACAGGCTGTCGGCCGGCTGCAGGCTGTTGTCCGTGTCCGTGTCGAACCAGTCGGCCGGCTCCCAGTTGTCCGGGGTCAGGCCGCAGTGCGGCACCGCCCGGGTGAAGGCCGCCAGGTCCGCGAGATCCACGTCCCCGTCGGCGTCGAGGTCCATGATGCCGCACGTCGGCGCGACGGGCACCTGCGGCCCGCCCACGCAGGCGTAGCCGCCCGCGAGGTCGTCGACCCAGAGGTACCCGTCGCCGTTCCAGTCCCCGGGAATCGGAGGCATGCCCACCGCGCACTGCAGATGATGGAAATCACGTAGATCGACATCGCCGTCGCCGTCCGCGTCGAAGACGAGACACGGCGCGACCGGCGTTGCGTGCGGGCCCACGAGGCACGCCGACAGCGCGGCGACGTCATGGACGGTGATGGCCCCGTCCTGATCCCAGTCGCCGGGACGTACCGGCGCGTCCGCATCCGCCGGTTGGACGGTCATGAGGACCGCCGGCATGAACACTGCCGCGGCGCAAAGGATCTGCGCCCACGATCTGCGGGTGCGCCCGCGGCGCAGAGTTGTCCACCCTCGGTTCAGCACGCTGCTTCGTTCCCATCCAGGGATTCGTTTCCGGCCACTTGGCGGGTCAAGCAAATCGCCCGGACTACCCCACTCCGGGCGACGCAACCGCATGATACCGTTTTCGCCGCCGCCCCTGCAACCGGGTAGCAAGAGCGTCACGGAGCAGTTTTCGGCCCGGGCGCCGCAATAGATCCGATATACTCTCCGTTAGTCCTGTCGGCGGGCAGTGCCGGAGCGAGGTGCCTTCTGAAGACCGTCTTTACAATTGGGGTAATGCCGTGGGTCGTCGTAGCAACCGCCCATGCCGCTGGACTGGCCCCGGCGGCTGATTGGGACGCCGCCCGGGCAGCCCATCTGCTGCGGCGGGCCGGTTTCGGCGGTACCCCGGCCCAGGTCAGTCACCTCGCCAGCCTCAGCCTCTCCGCCGCGGTCGATGAACTCATCGATTACGCGGGCACGCCGCAGACCGATCCCGACTTCCGCTGTGCCTCCGGCATGGACCGCGGCGCGCTGCGCCGCGCCCAGTTGGGCCGGTCCGAGGAGAAACGCCAGGAGGTCCGCCAGCGGCTCGAGCGCTTCGACCGGCTCCAGATCGAGGAGCTGCGCGCCTGGTGGGTGCGACGCATGATCGTGACCCCGCGCCCGCTCGAGGAGCGCATGACCCTCTTCTGGCACGGGCACTTCACGTCCGGATACCGCGAGGTGCGCAGCGCAAGCATGATGTGGGAGCAGAACGAACTCTTCCGCAAGCACGCCCTCGATGACTTTCGCACGCTGCTCGTCGCGGTCAGTCACAACCCCGCGATGCTCCGCTACCTCGACAACGCCAGCAACCGCAAGGAAGCGCCCAACGAGAACTACGCCCGCGAATTGCTCGAGCTTTTCACGCTGGGCGAGGGCAACTACACCGAGGCGGACATCAAGGCCGCCGCCCGAGCGCTGACGGGTTGGACTCTGCGCGGCACCGAGTTCCGCAACGCGCCGCGCATCCACGACGACGGGGAGAAGACTTTCCTCGGCCATACCGGCAACTTCGACGGCAACGACATCATCAACATCATACTCGAGCAGCCCGCTGCCGCCCGGTTTCTCGCCCGCAAGCTGCTCGTCGGCTTCGTGCGCGACGATCCGTCGGATGCCGATATCGAAGCGCTCGCCGGCGTTATCCGCGCCGAAAAGTTCAACATCCGCGAGGTGCTTCGCACCCTCTTCAAGTCGGAGATGTTCTACGCCGCCGACGCCCAGGCGAGCTTGGTGAAGAGCCCGGTCGATCTGGTGGTGGGCACGTTCCGCGTGCTCGAACTGCCCCCCGACGACATGTACGGTGCGGTGCGCGCCTTGCGCGGCATGGGCCAGGACCTGTTTCAGCCACCCAACGTGAAGGGGTGGGACGGCGGCCGCAAGTGGATCAGCGCCGCGACCATCTACGCCCGCTACAACTTCGCCTCCGCGATGCTCGCGGGGACCGGATCGCGTCTGGCCGACAACATGATGGGCCCGGGGGCGGACCCCGGACGCCTGCAGCGTCACCGTCGCGACCTTTTGCACGATCTGGACGATTATCCGGGCCTCGAAGTACCCGACGTGCAGGTCGAGCCGCAGTATCAGCCAGCGTTCAACCCCGCGACCATCCTGCAGCGCGAGCACCTCGCGACGGCTGACCGTGCGCTCAACCATTTTGTCGAACGCATCCTGCCGCTTCGCGTCGATCCGCGCCAGCGCAATTTCCTCCGCGTTCTCCTCGTGCAAAACGGAGCCCGCTTCGACCCCGACGAGCCTGCCACGATGGCCCGCGTCGTCTCCCTGGTGAACGCGCTCCTCACCATGCCGGAATATCAGGTGAAATGATGAATGATGAATGCGGAATGATGAAGGGCGGGGATCATCCCCAAGATCCGGTCGACGCGCCAGCGCAGAACCGTCAAGCCACGGCACAGCCACCGGCCCCGGCGCAACCCATTCATCATTCGCAGTTCCCGTCCCGCCGCGAGTTCCTCCGCCAAGGCGCCTCCCTCGTCGCCCTCGCCGGCACGGTCCCGGCGTTCCTGGCTCAGACGGTCCAGGCGGCGGGGCGGCACAGCGGCGCGCGGGCGCTGCGTGACGGGGAGAAGATCCTCGTCGTGCTGCAGCTTGCCGGGGGCAACGACGGGCTGAACACCGTCGTGCCGGTGACGAACGACGCGTACTACCGCGCCCGGCCGCAACTGGCCCTGCCGGGTCGGCAGACGCTGAAGCTCGATGGTGACTTCGCCCTCAACGGGGCTGCGGTCGATCTGAAGGCGCTGTACGACACGGAGCACCTGGCGTTCGTGCACGCTGTAGGATATCCCAATCCGAACCGGTCGCACTTCAAGAGCATGGACATCTGGCACACCGCCTCGCCGGAGGGGCGGATGCACGACGGGTGGCTCGGGCGCTACTTCGACAACGCCTGCGGCGGCGAGGACTGCGACTCCACTGCCGGCATCGCGCTCGCGGAGGAGTCGCCCCTGGCCATGCGCGGCGAACGCTTTTTGCCGCTCGCGTTCGAGCGGCCCGAGTCGCTGACGTGGCACGCAGCCGCCCGGCCCGCCCCGACCGGCCGGGCTGTGACGGCCCTCAATCAGCCGCGGCCGCTGGACCCGCCGCAGCCCGAGACCAACCTGGAGTACCTGCGCCGCGTGGCCCTCGAGGCCCGGCTCAGCGCTGAGAAAATCCAATGGGCGACGCGCGACGACGGGGCCCGCGGCGGCGGCCGCAACACCCGCGGCGGCGCGCTCGGCCGCGACCTGCGCACCGTGGCCCGGCTGATCGCCGCTGGCATGCAGACCCGCGTTTACTACGTCTCACTCGGCGGCTTCGACACGCATGCGAACCAGCTCAACCGCCAGTCGGGCCTGCTTCGCGACCTGGGCACCGCCCTGATGGATTTCTTTAACACGCTCAAGGCCCAGGGTGACCTGGAGCGCGTGCTCGTGCTCAGCTTCTCGGAGTTCGGCCGCCGCGTCGCGGAGAACGGCTCGCGCGGAACCGACCACGGCTCCGGCAGCGTCGCCTTCCTCGCCGGCGCCGCGGTCAAGGGCGGCCTGCACGGCACGCCCGGCGACCTCGACAACCTCGACCGCGGCGACGTCCGCTACACCACCGACTTCCGCAGCCTCTACGCCACGGTCCTCGACGGCTGGCTCGGCGTGCGCTCCGCGCAGATCCTCGGCGGCGAGTTTCCCAAGCTCGACGTCATCGCCCGCCGCCGCTGACGTCCGAAAGCGCACCGCCTGCACAACTTGCTGCCCCCGGCCCCGCGATCGCCGTTTGACCAAAGTGAATACAACGTATATACTGTGTATCGACGTGAGGGTTCCCCGTTTCTCTGGGAGATGCATCGTGACGAAAACGCTGACGAAGCACGGCAACAGCTACGCACTGGTGATCGACAAGCCCATCCTCGAGCTGCTGCGGGCGACGCCGGAAACGCCGTTCGAAATTGTGTCCGACGGCAGCTGCCTCGTACTCACTCCAGTGCGCGACGCGGCTGAGGAGCGCAAGTTCCAGAAGGCGCTGGAGAAAGTGCATTCGCGCTTCGGTCGTGCGATGAAAAAGCTGGCCGAGTAGAATGGTCACATGCTTCCACTGTTCCTCGATATCGAGCGCGTGTTGCGTCTGCACCTGAGTCTGATCGAGGCCTATGGCGGCGAACCAAGCGTTCGTGACGTCGGCTTGCTGCACTCGGCTCTTGCCATGCCGCAGTCCACGTACGACGGCGCGTTTCTTCACGAAGACCTCTTCGAGATGGCTTCCGCATACCTCTTCCACATTGTGCAGAACCACGCGTTCATCGATGGAAACAAGCGTACCGGTGCCGCATCTGCGCTGATCATCCTGGACATGAACGGTGTCGAAATCGAGGCGGACGAAGACGGGCTCGTCGACATCACGCTCCGCACGGCGATGGGTCAGGCAGGCAAAGCGGAAATCGCCGAGTTTTTCCGCAGCCGCGCGACTTAGCTCGTGAGGCCAAACCTGGATGAATGGCCCCTCGACGCCGTAGCTTTCTGGCGAGGCGGCCGTACTCGCCACACACGTCGTGCTGCGCTGCCTCCACGCTGCCGTCCACCACAGCGGGCCGGTTCCTCCCCGTTCGATTTGCCAACTTTCCGCCTGCGCGCCAAAATACGGGGCTGATCGGTGGGACGCCGGAGGTCCCGTCGGTCCGGATCAACACAAGCGACGAGCCGCAGACGGTGACCCGCGGATGGAGGCGCATTCCGCTCCCTCACGGTCGCGGCTCTGATGAGGAAGGTACATGGGGCTTCTCGACGGCAAGAAGGGACTCGTAGTCGGTATTGCGAACGAGCGGAGCATCGCGTGGTCGATCGCGAAGGAGCTGATCGAGCAGGGCGCGACCTGTGCGTTCACGCACCTGCCGGGCGAGAAGATGCAGCGGCGGGCCGCCAAGGCCATCGAGGCGATCGGGGTGAGTGACCCCTGGCTGGAGCCGCTCGACGCCGGCAGCGACGAGGACCTCGACAAGGTCTTCGCGAAACTCAAGGCCGACTTCGACGCGATCGATTTTCTCGTGCACTCCATCGCCTTCGCCGATCGCGAATACCTCAAGATCGGCAACTTCACGCAGACGCCGCGGGCGGTGTTCACCCAGGCGCTGGACATCAGCGCGTACACCCTCGTGGCGATGTCGCGCCGGGCGGCTGAGCTGATGCCCGGGGGCGGCTCGGTCATCGCCCTGACCTACTATGGCGCCGAGAAGGTTGTGCCCGGCTACAACGTCATGGGCGTCGCCAAGGCGGCGCTCGAGGCCTGCAGCCGCTACCTCGCGTTCGAGCTGGGGGAGAAGGGCGTGCGGGTGAACACGATTAGCGCCGGACCGGTGAAAACCCTCAGCGCCATGGCGGTCGGCGGCATCGACGACATGTTCGATCACGTCGAGCGCAAGGCCCCGCTGCGCCGCAACATCGAGGGGCCCGACGTGGGCCGGACAGCCGTGTACTTGCTCAGCGATCTCGCGAGCGGCGTCACCGGCGAGAACATCTTCGTCGACAGCGGCTACAACACCGTCGGCCTCTAGGGGGCTGGCGTCTACCGCCGCCGGAACCGTCCTTCACGCCGCGGCGCCCGCCTGGACGTCGCCATCCGGCATCCGGGTTCGAGAACAAGCGGAGGCGCCGGCAGCCCTGTTGAGGGTCGCCGACGCCTCAGTCGTTTGCGCGGTACGCCGCACTGCTCCGCCTATACACTCTCGAATTGGTGACTCGGCACGGACACTCCGCCGACAACGTTGACGGCTGATGCGCCGTTGATAAGCCCCGACATTTCCTGGACCATGCCCTTGAGCTGTTGCGACTGGGCGGCGAGTTCCTCGGCGGCGGAGGCGGATTCCTCGGCGCCGGAGGCGCTCTGCTGCGTGATCTTGTCCATCTGGCTTACCGCGGTGTTGACCTGCTCGACGCCCTGGGCCTGCTCGTTGGTGGCGTCGGTGATCTGGCGGACGAGTTCGGCGACCTGCGCGGTGGCTTCACTGATCTTGGCGAACGCGTCGGTCGTCTGGCGGTTGGAGTCGACACCACGCGCGACGCGCTGGACCGTCTGGGCGATGAGATCGCTGGTTTCGTTGGCCGCCGTGGCGGCGCGCTGGGCGAGGCTGCGGACCTCGTCGGCGACGACGGCGAAGCCCTTGCCGTGCTCGCCGGCGCGGGCGGCCTCGACGGCTGCATTGAGCGCGAGCAGGTTGGTCTGGAAGGCGATCTCCTCGATCGCCTTGATGATCTTGCTGACGCGTTCGGACGCCTCGGCGATCTGGTTCATGGCCTCGCTGGACTCGCCCATGGCGGTGTGGCCCTCGGCGATGATGCCGCGGGACTCGTCCATCTTCGCGTTGGCCTGCTTGGCATTGTCTGCATTCGTGCGGGTCATCGCGGCCATCTGCTCGAGGGCGCTGGAGGTTTCCTCGAGGGAGGAGGCCTGCTCGCTGGCGCCTTCCGCCAACTGCTGGGACGCGCCGGAGACCTGCGTCGCGGCGTCGTTGACCTGGTTGGCCCCTTCGTTGAGTCCGGCGATGATGCGCCGCATGGGGCCGGTGATGCCGCGGGTGATGATGATGCCGAGGACGATGCCGAGGACGGTCGCCACGGAGAGGCCGACGATGAGCGTGGTGGACGCCGTGCTCATCATCTGGCGGCAGTCCGCGGAGATGTCGCCGATGTGCTCGAAGCCGGCGGTGGCGAGGGCGTCGGCCTGGTCCAGAACGGTATCGCCGACCCGGCCGCGTTCGGCGCTGATGCCGTCGAGCGCGGTCCACTTGTCGCGCAGGGCGATCATCGCGGATTCGTAGTTGGCGGCGGCTGTTTGCGTCTGATCGATCTCGTCGATGTTCTTCTGCAGGCGGGTGATCTTGCGCAGCGCGTCGAACTTGTCCCGAATGGTGGGGAAGTTCTTGAGGCCCTCGTCGACCATGGCGAGGTTGCGCAGCGCCTGGGCCTTGAAGCACTTGATACGCGTGTCGTTGCCGACGTCCACGATCTCATTGACGAGCGTGATCTTGGCGAAGCGTTCGAGCAGCTCGTCGGCGGGAACGGCCTCGGCGCCCTCGGCCTTGATCTCGTTCTGCATGGCATTGCTCTGGTCCTCGAGGAACGCGTAGCACTGATCCAAATAGAGCTTGGCAGCCGCGTCGAGCTGGGAACGCGTCTCCACGATTCCCGCCAGACTCGCCTTGGTCTGCTGGGTGAGCGCTTCGTATTTGGCGACGTTGGCCTGGAGTTCGTCGGTGGCTGCACGGAGCTTGACGAGGTGGGGCGACCTGGCGGCGAGATCCTGGGCGTCGGCGAGCTGCTTCTTGACCGCCTGGAGCTTCTCGAGGCCGAGTTCGAGGTACTTGTCTTCCTCGGAGAAGGCGTAGCCGCGCATGTTGTACATCGTCAGCAGCGCGTCGCGCTGCAGGGTGCTGGCCAGGTTGACTTCAGGCACGAACTCGTCGCTCATCTTGGTGGACTCGGTGCGCACGCTGTTCATGTCCCAGATGGCGAGGCCTCCGAGGCCGATGGCGATGATCACCAGGGCTGCGAAGCCCATGCCGATTCGTGTTCCCAGCTTGACGCGCTTGAACATGATGTGTGTTCCTCTGTCGGAGGCGAACCACGGTTACCAGTGCCTGCGGAGGGGGCGTTGGTCGTCGGCGACGGTTCGCGAGCGCGCCGACGCTTTTTCTTCGGTGAGAACTACAGGACGATTAAGCAATTGCCACAAAGCGCAGCCTGGGGGAAAGACAACCTAAGGATGACTGCGCAAATGATCAGTGTGACACGATGTGGATCTATGCAACTTGGGAGTTACGCCTCGATTCTTGAGGGAAAAACCCATGCATTCAGTGAGCGCGGAGTTGTTCCGCCAGCGCGCACGCCGCATCAGCCGCCCGGATCATCGGGCGACTGATGTGGCCATCGTTCAACAAGAAATGATTCATAGCGGGCCGGTGTACGCCTCCTGCAGGCGCAGGTAGTCGTTGAAATCGACGTCGCCGTCACCGTCACCGTCGAGCCGGCGGCAGAAGCTGGCGGGGTGCCAGATCAGGCCGGGCCCGCGCAGGCAGTTTGCGAATTTCACGAAGTCCACCAGGTCGACGTCGCCGTCGCCGTCGGTGTCGAAGAGGATGCCGCGCACGACGAAGTTTTCGACGTAGGCGCCCTGGGCGTTGGCGTCGGTGGCGAAGTACTCGTGCCAGCCAGCGCCGCAGCGGCCGTGGGCCCGAGACGTGTCGCTCGCCGAGGCAATCAGCGCGCCGTCGAGGTAGTAGCGTATGGTCGTGCCGACGCAGTCGATCCGCATGCGCCGCCACGCCGTGGAGGTCTCGTATCGGGGCTTCGCGAGAAAATCGGTGAAGACGCCCTCGACGATCTTGCCGGCGCGGACGCGGCCGTCAGCCGAGTCGAAGGTCAGCGCGTAGCAGTTGCCCTTGCCCAGCGTGGTCGCGTCGAAGTTGGCGTTGCCGTCGTCGCGGGCGAAGATCCCGACACGCTCGAAGCCGTCGGCAGCCAGTTCCGGGCGGTACGCGCAGTAGACCGACGCTTCAACGACGTAATTGGCGTCGCCGGCCTTGCCGACTGATGCGGTCTCGAACGCACTGTCGGCACTGAGCACGTGCATGACGGTGCCGTCGCCGTTGGGCGCCGTGGGCACGAACGCTTCGACGGCGTTGGGGCCGAACTTGTCGTCCCAGGGCAGGTAGCGGTTGCCCGCCGCGAAGTTGTCCGTCAGCGGGAACGTGCTGGTCGCTGTGCGGCGGATGAGCAGCAGGGCGTTGGGGTCGGCGCGCTCGGTGCCGGTGCAGGGGGTGGTGGCGTTGTCGGAGGGGCAGTTCACGACGGTGCCGTCGATGACCATGGTGGTCGAGCCGCCGCCGTCGAGGTTGATGGCGTTTTCCACGCCGAGCGCGTTGATCAGGAAGTCGGCCTGCTCGGCGGTGGTGGCGCCGACGGCGTAACCCGCCTGGCGACCGTCGAAGGTGACGAACCAGTGCTTGGTGCCGCTCCAGGCGATGACGGTACGCGGATGGCGGACCGCCTCGCCCGGTTGGGCCACGCCGTCCTTGACGATCCAGTAGTTGCCGGAGACGAGCGTCTGCAGGTTCACCAGGCGGTTGGCCATGGTGAAGCGGACGGCGACGTCGGCGCCGACGGTGGCGTGGGCGAGCAGTTCACTCTCCGCGCCGCTGCAGGCGGCCAGGATGAAGCCATCGGTGGGGATGGCGTTGTCGAGCGACTGGGATCCCGTGCGGATCGCCGCGATGCGCCCTTCGAGCCACTTGTTGGGCCGCAGCGGCATGTTGACGTTCTCGACGATGATCTCGACGCCCTGGGCGACGGAGTGGGTCGAGGGGCCGTAGTCGGGCGTGTAGAGGTTGATGACGCCGCTGGCGCACGGGTAGTCGAGGCTGTCGATGGTGACTTCGGCGTCGTCGGCGAAGCGGGCGACCATGGCGGCGCTGGCGAGGTTGGTCGCTGCCCAGCCCTCACCGGACTGCTCGAGCATGTAGGTGTGGGGCATGTTGGTGGGTGAGGCGATGAGGTTTCCCCCGGAGCCGAGCATGCCGAGGATGTCGAGACCGCTGCCGAAGAAGGAGGCGTTGATGGCGGCGACGACCTCGTGGCCCGCGGTGTCGTAGCGACTCGCGATCGTGCTGACGGGTTCCTTGGCGGTGAAGTAGCGGTGCCCTTGGGCAAAGCCCATCTCGATGGTGTACTGGGGGTCCGCCAGGTCGAATGCGACGACGTGGTTGACCTGTGGCGTGGGCAGGTCCCACTCGGCGTGGTACACGCCGGGGGCGATCTCGACGGGATCGGGCGGGTCGATCGGTCCGCCGCCGTCGTCGCCGAAGCGGACGGCGTCGGCGATGACGACGCTGCCGCCCGTGCTGGCGGCTGCGTCGACCACGACGGATGCGGCGCCGGCGTTAAAGGTGAAGGTGCCGAGAGATTCCCAGGTGAGGCCGCCGGCCTGCTGGTTGAGGTAGACGTCGTGCGGGCCGTCGGCGGCGTTGACGATGTAGTGGGTCGAGGTGGTGCGGTTGCTGCCGGGGACGTACCAGACGAAGACTTCGAGGTCGCCAGCCGCGGTGAGCGTGGCGGACCAGGTGGCGGTGGACGCCTCGCCGTCATTCGCGAAGCGGTAGGTCCCGCCGTTGTAGCCAGCGGCGCCGCTGGTCGTCCACGAGCCGGATTCGACGTAGGCGGGGGCGCCGGCGTCATTGTCGACGATGACTTCGGCGCGGGCCGGGGTGACGAGGATGGCACCGAGCGCGAGCGCCGCGAGCGCGGCGCGGATAGGGAAAGGCTTCATGAGCGTTCCTCCGGAGGATCGTGTCCGCGTCGCCCCCATCACTCGCCGGCGGGCGCCATGATAGGGGATGCACTTGCGCAGAACCATGCGCGCCAACCGAAATATTGGACGGATCTGTGCGGCGGTTGGATGACAGCGCGGGAGGACGCGTGCGGCGAATCGCGCCCGGTGTGCGGAGTCGGCGCAGGCGCGGCGGGGAAACCGCGGATGGGACTGCTGAGTATTCCCTAGCGGCGATCGACACCGCGCCCATGCGGCGTCACTTCGGGGCGGGCCGCTGAGCGATGCGGGCCTTGGTCTCGGCGACGCGTCGCTCCACTTCGCTGTATGGCCGGATGAACTGGACGTGGCCGTCGGCGAAGAGCACGTTGGCGCCCTCGCTGTCGTGGTTTTCCGGAGGTTCGTACAACAGCACGTTCCGCGGATCGTCGATCCCGCCCTGACCGGCGATGTAGATGTACGCGACCGTGGGTGTCGCGGCGTTCGTCGCGGCGCTGGGGCAGTGCAGTTGTTTCGGCATGACGTCGCCGGAGTCGATCAGCACCTGTACGCCGGGCGGCAGGTCGCCGTCATGGTCATTGGCGTAAATCCTGCATGCCGTGCCGACTGCCTGCATATTGCTCTGACAGACGAATCGCTTGGACAGTTCGCGCGTCCGGACCAGGTCGGGCAGGAAGATCACCGTCACCAGCAATATGCTGACGATCCCGCCGCAAAGACCGACGATGGCGAAGCCCTTGCCCGCGAAGCGCGCGGGTTCACGGCGGACAAGAACCAGGGTGATGATGGCGAGGACAATGGCGATGAGGCCGAGCGGAGCGCACATGAACAGGCTGACGAGGCCGCAGATCATCGCCGCCATGCCGAGGCTGCTGCTGGGGCCGGGGGCCGGCCGGGGGGCGAAGGCAGCGCTCGTGACCGTAGGCGGGGCGGGCCGGACCGCCGGAATTTCAGCAAGTGTGCCGCAGTTGGGGCAGCGGCGCTGCTCGTCGGCGTGGACGTCCATGGCGCTGAAGTCGGTGCCGCAGGCGAAGCAGTGCAGGGGCGTGGACATCTTGGGGCCTCCCTGGATACGGGTTAAGCGCCGGGCCGCGATGCCGCAATAGTTGCCGCATTGTCATGGCCCTCTGGGGAAATTGCCAGCCAGGGAACGCGGCGCGGGATCAGGGCGCCACCAGCGTCGCCGGGCTGATGGGTCGCGGAGCGCATTGCGTAAAGAGGTCAGCGAAACGGCGGCCGTCGAGGGACAGGTCGGCCGGGCGGGGCTCGGGCGCGGCGATGCTGAGCCGTGAGATGGGCACCAGCTTCGGGTGCGGGATCTCCAGGGCGGCGGCGAATCGTTCGACCATGGTGTAGCGGCTGAGCCGCTCGGGACCGGCGACGTGGATCACGCCGGTGAGGTCGCTCGCGGCGAGCACGACGAGGGCGCGGGCGGCGTCGGCGAGGGCGACGGGGGTGCGGTACTCGTCGGTGAAGAGGTTGAGGGGATCGCCGGCGCGGAGAGCGGCGATCTGTTTGGCAAATGTCGTATCGCTCGAATTGAACGAAAAACCGTACATGAGCGGGAGGCGGACCGTGAGCACGCCGGGGAGATGCGCGATGGCACGTTCGGCGTCGGCTTTTGTGCGCCCGTACTGGCTGAGCGGGGCCGCAACAGCCGATTCACTGTAGGGGGCGCTTTCCCCATCGAAGACCATGTCGGTGGAAACGAAGACGAGGCGTCGGTTGTGCGCGGCGCACCATTCGCCGAGGATGCGCGTGGCATCGGTGTTTACCCGCCGTGCATATCCGGGATTCCCGTAGGCCGAACCGACGGCTGTGACCGCGCCGAGGTGGACGACGCAGTCGGGTTGTGATTCATCCAAGCGTGCGCGGAGCGTTTCGGAATCCGCAAGATCACAATTCATGACAGCAATGTCATTAAACGCGGGCGCGCGCCGGTGGGTGATCGCAATGACGCTACGGCCTTGGGGATGTGCGGACAGCGCGGCGATGGTGTGTCCGCCAAGTTGACCGGTTGCGCCGGTGATGAGCCAGGTTGGGGGCATTGAACGCAAAATCCATCGCGCGGCATCCGCCGGTCGCCGTCGGGTGAG
>Ga0116151_10003042_pt1 | contig 15169 bp, 13 predicted proteins | sample AD_UKC117_MetaG_FD_89893 | JGI IMG/M metagenome (GOLD analysis project Ga0116151, IMG submission 89893) | Active sludge microbial communities of municipal wastewater-treating anaerobic digesters from Hong Kong - AD_UKC117_MetaG | ecosystem: Engineered > Bioreactor > Anaerobic > Digestate...
AGATCTCCGGCCCGCCCAGCGCTGCGGTCAGCCGTGGCGCCGGCTCGAGCGGTGTGGGCAAATGCGCCAGTGGCACGCGCGGAATGGCGTCGAGGCGGGCAAGCAGTTCGTCGCGGGTCACGTTTCGGGCCTCCAGGGGGCGGGTGGCATGATGCTTCGAATCCGCCAGAGTATCACGAAAGCTTATGGCAGTCGCGGCAGGCGGGGCGTGGCGGCGGCGAATCGGCGCTCGGCAGCCCGGATCGTCGCATTTCATGCAGCAATTCGGCTCGGGTTGTCGCAGAATCCGCGACAGCGAACCCAAGGATGTCGCGAAAGCTGCGACATAAGCGATCGTGATGTCGCAGAATCTGCGACATCGGGCGCGAAATGTCGCGGATTCCGCGACAGGTGCCGGCGAACGAACCCGCGGAACCGACGATCGAACCCACCGATTCGACGAGCGAACCCACCGATTCGACGAGCGAACCCGGGGATTCGACGAGGGAACCCGGGGATTCGACGAACGAACCCGAGGTCAGGGACAGCGATTCCGTGCATCCTGGCGCCGCCCGCCGCAGCAACGAACCCGAGGGCCATGATTTGCCGATCGAACCCCGCACGGGCTTGCGGCCCGGATCGAAATAGGCTATAAAACCTATGTCACGCCTCCAGCGGCTTCGTCGCCCGGCGCAGCTCGGCGAAGTTGTCGCGCAGATGCTCGGCGGCGCGCAGCGCCAGCGCGGTCACGGTCGGCGTCGGGTTGACCACCCCGCCGGTCGCGAGGACGCTGCCGTCGACGATGAAGAGATTGGGCACGTCCCAGCTCTGGTGCCACTTGTTGACGACCGAGCTCTCGGGATCGGCACCCATGCGGCAGGTGCCGAGCAGGTGCCAGGCCGGGGTGCGGTAGACGCCGTCGGCGTCCTTGTAGTCGTTGAGCCGGTAGTCGACCGCACCGGCGGCCTTGGCGATCTCCTCGAGCCGCTCGAGCTGGTAGCGCATCATCCGCTCGTCGTTGTCGCCGGGCACGTAGCGCAGCTTCGGCGCCGGCCGGCCGAGCTCATCCTTCAGCGATGCCGAGAGCGTGATCCGGTTGTCGGGCGAGGGCAGGTCGTCGCCGATGGCGAAGACGCCGAAGCCCCGGTCGAAGCGGCTTCTGAACCACTCGTGATGCGCGGCACCCCAGGGTGCCGGGCTCCGGGCCAGCATGCCGAGCGACTGGCTGCCGGCATGGCCGGTGGCGGCGCAGTTGAAGTTGAAGCCGTTGACGAAGCCGCGGCTCGTGTCGGTTTCGGCGAACTCCATGCTGATCAGGGAGCCGGTATAGCCCATATGCGTGTCGACGATGTCCTCGCCCCAGATGTCGACCGAGGTCAGCGTGTGGTGCAGGAGGTTGCGCCCCACCTGGTCCGAGCTGTTGGCCAGATTGTCGGAGGCCTGCAGCAGCCAGGGCGTGCCGACGCCGTTGCAGGCGAGGACCACGACATCGGCCGTCTGGCGCACGCGCTGGCCGGAGGCGCGGTCGATGTAGACGGCCCCCGTGGCCCGCCCGTCCGGGCCCTTCTCGACCCGCTCGACCGCCGCCTGGATGCGCAGCTCGACCCCGGCGGCCAGCGCCTTGGGCCAGATCGAGAGCGAGAACATGTTCATCGAGTTGCGGGCGCAGCCGGCGGTGCAGGCGCCGCAGCCGTTGCAGGCCGGGCGGCCGTCATAGTCCTCGGCGATCACGCCGGCCGGCAACGTCCACCAGTGCCAGCCGAGCCGGTCGAAGGCGCTGGCCAGCGCCCGCCCCGACTTGCGCAGCGGCAGGGGCCCGGTGGGGTAGGGGCCATGCGGCGGCAAGGCCGGGTTGCCGGCGAGCCCGCTCACCCCGATCAGCCGATCCACCCGGTCATAGGGGTCGGCCAGGTCCTCGTAGGTGATCGGCCAGTCCGGGGCGAGCCCGTGCTCGACGCCCTTCCTGAAGTCCGACGGCCGGTAGCGCGGCCAGAGGGCACCGTAGACATTGGTCGAGCCGCCGACCGCGTTCCACATGAGGACGTTGGAGGAGTTGGTCTCGACCGGGTAGTCGCTCGCCGCTTGGCGGACATTGGTGTCGGGGTTCCAGCGCCCCTGCTTCTGCCATTCCCAGTCGCGGCTGAAATGAGGATGGTCCTCGGCCGCCGTCCAGCCGCCCTGCTCGAGGCAGACGACGTCGAGCCCGGCCCCGGCGAGGATCAGGCTGGTGATCGCACCGGTGGCACCGGCGCCGATGACGAGGACGTCGCTGTGCCCGCCTTTTGCCTCAGTGGCCATGCCGCAGCTCCTCGAGATCGAGACCGCTCAAATCGACGCGCCGCACCTCATTTGTCTTCACATAACGACCCCGGCCATGGGTCGGCCGGTCGGTTGCTTCGTCGAAGCGACCCACCCCGTAGCCCTTGGGCAGAGGTGCCGCATTATAGGCGAAGCCGAGAGCCCGGATCGCCTCCTGGACGAACGGGCTCTCGTAGTAGGTGAGGTAGGCGATCTTGCGCACGGCACCGAAGAGCGCGGGCTCCGCCCGCTCGAAGGCTCGCACCATATCGGGGCCGGCCTCGCCCGCCTCGGCCAGCCCGGCGAGACCGGTGATCACCCGCTCCAGCCCGGCGGCACCCGAGGTCTCGAGTAGCCGCTCCGCGAGCTTGCCCTGCACGCCGGCCTCGGCACCACTGGGAAAATCGCCGTCGCCCGGCAGGAGCACAGCCACCAGCGCCTCGACGAGCCTGGCGCGTTCGCGTGGCCCGCTCATGCAGCCAGGACCTCGTCCATGCGCACCGGCCGCCCTGCCTCGAGCGAGCGCAGGGTCGCCTGGATCATCGCGGTCGCCATCAGCCCGTCATGGCCGGTGGCCGCGGGCTCCTTGTCCTCCAGCACGCAGTCGGCGAAGTGGCGGATCGATTCGTAGAAATGGGCGAAGGGCTTGCCGTAGCGGGTGATGGCATGGCTCGAGAAGGGATATTTGTAGCGGTCGCTGGAGATGGCGATCCCGGGCGTGCTGTCGAGCTCGATCCGGCCCTTGCTGCCGTGCAGCGTGAACTTGTTGTCGACCACGGTGGGATAGCTATCCGGGATGATCCAGGCGGTCTCGAAGGTGACGAAGCTGCGCTCGAACTGGAACAATGCCTGGATCGCGTCATAGGCGTCGATGCCCATGCCCTTGAGCACGCGCCTGCTGCCGCGGGCGAAGACCTCGACCGGCTCCTCGTCGAGGATCCAGCGGGTGACGTCCATGGTATGGGGAAAGAGGAACCATTCGGGCCCGGACGCGCTGCCCCAGCTCAGCATCTCGGTCGGCACATGGATCGTGTCGGAGAGGCGGGCGTAGCCCATGACACCCTCGCCGAGCTCGCCCGACTCCATGAAGTGCTTCGCACCCATGTAATGCGGGTGCCAGCGTAGCTGGAAATCGACCATGAGCTTGACACCCTTGGCCTCGGCGGCGGCGATGATCTCGTGGCCCTCGGCGAGATCGATGGTGAACGGCTTCTCGACCAGGATGTGCTTGCCGGCCTCGATCATGGCGAGGCAGGGGCCCTTGTGGGCATGGTCCGGCGTGGCGATGCTCACCGCCTCGACATCGCTCGACGCGATCTCCTCGATCCGGTCGGTCCAGCCGCAGCCGACCTTTTCCGCCAGCCGCCTCGCCCGATCCCCGTCGAGATCGCAGATGTATTGAAGATCCACGATCGGATAGGTCGAGAAGGCCATGGCATGGTTCTCGCCCCATGTGCCGGCGCCGATAACCGCCATCTTGACCCTGCGCATCGTCTTTTCCTTCGCTGATGTGGCGTCCGCCACCCTCGTCTAGAGTCGCTGCTCCGTCGCCTGATCGAAGAGGCGAACGCGGCTGTCGGCGAAGCCGAGGGGCACCACCTCGCCGACCACCGGTGCCGTGTCCGGGTCGCAGGCCGCCTTGACCACCCGGCCCTCGACGTCGACGTCGAGGAACGTGACAGGCCCCACCGGCTCCACCAGGAAGACCCGTCCCTCGATCGTCTGCTCGCGCGCGCTGCCCCCGACCAGAAGATCGCTCGGGCGGATGCCCAAGAGCGCCTTTTTCGGCCGGTCGAGGCTCTTCAGCGACGCCTCGCTTACGCTCCCCAGCGCCAGCCGCAGCGTCCGCTCGGCGAAGCGGCAGAGGAGTGTGTTGCCTTCGCGCACCAGCTCGACATCGAGGAAGTTCATCGCCGGCGAGCCAATGAAGGAGGCGACGAAGAGATTGACCGGCTCGCGATAGACCTCCATCGGCGGGCCGATCTGCTGCAGGAGCCCGTCGCGCATCACCGCCATCCGGTCGGAGAGCACCATCGCCTCCTCCTGGTCATGGGTGACGAAGACCGTGGTGACACCGAGCTCGCGCTGCAGCCGCTTGATCTCGGTCCGGGTGCGCAGGCGCAGCCCGGCGTCCAGATTCGAGAGCGGCTCGTCCATCAAGAGCACCGCCGGATCGCGAACGACCGCCCGCCCCACGGCCACGCGCTGGCGCTGGCCGCCGCTGAGCTCGGCCGGCCGGCGGTCGAGGTAGGAGCCGAGATCGAGCATGCCGGCCGCCTTCTCGACCTGCTGCGTGATCGCGGCCGGATCGACCTTCTGCTGCTTGAGGCCGAAGCTGATATTGTCGCGCACGTCCATGTGCGGGTAGAGCGCGTAGTCCTGGAAGACCATGGCCACATTGCGCTGGTGCGGCTCGAGCTCGGTGACGTCCCGATCGTCGAAGCGGATGGTCCCCTCGGACAGTCGCTCGAGCCCGGCGATGCAGGAGAGTGCGGTGCTCTTGCCGCAGCCCGACGGTCCGAGCAGGGTCAGAAGCTCGCCATCGGCGATCTCGAGCGCCAGCCCGTTCACGGCACGGACCGCGCCGTAGTCCTTGCTCATGCGGTCGATGGTCACCCTGGCCACGGCATACTCCTAACCTTTGAGTGAGCCGGAGAGCATGCCGCTCACCAGATGGCGCTGGAAGACGAGGGCCAGCAGCACGGGTGGCAGGATCGCCAGCACGCTGGCCGCGAACATCGGCCCGTAGTCGTAGAAGCGAAGCTGGACGAGGAAGCCCGAGATGATCACCGGGATGGTCTGCGATTGCGGCGTGCTGGTCAGGATCAGCGCGAAGATGAACTCGTTCCAGCTCACCAGGAAGCAGAAGATGCCGGCCGCCACCAGGCCCGGCTTCGCCACCGGCAGGATGATCTTGATGATGGCCTCAAGGCGCGTGCAGCCGTCGACCAGGGCGGCCCGCTCGAGATTGGGCGGCAGGCCCTCGAAGTAGCCCTTCATGATCCAGGTCGAGAGCGGCAGGATCAGGCTGCAATAGGCGATCACCAGCGCGGTTCGGGTGTCGATCAGGTCGGCCATGCGAAAGATGATGAAGAAGGGCAGGATAAGCGCCAGGCTCGGCGTCATCCGCGTCATCATCAAGGCCCAGAGCGAGCCGGTCATGAACTTGCCCCGGCCGTGCCGCGCATAGGCATAGCCGGCGAGCGAGCCAATCACGACATTGATGGCGGTCACGAATGAGGCGACGACGAAGCTGTTCCAGATCGAGAGCGGCACGCGTGTCGCCTGCACGCTCGACTGGCCATCGACGGCGCCGCCGGGGAAGAGCACGTAGCGGAAGTTCTCGAGGGTCAGCGTCTCTGGAATCACGGTCGGCGGCGTGCGCACCAGGTCGACGGAGGGCGACAGGCTCATGATGACGAGCCAGAGAAACGGTCCGGCCGACCAGGCGAAGATCAGGAGGACGCCCGTGCCGAGCCCGAGCCGGAAGAGCAGCCTGCGCAGCCGGGCGCCGGGCCAGCCGGCGCCCAGCACACGCCCGGTGAGCCGCGCCCGCGCCGCCTGGACCCGGCTTTCGACCCGCAGGACCAGCTCGTGGCCGAGCCCCCGCGGCTTCGCCTCGACATCTGACCCTGCAGGCGGACGCCGGGTCCTCGGAAAGAAGAGCCTGAGATAAAGCCAGGCGAGCCCCAGGCAGAGGATGGTCAGCACGTAGAGGATGGCCGCCCCCTCGCCGAAGCGGAAGAACTGGAAGGCGTAGGCGTAGCCCATCCACGAGAACACCGTGGTGGCGCTGCCCGGCCCGCCCTTGGTGATGGTCCAGAAGAGATCGAACGCCATGATCGAGTTGATGGTCGTCAGGATCAGAACCAAAAGCAGCATCGGCCGCAGCCAGGGCAGAGTGATCCTGAAAAAGCGCACCAAGGGTCCGGCACCATCGATCCGGGCGGCACGGTGGAGGTTCTCCGGCATCGACTGCAGGCCAGCGAGTATCAGCAGCGAGGCCAGGGGCGCCTGGTTCCAGATGTGGACGAGGGCCACGAGATTGAGCGCCGCCCAGCCGTTGGCTAGCCAGGCGATCGGCTTTTCGACGAGGCCGAGGTCGGTGAGGATGCCGTTGAACGTGCCGTAATTGCCGTTCAGCATCCAGCCCCACAGGATGCCGACGGCGACCGGCGACATGGCCCAGGGAATCAGCACGAAGCTGCGCAGGACGCCGCGGCCCCAGAAGCGCTGGTTGAGCACCAGCGCCATGGCCATGCCGAGCGCCAGGCCGCCGCTGACGGTGACCACCGCGAAATAGAGCGTGCGCCCCATGGCGTAGAGGAAATCCGGCTGGGGCAGGATCTCGAGGTAGTTCTGCAGCCCGACGAAGATCCATTGCTGGGTCAGCATGTTGATGCGATGCAGGCTGAGCGCCAAGCTGTAGACCAGCGGAATGCCGATGACGACGAAGACGATGACCAGCGTTGGCAGCGTCATCAGGACCGGCAGGCGCAGCGATTCGACGCTGCTCCGCCGCGTTGGGTGCCGCTGGTCGGCGGCCTTCTCGATCGTGGCTGAGCTCATGGGCGCTCGCGGAAGAGGGCTTCGAACTGGCTGAGAGCTCGCCGGCCCCGCCCGGGCTTCGGACGGGGCCGCGGTCGGCGACTATTGCGGGTAGAGCTGCTTCAGCTCGACTGCCTTGTCATGCAGCTTGTCGACCAGCTCGTCGGTCTCCTGGGCACCCCGGATGTAGTCCTGCACCTCGCCCATCATGTACCAGTCCCACTCCGGGAACCACATGGTCTTGGCGACATCGCGAGTCGTCGCCGTCTCCTGCTGGATGGCCGCCACCTCCATGTTCTTCCACTTGCCGAAGGCGGCCTGCACCTCGGGCGATTCGATCACCTCCTTGTGCGGCGTGCCGAGGCCGAACTCGAGGGCCCAGCGGGTGGCAACATGGTACTTGCCGTCCTTCGCCTTGCCGCCGAAGAACTGCTGGAGGTTCCAGACCCGCTCGAGATCGACCGGGTTCTTGCCCATCAGGTAGAGCGCCGTCCAGATGAAGGTCGAGCGGGTCTGGCCCGGCATGACGGCGTTGATGCAGTCGCCGGCGAACTGCGACAGCGCCGGGTCGTTGAACACCTTCTGGTCGTACTCGTGCACTACCATGAAGCTGTGGTTGCCGGTGGCGAAGGCCGGCACACCCTCCTGATCGAGGGTGAAAATGTCGGCCGGCACCAGCTCCTCATCGTACATCGTCCGATGCATCTCCAGGACGCCGCGGAAGGCATCGTCGAACACCGGATCGAAGTTGGCGTCGAAGACCGGCGCGCCCTCGGAGTACCAGATCGAGAAGAGACTCCAGCTCAGGCTCGCCCAGGCCCGTTGCCAGGCGCTCATGTAGGGATATTCGGCGACACCATCCGCCTTGAGCTTGCGGCATTGCTCGAGGAGCTCGGGCCAAGTCGCCGGCGGCTCAAGCTTCGCGGCGTCGAGGTGCCGCTGGTTGCAGACGAAGGAATTAAAGCCGGTGTAGTAGGGCAAGCCACCGAGCTTGCCGTCCGGCAGGGTCATATTGTGGACATTGATGTCGAACATGCCGGCCTTGATCTCAGGCACGCCCGGCAGGTCCTCGATGTCGCGCACCCAGTTGGCGCGCCACCAGCGCACCAGCCGGTCCTCCTCGGCATACATCATGTCGATCTTCTGGCCGCCGATCAGCTTGGTCTCGACGACCGCGTGATACTCGCCGGGCACGAGCTCGTAGTTGACGTTCTCGCCATAGAGCTCACGGAAGATGTTGACGTTCTCCTCGACGATCTGCGGGTTGTACTGCCAGCCGACAAAGCTCAGGGGTGGATCGGCCTGGGCCAGCGCCCGGCGCGAGAGGCCGGGCAACGCCACTGCCGCGGCTCCGGCGAGACCGCCGTGGAGCACCTGGCGGCGCCGCATCAGATAGGACCTCAGCCGTCGCTGCTTCGCCTGGAAATCGTCGTGCATGCCGCTTTCCTTCCCCGGTTTCTTGCGTTTCACGCCTGCTGGCACAGCGATCGCGATGGCTGCGACCGCTGCGAAACCTGTTTTCTCTTGCTGTTTCGTATCGTAAACAGGTCATGCTTATTGGAAACAGAAAAATGTGCGCGGCCACGCGGTGAGTGGGCGCCCGCGGGAGCCTCGTCCTTGTTCGATCTGATCCTCAAAGGTGGCCACGTCCTCGATCCGGGCCAGAACGTCGATCGGCGCGCCGATGTCGCCTTCGCCAAGGGGCGGGTCGCCGCCCTCGACGACGACATTCCGGCCGAGCGCGCCCAGAACGTCGTCGACGTGACCGACCGCCTCGTCACGCCCGGGCTGATCGACCTGCACACCCACGTCTACTGGGGTGGCACCTCACTGGGCGTGAATGCCGACAAGCTCGCCCGGCGCAGCGGCACCACCACGTTCGTGGATGCCGGCAGCGCCGGGCCCGGCAATTTCCCGGGCTTTCGCCACCACGTCATCGAGCGCTCTAGGGTCCGCATCCTGGCCTACATGAACATCTCCTTCGCCGGCATCTTCGCGTTCTCGAAGAACGTCATGGTGGGCGAGAACCTCGACATCCGCCTCTGCAACCCGCGCGAGGTGGTGGCCGTCGCCCGGGAGCACCTCGAGCACCTCGTCGGCGTCAAGGTCCGGGTCGGCCAGGTCACCAGCGGCAGTAACGGCGCCGGTCCCTTCAACGCCGCCCTCGATGCCGCCGACAAGCTGCACATGCCGCTGATGACCCATCTCGACTACCCGCCGCCCGGCCGCCACGAGATCATCGAGCATCTGCGCAAGGGCGACGTCCTCACCCACTGCTTCAAGCCGTTCCCGAACGCGCCGATCGACGGCCACCGCCAGATCCGCGCCGACATGCACAGCGCCCGCAAGCGCGGCGTCGTCTTCGATATCGGCCACGGGATGGGCTCGCTCGCCTTCGAGACGGCGACCGCCATGCTGGAGCAGGGCTTCCTCCCCGACGTCATCTCCAGCGACGTGCACACGCTCTGCATCCATGGGCCGGCCTACGATCTGTTGAGCACGCTGTCCAAGTTCCTGGCTCTCGGCATGCGCCTCGACGACGTGATCCGCACGGCCACCCTGCACCCGGCGGCCGCCATCGGCCGCAACGATCTCGGCAGCCTCGCGCCCGGTGCCATCGGCGACGCCTCCGTCCTCGAGCGGCGGCCCGGCCGCTATGTCCACACCGACAGCCTCGGCGAGACGATCACCGCCGACGAGCATCTGTTCTGCAGCGGCCTCGTCACCGCTGGATCATGGTGGCCGAGCGAGGAGACGTGCGCATGAGCACGTCCAGGCCCAGCCCCAATGCCGCGCTCGTTGGCCAGCTCGGCTCCCGTCTCCTGCTCGACACCCCGGCCCTGGTGCTCGACCTCGACGCGTTCGAGCTGAACCTGCGCACCGTGCATGGCCGGGCGAAGGAACGCAGGATAGCGCTTCGGCCGCATGCCAAGTCGCACAAATCGGCGGCTGTCGGCCGAGCCCAGCTGGCGGCCGGCGCCATCGGGCTCTGCTGCGCCAAGCTCGGCGAGGCCGAAGCGCTGGCCGCGGCCGGCCTCGACGGGTTCCTGATCACCGCACCGGTGACCAGCCGGCCGAAGGTTCAGCGCCTGATGGGCCTGAACGCCCGGCTCGCCGATCTCGCTGTCGTTGTCGACGATGTCGCCAATGTCGCCGAGCTGGCGGCAGCCACGGCCGAGGCCGGCAGGCAGTTGAAGCTCCTGATCGACGTCGATGTCGGCACGCACCGCATGGGCGTCACCAGTCCCGAAGCGGCGCTCGCGCTGGCCAAGGCGATCCGTGAAGCCGATGGACTCGAGCTCGTCGGCGTGCAGGGCTATGCCGGTCAGACCCAGGCGATCCCGAGCTACGCCGAGCGGCGGGCGGCGTCGGGCAAGGCGCTGGCCGCGCTTGCCGACGTACGCGACGCGCTGGTCGAGCAGGGCCATCCCTGCCCGATCGTCACCGGCAGCGGCACCGGCACGCACGACTTCGACCACGAGTTCGGCCTCTTCACCGACCTGCAGGTCGGCTCCTATGTCTTCTCCGACGTGATCTACAATTCGATCGAGATCGGTGCTGGAGGAGATAGGCCGGTCCTGCCGGCGCTCTTCGTCGTGAGCCGTGTGATCAGCCGGCAGCATCGGGACTTCGCCACGATCGACGCGGGCTCGAAGAGCTTCTCGATGGACGGGCCGATGCCGGTCCTGTGGCAGGGGCCGACGCCGGGCTCCACCTATGGCCGGTTCGGCGATCAGTTCGGCCGTCTCGACCTCACCGGTGCTGACAGGCCAGTGGAGCTCGGCGAGCTGACCACATGGATGGTGCCGCATTGTGATCCGACCATGAATCTCTACGACCACTATCACTGTGTGCGCGGCGATGATCTCGTCGATATCTGGGCGATCGAGGCGCGTGGCCGCACCGACTGAGCCACAGGAACAGCCGCGGCCGGCGCGGGCCCGGCTCGGTCGCGCGCTGCGGGCGATCCGCAACGGGCTCGGCATCAGCCTCGCCGAGGTGGCGCTCCGCACCGGGGTCAGCGTCTCGACACTGTCGAAGGTCGAGAACGGCCAGATGTCGTTGACCTATGACAAGCTGGTGCAGCTCAGCGAGGGCCTCGGGGTCGACATCGGCGCCTTCTTCGATGCGTCACCCCCCGCCGAGGTCGCCGGTAAAGGCCAGGTGACGGCCCGGCGGAGCATCACCCGACCGGGCGAGGAGATGCTGGTCGAGACGCCGAACTACGACTACCGCTACCTCTGCACCGACCTGTCGCAAAAGGCGATGGTGCCCATCCTGATCACCATCCGTGCCCGTTCGCTGGTCAGGTTCAGCCAGCTCAGCCGACATTCGGGCGAGGAGTTCATCTACGTGCTGCGTGGTCCGATCGAGGTGCATACGGAGCACTACGCGCCGGCCCGCCTGAACGAGGGCGATGCGCTCTATATCGACAGCACCATGGCGCACGCCTCGCTCGCGATCGGCGACACCGACGCCCTGGTGATCAATGTCTGCTACAGTCCGAGCGCGGGCCACCTGCAGAACCTGGTCGACCTCGCCCGAGCAGCAGCTCTTTCCGCCGACAACGAGGCGGCGGACGCCCCGCCCGTGAGGGGCCGGGCGTCCGCCGTGAAGCTGCCGAGGCCCTAGAGGCGGGACTCGATCACCGCCACGTCCACGGCGGCGTAGTCGTCGCTCAGCTCGAAGCCGTCGGCCGCTGCCTGAACGGCCGCGTGGTCGAAGTCATTGGCCGCTGGCACCCACGCATTGCTGCACACATCGGTCGCGACGATGGGCTTCGTGATCTGCCCGATCTCCAAAAGGAGATCGAAGAAGAACTGCCACTGCTCCATGTCGTGCCAGCCCCACCCCTCGCGCTGGTCCCAGGGACCGCGAAAGACCTTGGCGAGCTGCATCATGGACTCGGTGGCGATGTCGGGTGCGAGGGTCGAGGCCAGGCCCGGGAACTGCTCCATGACGATCTGGGTCGTCGCCCGAGGGTTGAGGTAGCCGAATTCCAGGCCCATGGCCCAGGCGCGGAGATAGGCTTCGTAGAGCTCGGCCTTCGCCGCGTCCTCGGCGTCCGAGCGGCGGACCACGAAGGTGTTGGCCGGCAACCTCGAGAAATCGTACGGCAGGAGATAGTCGAACTCGAGACCCTGGCCGGTCCACTGCGCTCGCAGGCCCTCCCATGACAAAGCGACGTCGCCCTGGCCCTGCAGCAGTGCCTGGCCCCAGAGATTGCCGGCTTCGGCGTACTCGACACTGGCCGGATCGATGCCGAGCTGGGCGAGCTCCGGATCGACGATCGATTTCCAGCCGATCGAGCCGAGGAGGATGGTCTTGCCCGCCAGCTCCTTCGGATCGGCCGGCTTCTCGCCCGGGCGGAACGCGAAGCTGAAGACGTCGAAGGCGCCCATCTGCCAGACCGAGGTGATCGGCATGCCCTGCTCGAGCCCGAGCGAGAAGACGCCGGGTGAGGGGAAGCCCATGTCGGACTGCTCCTGATCCACCAGCTTGATGGTGGCGGTCGCCTCCATCGGCCCGGGCTCCAGCGTCGTCTCGATGTCGCCGAACCAGCCGTATTTCTTGGCAACCCAATAGGGATAGTCGTCGAGCACCTCGATCGTGCCACGCGGGCTGACCCAGCGGACGGTGCCGCTCGCCGCCTGCGCACGGCCCGGGGCGAAGCCCGCCGACCCGAGCCCGAGAGCCGCCACCGTGCCGCCCGTCGCCGAAAGGAACCGCCGCCTCGGAAGCCTCAGCATCCCTGTCTCTCCCTTGTTCGGGCGATCAGCTTTCCCAGCTCGCCCATTTCTTGCCGACCCAGTAGAAGAAAACATAGATCGAGATGCCGATGACCGCGAGCACGAGGATGCAGGCGAAGAACTGCGGCATCTGGATCAGCGACGAGTAGTACGTCAGACGGTTGCCGAGTCCGAACGAGCCGCCGACCATCTCCGCACCCACGGCCGTCAGGAGGCCGAAGATGGAGCCGATCATCAACCCGACGATGACCATCGGCATGGCCATGGGGATGCGGATCTTCAGGAAGATCTGCAGCGTCGAGGCGCCGAAGCTGCGCGCCAGGGCAATTTTTGCGAGGTCGGTGCGGCGAAAGCCGGTCGCGGCGTTGATCATCACCATGGGCCCGGAGGCCAGCGTCACGGCGATGATGCGCGGCGTGAAGCCGAAGCCGAACTTGAGGATCAAGAGCGGCACCAGGGCCAGCATCGGCGTCGTCACGAGCAGCAGGATGTAGGGGGCCACGATCTTCTCGACCAGCGGGAACTGGGTGATCACGGCCGCCAGAACGAAGCCGATCGAGGCGCCGATCGAGAAGCCCACGAGAAGCTCGATCAGCGTATAGCCGATATGCGGCCCGATATACGGAAAGTCCGTGATCAGCGCCCAGACCACCTGGGATGGCGTCGGAGCGATGTAGGCCGGCACCTCGAACAGCCGCAGCAACAGCTCGGCACCACCGAAGACGATGATCGCGGTGACCAGGATCAGTGTCACATCCCGGCTGCCCTTGAGGATCGACAGTGTCGAGGCGGCGCTCGACCAGTTGCCGACATCAGCGGCCCCGGCCTTCTCGAAGGTCGGGATCTTGTCCCGGAGCTCCCTGTCGACGCTCGCCATATCGGTCTGGTGCTCCTAGGCCGCCTGGACTTGCGGCTTGTGATCGATCGAGCCCTTGATCTCACCGACGAGCTCGATGAAATGCGGCGCCATGAAGATCTCGAGGTTGCGCGGCCGCGGCAGGTCGATCTCGAAGATACGCGCCAGACGGCCCGGCCTGGCACTCATCACGAAGACCCGGTCGGCCAGGAAGACCGCCTCGGCGATGTTGTGCGTGATGAAGACGATGGTTTTCCTCGTCTCCATCCAGATCTGCTGGATCAGCAGGTTCATCTCGTCGCGGGTGAAGGCATCGAGGGCGCCGAACGGCTCGTCCATCAGGAGCAGCGACGGATCGACCGAGAGTGCTCTGACGATCGAAGCCCGTTGCTGCATGCCACCGGAAAGCTCGCGCGGCATCTTGCTCTCGAACCCGGTCAGTCCGACTTCCGCCAGCAGGGCATCGATGCGCGCCTGGTCCGGACGCTGGCCGCGGATCTCGAACGGCAGCTCGATGTTCTTGATGAGATTGCGCCAGGGCAGGAGATTGGCCTCCTGGAAGACCATGGCGATCTGCGGGTTGGGCTTCGTCACGGGCTTGCCGTCGAGGCGGATCTCTCCGGACGAGAGGCCGTGCAGACCGGCCATCGCCCAGAGCAGCGTGGACTTGCCACAGCCCGAGGGCCCGAGCAGGCAGGCGAGCTCGCCCTCCTGCACTTCAATCGAGAAATCGTCGAGCGCGTGCACCCGCCCGGTGCCCGTATCGTAATATTTCGTCGCGTTGGCGACCGTCAGCTTGGGCTGCCCGTTCTGGCTCAAGGCGCAGGCTCCTTTGCTCCCAGACACCAACGTCACCGAGTGCGTGGCATTCGTCAAGGTGGTCTGCTCAGCACTTGACGCCTTCGCAAGGCTCTTCGACAGTGCCACTCGATGGATCAGAGACCAGCGAAGCGAGGCGGAATGGAGGCGACCTTCAACACCATTTATGGTCGCAATCTCATATGCGAGCTCAGGAATTTCGTTCATCGCCCGTATCTCGTGGTGACCATGGAGGAGCTTTGGGAACGCTTCGAGGGGGCGTTCGATGATGGTCTTGTCGGGCCAGTCTTCGCCTCCTCCATGGATGTGGAGATGCTGGAGAAGGCTCTGGACGGTCTGCCGCCGGCCGAATGCATCATCGGGATCGGTGGTGGACGGGCGGTGGACACCGCCAAGTATTTCGCCTGGAGGACGCGCCTGCCGCTCTTTCAAATCCCGACCTCGATGTCGGTCAATGCCGTATTCGGACATCGCGCTGGCGTTCGCCAGAACGGTCAGGTTCGCTACATGGGCTATGCCGTGCCCGAGGCGGTCTACGTCGATTTCGACGTCATCCAATCTGCGCCGGCCCACATCAACCGTAGCGGTGTATGCGAAATTCTCTGCTACCACACCGGCCATCTCGACTGGGCCTACGCCGATCGTCTCGGCAAATGTGAAGCGAAATGGCCCTACGATCAGCGGCTCGTCGATGCGGCCCGGCAGCGCTTCGATCTCGTCATGACCCATCTCGACGACATCAATGCCGTCAATGAGACAGGCATTCGCGCGCTCATGGAGGCAAATCGCTGGGGCGGCGCCACCTTTCACAATGCCGGCTGGAACCCTCGCCACATCGAAGGCATCGACCATTTTGTCTTCTACGCGCTCGAATACCATACGCGACGGCCCTTCCTGCACGGCCAGCCGGTCTGTCTAG
>Ga0116151_10003047_pt1 | contig 15165 bp, 11 predicted proteins | sample AD_UKC117_MetaG_FD_89893 | JGI IMG/M metagenome (GOLD analysis project Ga0116151, IMG submission 89893) | Active sludge microbial communities of municipal wastewater-treating anaerobic digesters from Hong Kong - AD_UKC117_MetaG | ecosystem: Engineered > Bioreactor > Anaerobic > Digestate...
AAGACGTTGGGGGCCGCGGTGGGAGCCAGTCGCGCTGCAGTCGACGCCGGCTATATTCCCTACAAACACCAGGTTGGTCAGACCGGCAAGACCGTGCGTCCCGACCTCTACATTGCTGCCGGTATTAGTGGCGCGATCCAGCACCTCGCCGGTATGGGAGGCAGCAAAGTGATCGTAGCGATTAATAAGGACAAAGATGCCCCAATCTTCGAGCGGGCGCACTATGGCATCGTTGGCGACCTCTTTGAGGTATTACCTGTGTTGAATGACGAGTTTAAGAAGCGATTGGGGTAAGCCAGAGGAACAGCAGTATTGAAGATAGAAGATGCGATCCACGGAAACGCAGACAAGGGATCTGAAAGCCTGCATTTCCGTGGACTACTTTCTAAGGTTCATCCAAAGAAATAACTATCCAGCAACAAGCCTACGCTGTGATATTCACGACTATCCGCAAGATGATCCTGGGATAGTTATTTCTTTGAGATGGCTAAACAGAAGTTTTAGCGCACGACTTCGTTTTCGATTAAATGTTTTGTGTGGCCATTGGTGTGGACTGCCGGTTCCGCCACCAAGGTTTGTTCAACCATTTGCAGCACCTGATCGATCTCGTCCGGCGCAACAGCTGCCGGTCGCGTTGCCAAGAGTTGATCATTGACCCGAATCGTGGCCTCTAGCATGTGGTGCGCAAAGCCGTTTTTGTTACAAAAGGCCATGAAGGCTTCTGTGTCTTTGGGAAGACACGCTCCCCCATAGGGAACACCGCCGCGGGTGCCGTAGATGGGATTCCACATGCTTTCGGCGCTGCGTGCAACAATAGAGCTGATAACGCTGCTATCGATGCCAAGTTGTTCACAAATTTGGTGCACTTCATTGAAGTAACTAATCTTGACCGCATTATAAATATTGTTCACATATTTGATCATCTCGGCTTCGGTAGGGGTGCAGTGTACAATGAGCCCGCCGAAGGGCATATACAGATCGTAGAGGACTTGCATCGTCATCTGGTCGAGCACCCCAAGAACCGTGATCCAGGGTCGATCAAAGTCATTTTCCGCCGTGCGTTGGCGCAGAAATTCTGGATTCATAGCAAGCCCGAAATCGACGCCACAGAGTTTCCCCGAAGCCCGTTCGAGAATAGGGCGTATAACTTGTTCTGTGGTGCTCGGTGGTACTGTACTGCGGACAATGACACAGATGTATTTTGATGTCGAGGCCAATCCCTTCCCAATGTCATGGGCTGCTTGTTTAATATGGTCGAGCACTATATCGCGCTCTACCGTCGGCGTGGAAACTGTCACCATGACCAAATCAACAGCATGCCAGTCAACGTCATCAATCGTTGTCGCTGCATATCCTTGTTGGTGTAGCTGCCCAATCTTGTTGGTATCTACATCCACAAAGGTTACCTGATGCCCTTTTCTGGCAAATCCCTTCCCGGTTGCTTGGCCTACAACACCTGAGCCAACGACCAAAATGTTTGTCATCGATATATCTCCTATTGTAAATCATTCGTAGCGACATAGCAGCAGAGAGCAACGCCAGTTACACAGAACTGATCAGTGTGACAATGTGTGGCTACGGCAAGTTTCTTGAGAGTAGCGCCATCGCCACAGGCATCCAATCAAGCAGCAAAAAACATGCAGCGGCGCTGTGCTGCTACGGCAAGTTTCTTGAGAGTCTTTAATAACAATCAGGTAAGTTATTCAGTTCAAGAAATTACAGCAACTGGGTGTGGTCATACATTTCTGGTAGAAAAGACCAACCTGTATTCAACAGTAGTACGTGTCATTAAGTTACCTGACATGGTGTTCCAGAATTCTCAAAGGAGTCAATGTTGTGAGGTTGTATGGAATGAGCATCCAAACAAAACTGTCAGGAATCTAGAAAGATGCGCTGTTCTATAACTGTTTTGGGTTACCGATGGTTGCCCTCTAAATCCATGTATCCAGTTGACTTCTACCTACTCTGCCAAAGGTTTGCTAGCAAGTCATCGCACTTGGGGCAGGTGAAATGCATTTTACCAATGTAGCAGATATCAACAAAATGAATAAGTCAATTATACTTATACTTTTGTTGTACAAAAGTATAATACTTGTATGCAATTAGTAGTGATCTTTTTATCCATATTTCCTTGAAATTTCTAAAATAATTCCATTTTTCTGATTAATGCGTAAGAAATATTTTGTGAATATTAACTTGTTTTTAAATAAAAATATGATTTCATTGTTAGATTTCCATAGATTTTTGAACTAAAAAAGCCTTTCGACCGTCGAAAAGTTGCTTGGTTCGATAGGTAGCTTAAGAATTGTGCGCGAATTGTGCGCGATGTGGAGGCTAAAAAAGCAAAAGTTAGTTGTAAGTTTTATATCCTGATTCTGTGTATTTTTGTAGGTTTTTCTTGAATTGAACAATTTGTGACGTTGCGTAATCGCATAAAAAATGTCTTGTTGACCGATTGAAAGAGTAAGCAAAATGCAAGCAAATAGTGCTTTGGATCTGACGGGCAAGGTCGCCATTGTTTCTGGTGCAGCGCAGGGCATCGGGCGAGCCATTGGCCATCTCTTTGCCGCACATGGCGCACAGGTTGTTGTTGCCGACATTCTTTCCGGCAAGGCTCAAGCCGTGGTGGATGAAATTGTTGCGGCCGGTGGTCGTGCCATTGCGCTGACTACTGATGTTGGCCAACCAAAGGCCATCCAACAGACCATTGAAGCGACGATTGCACAATATGGACGAATCGATATTGTTGTGAACAATGCCTACTGGGCCATCCATGGTTCGGTGGTAGAATTAGAGGAAGCGGCATGGGATCGGGGTATGGATGTGATGTTGAAGGCAATCTATCTATTTGGTAAATATGCCTTTCCCCATATGATTAAGCAAGGGGGTGGTTACATGGTCAATATCGCTTCTGTACATAGTGCCGCCGCACATCCACACTATGCTGTCTATGCCGCAGCAAAAGCCGGGGTCTTGAATCTAACAAAGCAGATGGCGATCGACTTTGGGCCCCACAACATTCGGATCAATGCGATTTGCCCTGGCTGGATCATTACGGAACATGTTGATATCCCCGACGAAGTGCGTAGTCGAGCGGGGTTGGTCTATCCCCAGCGTCGTACGGGGCTTCCCGAAGATATTGCCAAAGCCGCCCTTTTCCTTGTGTCCGATTTAGCCAGTTTTGTGCAAGGGCATGCGCTCTATGTCGATGGCGGCTTAACGGCGCAACTGCAAGATGCTGCTGCGCAAGCGATCCCTTAAAGGATAAAAGCTCATATAGGTCTCTGGGTAAAATCGGGTAGATTCTCAGTGAAAATGGCAACGATTTCACTTCTTCGCCCATACGAGCGAAGGATAAAGCCTATCAGGCGCCATGCCACGACGGCACCAATACCAATGCAATTTCTTGCCAAGATGAGAAGCTCCAATCAGGGTCACGCAGTTCCCTGTGCCTTTGTGTGCTATTTTTAGAACAGATGGGCGTGCGCTTTTCTTGGTGAGCTTTGCGCCTTGCGAGAGCTTATGGACAACCGATTTAAAAGTCGCACGGGTAAGGGTGCATTTACACGAGCGTAGCTGTGTGACTTTTAAGGGGTTTATCTATTAGTTTCTGGGTAGAACAGAGAGGAAACAGTGATGTCTACGCCGCAGACCAACCACGAAGCGACTTATCAGCGAATCTATACTGTCGTGCGTGAAATTCCCCCTGGCAAGGTGGCCACTTATGGACAGATTGCCGGCATTGTCGGGAACTGCACCGCACGTATGGTTGGGTACGCAATGGCATCACTGCATGGTAAAAAGGATGTACCGTGGCAGCGCGTGATCAATGCACAAGGAAAGATTAGCTTGCGCGCTGACAGTGGAAGCACCAATCTTCAGCGCCTGCTATTAGAGGAAGAAGGTGTAGTATTTAAGGCCAATGGTGCCACCGACTTGCGCCAATATCGTTGGGCCGGTCCGCCATTGGCCTGGTTGCTAGAGCACGGTTATGAACCTATACCGGCATGGCATGAGGTGTAGAAGCTTCGGTTGTGACGGCAAACCAGAGGGGGTCCATATCATCGGGCTGGCCGTTGTAATTGATGAGGATTTCTTCCCCCGGTGCAATATCGCGAAGTGCTCGGTACTCAATGACAAACTGATTGTAGTTTTTGATATAGATTGCATTAGGGGTATAGGAATGGTTGAAAAGTGACCCGGCCCCCAGTGCCAACGCTGCGCCACCTTGCCAATCGTAACAGTAATCGAAGAGCACCGTGCGTTCCGCATACACCCATTCGTCCGGCGGCAGCACAATAACCGGTGCACGCTCAAACGTTGTCCCCGCACGAATCTGTTCTTTCGCAAAGACCCCGCGCCCTTTTCCCGCACTTTCTGCCACGTAAATCATAGTTCTCTCCACGAATCTCTCAAGTCAAGCTGGACACGCCAACAGCAACAAAAAACACCCAACCTTGTTCCATGTGACCAGCGTGGCAGCACAGCTTCGTCGCAAACACGCTCGATTCTATGAAAAAAGTGTGGGTGTTCTCGTCTTAAAAATTGTAACATGGCAAGATTGCGCTGTTCAAATTGGACGGTAGGGCGGCATACATGGCCGTCTCTTGATTTGGTCCTTGCCGGCCATTCCAAAATAATGGGACGTACTCATCTCGTGTTAAAATATACAGGCTTATCTGTGAAACCTGTAAAAAACAATGATTTGGCCACAGGAAAATTGTCCTATTTTCACCGGGTGCCCATTGGGCGCGGCTGATAAGCGAATACACAATTGAGTAGCCATAGGTGTTGTTCTCGAACCACCTGCAACCGCTAATAGACTACCCATGTAAACATTGTACTTGTTTCACGTGCTTTTGCATGAGAGGAGTTGTACAACGTTTCAGGGCTCATCAATCAGGAGAGTTTCGAACGATGACGAATTTATCTATAGGTGATGAAGCGCCCACCTTTACGGCCACAACCGATAGCGGTGAGACGGTATCTCTCACCGATTTCCGGGGAAAGCGTGTGATCCTTTATTTTTATCCAAAAGATGACACGTCGGGATGTACGACACAGGCCTGTGGCTTTCGCGATCGGTATCCGGAAATCATGGAAAAGAATGCCGTCGTCTTGGGGGTAAGTCCCGATGGTGTTGCATCTCATCAAAAATTTAAGAGCAAATACGAGTTGCCTTTTACGCTGCTTGTCGATAGCGAACACGCCATTGCCGAAGCATATGGCGCATGGGGTGAAAAGTCTATGTACGGCAAGAAATATATGGGTGTTATTCGCAGCCACTTTGTGATTGATGAAGAAGGAAAGCTGATCGATGTTCAATATAAGATCAGTCCTAAGAATAGCCCAACCAAGGCTCTCACAATCCTTGCCTAAAGTCTGTTGCCATTTCAATTTTCTCACTGTACGGACACGATATTGTAGATTTACAAAATTGTAGATTTACAAAATTGTAGATTTACAAATGTCAACAGAACCAAGTACAGCGCGGCGTAAATACCACGGCAGTAAATAAGGCCAGCTACCATTGGTGGATAGACGATTTTGCTCTGGCCTTACTTACGCCGGGGTTTACTATAGATGTTCAGAAAAAGAGCCGTGGCTGTAGGCAATCCCTTGCGGTTGCCCCTACAACGAAACATTATCTGAACGTCTATAGAAACCTGTACACTTCGTAAAACAGCTTCCGTATCTTTTGATTGCCTCAAAACGTATTTTGGTTGCTGACAGATCAGCATGAACAAAATTCAGCGCGATTCGCCCATCGATGAAGCGATCCTGGTTGACTTGATCACGCGTGCGCAGACAACCGGCGACCCACTGGCATTTGATGGCTTATATCTCTATTTTGCCGATCGAGTTTTTCGGTATCTTTTGTCGCGTGTGAGTGATGGGGAATTGGCAGAAGAGATGACGGCGCAGGTTTTCCTGCAACTGATCGAAAAGATTGGGCTTTATCGCATTGCCCCGAAAGATAACGCCACGATCTTTGCTGCGTGGCTCTACCGCCTGTCTCATAACAAAATGATCGATATTTTGCGCAAAATACGGCGCAATCGTCATGTTGCGATCGAACATGCAGAACTAGTGGTTGAACAGTATTCTGTCATTGATGCCGTGGAAGATCGTATGGACTTTGAGCAGTTGCTGAGTACGTTGCAGATGCTCAATGAACAGCAACGGCAGGTCATTCTCCTGCGGTTCTTGGAAGGCTATAGTATCGCCGAGACTGCCGAAATTTTGCAGAAGAGCGAAGGCGCCGTGAAAGCGTTGCAACATCGCTCTCTTGAAAATTTACGACATCTTTTGTTGGGATCAGCATAATGCGATTTGAAGATATTTTATCTAGCTGTATCGATGCATTAGGACAGGGCGCCACGATCGAAGAGTGCCTTGCGCGCTATCCCACGCATGCGGAAGAACTCGCCCCTCTTCTGCGCTTGACTCTGTCACTTCAGGCAAGCGCCAAACCACAGCTGTCGGATCAACAGTTCACGCAGGGGCGCTCCGCCGTCGCTGCGGCAGCCCAACGTGCTCAACAGGACCGGGCATCGGCACAAGCCTCAGAGGCAACAGCGCCACTCTCCACGGCGCACCAACTGCTTGTGCCCAATCGGCGCTTCCGCGTAGTGGGGCGCAACGGTGCTACCCCCGGTCGAACGCCTCTCCGCAATGGGCACCGCTCACGACGCGTCCCGACCCCGGCAGAGGATGCGCACCCCACGCACGTACCCACCATTTTGCGCTATCTTCGCGCGAAGCAATCAAGGTCGACTCTCGCCTCTTCGGCAATGCATCAACGACCCCCGCGGCGCCGTTCAACCCACCATAGCCTGCAACTGGTGTTAGCGGTACTGACACTTGTGTTGCTCTTTAGCGGCTCTGTTCTGTTGTGGCAGGCGGCGTTGAGTGTACCGGGCTCGCCTTTTTATGGAATCAAAACAGTAGGAGAACGGGCCCAGGGCATGTTGCTTACTGCCGCTGGTGAAGGCGCTTCCTGGCATGCGGCACAAATGGTACGCCGGGTTGAAGAAGCGGCTGAACTCGCAGACAGGCCCGCCCAAACCCTATCACAGGCGGAGCGCACGCGTCTGACAACGATGCTCATGGCACAGGCTACCGCCCACGCACAACAAGCCCAGCAGGAAGCGGCACTGCTCCCGTTGGAGGAGCAACGTGCCCTCTATGCAGTGTGGCGAAGCCAATTAGAAGAAGTGATGCAACCCTTGTTGCAGCAGCGCGATTTGGCGGCTGCGTTGGTGATACAAGAGACGCTGGCGCAACTTGAGGCAGCCAGTGCTGCACTTGAACAATCTCCCACCCCTGTCACTGCGGATGTGGAAAATGCACTATCCGTTACACTGACTGCAACAAGCCTCACCGCCATCGGTGAGCGCACTCCTGTTGCAACATCTACCTTCGCCGGCTCAACGGAGACGTTGCTGCCAAGTGTGACAGCGACTCGGTCCGTGGCTCCCAGCGATAACAAACCGACGGCGACACGTGTATTGCGTGCCACGGCTGTCCCCGTGGCGACGAGTACGCCTGTTGCGCCGCTGCCACCTACCCGCCAGCCACCAACCGCTACAGCCATGCCTGTGCTTGGCCAAACAATCCCGCTGGAGGCACCCTCTAGTGATAATAACGATGCCAGCGATAACGGCACTGTCAACCGTGAACCAACGGATGATGAACGTAGCGACAGTGACAGTGACAGTGACAGTGACAGTACTTCGCCGTCAACGGATGACTCTTCTGTGGACTCTGAGGACTCAACTGGCCTCGATGACCAGGCTGATGCGCCTGCGCCGGATCCAAGTGGCGAGGTGTCGGAGGAGAGTACCGAACAAGAGGAAGAGGGAAATGGTGAAGAAGCGGCACTGCCGACCGCTACCAGCACTCCACTCGATGAAGTGGCACCAACCGCCGAGGCAACGGTGACTCCTGCTGCGGTTGCGGCCACGCCCATGCCATCCGCCACGGATGTCGCGACGCCCGCTCTGCCCGATGCAACCGCGTTGCCACCCACTGCCACTGGAGACGACGCTGTACCAGATAACGAACCACCGCCGGGCCAAACTCCGGCTGCGCCACGCGCCACGCGTGTCTTGCCCGATGCAACGCCGGTTCCCAACCCGGTTGTGACGGAAGATGCGCCGACATCGTTCCCCGACGTAGTTGATGATGAGCCACAACCAGAACGCCGCCCAACCCGTAGTCGTCGCTCCAAGGCGACACCGCAGCCGGACGATGAGTCCTCGCTTCCTGCGCAGCCGGACGTGGTGAACGAAGCGACGAATTCTTCTCAGGCAACAGTTGCAGACGATCCCAGTCACGTATCAATCCCCTAGGCCTGCTTCCCGCAGGGTGCTCTAGGATCTTCCCTGCCGTAACGATGCGATGTCATGCGCCCTTCCAACCATTCTGCGCCCACGCAACCTCGTAACCACAGATTGATTCCTACCAGATCGACCTGGAATTGTTGCTACGATTGCACCTGCCTTGGACACCAACAAAGCTCATGATATACTGGGGATGCTTTCGTCGTATACTGTAAGGTTCGCCTACAAGTTGATACACGCTGTCCATCTCAACCTACAATGTATATTCGCTGCGTTTAACTAACCAACATCTATTGACAATGGCTTTGATAAAACTCACTCACCTTATCCACCCCCTTTCCAAAGATTTACAAACGTCGTCCCTGTCCGAAAAGGAGCACAGACGGCTTTTTGCATTTGCGTTGTTGTCTCTTCTTGGCTTGCTGCTCTCCGCCTGTGTTGTCCCGCCGGTGGATCAGCTTCTCGCCAACGCTTCTTCAAACAACTCATCTGCCGCCGTGGAAGAAGAGGCGCAGATTCCTCCTCCAGATACCTTTGGTGGCCTCGTTCGCTCGATCAGCGAGTACGTGAGCCCAACACCGGTTCCAACAGCAGAACCATCCACGACCGTTGTTGTCAATACCAATGGTGCTCGTGCCAACATTCGCAGTGGTCCAGGGCTCGACTTCCCCATTGTGGCTAAGGGCTATCCCGGGGATGCCTACGAAGTTGTGGGGCGCAGTGAGGATGAGGCCTGGTGGCAGATCTGTTGTGTAACCAATACAGAAGGTGCCGCCACAACCTCCGATGAGACTTGGGTCGCGGCTTCGGTCGTGCGTCTTGCGGGCGATGGCGAGGATATTGCCGTCACCCAGCAACTGCTCAGCCCAGAATTAAGCAGCTCGTGGCAAGTCGACTGGCAGTGTGGCTCTGACCGCTGTGAGGTCAAACAGTGCAGCGCCACCGTCGATGCAACAGTGGAGGATGGCGGTAGTCAGCAGATGTTGACTATCAACCATGAGGTTGTCTGGGATGATACCTGTTTTGCAACCGATTCGTGGATTTTTGAAGTAAACCAATTTACCGGCCGGGAGCGCACTGGCCAGTATGAGGAGAACTTCCTCTATGGCTACTGGCTGGGTGGCAATCCGGGGGAAGCCAACGGTGTCTATACCTTTCCCGATGGCCGGGCTGTTGCAGTTTTTTGCTCCGGGCCACATACGGTCGAGATCGAAGAAGGTGGCGGCTGGACCACTCTCTACGAAGGCAATACCTGCCACGACGTTCGCACGGGCATTCTGGTTGTGCTCTCCTACAATAAGCGGTGGCTCTTCACCGGGGAATTTGAGGGGCAAAGCTATGACCGAGCCTATTTTGGTGACAATGAAACGTTGCGCCAACGGTTAACGGATACCAATTTGGAATTGTCGTTTGTGGAAAAACGGTAGGCAACTATTTGGATCGAAAAAGGGGGGTGTCACCGCCGCAAGCCGGCGGTGACGCCCCCCTTTTTTATGCTATTGCCAGAAAACCTGGGTATCAAGCGCCATCGATGGTGTCGAAATAGACCTTATTCGCCAATTATCGCTTGCATTTCAACTAACGGTTCAAAGCTAGCATCTGCCAAAGCAGAGGCCAGTGCTTGCTGTGCACGCTCCGCATAGGCCGCGTAGCGCTCCCGCTTGCCGCGGATAGGGGGATCAAGATCCGGCAATAAGCCCATGGCGGCTTTCATCGGCTGAAAATTCTCTGGTTCTGCATGGGTGATGTAATGCAGCAGTGCACCGATCATTGTTGTCTGCGGTAGCTGCAACAGTGGTTCGCCGCGCAGCAGCCGAGTCAGATTGATGCCCGCGATCAGGCCCCCCATGGTGCTGCCCACATACCCTTCGGTGCCGGTGATCTGGCCGGCAAAAAAGAGATCAGCGCGACTGCGGAATTGAAGTGTTGGCCGCAAGAGTGTTGGGCTGTTGATAAAGGTATTGCGGTGCATCTGCCCCATGCGGATAAATTCCGCCTCGTGCAATCCGGGGATCATGCGCAAAACTGCTTCCTGTGCCCCCCAACGAATATTAGTTTGAAACCCCACCATGTTGTAGAGGGTCCCGGCCACATTGTCTTGCCGAAGTTGAACGACGGCATAAGGGCGGCGACCTGTGTTGGGATCGCGTAAACCGACCGGGCGCATGGGGCCAAAGGCCAGTGACTTCATGCCGCGCCCTGCCAATACTTCGATCGGCATACACCCTTCAAAGTAGCGTTCCAACTCTTTTTCAAAGCTTTTTAGCTCAATGCGGGGGGCGTTTACCACTGCCTCCACAAAGGCTTCATATTGCTCTTGGGTAAAGGGACAATTGATATAGTCGCCTTCGGCATCCTCTGCACTCAACGCACTGTTGCGATCGTAGCGGCTTTGGCGGAAGGCCACCGCCATATCAATGCTTTCGGCCGTCACAATTGGCGCCATGGCATCGTAAAAATAGAGATATTTCTGTCCCGTCAAAGTTTGGATGGCGGCGGTCAACGCGTTGCTGGTGAGCGGTCCCGTTGCAATAATGGTCGGGCCGGTGGGGATCGCCGTCACTTCGCCACGTATCACCGTAATGTTGGGATGATTCTGAATGGTGGTCGTGATTTCGTCAGCAAACTCTTCACGGCTCACGGCAAGGGCTCCACCGGCAGGTAACGCATGACGATAGGCCGCATGAAGGATGAGGCTGCCCATTGTGACCATCTCATTCTTCAGGATACCAAGCGCCCGATCCGGCAGTGTGCTACCCATGGAATTGCTGCAAACCAATTCGGCCAGGCGATCGGTGACATGGGCTTCGGTAGAACGGACAGGACGCATCTCATGCAGCCGCACGTGAAAGCCACGATTGGCGATTTGCCAAGCGGCTTCCGTTCCCGCCAAACCACCGCCGATGATGTTAACAACTTGTTCGGGCACTACCGATTCCTTCCTCTACAGGGCTACTTCGTCTTTTCCCTGCTACAGATGTCTATATTCTACCTGATTGTAGCAGATAATGCAGGAGATAGCACCTTTCTTCCGTTTCATGAATAGATACTTCATGGGGAAGGCTTATGGGGGAATAGGATTGGGTGCTTTATCTGGTTTTTCTCTCTAAGGCTTCTGCAAATAATAAAACACTCCATCCTGTAGGCGCCCGCAAGGGGTGCTTGCCTTCTAGGCGCCTAGAAGGATTGATTTTCATGCAATGGCCTAATACCAAATGAACGGGAGGCACTTTCCCATCAATTGTTGTCGCACAGGACTTAGGATAATTTGCACAAGCCATGCCGATGTATTAGTGTATACGCCGTTCTTTACAAAGATATGCGTTGTACTTTACAAATAAGTTGGTTGCCCGAGAATAATTGGGTTCTACTGGATCTCATGGGAGTACCCTTCCAGGAAGAGGCAGAAATATGTCAGTCTGAGCAGAACCGTTGCGCCTCTTCCTGGAAGGATCCATGGCACCCCCCTGCATTCCGGAAGAGCCAATAATTGAAGAGATATCATAGTTATCTATAACCCTTATGGCTACAAAAATTTCTTTACAGACCATCTTTCGACCCACCCGAGTTGTTCCTGAGGAACTACGACCAATCTTTTTTCATCTCTATTGGGATATTGCGTGGTTTGGCATTCTGTCCGGAAGTAGCATTTCCTTTTTATCGGTCTACGCTGCACGGTTGGGGGCCTCTGCCTTTCAAATCGGTCTGCTGACCGCGGGGCCCGCAGTGATTGGCCTGGCCTTCACCTTGCCGGCAGGACGTTGGTTGCAGGCGCGTCCGGTGGGTGGGGCTGTCTTTTGGTCTGCGCTGCTTGCGCGCTTGGGGTACCTCTTTTTTGCCCTGCTACCTTTTTTACTCACACCTACTGCGCAGATCATGGCACTGGTTGCGTTGGTGTTGCTCATGACACTACCAGGCACGATTTTGGCGATTGGATTTAATGCCCTGTATGCTTCTGCCGTACCGCTCGAATGGCGCGGTCATGTGGTTGGGATCCGCAATGCGCTTCTGGCGTTAATCTATGTTGTCACATCGCTGCTCTGTGGCTGGTTGCTCAACAATCTGGATTTTGCTGCGGGCTATACGTTGATCTTCGCCTTGGGTTTTATTGGCGCCGCAATGAGCACCTTCCACCTCTGGTTTTTGCGCGACATTACGGGGGAAACGGTTCCCGGCCCTCCCCAGATTCGAGAAGTGATCGGCGACTTGGCTCGTCCGGGCGACATTCGTGTCCTTGGTATTACCTTGCGCACCAATATCGGTTTGCGGGCATTTACCCGTGGCGTCGAGACATTGCAACTTAAAGTACTGCGAGGTTCCTATGGGCGGTTAATTGTTGCCTTTTTAATCTTTCATATTGCCCTCTACATTCCCATTCCGCTCTTCCCACTTTATTGGGTTGAGCGGCTGCACTTCACCGATGGCGATATCAGCTTGGGGACCGCAGCTTTTCATTGCGCCGTGTTGTTTGGCTCCCTCTTTGTCGGAAAAGTGACCACCTTGTGGGGCAACCGTCACGTGACCGCTGTTGGTGCACTGTTACTGAGCCTCTATCCGTTGTTAACAGGTTACATGACTGGCTTGGGGATGTACATTCTTGTTTCGATTATCGGTGGACTGGCCTGGTCGCTGGTGGGCGCTGCCATTGGGAACTATCTACTGGAGAATGTGCCGGCTACCGAACGCCCTCCCTATCTTGCCTGGTATAATCTTGCCCTCAATTTGGCCATTCTGCTGGGTTCCATGATTGGACCTGTTTTGGCTGATCAAGTGGGATTGGTTGCCGCACTCACGATCAGCTTTGTTGGTCGTGCTTTGGGTGGATTGGCAATTTGGTTGCTAAAATGAGCGCATTGGCTGCCGTCTCCCTGTTGCGTTAAGCTTCACCTGACTGATTGCGGTGGGGAATACTGTGCAAAAAGAGGGGCTTCGCTATACTAATGGCTATGAATGTTCCTGCCTTGATGGCCACCTATCAATTGCGACAACGCGAGTACTTGCTGCGGATCACCCGTGCGATGACTTCGCGCTTGGATCTGCCGAGTTTACTGCGGCTAATTCTCAATAGTGCAGCGGAACTGGTGGGCTGTCGTGCCGGCCTGATTGTATTGGAAGATGAATTCGGCTTTGGCCAGGCACGCACGGTAACCCAGTATCAGATCCGTGCCTATTACGGGATTGCGGATAAGTATTTGCCCGCTTTTGAACCACTTCTCGATGTGGCACCGCTTGTCCAAAGTGACTACGATGAGACGCTATCCCAACTGGATAATCACATGTTGGAACTGCAAGCGCGTGTGCGTCAGGTGGAAAATAAGCTTGGACTCACGTTGGGGCAGGTCGTGGGGCTTCCCCTGCTCTTTGAAGATGAACTGCTGGGCATGATCTACTTGTTTCGGACAGAGTATGCCTTTACCCAACTCGATTGGCAGTTCTTGCAGGGCTTTGCCGATCAGGCGGCTGTGGCGGTGCGCAACGCTCGGCTTTACCATCAACTTGAAACGGAGCGCAGCCGTCTGGCGACCATTGTGGAAAATAGCGCCCACGGTATCTTAATTTTGAGCGCAGAACGCCGCGTCATTGTGGCCAATCAGGCGTTGGCGGCCATGTTAGATATTGAGCCGGAGAGTGCCTTGGGGAAATTGTGCAGCGAAGTGTTGCCCTTGCAGGATGTAAAAGGGGACGATCTCTGCCAAAGCGATAATTTTACAGGCTTCCCGACCCATGAGAGTTTGCACAGCGAAGGGGACCTGCTGCGTCCTGGAGGGAGTCGGCTGACGGTCTCGATCACCTATACACCCCTCTATGACGAGGATGACCAACTCGTCAACATCGTTGTGAATGTGCATGATATCACTCGCTTCCGTGAAGAAGAAGAGATCAAATCCACCTTTACGTCGATTATCAGCCACGAGTTGAAAACACCGGTTGCGCTTATCAAAGGCTATGCACAAACCCTGGCGCGCCCCGATGCCAGTTGGGATGCAGAGACCGCGCGTCAGAGCCTCCAAGTCATTGAGGAAGAGGCAGATCGGTTGGAAGCGCTCATTAACAACTTGCTTGACGCCAGCCGAATACAGGCCAGCGGTTTACGCCTGGACTATGGGGATGTCAATTTGGTCCGTCTCGCTGAGCGGGTGGCCGAAGGGTATCGGCTACAGACCACAGCCCACGAGATTGCCATTGATTTTCCCGACGATTTCCCACTGGTGTGGGGTGACGAGGAGCGACTGCGGCAAGTCTTGACGAATCTTGTCAACAACGCCATCAAATACTCGCCCAAAGGGGGAACCATCCGAATCGGCGGCTGGGTAGAGGAAGCGGAAAATGCCTCGGTGAAGAAGGAGCGGCGGGTTGTACTCTACGTGGCCGATCAGGGGATCGGAATTCCCGTGCAGGAACTGCCGTTGATCTTTGATCGCTTTTACAGGGTGGATAGTAGTTTGCGCCGTGGCACTGCCGGCGCCGGACTCGGTCTCTATTTAACGAAGACCATTATTGAAGCCCATGGTGGGCAAATCTGGGCCCGCAGTGAACAAAATAAAGGAACGACCTTTTTCTTTGCCTTGCCAATCAATGCCCCTGCCGAAGCTCCCGACTCGCAGAAAAGCCAAGTGGTATAAGCTGCTGGTACCTTGTGACGTAAACACTACGGCAGTCAATCAGGCCAGCGATCTCTGGAAAACCGGGCATGGAACCTAGTGCAATATAAACAGAGTTCTTTGGCAATCCTTCCTGGAAGGGGTTATGCGAATTCCGAATAGCAGCGAATCACCGACCCCTTCCTGGAAGGTCCATGCAAAACTTCTTCGTTAATTCT
>Ga0116151_10003050_pt1 | contig 15159 bp, 13 predicted proteins | sample AD_UKC117_MetaG_FD_89893 | JGI IMG/M metagenome (GOLD analysis project Ga0116151, IMG submission 89893) | Active sludge microbial communities of municipal wastewater-treating anaerobic digesters from Hong Kong - AD_UKC117_MetaG | ecosystem: Engineered > Bioreactor > Anaerobic > Digestate...
GCGGGCGTTGTCGAAGGAAAAGACCGGGGCGCGCTGCATGGCGTCGCCGACGATGGAGCAGGTGACGCCGCCGCTGAGGTTCAGCACTTTGATGCCGCGATTGTAAGAGGCGACCAGGGTGCCCTCGGTGGTGGCCAGGGGGATGAGAAAGTCGCCCTGGGCGTGCTCCCCGTTGATGGTCAGCGGGCCGGCGAAGCCGATGGGCACCTGGGCCACGCCGGTGAAATGCTCCACGTTGCCGGCGGTGATGTGCGGGTCGAAGGAGTATTGGCGGATGTGGTCTAACTGAACGCCGGTAAACTCTTCGACAAATTTTTGCCGTTCGGCGATGATGTCCGGGGCGTAATCGTCGGCTTTGTTGCGGGGGATGCGGGTGAGGTGTTCGGTGCTGCCGGTGATGGTGTCTTCGACTTTCAGCTTGAGTTCGCCAAAGGGGGCGGTCTCGAAGCCGATTTCCAGCTTGTGCAGTCCTTCGGCCAGGGGCGCAGCGGTGGTGCGGATGGTGAGGATGGCGCGCAGGGGGAATTGGAGGGGGGAAACGGCCGTTACCGCCCCCGCCCCCAGCGTCTGCCCATCTTCCAGGGTAATCGTCACCCCGTCCAGAGGCACAGCCTGGCCGTCAAACTTGATGCTGTTCAGGCTGATCAGCGTGGCGTCGCTCAGCCGGTTTTTCACCGAGAACTGCACCCCGCCATTGACGTTTTGCAGGCTGCCAAAGGTATAAAGCTGCTTCAGGATAAGACTGGGAATTTTGATTGCCATTTGCGGTTCCTCCAGATGGATGTAGGTTGATACGCCTTGCCTTGTTGGTAAGCGATGCCGGTATGCAGTTCAAGGGTGGCTCACAGTTGGACGAGCGCATTTTACTATCTTTGGGGGAAATGGGGCAACACGAGTTCGGGCACGGATGTGTGAAGCGTGATTCGTGATGCGTGACCCGTTCGATTTATGCTTCAGGCGTCACGGTTGTGCGGACCAGGCGGAAGCCGCGGGCCAGGTAATTTTGCAGGGCGTGGGGATGGTCCAGGGTGCAGGTGTGGACGCTGACAACGGCCGTGCCCCATTCCCAGGCGTGGGCAACGGCCGTGCTGAGCAAATAGCCGCCGAACCCCTGCCCAATAAACGCGGGCGCCAGGCCAAAATACTCAATCTGGATGCGGCCGCTGGGATACCGCGCCAGTTCGTAATATCCGCCCGGCGACCCGCCCAAATAGCCCACAAACGTGCGCAAATTGTCCGATTCGGCATAGAGCCGCCAATCTGTGTCGCGCCAACTGTGCTTGTCCACCCACTGCCAGGGCGCGCCCACCAGATCATACAGGAAGCGATTGTACTGGTACTGCTTGACGACACACTCCCGCACGACAAACTCGGGGTTGGGGCAGGGCTTAGGCCGCAGCTCGGCCGGATCGTGCATTTCCAGATGGTAGGTGGTGACAGGTGTGGGCATGGCGGAGAAGGAAAGAAGGGAGACTGGAGATTAGAGACTACCAGTCTCCAGTCTCCAATCTCCCCTTACAAATTCAAAATATGCCGGGCAATCACCAGGCGCTGGATTTCGCTGGTGCCTTCGCCGATGGTCATCAGGCGGGTATCACGGTAAATGCGCTCCACCTCGAACTCGCGGCTGTAGCCGTAGCCGCCGTGGACCTGGATGGCGTTACGGCAGACGCGCTCGCTCACTTCTGTGGCGAATAATTTGGCCATGGCGGCTTCTTGGGTAAACGGCCGTCCCTCTCCCTTCAGCCACGCCGCCCAATACACCATCAACCGGGCCGCCTGGATTTCCGTGGCCGCATCGGCCAGCATCCACTGGATGGCCTGATGATGGGCAATCGGCTGGCCGAAGGTCTGGCGTTCGTGTGCGTAGTTGACGGCCGCTTCATAGGCCGCCTGCGCCAGCCCCACCGCCAGCGCGCCAATGCTCACCCGGCCGCCGTCCAGCGTGGCCAGCGTCTGCTGCAAACCGCGCCCTTCTGTGCCCAGCACATTCTCCAGCGGCACGCGCACTTCCTCGAAGTTGATCGCATGGGTGGGCGAGCCTTTCAGCCCCATCTTTTTCTCCGCCGGGGCGATGGTAATGCCGGGTGTGTCCGTGGGAACCAGAATGTGGCTCAGGCTGCGGCTGCCGCCGGCCGGGTCGGTACGGCACAGCACCACCATCAGGTCGGCGATGGAGGCGTTGGTCAGCCACATCTTGTTGCCATCGATAATCCACGAGTCGCCTTCTTGAACGGCCGTCGTGCGCACCCCGCCCTGCAAATCCGACCCCGCGCCCGGCTCGGTGAGCGAGAGGCAGGCCAGCCGGCCCTGGCCGGTCGCCAGCCGGGGCAGCCAGGCTTGCTTTTGCGCCTCCGTGCCGTAGCGTACGATGGGGCCGAGCGCCAGCCCATTGTGGGCCGAAACGGCCAGCGCCGTAGAGCCGCAGCCCCAGGCCAGTTCCTCGATGGCAATGGCCGAGCTGATAGCGTCGACGGCCGCGCCGCCATATTCCTCGGGCACTTCCAGCCCCAACAGACCCAGCGGCCCCATTTTGCGCACGGCCGTCCAGTTAAACTCGCCGGTCTCATCGGTGTGCCGGGCCAGGGGCTTGACCTCTTTGGCCACAAAATCGTGGACGACGTGGCGAAACGCGCGCTGTTCTTCGTTCAGTTGGAAATCCATGGTTGCACTCCTCTTTTAAACGATGAATTGTGAACGGTGAATAATGAATGAGTTGGTTGGTGAGTTGGTTGGTGGAGCCGACAAATCAACCCATCCAACCTAACCAACCTCTTCTACGAGAAACCGGCGGCGGCGAGGGTGAGCAGCAGGAGCTGGCTCAGGCCGTCGGGCAGGTGAGTCGTGTCGATGTATTCGTCCAGGCGGTGGGCATTGCCGGATTCGGTCAGGCCCAGGCAAACGGCCGTCATGCCCTGGCTCAGGGGCACGTTGGCGTCGGTGCTGCCCATCATAAAAACGACGTTGGGGCGGCCAACCTGCCGGAGCGCGGCGACGGCCGTTTGCACCAGCGGCGTCTCCCGCGCAATTTTGCCCGCCGGACGATAGCCAATCGGCGTCATCGCCACCCGGATACCCTCCTCGCAGTGCGCCTGCTCGGTTTCCAGCACCAGGCCGGCCACACTATCCACCAGGTGCTGCAGCGTCATTGGGTCCTCAGAGCGCAAATCCAGCAGCAGAGATGCCGACTGGGCGATGGTGTTCACGCTGGTGCCGCCTTCGATGACGCCGACGTTGTAGGTCGTGCGCGGCGACTCGGGCACGGGCAGATCGTCGATGGCGCCGATGAGGCGGCCGAGAACGTGAATGGCGCTGGTTGTGCCGAAGCTGCCCCAGGAATGGCCGCCGGGGCCGCTCACCTCCAGGCGGTAGCGGCGCACGCCAATTGCCTGATGAGAAATCTGCCCAAACAGGCCGCCCTCCACCACCACGTAGGTAGCCGCCCGGCCAAAATGCTCCACGACGGCGCGCATCCCGCGCAAATCACCCAGCCCTTCTTCACCGACGTTGGCCACAAACCAGACGTCGTGGGCCAGCGGCAGCCGCTGCGCAATGAGGCTTTGGGCCAACAGCAGCAGCCCGGCCACGCCGGTGGAATTATCGCCAATGCCGGGGCCGGAGATAACCCGGCCGTTGGTGCGAATGGTGAGATCGGTTTCTTGGGGAAAGACGGTGTCCAGATGAGCGGAAATGACCAGGGGGGCGCGGCGGCGCTGGCCGGGGAAACGGCCGTACACGTTATGCAGCCCATCCTGGCGCACGTCGGCCAGCCCCAAAGCCGCCATGCGTTCGGTCACAAAAGCGGCGCGCCTGGCCTCGAAAAATGTAGGGGCAGGGATTTGTTGGATAGCCTGAATCAGGTCGATTGCTTCAGGCTGGCGCGTGCGAAACTGGGTCATAGCCGCCTGAACCCGCGCATCCTGAGCGATTTTTTCAATGTGGTTCATAGATTGCCGGGAGGGAATGTAGTGGTAGAGCCGCAAAACGGGCCTCGTCTGCAGCCCCAACCAGGGTCACGTTAAAGCGCGAATGAGCAAAATGCCGACCACCGACAAAATAACGCCGATGTGCAAGAACAAGTTGCTGTCTACCAGCCAGCCGCTGCCCGGTCCAGGGAAAATTTGCAGCAGCAAGTTTAACACCACCAGGGCGACGCCAAGCATGGGCAACAAGCCTGGCCGGGTGGCAAAAAAATCGTTCAGCTTTTCGACTAGATCGTTCATCAATGCGCTCCTAGGTGAGAGAATTGGAGACTGGAGACAAGAGATTGGAAACTGGAGGTTGGCGATTGCTCAATCTCCAGTCTCCAGTCTCTAATCTCCTGCCAGACAGTTGGTAATAAATTTACACATCATTGAGTAACAGGTAGGCCTGAAAGTAGGGGATGAGACGGCCGGGCAAACGGCCGTATACCTCCACTCCCTCGCCGCTGTGTTCTTCGCTGTCCACCTGCCCCCGTTCGTACAGCAGCGAGAGCAAATCGCCGCGTTTGTAGGGCAGGCGCACATGCAGCGGCTTCATCGTGGAGACCATGACGGCTTCAACGGCCGTTAACAGCTCATCCATCCCCTGCCCCGTCTGCGCCGACACCACCACCGCCGGCCCTTCAATGTCCAGCTCGCGGATGGGGTCCCGCCCCGACGGCAGCAGATCGGCCTTGTTCAGGGCCGTCACCAGCGGCAGTTGGTCCACTTCCAACTCGGCCAGCGTATCTTCCACCGCATCGATCTGGGCCAGGGCGTTGGGATGCGTGGCGTCCACCACGTGCAGCAGCAAGTCGGCCTCGGCAATCTCTTCCAGCGTTGCCCGAAAAGCGGCCACAATTTCCGTGGGCAGCTTCTGGATAAACCCCACCGTGTCGGTGAACAGCACCTCGCGGCCGCCGGGCATCTTCACCATGCGCGTCGTCGGGTCCAGCGTGGCAAACAGCATGTCGGCCGACAGCACGTCGGCGTCGCTAAGGCGGTTGAGCAAGGTAGACTTGCCGGCATTGGTGTAGCCGACGATGGCCACCACTTGCAGCTCGGTCTGCTGCCGCTTGGCCCGGTGCCGCTCACGGTGAGCGCGCACGTCTTCCAATTCACGCTTGATGTTGCTGATGCGGTGGCCGATCTCGCGCCGGTCGGTTTCCAGCTGGGTTTCGCCGGGGCCGCGCACGCCTACGCCGCCGGTTGAGCCGCCGGCGCGCCCGCCCGCCTGCCGCGCCAGGTGGGTCCACATGCGTGTCAGGCGGGGCACGCGATATTCCAGTTGGGCCAGTTCCACTTGCAGCTTGCCCTCGCGGGTGTTGGCGTGCAGGGCAAAGATGTCCAGAATCAGAGCGGTGCGGTCGATGATTTTGATGTCTTCGCCGAAGATTTTCTCCAGTTCGCGCTGGTGACGCGGCGAGAGTTCGTCGTCGAAGATGATGACGTCGACTTTTAGCTCTTCGACCAGGGCTTTGATTTCTTCAATTTTGCCCGGGCCGATGTAGGTGGCGGCATACGGCCGTTCCAGGCTCTGTGTGGTTCGGCCCAGAACGTCGATGCCAGCCGTATCCGCCAGGCGCGTCAGCTCTTCCAGGCTGTCGTCAACAGGAATTAACGAACGCGCCCCCTTAATCTCCACGCCCACCAAAAAAGCGCGCTCGCGCGGCGCAATGGTTTCATATGTCTGCGTTTTTGTAGAAATAACAGCCTCCTTAACGGCCGTTTCAAGCCGTCTCAAGGTACGTTTAGCGCGTCAGAATGGTACAGTCTTGGCGATTGGACCATTCTCACTTATCCAACCTGCGGTTTGTGCAGCCAGATCGGTAGTTCGATGTGAAACGTGGATCCGGGAAAGGTCTCTTCGTTCAGGCCGTCGCTGTCCGCCCAGATACGGCCGCCATGGGCTTCCACAATCCCTCTGGCTATCGGCAGTCCCAGCCCTGGCCCGCCGCCTTTAAATTTTGTCTTGCTGGAAGAATGCAGGCTGGCGTCCATGGTGCTGGTGAATTTGTCAAAAATCATTTCCAGGTCTTCGGGGTTAATGCCAATGCCCGAATCCTTGATCTGCACCTCGACGTAGCCCGCCAGATGCTCATTGGCCTCCGCCTGGCGCGTCAGCACGCTGGAAACCGTTACTTTACCGCCATCCGGCGTGAATTTCAGAGCGTTGAGCAAAACTTTGGTAAATGCATTGGTCAGCTTTTCTTGATCGGCGTAGATGCGCAGTTCCTCGCCCAACGGCATGATAACCAGGTCTACCTGGCGGGCAAAATAATGTTTGTCCAGGCTGTCCGCCACCATCAAAATCACCCGCTCCAGGTAAAACTGGGTGTAATTCAGCTCCACCGATTGCAGGTCGATGAGCGACACGTCGATCATGTCGTTGATGATCTCGTACATGCGCCGGAAGCCGTTGCTCAGGCCGTCTACGTAGAGGCGCAGGCGGGAATCGGGCTCTGTTTCCACGCGCAGCATGTTGGCGTAGCCTTCCAGCAGAGTGAGGGGCGTTTTCAATTCGTGCGCCGCCACAGCGATGAAGTTAGATTTGCTTTTCTCGAAATCTTCCATCTGGTGGCGCAGCCGCTGGGTATGCTCCAATAGTTCCGCGTGGTCGATGTCGCTGGCTAACTGGGTGGCTTCGATGAGGGCGTAGGTCAGTACATCGTCCAACATGCGCCAGGCGGCCAGGGCATCAACGGCCGTAAACCGCTTAACCAGCCCCTTGCCTATCTCTTCCTTTAACACTTGCAGCACCGTGAGCCAGTCGCTGGCGGCGCGGGCGTCGTAGCCGATGCTGGTGAGCGCCCAAAACTGCACCGAGGAGAGCTGTACCTCGCGGGCATGGCCGACGTTATCGGCCAGGAGGTGGATGAAATCAATGACGTCCTCAACGTCGGGCAGCATGTTGGGCGCGCGGTACAGGGTCGCACTGGTGAGAGTATTGACTTGCTGCTGCAACCATTGTTTTAGTTCGTCGACCATGGGTGGTTGGTTAGGGTTAAGAATTGCTAACTGCCGCTGGTGGAGACACGGCCGTTAAACCCGCCTCCGCTTTCGCCCGATCATAACGCAGACCATTGGCCCGCGCCGCCCGGCGCAGCGCCGTCAGGGCGCGCTCGCTGTACCAGCGGTAGCGGTCACTTTTGCCCATCGCCTGCTGCGGCGGCGGCAGCAGGCCAAAGTTGGCCTTCATCGGCTGAAAATCCTTGGCTTCGGCGTGGGTGACGTAATGGCAAAGCGCCCCCAGCATGGTGGATGTAGGCAGGATGACCGGATGCTGGCCTTTGAGCAGGCGGGCGGCGTTCAGCCCGGCCAGCAGGCCGGTGCCCACATTGCCCACGTACCCCTCCACCCCGGTGATTTGCCCGGCAAAAAACAGGTCGGCACGGCTGCGGAACTGGAGAGTGGGCTGTAAAAGCTGGGGCGCGTTGATGTAGGTGTTGCGATGCATCATGCCGTAGCGCAGGAATTCGGCGTTTTCCAGGCCGGGAATCAGGCGCAAAATGCGCTTTTGTTCGCCCCAGCGCAAGTTGGTCTGAAAACCGACGATGTTGTAGAGCGACCCGGCCAGGTTGTCCTGGCGCAGCTGCACGACGGCATACGGCCGTTTCCCCGTGCGCGGATCGATCAACCCCACCGGCCGCATTGGGCCAAAAGCCAGCGCCTTTTCGCCACGCCGGGCAATGGCCTCGATGGGCATGCAGCCTTCAAAAAATTTGGCGTCTTCGCGTTCAAATTCTTTTAGCGTAATCGTTTCCGCCGCCAGAAGCGCCTGGGTGAAGGTCTCATACTCGTCGCGGGTCATGGGACAGTTGATGTAATCGCCATCCACCTGCTCGCCTTCGTCGTAGCGGGATTGGCGGAAGGCGACGTCCAGGTTAATGGTCTCGTGGCTGACGATGGGCGATAGGGCGTCGTAGAAGTAGAGGTATTGCTGGCCGGACAGCGCGCCAATGGCCTGGGCCAGCGCGTCGGCGGTGAGCGGTCCGCTGGCGATGATGGCCGGCTGATCGGGCACGGCCGTTACTTCTTCGCGGATGAGTTCGATGTTGGGATGCGACGCAATCCGGCTGGTGACCAATTCGGCAAACTGTTCCCGGTCGACGGCCAGGGAGGAACCGGCGGGCAAGGCCGTTTGCTCCGCGCAATCCAGCACCATCGAGCCCAGCCCGCGCAGTTCGGCCTTCAGCAGACCCGGGGCCTTGTGGGTCAGGTTGGAACCGAGCGAATTGCTGCACACCAGCTCGGCCAGCCGGTCGGTAACGTGGGCAGGGGTGGTGGTCTGCGGGCGCATTTCGTACAGGCGCACGCGAAGGCCCTGCTCTGCCGCCTGCCAGGCCGCCTCTGTGCCGGCCAATCCGCCGCCCACCACAATCAGGTCATTACGCATGGCGTAATTTTAGCACATCGCCTGGATATTGGGTGACGGGAAATGAGAACCCGGTCAGCCGGTCAGAAGAAGGGGAAACGGCCGTTTCCCCACCCCCACTACGAATACCGCACAACTCCTTCCAGCACCGTATTATCGGGTATAAATTTGCGCTGGGCAGATTCGTTGATCAGCTCCACCGCCCCCTTGCACACCACATTCTTGCCAAACCGGAAATCGCCGCGCACCACAAACCTGCGCGCATTGACCAGCGAAGGCGGACCAAAGGGAAAACGCTTATCCAGATCGTAAATAAATTGATAATGCGCCGGGTCCAATTCCACCAGCAAATCTGAATAGACCCGTTCCGGGCTGGGAACGATATTAAATTCGCTGGTCAGAACATAAGCGTCGGAGCGCACAGCCAATAAGTCGTCGGTTTTTTTGACGGGGGCGAACCGGGAGCGCGGCACGCGCACGGCCTGCGAGCCGGTAAACACAGCAATGGCCGACCCCATGGCCGTTTCCAACTGGTAAACAGGCGTCGATTCGGGGTCGCGGGGATCGACCGTTTTGCGATTGCGGATCATCGGCAGGCCCAGTTTGTTGCTGCGTGTCAGCATGAGCTGGCGCAGCGTAGGCAGATGAACCCATAAATTGTTGGTGTTGAAGTACCGGTGGCGGCTGACGTCCTGAAAAGCCGCTTTGTCTTCTGGCGGGCATTGAGCCGATTCCCGGAGAAGAAGCTGCCCGTCACGGCGCTGCGCCAGATGACCGCCTTTTTTGTCCATTTCCGTGCGGTCGGCCACCTCCATCAGGAAAGGGATCTCGTTTTTGACCATGTGGCCCAAAATGCCCAGGTCAATTACCGCGCCGAGGTTGTCGGCGTTGGAGACAAAGACGTACTCGATGCCCTGCGACAGCAGCGCGCTGAGCGTACCGCGTGTGACCAGAGCGGTGTAAATGTCGCCGTGGCCCGGCGGGCACCATTCCAGCTCAGGGTCGGCCGGCCAGTTGACCGGCGACAGGTCGTCGACCACGATTTTAGGCTCTTTGTGCTGCAAAAAGCTGAGGGGCAGCGTGCGCCGGTTAAGGTCGTTGTAAAACTGTAGGGCGCGCAGGGAATCGCTCTCGGTGGAGAAGCTGTTCATCAGGATCAGCGGCACGTTGGATTTGATGGATTGGCGGGCGATGATGTCCAGAAAGGTCAGGTCGTCTTTGACAGGCAGCAGGGATTTGGCCTGATCCAGCCCCATGCTGGTGCCCAGGCCGCCGTTGAGTTTGATGACGGCCGTTTTCATCAACGCCCGCCGCCCCAACAACGCCTGCTTCGGCGGAAAGCTCTCCGCGTCCGGCAGCGACTTCACCGGCTCAATCTCCGCTTCGGCTATCAGACCGGTCTGGCCTTCGGCCAGTTGGGCATAATATTCGGCAAAGGTGTCGATGAACACCCGCGGCTGCCGCGCCGCCTGCATTCGCTCCGCAAATGGGGAAAAATCAGCCATGCCATTCTCCTGGGTTAGTCTGGTAGTCGAGTAGTCTTGTAGTCGAGTAGTCACTACCAGACTCACAGACTACAAGACTACGAGACTAAAACTAAATCATAAAATTCCGATCTGGCTGTGATCGGCGACGGTTAGCTTGAGGGCTTTGGGCTTGATGGGCGAGCGGCTGATGACCACGTTACGGCCGATCAAACTGTCTTGAATGCGGGCTTCGATGTCGGTGATCTGGCAATTTTCCAGCACCATCGAATGCTCGATCTCGCTGTTTTCGACGGTGCAGTTGTGGCTGATGCTGGTAAACGGCCCAATGTAGCTGTTGACGATGCGCGTGTTTTCGCCAATGATGGACGGGCCGCGTACCACGCTGTTGATGATTTCCGCGCCGCGCTGGATGGTGACCCGCCGCCCGACCTGGCTGTCACGATCCACATACCCCTGCACCTGGTAATCAATTTCTTCCAGCACCAGGTCATTGGCTTCCAGCATGTCGCCCGGACGGCCGGTATCAATCCACCAGCCACGATGAATGTAGGGATGGACGGCAAACTCGTGGTCGACCAGCCATTGGATGGCGTCGGTGATTTCTAATTCACCGCGCCAGGAGGGCTGGATGGCGTTGACGGCCTGAAAGATATTGGCGTCGAACATGTAGATGCCCACCAGAGCGAGGTCGCTGGGCGGGTTTTTGGGTTTTTCGATGAGGCGGAGGATACGGCCGTTTTCCCCCAATTCCGCCACGCCATACTGCTCCGGCTGGTCGATGCGCGTCAGCACAATCTGGCTGTTCCATTCGCTGCTGGCAAACTGCGAAATCAGCGGGCTGATGCCGCCCTGGATGACGTTGTCGCCCAAAAACATCACAAAGCGGTCGTCGCCTAGAAACTCCTGCGAGATTTTGACGGCGTGGGCCAGGCCCAACGGCTCCGGCTGTTCGATGTAAGAAATCTTCACGCCCCACCGGCCGCCCCGACCCACCGCTTCGATGATTTTCGGCGCAGTATCACCCACTACGATGCCGATGTCGGTAATGCCGGCGTCGCGGATGGTCTCGATCACCCGGAACAAGACCGGTTTGTTAGCCACGGGAATGAGCTGTTTGGCGTTGGAATACGTTAACGGGTATAAGCGAGAGCCTTTGCCGCCGCTCAAAATCAAACCTTTCATAATAGCTCCTTGGAGAAGAGTATATTGCCAAGAACCAAAGGAACAAAGCTGCCCACGACAAACCTGGGTTGTTCCTGATGACTATACGCCAGTTAACTTTCTAACCATCTGACAATGGTTGGTCTGGTAAAGGTGCGGCAATTGTGGAATGTTCGCCGCTACTTGTCAACCTGATAGATGCGAATTGTTCCCTGGTCGTACACCAGGCGCAGATAATCGACGGCGGCGGGATCGAAAGCGCCGAGGGCGCGTTCCCGGGGGCCATACCAGACGTAGGCCACTCTGTACCGATCGAGCATGTCGCGCCGCCAGGCATCGCTGGCGGAGACGTCATAAAATTGAGCGACCACGGCCGTTTTCGCGGCATAATCAATCGTCTCCGCCCAATGCCCCAGCACGACCGGGTTCCCCGCCTGCCCCGCCACGTAGTTGCCGGTCTCGTACTCGCCCAGGACAACGGCCGTGCGCGCCGCGTTGTCGCGCAGCCACTGCACCGCCGCGGCCTCATCCGCCGGTCGGAAGAGCAGGTCTGGCTGCTGGATGACCGCCGAGGTGGACACGCTGGCAAAGACGTACAAATTGGACAGGCTGATGACCATCAGGAACAGGGCAATGAAAAAGCGCGTCAGGCCCTGTTCAGAGTACCGCTCGTGGATGAGAAGGGCGCGCAACGGCCGTGTCCCCAACACCCACGGCAGCGCCACCTCCACCAATCCCGCCGCCGCCAAAATCGACAGCGGCACGTGCACGCCTTGCACAAAACGGCGCTGCGAATTGAGCGGCGCGTACACCAGCAGCGCCGCCGCCAGCACCCAGGTCCACAAAAACAGCCAGTGCGCCGACAGCTTCTGGCCGCTGCGCCATTGGCGATAGGCGTGCAACCCGGCCAGCAGCAGCAGCGGCCCATAAGCCAGCAGCCAGTGGGGCCAGGGCGGCGATAGGGTGCTCTCCCGCTGGGCATCCCAGCCGCGCAGCACCTCATTGGTGAGCAGGCTGTAGCCGTAGTACAGATTCAGCAGGCCGGGCAAAACCAGGGCCGCCACCAACAAAAAGCCCTCGCGCCAGAGCATTTGCCGGGCGCGTAGGGCCAGAAACAACCAGTACAGGCCATACGTCAGCACAATCAGGTAAACCAGCAGAGGATGCAGCACACTGAGGGCCAGATTGATAACCGAAGCCAGCCCGGCAAACGCCCAACCGCGCGCGCTGTCCTTGTGGGTCAGGGCCTGGAGCAGCGCCCAAAAGCTGGCCAGCAGTAAGGCCGTGCTGAGGATGATGTGGGGGAAGGTGAGGCTGGAGAAGAAGAGGTGGGCTTCCGGCATTTTGAAATCGACCGGAAACGCATCCAGCCAGTAGGTCTGGCCGAACAGAAAGAGCAGCCAGCCCAGACCTGCGCCGAAAACGGCCGTCAAAAAAGCTGTCAGCCGCGTGCGCCGCGACGTTACAAAATAGGCAACGAACCCATAGACTGCCGCCGCCAGCAGCAGCACCGAAACGGCCCGCGCCAGATGCCACACGGCCGTTAGCGTCAGCCCGGTCCAGCGCGCCACATGCCCCAGAAAAAAATAAAAGCCGCCCAAAAAGGTCGGCGAATGGGGTTCGGCGGTGAAGACGATGGTGTAGAGCCAACGGCCGTCGTAGCCTTGCAGCATTTTGGCGAAGTAGGTCTGCGTGTCTTCGGGGTTCATCAGCGTGCCGGTGAAGACCATGCCCGGCTGGACGGTGAGATAAGCGAGGAGGTAGGGAACGGCCGTGATCCCCACCAACAACAAGCCCACCAACAGCACCATCCCCCACTCTTTACGGCTGACTGGCGGTGGGTCTTCTGGCAAACTACCGGCGAGGGGGAAGCGCATGAGGTTTAGCGAAGGGAAATGAGAAATTAGAGACTAGAGACTGGAGACTAAGCAAAGTCTCCAGTCTCTAGTCTCCATTCATTCATAATAGCTGTCGATGCTGCTGTCTTTGGGCGCGTTGGTCAGGGCTACGCCGATAATGCGCACTTTGGCCTTTTCCAGCATTTCTTTGGCCCGTTCGGCGTGGTCGCGGCGGGATTTGCCGGCGCTGATGACCAGCAGCACGCCATCCACTTTTGCCCCCAGCACGGCCGCGTCGGTCACGGCAATCACCGGCGGCGCGTCGAACAGCACCACGTCATACTGGGCGGTTAGCTGTTCGATGAGCTGATCGATTTTGCGCGAGCCGAGCAAATCGGCCGGATTGGGCGGCTTGGGACCACTGGCCAGCAGCCAGAGATTCTCGACGCTGGTGGCTTGCAGCGGCGGCGCGGTATCGTCGTTGAGGATCATGCTGGTCAGGCCGGCGTCGTTGTTGAGGTTGAAGAAGGTGTGCAGCGACGGCCGTCGCAGATCACAATCCACCAACACCGTGCGGCGGCCGCTCTGGGCCATCGTCACCGCCAGGTTGGCCACAGCCACGCTCTTCTCGTCGCCCGATGCCGGCGAGGTAACCACCAGACTGCGCAGCGGGTTATCCAGGCTGTAAAACGATAAATTGGTCCGTAACGTCCGGTAGGCTTCACTCACCGGCGACCGAGGATCAGTTAGGGTTATCAGATTCATACTTCACACTTTTAAGCTGTAAGCCGTAAGCTGTAAGCTGTAAGCCGCAAGCTGTAAGCTAAAAGCTAACAGCTTACAGCTATTTACTGGTTAGGAATACTGCCGATAACAGGAATGTCCAGATAACGCTCCACGTCTTCCGTGCGGCGCACGATGCCCGATTCAACCCATTCCAGCACAAACACAATCATCACGCCAAGGAGCGCGCCAAAGACAAAACCGGCGGCGGTGTTGATCTTGGTATTGGGCTGCGACAGGCTAGCCTGCGGGTCATCTAAAAATTCGATGGTAATCCGGTCTTCCTTTTGCAGTTTGTCGTTGTTGGCGTTTTGCCATTGGATGAGCAGGTTGCCCCAGGCGGTGGCAATGTCATTGGCCAGGTTGGGGTCGCTGTTCTCCACCGTCATCTGGATGACAAAGCTGGCGTTGTCTGAGGCCACCTTCATGTCGCCGAGCAGGGCGTCGGCGGTCATGTCGAGTTGTAGTTCGTTGATGACGGCCTGGGCGCGATAACGACTGTAAAGCCACTGCTCATAGCTGCGCAGCAGCTCTTTGGCCGCCTGCGCCTGCCCAAAATCGGTGCGCGAGGGCAGGACGAGCATTTTTAGATTCGATTCGTACAGTTCGGTCTGCATTTTGCTGAAGCCGAAGGCGGCCACGGCCGTTAACACGGCCATCACCACAATCACCCAGCCTCGCTGGCGCAAAATGCGCCCATAATCACGTAATTCCACGATTTGTCTCCTCTACTACTTTTTCGGGATTTCGCCCAAAACTTGCAAGCCAATCGCCTCAATTTCCCGGCGCTCTCGCACGGTAGGGTCCAGGTATTCGGCCAACAGCGCCAGGCCAAACCCGGCGGCCAGGGCAATGACTACGCGCAAGGGCAGATCCAACTGGCTGCGAATCCCGGCGGGAATCTGGTTGACAGAAATGGGATCGAGCTGGACAAGCACGGCCGTTTCCCCACCCAACTGCGGCAGGGCGGCGGCGTTTTGCTCGGTCAGCACGGTGACCAAGGCGTCCATTATGGCCGCCAGGGTGGGCGTATCGCCATAGGTCAGGGACACCAGCAGCATGCTGCGGGCGTTGTCGGTGACCAGCGAACCCTGGATGGCCTGCGCCGGCACGCTGAGGCCGGAACGGGCCAGTTCCTGGCTGACGGCCGTGGCAAATTCGCCGCCGGACACCCAGTCAGACAGCCCATTGACGATGTATTCGGAGGAAAGCCAGTTGTAATACCGCTGCTCATCGGCCGTGCGGGCGCCTTCGCCCGGCTCCTGGGCGACCAGGAAGCGCACCCCGGCGTTGTAAACCGGCGGCGGCGGCTGGTAAGTGATCAGTTCCACGGCCAGCACCACCACGGCCGGGACCAGCAGCAGCCACCAGCGGCGTTTGAGTACAGACCAATACCGTCTTAATTCCACGAATCAACTCCCTTCCTTGGGGAACAGGTCCAGTTTTTGCCGGTGGCGTTCAGTCATTTTTTGTTCGACAAAGGTTTGCATTTTTTGTTTGAAGACCTGGCTGTCGAATTGTTGGGCGTGCTGGCGGATGAAACGGCCGTCTAC
>Ga0116151_10003066_pt1 | contig 15139 bp, 15 predicted proteins | sample AD_UKC117_MetaG_FD_89893 | JGI IMG/M metagenome (GOLD analysis project Ga0116151, IMG submission 89893) | Active sludge microbial communities of municipal wastewater-treating anaerobic digesters from Hong Kong - AD_UKC117_MetaG | ecosystem: Engineered > Bioreactor > Anaerobic > Digestate...
AATGTCGCTTATCGCGCGGCAGTTTCGATTACTCAGACTTCTGCGCGAGACAAAAAAAATCGGTAATCTACGCACGTAGAAAGTTCAATGGTCGCGTGGCGGTACAGGGGTGCAAGTCCCCTCACCTCCACCAAAAGAAATTTACGGTAGATTTCCTTACTAAAAAGATGAAAGTCAACGAGGGCGAAGTTCCGCAGTATGTGGTTGAACACAGCCACGATGCAATAATCGAGCCACAAGAGTGGGAATCAGTCCAGGCAGAGTTCGGACGGAGAAAAAAGCTCGGTAGACAATACAGCGGGAACAGCGTATTTGCCACGAAAATTATATGCGGAGATTGCGGAGCGTTCTTCGGTTCAAAGGTATGGCACTCCACATCAAAATATAAACGCACGATTTGGCAATGCAACCGCAAATTCAAGGACGGTGAAAAATGCGGTACTCCACACTTTGACGAGCAAGAAATAATGACTCGCTTTCTGGCGGTTTTTAACAACCTTATTTCCACCAAAGAAACGCTGCTCGATGATTGCCGTGCAATACAGAAAATGCTGACCGATGTAAGCGGTATTGATACGGAAATTGCGACGCTTATACAGGAAATCGAAGTAATAACCGAACTCACGAAAAAGTGCATTTCCGAGAATTCGCAGAATGTTCAAAGCCAAGAGGAATACACAAGAAAATATAACGGTTATGTCGAACGCTACGATAAAGCCAAGGATAAGCTCGACCGCTTGGAACGGCAAAAAACCGAGCGGCTTACAAAGGCAGACGCCATTGGCGGCTTTATGTTCGAATTATCGGAGAGAAATGAAACGCTTACCGAATTCGATGACCGGCTCTGGTTGACGGTGATTGAAAATGTAACCGCATACCACGATGGACGACTGGTTTTCAAATTTCAGAACGGTTCGGAAATTGAAGGTTGAACAGTTACCCTCCGGCAAGGGATAATCGGAGGGTGTTGCTCTCATTCATCGGTTTCATCAAGCGAATCGTGTGTAGCCGGTTCATCCGTATCTTCATCGACCTCATCACCCTGGGCATCAATTTCATCCTCGTCAAGCATATCGTCCATTTGCTCCTCTTCGATATCTTTAAAGATAGAGTTTTCTTTGGCATACAGTTTGTTTATGAATAGGCGGTTCGCATTTGATTTCTTCCGCCCGTTATACTCAATAACCATAGCTTCGGCGAATCCCATTGAACCGAGCCTTCGCTCTTTTGCCGTTCTGGTAAGTTGCTTTATTGACATTGCTCCTACTTTTTGCTTGAACAATTCATCGTCCAGGTTATCACCGTATACGACTACGAGCCTCGTTACGGCATTAAGCATATTTGCGGAAAAGGAATTCTGGTCTCCTTCAAAAGCTCCGATGACAAGCCGAAGAACCCGGTTTAATGTGTGATAGCCGTATTTCTTAAAGATATTTACAAGCGTTGCAACGGCGCAGATGTTTCCGGGGCAGCGTTTGTCGCCTATTGTCAGTCCGTAAGATTCGACCAAATCCCGTATCATCAACTCATCGCTGTTTCCGGCTTCCAGGTTTGCGACAAAGACTTCATAAGGAACAAGCTGCTTGACAAACCTCTGTTGATTTGCGAAGATGTCCGCTTCATGCTCATAACTCAAATCATCATATATCATACACCATACAGGAGTTTCTCTTGAGCCGGAAACCGCAGCGACTATTTCAATCGTATGCTGCCCATTGAAAACATAGTTAATGCCATCCCGGCGGCTGACTTTGATTGGGTTAATCTGATACAAATCAAAAGCGGCGGCGGCTCTTTCAATATGCGTTTGAGACAGATTTCGCTGATATTCCTGGTTGGATACCAAGTTCTTAATCGGTATCTGCTCAAAATGCACATTCGGTACAAATGCGCTGTAATCGTCCATTTAGTCCTCCTTAATTGCCGAAAGCATATCGGTAATTTTACCTTGTAAATCGGCAAACGCTTCCGCCAGTTTATACTTTGCCTGCTTTGACACAATGCCCAGATTGGTTTTTGTTCGAGTTCGTTCTATGAGACTTCCCCAAGAGGGTATAGTCAGGGTTAAGCCGGTTACCTCTGCATCAGGGTCGAAAACGGGCATATTCTTTATTGACGGCGCCGGTACCGTTTCTGATGAAAGAGATTCGCAAATATCTTGCAGTTCGCTGCGTGTCTTTTTATATTGAACAAACGGCTGTTGCATTTCCTCGATACGTCTGCTAACCTTTGCAATCTGTTCCGGCGTCAACCGTGACAATTCAACAACATTACTGTGAGATATTTTATATCTGCCGGAGAGTATTTTCGGAACAAGGTCAGGCGCTTTTTTGCCGAGAAGCTCTAATGCTCTCGTGTATATAGCATACTTTTGAACCGTACTAAATGTAACATTGTTCTCCATGGCAATGCGCTGGGCGGTGCGATGACCGGAAGGAATGTATTCCTCCTCATCGGGTGCCGGTTCAATTGAAGTATCCGAATCTTTATCTGTTACTGTGAATTGGTTTTTTCCATCAGTATTTTTTCGACTGTTTACGATTTTTTGAGATTCATATTGCATTCCTATCAAAAACTTTCTCGTTTCTTCTGTAATGTTACGCCGCCCAAGCTGATGGGCGCATATCCACGCGAATACTTCTTCGCGTGACTCAAAGTCCATTTCATATACTTCAAAACCGATGTTATGCCTTTTACATATTTCATAACGGTTGTGACCGTCAACAATAACCCCATTCCAGACAATAATCGGGTCAAGACAGCCATCAGAAAGAAGATTTTCTTCTAACTGCCGATATTCTTTTTTACTGAGCGGTCGTATCAAATTTCTGAAATCGCTGTCGATTTTTAAAGTAGGTGTTGATTTTGGTTCCATAACCGCCACCTCTCACGATTCGATTATATGAAGTGTCTTCAACGGGAAAAACACAGTTTTTTCTGCCGGAACAACTACGCCCGAGAGCCTATATGAGTTACCGACATCCAAGCCGCTTATGACCTCACATAATTTACTGATAAATGGGCGGCTGTATATCTCGACCGAATTATCTGCTCTTAACTGCCGCTCACTTACTCTGTGCGTCTGATCACCCGGAAGTTCATACTCAACAGAGCGAATTGCAACAACCATTTCGTCAAGGTTTACCAGCAGTTGTATGTATTTCGGGTCGCCTATCTGGTGGAAAGCGGCCTTATATATTCGTATCCTGAATTTCTTTAAATCAATAGACATTGTAGTTGTCAATGTCGAATACTCACTCATTCGCTTATACCTCCGTTGTTATCAGAATGTGTGGGTAAACTGCTCGTATGTTCTGTCGCCGGAGAAACTGATGAAGTGTCTTCGGATTCGTTTTCACCTTCGGTTGCAGAACTTTCTTTTATAGCGTAAATAGCGTACCCATCGAAGATATTTATCTGCATTGATTGTTTGTGTTCGTTATATGGCAGACCGAATTGATTCTGCCACCCCACAGGAAATACAGGTGTCCTCGATGTCTTCGGTTTTTCGCCTTCAGCGAATGTTCTTTGATATACCTCGGTTGCCGATAAGTCAAAAGCAATTAAGTATTCGCCGTTAGCGTGGATAAGCCTGCCAAGTAGTTTATATCGGTAATTTGGATTCCAGTCCATCATTGATACGACTTTTGCGTAAAACATCTTACAGGTGATGGCTTTGGGTTTGCGCTTGCCTTTTGATAGATTGCACCAAAGGTATGAGTCCCTTGCTCCTTCCGCACACGGGCGAAGAGCGAGTACTTTAGTTTCTTGGTTAATCAAGACCTGTACATAGTCCGTATCCGGGAATTTGTTTATACAAGCGGCATTGACGGCGAATTTACAACTGTTGAATGAGACTGACGGTTCACGTAAGTGAGCAAAAAATTCTCTTCGTACAACCTGGAATCCACCAAGGTCAAAACCATCTCCCAGTTCTAACACTTCATCGCCGTCGGCGCTGATTGAAGCCGTATCCGATTCCTCACTTTTTTCCGTGGCTGCGGGTGTTTCCTCCACGTCTTTCAGTAGTTCTGCCAAAACAGCTCTGTTTTCATTATCAGTCATGTTTCCTCCTGTAGCGAGACTCCGTTTAGTTCTTGTCTGATGTAACTTCGCAGTTCATCAAAGCCGGTCACGCTGACTTTCTTTCCGGTTTCATAAAATTGTCCTTCCAGACGTAACATCCATTCCGACTCGCTCTGGCTGTCCAATGCCGCAAGCGACTGCTCGTGTATATAGAATTGCTTTCCGAATGTTGTCGTCCATTCCTTGGGGATTGCGCGTATGTGTTTGCCGGAAGGTGTCAATGGGTAAAGTACATCTCCATTTTCGGCATCCTGTTTCGGTAGTATGTAGGATTTGAAATACGCTTCGGAGTTTATCGTATCAAAAATATATGCAAGTTCATTTCCGCTCTCGTACAGAGAGCCGATAATGCGATATTTATATTCGTTATTCCAACCGAAAAGCGAAAAAAGCGTATCGCTGAATGCCGCTGATGAAATGTGCCGCGGTTGGTATTCTTTTTCGTGCAAGAGGGTGGAAAACAATACTCCGCATCGGTTTGACTTTTCTATCGGTCGAATAGCAAACTTACGCTCGATAGGGTTGATGAGTAACTCAATATAGTTTCGCTCACCGAACTTCCGAACACAGTCAATTCCGAATTTGAGTCGCTTGCTTTCAAAAGTTACTGACGGTCGGCTGGTGAAATCGAAGAATTCTGCCCGTGTTATCTCAAAGCCACGCAGGTCAAAGTCTCCCGGTTCGACCTCGACTTTAACCGTTTCTTCGATAACGGGTTGTGGCTCTGTCTCGCCGCCGGAAACATATACGCTTTTTGCCGCTTGAAAATACTCCGCTTCCTTAAATCCCGCCCAACGGGGGTTGATAACTGCGTATCCTTTGAAAATACCGCTGTCTATGACCCGCAGTTGAGGCAGTATGGATTTGTTTCCGTATTTCGCATTGTCGAGCATCCTCTGAACGGCAATGAAATCATCTCTGGAAACGATGGCGGTATGGTGATTTGAATATCTGCTCTGCGGTTTTTCGCCTCTGTTTTTCAGCGTTCTGTGGTTTCTGAAATTTTCCGTGTATGTCTTACGTGTCAGAACTTCGCCGCAATGCCGCTCATTTCGCAGTATCTGAACAATGGAACTCGATGTCCAATTGATATTTCCAAGATATGACCGCCGTCCCAAAGCAATAAAGGCATCTGCTATCTGCTGCGTTGAGTAGCCGTATAAATACATAAAAAACGCAAGTTTGACAGTCGGCGCTTCTTCGGAATTTACGATAAGGTTTCCTTCGGAATCGTGTGTGTAACCGAGCAGTTTCGGTGTGAGCGGGATTCCGTTGTCAAGTCTCATACGAAGGGATGTTTCCATGCTACGGCTTCTGGTATGCGATTCCTCTTCAGCCATTGTTGCTTGAAAGGATAGAGCCATCTGCGAGTCATCGTTCAAAGAGAAGATGCATTCCGACTCAAAAAATACACCCACAGGCGGTTTCAGTTCGGCAAGGTCACGAACCATACCGATGCATATCATTACATTTCTCGCAAAACGGGACACGCTCTTTGTAATAATCATATCGATTTTTCCGGCTTTACAGTCCGCAATCATCTGGTTGAACTGGTCTCGGTGTGCGAGAGAAGTGCCGCTGATGCCTTCATCCGCATAAATCTTTACAAGCGTCCAGTTGGGGTGGCGCGTGACAAAATCCTCATAATACTTTTTCTGTAATTCGTATGAGGTTGTCTGCCGGACATCATCGGTAGAAACACGCACATAAATCGCCACTCGTTGATTCACATCGTTGTCGTAATAATCGACTTGTTTCTTTGCAGGTTTGTATTCGTAATTATCCGAGTCAATGGAAACCTGCATCCGTTTTCTGACCCGCTCCTTCTGTTCCTCTTTGGCTCTTCTTTTTTCGCTATCTATCATCTGTGGTTTACCTCATTTCATCATCACTATCGGGTAACAGCTTCCAGCCGGGACCGGGCAGAAAGAAACTGTCCTTCATATCCTCTTGGTAATAGGAAGCGAGCGTGAAGATGTCTTCCGAAATGAAGTAAATTCCGACCGGGTGTTTCTGTGTTGCCAACAGACGCGCACAGAGTGTTACTTCATACATTTTCTTCGATACATTTGAGACTTTCTGCGTAATAATCAAATCCACCTTTCCTTCACAGGCATCATTCAGCAAACGACACCATTCGGGAGCGGTTTCCATATTAGGTGCCGTGGCTCCCTCGTCAATATAGAAATCGACCAACTCCCACTTTGGACAAAGGGCAACAGTATCGGCGAATTGTTTTTTATGATACGAGAGGTAATTATCGTATCTCGTTTGATTAAAATATCTGATATAAATGCCGACTTTATATGGCACATTGGTTCCGGGGCGTTCGCACCGGATGCTCTGAAGCCACGCCTTGTGTTCAGCAATTTTCCTTGATTGTTCAGATTCATCTCCGAACACCATTGAGAAGTGCGGGGTTTCCGCTATCTCACTCATTTTATTGAATACTTCAATCTCGTCCATTCGATTGCCTCCTGTTGTGATAACCCTGTCATGCCTATTATATAGCCTCTGGACGATAAAAGGAATAAACCAGGAGTCAAGTGATTAACTCCTGGTTTATGAAAACGCAAAAAAATAACAGACCCGAATCATCATTCAGATCTGTTAGTCATTAAAAGTATCCTTTTTTGTGTGCATTCCGGCTTTTACTTCCTTAACGATATTGATGATTGTATCAATTTCGCTCGGTGTACAGTCGGTCAGTATGTCTTGAAGTTCCTTTGTATAAATCATTTTGACTTCCGGCACATCCACTCGAAGAAGAATGTCCGTGGAGGCTTGAAGTGCTTCCGCCACTTTAACAAAAGTGGCAAGCGACATTTTCGTTTTCCCAAGTTCAATATCGCTTATGTGAGGGAGGGAGATATGAGCGGTAAAAGCTAAATCCGCTTGACTCATTCCGCGTTGAACTCTGATTTCTCGAATCCTTGTTCCGATTTTCTGATAATCTGTCTTTTCGATTTCGCTCATTCTGCACCTCCTTATAAACTCAAGGCTATATTATAAACTACAGTATATCTTTTGAACCGATTTTATGAAACTGCCCACAGACGATTATATAGTCTGTACGCTATAATATATGCACAAATATTTCGTTAGGAGGCTATATTATGGCTGTCAACTTCATTTCCATCGGGCAAAGAATCAAGGTAATCAGAAAACTAAGAGGGCTTTCACAAATGGCTCTTGCAGAGTTGATTGAGAAAACACCCGCCTATTTAAGTTACATTGAGAACGGGAGTAAGAGTTTGAGCATCGACACCCTGATTCAAATTGCAAATGCTCTAAACGTACCCGCAGACGAACTTTTACAGGATAATCTCGAAAACACAATTCTTGTGTCAAACCACTCATTTGCAACGATTATTTCTGACTGTAGTGAATATGAACGGCGGGTTTTACTCGAAGCAATAACCGCTTTAAAAACCACCCTTCGGAGCAACAAGCGTTTCTTTCCCTGCCACTGATAAAATTATATTCCCGAAAACGGGTCGGCACAATGCACCAGAAGTCAAGCAAATAACTCCTGGTTTAAGAATTACAAATCGCACTTACTCAAGCATTTTACATTTTCCGTTTTTCCTATTACATTTACGGAAAACCACAGATTTCCATACTGAAATTTGATATAATATTAATGGAGAGGTATTTGATGGCTGATGCTTTGAGAACCGTTGGGGATGAACTGAATATCGAGCGTGGCGATTAAACAAAAAAGGCACCCATTTGGGCGTCGCAAAGGAGATGATAATACATGAAGAAACTGACTGCTCCACGGGTAGCTCATTATATTGAAATTTTAAGCCGTGTGGGTTATCGTGGCTTTGATTACTCATACTCATATGACGACAAGACTTATGAATTTTTGGATGAGTTGTTTGAATTGCTCAAAACCGTAAAACCCGTTTCAAAGAATGGAGCGCGTGAGTTATGGTTTTGTGCTGATCGGGGCACCATTGAAGATTTCGGCGATTTTGATGAGTTACTCGAAGAAGGTGAAGTAAACAGCCGAGAAGAATTTGAGGAATGGTGGCTATCAGAATATCCGACCGAAAAGGTGTGGTATCATTTCGGTGCCGTTGAGGATGAAGACATCGGGTACAGGATGATTACACTCAGAAACAAGTTCGTTATCGAAGTCGATTCCAGAAAGGAAAAAAACTGTCCGAACGATATTTCCGAATTTGCCGGTTGGCTGCTCGAACAGTTGAAAGAATGCATATCGAAAATAAAGGATGGCACATATAATTTCCTCGTGGAAAAGGAACTCCCGGTTAAACATCGTACCGGGACTATCACCAGAAAAGATATGTGGGATATCTTTCCCGAATCCAGAGAGTCGTTCTTTGAAAATATATCCAAAGCCGATGTAGATGAATTTATTCGGCTGGCTTCCGAGCAAAGTGGAGATATGGGCAAGTTCGAGGGACGCTTGAAAACTATTACGGCAAACGATTTTTATTCGTTTTGCGCTCTTGGGTACAAAGAGAATGCGTATAACGGCTGCGACCGCATGCCGAAAGAACAATACTACTTACACGCTGATGGACGCGATGACGGACTTGCTGAAATCGATGCCGATTCGCCGGATGCTTTCCGTGAGTGGTACCACGACAGAAACCGCCACGGCGGTCACCCCTGGGAGGTTTGCCGAGGAGGAAACTCAACCCACGTCTCGCTCTATGTTATCGATGACAAAAATGAATATTACTTGATGCTTGACGGTGATGCATGGAACCGAACCATTGAAACAGTAAAGTTCTATCTTGCTTTACGGAGAGCCGGGCTCCCGGTCTTTCTGCAAGAAGCGAAAACACTGGTGGCTCGAATGAATGAAACCGAGAAAATCGGAATTGTGCCGGATGGAGTGATACCCGCCTACTGTGAGAGCCATTTCCCGAACGAACACATCATCGACTTTATGAATTTGCCGGACGAAAATCAAGAGGAGTTTGCAAGGCATTGCGTCTGGCAACCGCTTGTGCCTGCTCGATTTATTGAAAAGTGAACCCCCTTGGTAAAAGTGAACCCCCTAAAATGCAAAGTGAACCCCCTAAAACTCGATGGGGGTTCATTGTATCAAAATAACGGTTCTTTGCCAAAACCCTTTATTTATCTAGGGTATAGCGATTTCGGAAAAACGTCCGAAATCGCTTTTTTTGATTTTTTAGATAGTATTATGTTTGGGAAGAGTGATCCAATATCCGTGTTATCTATTTCCGCTAGAACGTTTTTGCCGTCATAGATATAAAGCTCGCCGTCTTTGGTCTTGCGTAAGCAGTCGGCATAATAGGTAAAGTCGGCGGTTTCCACACCGTTTGTTAGATGCAGAAACCCGCCAAATTTTTTACTTTTTATTGCGGGGGGATTTCGTAGAAAATCTCTAACAAAGACTGAGGTAAAGGATACCATATTCCGTCTACACATATTTTATAATTATTGGGTATTTTATCCAACACCAAATATGCCGCATACATAACTTTATTTTGTGGTATTATAACAGAATTATTTGTATAGAATCCGTAACTATGGGTTCATTTTCACGGTTTTGAAAATTGATTTCAATAACATGCTTGTTAAACTTTATACTATATATAATCATAATAACATTACCAGTATCATACCAAGCTGCTTTTGTGTTTCGCTCATATTTATCTACCATGCAATAACCGTTTTCGTTTTTTATTAGTGTACAAGAAACAGCTTCATTACCACCATAAGCTTTAGAAGCTTTATAAAAAAAACAAATTATTCCGTTTAATTTCTCTTCTCCATAAACCTCATCTACAGTATATTCACCGCTTGCTTCAACGGCTTCTTTTGCTGTCGGGTATCTATACGCGGCATAAGGGTCGATACAACCGCATAAGTTTACCGATATTAATACTAAAATAATAAAAATGATAGTGGCGTTTTTTGTTTTTTTCATTTATCTAACACTCCAAATATTAATCATTTTATGTAACGCTTATTTTGTTAATTGTATAATCTAATTTTTCGATTGTCAATACTGTTCTGCATTTTAGGTATAAAAATCGTTATTCAGTTCTTATAAATTTTGCAGCAAATCAATTCAAAAAAATAAAAGACTCATTTTTGCCGTCATAGATATATAGCTCGCCGTCTTTGGACTTACGTAAGCCGTCCGCATAGTAGGTAAAGTCGGCGGTTTCCATACCATTAGTAGATGTGGAAACCGCCAGTTTCTATTTTTATTGCGGGGGGATGTTGTTAAAATGCTCGTATTTAGATTGGGGAATGGGATACCATATGCCGTCGACACATATTTTGTAATCAGCGGGAACTTTATCCAGTACTAAATATGCCATGGCTGAGCCTTCTGAAATTGTAATAATAAGACCGCTATTACCAATGGTATCTGTGACAGTAGGGAGGTTTTGATAATCTAGCAGCCGTATTTCCAAAACATAATTTTCGAATTTTTTATAAGATACTATATAATGGACAACTCCTTCATCAAATGAAATAAGTTTGATATAATAATCTCCGAATTTAGTAGCGATTGTAATCTTTAATTCGGGATGAGTTAAGGTGGTTATTGCTATTGCTTCACAATATAAAAAACAGTTAATATCAGTCGGACTTTGCGGGCATGGTTCCTTCGAAAGATAATATTCTCTTAACATATCTATAAATATTCGATTATCACCTACAAATTGTTCATTATCTGCGGTAAGTTTAAAATATGCTGCATTTTCCCTGTCATTAATTGTATCATCAAAATAAGAAAGATACTCTGCCATACCTTCAGATTTCCAAATTTCATATTCTCCAACTAACGGATGAGTTAAAATGTGTATTGTTTCATGAAATAAAGCGCTAGGACATAGAATATATATTTCTTTTACATAAGGTCTAGCATAGGAGAGCTCAATGTTATTGTCAAAGTAATAACAAATTTTGTCTTCCCACCTGGATAATATTTTGTCATATTGTGTCGGCGCGTTATCTTCTATATAGGACAGAATATTCGTCATTCCCACTTGATAATCAGAAAGCACCTTGATAACTAACTGGGGTGTATTCATAGGGTCCGTTTCGTTAGTTAGGGGAGACAATTTGAAAATATGATTTTGTACAGTAATAACCAAAGGATAGCTGTCAGATTTAGAATACACCGCTTGGTCAAGCCAAGATAAATCATAAGGCATTTCATAATTTTTATTTACAGAAATACTGTTTAACCATTCCTGTCGATAATTATTAGAAAAACCGCAGGATAAAATAGCTTGTATTCCATATTCTTCAACTAGATATGAGGCAAATGATGTAGCGGTTTTTACCGCAATATCAATAGTATTTTCATCAGAAAAAGCGGTATTAAAAAATGCCGCAAATAGTGATAACGTTAGCATATTTTCTTCGTCATTGTAATAATCAGCCAAAGATGACGTATCTATTTTATCTCCAAAAATATAATTGTAAATGCCGTAAATTTTCCACGGTTCCATTGTGCCAAGATAAGCCGAAACAAGTCCGTAAAGGTATGACCTATTGGCAATATCCGTTGTTGTACAGTAAAGATTATTTTCATTTACAAAAACTTCATTTGTGATAGTGTTTTCTACTACGTACACTTTGATGGGTGTATCTGCCGGAAGAAAGGATTGAATAGTATTGTAATCTGCCAATACGGTATCATATAAATCTCTAGCGGTTGATTCATCATAAATTCTTGCTTCTACATTAAACTCAATATTGTCTTTACTTATATAATAAGTGTTAAATTGTCTATCATAATCTTCATCCCGTTTATGTACGCCTTGTCGGAAACTAACAGAACATCCTGCTAAGCTAAGCAGCGATATTATAAAGACTAGTAAAATAGAAATGCATTTTTTAATTTTCATATTCTATATTCCTCCATAAATTTTATTATATCATTTTTAAACGAGAAAATCAATTTTGACCTAAAAAAACATAATTACAATACTTCGATGATTTTTTATGAGCAACAACCAAAACCAAATAAATGCCTTATTGAATAATATTTGAGTTCGTTATATAATAAGAACATAGATTTTTCATTTATTTTATTTAGCGTAATGAATAATAAAGGAAGATTAAATAATGAAAGTTAGCTTTTTTCCGAAATCAAAACTTGGGATTTGGTCGGTTATTTTATTTATAGTTTCAATTTTAGCGTTAGCCTTTTTCTTTATAATGGTCGACGTATTCGGTCAACGCGGCGGGGAAACTTTTTTCAGTAACTTGACGCTGACTATTCCAATGCTAACCGCGTGGGGTATGGGTGCCGCTTCATTTGCTGTCGGTATTGTAGACTTAATTAAATCTAAGATTAAGTCTATACTAGTATTCATTATTACCGTATTTACTTTATTGACTACTATCTTCGGCATTTGCGCAGTATTATAATCAGATTTTTTTTACTTGCAATTTAATTTTAATTTTAAAATATTGACTTAAAGTCAAAATTGGCATATAATTATTACATGAAAAAATCATTTAAAACTTCTATACCAATAATAATTTGTGTCGCATTAATTTGCAGTATAATTTTTTCAGCTTGCTCCGCTCCTTATGTACGCACGGAACTTTCCGATACTATAAAAATAAAAGGTGATTTCGTCGATCTTAATACTGTCTTTATAAATCCCATAAAATATGAGACGAATAACGCCGACTACTATTTTGATAATAATATAGATAAGGAAAAGCAGGAAAACTTTGTTATTTTTACTGAAAAAATTCTTGACTGTCTAGGCAAAGATATATCTATTCCCGTTTCTTTTTATATACTAGCCGAAACGGAAAATTATGTGGAATTTGAACAAGGATTCGCGGTAATCGATATTGATGCTTGCGGTTCTTCCGAACACATAAAAACGGTTTTAGAAAGTGCTTTCGGCGATACTCTTCATTACGGATTATTAACCAGCGCATCCGAATATATAAATTCTTTATTAAACGAGAAAATATATCAGTCAGATATTGATATGAGCGATACACTCGCCTTTTTTGAAGACGAAAACAATCGGATTTTGCTGGACATGACATTGCCGTGTTTTATGAATGCTTATTTTAGTCAAGAGCAAATTGATAAAGTTATCTCGCTGTCAAATTATTTTACCGATTATCTTATTGAAACTATCGGTTTTGACGAGACGCTGAAACTTTTGATTAATTTTGATAACACCCGCTATACGATTTTATTAAACGACTTTTTGAACATATCGGGAGCTACATATGATTATATAGGCTTGAATGATTTTGAATATGGAGAAAAACAAGGATGCTGTATTCATATCAAAACCGCGCATGCGGATTATTATATGCTTAAAGAATATGAAAACAGTATTTATAGAAACCATCTTGGAATAAACTTAATTGAAAATTATTCACAGTTATGCCAGTCATTAGAAACAGTAGAAGAAGAAATGACGGCAGTTGATGGAATTTTGAAAAGCACCGATTATGAATATAAACCTCTTACTGTGATATTTTTTATTAACAAAGGTTTTGATTATTGCAGCGTTGATGAAAGTCGTTTATATGTTTCAGGTTTATCTTCTTTGCTTCATGAATATGTGCATTATCTGACCTTAGATGTATATGTGGATCTAGCCCCTGACAAAACGTTATGTGAAACAATAGCTGTTTACTATGGTTGTCAGTCTTCTTTTTACGTTAAAGCATATGCTGCTGGCTTATGGACTCGCAACCCTTATTACAATAAATGGCTATTATCAGCCGAAGAATATTTTGGCAGAGAAATAAAACCCGACAATTTGGAAGATTTATATTTGCTATTTGATTATATTTGTACAGACCATTTTAGCCAAAAAATAGAAGACGTAGGTTATACTTATTTTCAATATACTTCATTCGCTCAGTTTCTTAACAGAGAATATGGCGACGATATAATATTACTCTTTAAAGAAAAAGAAAGTTTTTACGAAAAATATGATACTGACATGAGTTCTCTATATGATGATTGGGAAGAATATCTAAATTCCTTATAAATGCAAGCAGTCGTTTTTAGTATAAAAAGGCTTATTATAAATTTTCGCTTGATAATAAACAAGGATAGTGATATTATAATTCTGCTAAACGGGCAATTGACTCAGTTGGTAGAGTACCTCCGTCACATGGAGGGAGTCAGGGGTTCGAGTCCCTTATTGCCCACCAGTTACGACGGCTACGCTTATTAGTCGCAATAAAAAAAGGACGCAATATTACGCGTCCCTTTTTATTTCTTTTTTTTGCTTGCAGCCTTTTTGCTGCTTATACGTGACGACGAAATACTGTGACGCTCGCTAGCACTCGCTATTCCAGAGCTATCGCTCCTTACGAGTCCTTATTCCCCAAGAAAAAGCGGAATAGCAAATTGTGCTATTCCTTTTTTATTGTCTCGTTTAAGTAAATGAACTTTAAAATTTCTCGTTAAATAGTTTTTAATTATGGTTAATTTTAATAAAAAAGAGCGTTATTAAAACTTTCAAAAAATCGTACTTTCGCGTTTTTTCTGCTTGTAAATTTTTATCTTTATTTTTGCTCTTTTTTATAATTGACTTTGGGTTTACGCGGTGTTACAATGCAGTTGAAAATAAGCTATCAACGAAAAAAAACAGTAAAAACATATAATAAAAATAGAAAAATATTTCAAAAGATGTTTGGAGGAAAACAATGAAGATTTCCAGTAAAGCTATCGCTTGCAACCTATCGCCGATGCGGAAGTTTCACCCGTACGCGGTAGACGCCGTTAAACGTGGAGTAAAGGTTTATCACCTTAATATCGGACAACCCGATATAGCGACGCCGAAAGAATATTTTGACGCGGTTCGCAACTTTTCTTTACCCGTACTGGCATACGCGCCCTCGAACGGCATACCCGAGCTAACTAATGCCGTTATTGATTACTACAAAGGAATAGGCGTAAATTACAGCCCAACGACGTTTTTATCACCACAGGCGGCAGCGAAGCTCTTCAGATGGTAATGCACAGCATTTTGGACGAAGGCAGCGAAGTCATTATTCCCGAACCGTTTTATCCAAACTACAATAC
>Ga0116151_10003070_pt1 | contig 15125 bp, 8 predicted proteins | sample AD_UKC117_MetaG_FD_89893 | JGI IMG/M metagenome (GOLD analysis project Ga0116151, IMG submission 89893) | Active sludge microbial communities of municipal wastewater-treating anaerobic digesters from Hong Kong - AD_UKC117_MetaG | ecosystem: Engineered > Bioreactor > Anaerobic > Digestate...
ACCAGTAGTTGTAGAAGAACCAGTAGTTGTAGAAGAACCAGTAGTTGTAGAAGAACCAGTAGTTGTAGAAGAACCAGTAGTTGTAGAAGAACCAGTAGTTGTAGAAGAACCAGTAGTTGTAGATAATGAAGATGTGAATGCTGAAAATGAAATAGAAAATGAAAATATTAGGGCACTATCAAATATTGGAGAAATAAATAAATCTGCAAATGAAACATATATAATCACTCCTAGACAAGAAAAAACTATTTCACGATATACAAATAGTTCAATCTTGAGAGACAAAATAGACAAAATAGAAAATGGATGATACATATTGAATTGGTACACGTGATCAAATGGATATGTTGTAAAAATAATTATTGAACTTGATAAAAATATTACAAATAATGTGGTAGAAAATGAGAATGTAGTAGAAAATGAGAATGTAGTAGAAAATGAGAATGTAGTAGAAAATGAGAATGTAGTAGAAAATGAGAATAAATGAACTGATCTGTGAATTACTCCAGATATGTTTGAAAATGAAAATCTAGATATAGTAAATAATATGTCTTGGAACGATAGTATTTTATCACAAAAACTAAGCAAAGAAAAAATAAACTGAATATCTTATCAAGAAATAATAGATGTAGTAAATTGATTTAAATCGCAAGAACTTCAAAAAGCAGTAATGTACTCACTTCTAGAAAACAACGTAATATGAGCTCAGAAAATTATGTGAATGGAAATAAATTGCCACAACAGATATAAAGACTACAAAGCTAGCACAGTATTGTGAAAAAACGAATTAGAAAAAATGAAGAAACTTGGAAAAACACGTCAATATATGGACTACAATGACATAATGATAAACAAGTCTATACCAAATGATGTAAAAAATGCTTATGAAAAATTTAAGAATGGTGAATTGAACAATAAATGAAGGCCTTATAGTATACTATCAAAAACAGATTTCAAAGTTTATCTATTTTCCAACAATCATCGTCTACTTTCTAGACAAGAAGTGTTGATATGAAAAGATGTGGGAGATCAAAAAAGTGATCCAAATGAATGAATAAATACAACTCCTGGTGGTATGTATGAAATAGGTAGAAAATTTGCAGAAAATCAAGATAATTGACAAAATTTTTTCACCAAATATGGAACGCACTATATTGTACTAATTCCACTTCAATGACAATATGTAATAACTGATGACTTCACTATGGGAATTCATGGTTTATATGAGAAAGAAGAAGCCCATAGATTAAAGAAAATAAAATCATGAAATGCAGCTGATCGTAGAGTAAGTAACGATTGTATAAATATAATTGATGAAGTATTTTGAGAAATGTCTAATCATTTGGAATTTGGAGCAATATTGTATATAACATATGAACCATCACAACAAGAAATCAACGAATATTCAAATGCTAATAGATAATTCCAGACCTTGCTTTTTGTCATAAAATACATATAATAAATTTAATTAATTAAAATACAAAAATAAAATAATGCTAAAATCTGCAGAAAAAATAGGAAACAAAATAATATGAAATAAAAATTGATACGATAGTGGTGAATCTAAATATTTTTTTCTACAGATAAAACCTTTTAGAGACAATGAATTGTGAGTAAGTCACCGAGATACAGTACTTAGAAACTGTGCAAGTCTTAAAAGGAAAAAAATTTCTTTTATAATATGTGGAAACAATACAAATATTAAATTTTTTGTAAAACTACCAAAAAAGTTTCAAACTTTTTTTAAAAATACATTTTATTCAAATTTTAGTACTTCAGATCTAGAAGAAACAGAAATTAATCCAGATCTAGATAAGAAAAAAAATCCTAAAAAAAAGAAATATATACATTTTGTATCAGACAAAGAATTGAATGACAATACATTTTTTACCAAAGATGGATCTTATATGGATCCTATGAGAGAGATATTGGCAATATTTGGAAATATAGCTACTACAGATAATTTATGTATAGAATTTAACTATACTTTTAAAGTCAGAAGAAATGTATGAGAATATATGATGCATTTATTAAAAATAGCTTGGGGATCGAAAAAAAGAAACGAAGAAGAAGAGGAAGAAAAAATAAACAAATCAAAAGAACTGATGCTATCAGTATCTTTTAGTATAAGTTCTAAAGATAAATTTATAAAAGAAAGTGTAGAGTGAAATCTAAAATCTGCAATGTTGCAATTTGGATCGAAACCAAAAATAAGAAATTATGCAAAATATCATCCAGTATATTTTGGTCAGGCTATCAACTTTTTTCATATACCTACTAAAGCAAACTTTGTAAAATGATTGGAATATACAGTGTATAGGAAACTACCCTACCCGACCAATATACCAACAGAATGAAATACTCCTTGAAGTGAATTTACTGTATTGTGAAAGACACATTATAGATGAGAAGATTTACAATTTGGTATAAAGAGAGAGGATAAATTTAGACATTACTATATTGTGGGTAAAACTGGTACTTGAAAATCTACATTTATATCCAATATGGTAAAAAGTGATGTAGAAGCTGGTAATGGTCTTTGTCTTTTGGATCCTCATGGTGATCTAGTAGACACTGTATTAGAACATATACCGACCAGTAGAATCAATGACGTAATACTTTTTGATGTGTCAGATACAGATTATCCAATAGGATTCAATCTACTTCAAGCAGATACTGAGGATGAAAAAAATAGAATAGCATCTGGTGTAGTAGCTACTTTCCACAAACTATTTGAACATAGTTGGGGACCAAGATTAGAATACATACTTAGAAATGTAGTGCTTTCTGTGATAAGCTACCCAAATGCTACATTGATGCATATTACTAGGATACTTGTAGACAAAGATTTTAGAGAAGATGTATTAAATAACCTTGAAGATGCAGTATTAAAAAAATTTTGGGAAACAGAATTTAATAAACGAAGCGATAGACAAAGAGACGAAGCTATTGCACCTATAGTAAATAAAATATGACAATTTTTGTCATCTAAGTTGGTAAGAAATATTTTTGGACAACCAAGAACAAGATTAAATATGAGGAAGGCTATGGATGAATGAAAAATAATATTAGTAAATTTGAGTAAATGAAAAATATGAGAAGACAACGCAACTATGATTTGATCTTTGTTGGTAACTAAGATACAGATAGATGCAATGTCTCGTGCAGATGTATCTAGAACAGAAAGAAAAGATTTTTATCTATACATAGATGAATTTCAAAACTTTGCTACAAAAGCTTTTGCTACAATTTTGTCAGAAGCTAGAAAATATAGATTATCGTTGATAGTGGCGAATCAGTTTACATCACAACTTCAAGAAGAAGTAAGAGATGCTATATTTGGTAATGTATGAACGATAATGGCATTTACCCTAGGTAAAGATGATGCTGAAATAATTAGTGGACAATTTAAAGAAGCAATTACTACAAATGATTTAATATCTCTACCAATGTTTACAGCATACTTAAAATTGATGGTAGATTGAGTATCTTGAGACCCATTTAGTATGAGAACAAATCCTCTCCCAACTCCTGAATGATCTCTAGAGTTAATAGATAAAATTAGAAAACAGTCTAGACAAAGATATGCTATGGAGAGAAAAGAATTAGAATGACTTATGGATGCTTGGAGTAAAAAAACATTTTCAAAACAAGAAAAAATACAAGAAAAGGCAAAGTTGGAATGAATATGAGTAAGTGAAGATGAATACGAAAATTCTCAAGATATATTTGTACAAACAAATATGAATCTATTTAAAGATTGTTCTATCGAAAACAAAGAGCCTGATGCAATAATATTTGATACAAAAAATAAAAGACATAAACTTTGTTGGTATAGAAAACCTGCTAGTTTCAAAGATGATTTGGAAATAAAATTTAAAAAATGACAGGTTTTGCAAACTCCTACATGAGATCGTATGGAAATGTTTGTAGATATATACGACAATAGCGATCATAAACAATATCAAGTCTGGATAGCAAAAAAAGAGGATATTTATAAACAATTGGAAATTGCTTACAAAAATAATCCAAATATGAAATTTGTACCAAATATACCAGAGCTAAGTAAAAACATACCAAAAGAAGAAAAAAATCCAGTAGAAAATATCGAAGAAAAAAAATGAGTAAGATGAGTATTCGGAAAGAAAAAAACACAGAATAGTATATCAAGTAATTGAAGCGGACAATTTAGTATAAAAGATATACGTTTGGGAGATTGGTATGAATGATACGTAAAACTACAATATAACTATGGTATGTTTATTACTGTAAAGTGAGTAGAATGACTTTTGCATAAAAATTGGATAATTGCTCCTGATGGAGTAGAATGGAAAAAATACTATAACATATGAGACAAAATAAAAGTAAAAGCAAAAGAATTCAAAATGATAAATGATGAAAAAAGAGTTGTCTGGAGTCAGAAATAAGATTTGAATTAAAAATTCATAGTGCAGAATGTAGAGTTTTATTATTAACTCTGAATTATGAATTGTACACTCTGAACTAACAAAAACTGTCTGAAAATTTGACAGTTTTTATTTTTTGTTTATAATATAAATGTAATTAATTTATAGAAAAAATTAAAAAATGCACCAAGAAATATTTGAAACTATATGATCTGAACAAATATGAGCAATGGAAGAATTGCAAGAAAAAGTAAACTCTAAATTGTCCAATCTATTTAGTTTCTACAATGAACAAGAATTTTTGGATGAGATACATGGTGTAGAAGAATCTGTAGATACTGTGAATATATGAATAAATGATGAAGTGCTTTAAGATTGAAAAAATATGCTAAAATAGTACAATATTGTCGTTTAAATGCGACAATTTTTTTATGAAAAAAATATTAGTATGACTAAGTGGCTGAGTAGATAGTGCAGTGGCTGCTTATTTACTGAAAGAACAATGATATGAGGTAGTTGCTGGATTTATGAAAAATTATATAGATGAGGAAAATCCCAACTGCTCTACTTATCAAGATGCAAAAGAAGCTATCAAGGTAGCAGAATTTTTGTGATTGGAAATTATAAGTTTTGATCTAAGAAAAGAATATGAAGAAAAAATAATAAAATATATCTATGAATGATATGAAAAATGAATCACACCAAACCCTGATATATTGTGCAATAATTTGATAAAATTTGATGTGTTTTTGGAAAAAGCTCTAGAGCTTTGATTTGACTGAATTGCTATGTGACATTATGCACGCATACGCGAGTGAAAAGTTAAAAGTTTAAAGTGAAAAGAATATAGATTATTACGTTGAATAGATTACAATAAGGATCAGAGTTATTTTTTGTCTGGGTTAAATCAATATCAACTTAGTAAAGCACTTTTCCCAATTGGATGAATGAAAAAAGATGAGGTAAGAGACTTGGCAAAAAAGATATGACTGCCAAATGCTGATCGCAAAGATAGCCAATGATTGTGTTTTATAGGTAAGGTACCAATGAAAGAATTTCTAAAAAAGAGGTTGCCAATAAAAAAATGAGACATATTACTAATAGATTGAACAAAAGTAGGAGAACATGAATGAGCATATTTCTTTACCATATGACAAAGTAGGTGATTGGATATAAATAAAAAAGCTTATGTAGTAAATATAGATGTAAAAAAGAATCTGGTAATTGTAAGTTATGATAAAAATGAAACAGAACTAAATACCAAGGAAATAAAAGTAAAAAATCGGCATTGGATATGAAAGGAATATAATCTACCGCTAGAATGCAAAAGTAAAATAAGATACAGACAAGAACCGAATAAATGCAGAATTCAAAGTTCAGAGTTATGAATAAAATTTCTATATGAAAAAGAGCAGTGGTGAATTGCTCCTGGGCAAAGCTTAGTGGCTTATATATGAGATGAATGTATCTGAGGTGGAATAATTATTTAATATAAATAATAAAAAAGTCCCTAATAAGACTTTTTTATATTATCAAAATTTTATATTGAGAATTCATATTCCATATCACATCCAAAATCACATTTAGTAGCCACTCATTCGTAATTAATCACTATACTAGATTGGTCTATTTCTATCCAATCATCAGATGGGTTATAATAATCAACGTTGAAATAATTTTGATCTTGAGTGCTCACTTCTGGATAACAAGATCTAAAACAATTATAATCTGTAAAATTTCGATCTTCATCTATATGACAATCACAATCATTGACTCATGCCCATTTAGAAACAAAAAGTTTACAGTTTAAATTTATGGATCAAGTAATTTCTTCTCATTCTTGCATATTTGATGTATATATAAATCTTGGCGTTCGTCATTTACTATCTACTAAAATTTTAGCATTTTCTCATATTGTAGTATTTCCCCAATTTGTATTTCACAAAATTTTTGGTGTATAAGTCCTTCAACTTCATGCTTCAATCAAGCCCGGAAATAATTGAAATATATTTTGACTGTAATTTAATTCACTAGATTGGTCTATGCAAGATACTACAATAGAAGGTCAATATTGCATTTCTAATTCTCATTCCATTCTAGGTCTAACTCGAGTTAATTTTTGATTTAAATGATTTTGTATTTCTAAATGTAATGGTATAGTGTATGAAACTTGATTGTTTGCTAATATAGATCATGAAATTTTTTCATTTTCCCAAGCTTTTATGATTTCAAAAGAAAGTTCATGATTTTCAGCTAAAGTTGAAACATTATCTTCAGACACAATTTTACTTTCTAAAGAACAACCGGATATAAATATTAATCCAAAAATAATAAGCATACAAAATATAGATTTTTTAAACATTATAAAAAAATAAAAGAATAAAAGAATAAGTAAAAAAAATTATAAATATTTTTCTATCATAGTCAATATTAAAAAATATAGATCATGAGATCTATATTATAGCGTAATAACTTTTTTATTTGATAACTTTAAAGCTTAAACTAAATGATTGGTTCTGCGAACTCCTCTATTGTTTTTTGTACGTCTTTTGTCTCTTCTTGTACAACTTTTTTGGCTTCTTCCAAAGTTCTAGCATATTTTTTTCTAGATAATTGATACAATTCTTCTACATAGTCTTTGTGAACTTTGGCGTCTGGCATATATACACTTCTCACAGAGAAAGGGTCTTTTACTTCTCATTTTACCAAAAGTTTACAATAAAATTCTCTCATATTTAAGTTTGCTAAATCATATCATGTGAGAAATGGTGCATAATGATTTTTGATAACTTCTGCATCATCTGAAGACACTCTAAATGAAATCATTGTTCATACGTTTCCGAAAAGAGAATCCGATATATTGTTTGGGATTTGTTTTACAAATTGGTGTGCTACACACAAAGATAGACCATATTTTCTAGCCTCGGAAAGTATCTCATTGAATGTATCTGTAGCAAAATTTTGAAACTCATCTACATAAAGATAAAATGGAACCCTCTCAGATATCCCCAAATTTTGTCTTCACATAGATGTCTGAAATAATTTGGTAACAAACATTGCTCCCAAAAATCACATAATCTCTTCTTGAAGTTTTCATTTTGGTAATTTTACAAGAAGTATCTTTCTATTATCCATAACTTTACGAAAATCTAATTTGTTTTCTGGTGAAGCAAATATATTTTTTAAAATTTCAATAGATAGTAATTGTCAGACCTTATTCAAGATAGGCATAATCGCTTCTGTATTAAATTGCTGCGACCAACCTGCAAATTCATTGGTCCAGAAGTTTCTTACCACATCATCTTCTACTTGATCTATCATATCATAACGGAAGTCTTTGTCTGTCAAAGCACGAATAATATCAAAAAGAGTTGAATCTTTTTTGTCTAAAAGTGCTAAAAATATCATCCTGAGTACATGCTCAAGTTTTGGATTCCAATTGGCTCAGAAAAACTTTTTGAATATGTCGATAAATCATTTTGCCAATATTTGTTTAGATTCGTTTTCTTGTATATCCAGAGGATTAAAACAAAAGGGGAACTTCTCGTCAGTTGGATCAAATATTACAACATCATCCTTACGAGATTCTGGTATGTGCATCATGATCTCTTCTATAGCATCTCAGTGGGGATCTATTACTCAAATTCCTCTACCCTGCTTGATGTCGTTTACCATCAGATGCTGCATAAATTTGGATTTTCATGTACCAGTTTTTCAAACTATATACATATGCTTAAGTCTATCTTCATCATGCACTCAAACTGGGACCGTAATAGATCTATAATCAGAAACTCATACTATATTTACGTCTTGAGGAAATGACTTTGGCAATACTTCTCAATTTTCAGATCTAATATAATCAAAAGTTGGTATTCAAACTGGTAAGGGAAGCTTCTTTGATTTTACTGTAAGTAGAGATCATTCTTTTTGAGGATTTTGTGGAAAATGAAAAATAGAAGCCAATTCATGAGAATTGAATATCATTTTTTTAAATGGAGAGGCATGAAATTTTCTCACATTTGAGATGCTAATATGTTTGTGTGTTTTTAATTTAAATTGATTTAATGGATAGTTTTTAAATACACGAAAATTGTTGAAAAGAGATTTGATTTTTCACTCAGCCAACTGTTTATTGTTTGATTGTACAAGCATAAAAACTTTCACTTCAAATAGATCCTGCTTTGTCTTGGATTTAAAAAATTTGTCTCACTCTCATTTCCAATTTCATTTTGCTTTGTTGTTGAACATGTATTTGTAAAATTGGAACAATAATTTTTGTTTGAAAATCTTGTGTTGAATCCTAGATTTGATAGCAAAATATCATGTACCTTCTCATATTGGTTTAATCTGTACAAAAAGAGAGACTTTATCACTAATTACATCAAAATTTTCAAAAGTCCTAAATAGATTAAACATAAAATCACTATTGTCATCTTCTTCTGTCTTGAAGGGATAAAACCATGAATTTTCTAAATAAACTTCTCAAGCAATAGTCTTTTTTGTATCATATGATCGTGAAACATTTTTTTTGTCGGGTGTAATTTGAAAATCATTGAAATGTGTATAAAATTGAGATTCAAAAATAGGATAACCAACTCTACTAGCATCCAAAGAATAAAAAATCTCTCATTTCATACGATGCAGTCAAAGTGTAATGATACGGTTGTCCATGGTCTTACCGATATCATCTGCAAAATCTCTAAAAGAGTTTTTTCAAAAGTTTGAACTATGATATACTTTGATTAAGTGAGTCACCTACGTAAGTACAAAGTTAAAAGTTGAAAGTTAAAAGTTTGTAAATCGTCATCAACTTGATAACTTTGAAAGTTTACAAACCTTAAAACCAACAATAGATTTTTAATCTATTATAATTATACTTATAATTAGCGATTTATGCAAATATTTCAATTGAAAAAAGACAAGAAAAATTAGGGAAAAATGTACTTAGTATAAATATTTTTGTTGTAAACTTTAAATACTCCAGACTGAAATATCTTTTATTAATAAATTTCTTTTATATAGCCACCGCAATTCTGCGGGACTATCTACTTATCAATATATTTCGGTTTGATAGCAATCTTCATCCCGGAATCCCGAGGACTCAACCTGCATCTTGATTTGCTGATATGTTTTACTTTAAAACTATATTATCAATAAACCTCCTTATTATAGCAGGTTTCGCAATAAACTTTTTCTGGTCTATCTGGTGAATATGTAGTTTTAATTTCTATTCAACATTTGTTACATTTTCTATCAAATAATTTCCTTGGATTTCTAAGAGATATTCTCTCTATATGGCGAGTATCTGGATGTTTAGTGGGTACTGGTAAACTATATTTACGATAAAAATCTAATTCTTGTTTAATAATTCTAAAGGGTCTACCTGTAACTTCACAAAGAATTGCTTTATCTAATATAGAATTATCGATATCTTTAATATTGTCTTTTATATCATCAGAGTTTAGAATAGAAAGATCTATAGGAATAGAGATATCATCGTCCTTCTCTTTATATTGATATCATTTATTTAATGTTTCTTTTTGGTTCATTGGATAAATTACATGTGCATCTGTTTCGTTGTATGCAAAAGGTGAAATAGCTGTTGGTAAAAACTCTCATCGTTCTCCTGTCTTAATCATATGTTTAATAATTTTGGGTAGAATATTGTTGTATTCTTCCTTTGTATATTGTTTATTTAAAATACAATATTCCTTGTTCATTAATCATACACATCCAAAACAGTTTTTATTGTTTGCTCAGATATTGCAGTATAATAAATTTTGAGAATTACCTCGTATGTTGGCACAAAATAACAAATTGTAGTTTCTATCTCCAGATGATACTGTATCTAGACACATCTCACAATTGTATCATCATATATTAAAATCCATAGATGATTTGAGTTCACTAACTGTATCACAATACTTAATATCTTCTGAATCGAAACAATCAAAACAATTGATAGCATTTTTGGAATCATAAATATAATTTCATTTACAATTTTCAGAATTTTCTATATTGATTGCTAATTTTGGTTGTTTTACAAAAAACTCTTTTACTTTATTTTTGATTTTTTCTAAGCATTTTTTGCTTCATAAATTATATTTTTTAAATTCTTCTTCATATTGTTGTTTATTTAGTTGTTTATTGAAAAAACAATATTTTTGATTTCTCAGACCAGTACAAGCAAAACAATCTGAACAATTTTCCAAGTCATTTGAAAAATATATATTATTTGAATTTTTGATATTTTCAGAATAAAATACTTTGTAAGATTTTTTGACATCCAAACTATATGCACATATTTCTGTATTATCTACATGAAAAGAATCAATACATTTTTTGGAATATACTACATTGGTACAATAATAACACTCTTCAGAGTAATCTGTATTAAAAGACATATAGCTATTTTTGGTATATCAACATTGATTTAATATGCAATTCTCATTTTGCATTTGATGTAATGATGGTAAAGGTATTTTATGCATCAGTTGATCAAATTGTTCAAAAAAACTTTTGGAAAAATCAAAATCTAATCAATAATCCATAGGATCTATTTGATCTGTTCGCCAAATTTTATCATCACATACAATATAATTTTTGTCTTGTGAATACATTGATATTATTGTCTTTTTGGTAATATCACATTTTCTACTATATAATTTTCTTTCATTTCTTCGAGTTAGTCTTCTTTGTTGCCTGCATTTAGGACAATGAGTAGGACTGGGAATTTGAAATTTCTTTCAAGCAAAAACTAGAGATATTTTATTATAAAATTTAATATCTTTGTCTGTAATATCGAAATTTATTCCACAGTTTTTACATTTCTTTGTCTCTATTATTTTTTCCATTGGTAATTTTTATTATTTAATAAATTTCTTTATTGTAATCACCACAATCCTACGGGACTATCTAATTATCAGTATATCTCGGTTTGATAGCAATCTTCACAAGATATATTTTTATTTTCTCCTACCGATAAAACTTCTTTGTTGCACTTAGAACAATTATATAATGTAAGATCTCTTGATGGTCTTTGTTTTATTTTATCTATGTGTCTTATATCTGGATGTGTATGAGGTAAGGCTATTTTATATCTTCTATAAAAATCTAATTCTGGCTTTATGACTCTAAACGGTCTTTTTGATTTAGAACAAATTATAATTTTTTGCAATATAGAGTCATCTATGTTTTCTATAGAATCTGATATTTTTTCTGCCTCAAGTTGCACTAATCATTCGGGTATATTTATTTCAGAATCTCTTGTTCTTCGTTTGATTTTTATTTTTTCCTCTCATCAAAGATCTAAAATAGCATCTGAGATAAAATCATCTGGATTTAATATTTCTAATTGATTTTCTGTAACAGGAAAATAATCCATAGCAACAGTATCATTGTATGGAAAAGGAGACAATTCTGGCATAAGAAAACGTCATCGCAATCATTGCTTTTTCATATCTGATATAACATCATTTACAACACTATAATAATCTTCTTTAGAATATTCTTGATTTAAAATAGTATATTTTTTGTGATTTAATCACAATGATGCAAAAACATTGTCTCAATTTTGCAAAAAAGCTGAATAATATCCATTTGACATAGAATCTAGCACATGTGTACATCAAACCATATTGTTTAATCTCATACAGCTAGCACATTGATATATTTTTTGTGACCATCAAGCACTTTCAATATCCATACTATCTTTTAGATAGGCAACAATATTTGAGTAATATACATCTTGACTATCTTCTGTTGAGTTACATATAAAACAATTTTGACTATTTGATATTTCATTTCATATACAATTTTCATTTTTTTTGTTATCTAGATTTTTAATTTTTTGATTTTTTAGAAAATCTCTATATTCATCTTTAATTTCTTGCAATCATGAATAAGTTTTCATTTTTTCTTGATATTTTTCAAAGATTTCTTCCCATTCTTGTTTGGAATAAGTCTTATTTTTATAAACATAACTTAAGTTGCTAATTGATGCACTCAACAAAATATTGTTTGATCAGATTATGTCTTGAGAAAACCATACATTATGTGAATTCTCAATACGAGATGAAAAGAATACCTTATTAGAAGTAAAGATATTGTAAGATTGGTAAATATTTTCTGAATTTATAGACCAGTAACTATCTAGATTTCGCTTTCAAGACAATGAATAGGTGTTGTAGAGACTATTTTCATTAAAATGTCATCATGCATTTAGATAGCAGTTTTTGTCATCAGTTTCCTGATTGCAATAATCAGAATTATCCATGTTTGATATTAATTTAGATGGAAAAATTGAATTTTTTCGTAAATTAATTAAGTCCTTTTTGATATCTCATGAATAATTTAATGAATATATTTTATTATTTCACTCAAAGTAATTCTTAAATCCTGATATTTTAAGTCCCATTTCAGGGGCTATTGTTGATATTTCTAGATTTCATTCAACAGTCTTTGCTTTATAAAACTTTCTTTCATTGCGAAAAATTAACCTATTTATCTGTCTTGCTTTGGGAGATAGATCTGGTATTGGCAGTAAATATTTTTTTCAATTTATTACAGGACTAAGTTTGTCCAACATTTCAACTTCAGATTGAAAAATAGCAAAATCTTCACCAGTCCAATGACATTTTCTTCGCTCGACTATGGGATCGTTTGTTTTCTTGGAAATGTATTCGTAAACATTTTTTTGCATAACTTTACTTAAGAATAAAATTCTTGTTTGTAGGCTTCTTGTGAATAAACAGAAAAGCTAACGTCCTGTCAATAAACCGACAACACTTCTTTTTGAGTTTTGTCACACTTGCGTATATTTAATTCTTTTGGTGGCATTCTTTGCAGCCTTTCTTCAAATCTAATGTCTGGATGTTTGTGTGGAAATGGTATATTCCATTTTTTATAGAAATCAAGTTCTGGTTTTAATATCCTAAAAGGTCTGCCAGATTCTTGGCATACTACTCCCTTTTGCAATATTTCATCAGAAATATCTGAAGAAGAATATCACAAATCCTTTGCTTCAATCAGTGTAATATCTTCTGGCACATTAATTTCTTCTATTTTTTCACGTCGCTTATATCATTTCTCAGTGGCTTCTTTTTTATTTAGAGGAAAATAATCCATAACTGTAGAGATGTTGTAAGGATATGGTGCTAAGTCACTTGGAAAAAACTCTCCTCGCTCTCAATCACTTTGCATTTTTTCTACTATCTCTGCTACTTTTTGTCCATATTCTTCTTTGGTGTATTGTTTATTTAAGATACAATATTGTTTGTTGCGAAGTCATACACAAGCAAAACAATCCTGGCAATTATGACACATCTCAGAATAATATATATTTGTACAAGATCGACAAAAAACAGTAAAACAAGCTTTGTATGAGTGATCTGGTACATTTCATTCATAACAAAGATTTAATTCTCATCCAACTGTAAGATCCATAGCATCTTCCATAGTATCTCAAAAAACACAGTATTTTGAATCTTTAATGTTTTGTACATTGTAACACATAATAGCATTTTCTGCATTGTATAGATTGGAGCTATAAGTGTTGGTGGCGTTTGTATTGTAAGTAGCTCTATGTACTTGAGTAGCTACAAAATCATAAAACTTTTTTTTGATTTTTTCTGGATCTTTATTTAGATGTTTCAATAAATTATCTTTCTGTGTTTCATATTCTTGCTGAGTATATTGCTTGTTGAAAATACAATATTTTTTGTTACGCAGATTTACACAAGCTATACAATCTTGACATCCGGATAGATCATATCCAAACCAACAACTCTGACAATCATATGAGTATTGTAACCAAAAACATCAATAAAGATGATTACTATCACAACATTCATAACAATTTTCAGATTCCATGGTGAAAAAACAGTCTATGAGCCAATTTCATCATGCCATATTACTACTATAATAAGTATGTTCTAATTTTCGTGCAACTGTTGTAAGATAGCAATTTTTTGAATAAGCTACGTTTTGACAATATTCAATATTTTCGCTTTTTATTGCATGATCATTCATCATTGCTATCTGAGGAACATCAAAATATAAATCTTTGTATTGGTCAAAAAATGAACGTCATAAATCATATTCACGTTGATAATCTATTGCATCTCGATCATCACTTCGCCAAGATTTTACATTGTAAACCTTAAAACCACTATCTGGTGCATGAGTGCTTATGATTGATTTTTCAGTTAAATCGCATTTATTGCGAAAAAGAGCTCTTTCATTTTTAAATAATAATCTTCTTCTCATCCTCTCCTCTGGACAAAGTGTTGGTCTTGGAATTTGATATTTTTTTCCATTGAATGTGGGTGAGATTTTATCGTAAAAATCTATATCAGACTGAAATATAGCAAAATCCTCTCAAGAAATTTTACATTTTCTTCGTTCTAATATTGGGTCGTTTGTTTGTTTTGAAATAAATTCGTAAGTTTTTTTATACATTTATAATAATATGATTAATAAATTTCTTTATTATAACACTCCTCACAAAAAATCTTAAAGCTAGAACTTTTAGAATACACACTAATGATCTCCTTATTACACTTATCACAATTTCTTAATCACAGAGATCTTCATGGTCTCTTATTAAGTCTTTCTATATGTCTAATATCAGGATGCTTGTGTGGTATAGGATATCAATTTTTACGATAAAATTCTAATTCTGGTCATGTTATTCTAAATAGTCTACCACTATATTCACAA
>Ga0116151_10003079_pt1 | contig 15098 bp, 13 predicted proteins | sample AD_UKC117_MetaG_FD_89893 | JGI IMG/M metagenome (GOLD analysis project Ga0116151, IMG submission 89893) | Active sludge microbial communities of municipal wastewater-treating anaerobic digesters from Hong Kong - AD_UKC117_MetaG | ecosystem: Engineered > Bioreactor > Anaerobic > Digestate...
CGCCGCACGGGCGGGCGGTCAGGCGATGACCGGGTCGGGCTTCTCCACCGCCGTGGTGGCGCGCTCCTCGCGGGTCGCCTTGACCCATTGGGTGAAGCCGTAGAGGACGAAGAAGCCGTAGCCGATGTAGAGCACCGCCGTCGGGACGTAGCCGGTCGCGAAGCCGAGCGGCACCCCGATCAGGTCGACCGCGATCCAGGCCAGCCAGAACTCGTTCCACCCGCGCGCCATGGCGTAGGTCGCGATGATCGACCCGACGAAGATCCACGCGTCGCACCAGTAGAACCACCACTGCGGCGTCCAGTACGGGTTGGGGGCGAGGTTCCACAGCGCGACGAAGACCTGGTGGACGACGACCGTCCCGAGCAGCCAGCCGACGACGATCGCGATCCGCTCGCGAGAGCTCGCCCACCGTGGGGTGATCGCCGGTGCCGCAGTGTCCACGCCGCGGGCCTGCCGCGACTGGTTCCACCGCCACCAGCCATAGATGCTCGTGGCGATGAAGAAGATCTGTCGGCCCGCCTGGCCGAACAGCGGGATCCGCTGGTCGGCGCCGAAGAGCGCGCCGAGGTAGACGAAGAAGAGCATGATGTTCGCGGTGATGCCGACCGGCCACGCCCAGACCCAGCGCTTCATGCCCAGGTATGCCGAGGCCGCGCCGATGAGGATGCCGATGAGCTCCAGCCAGTGCATCTCATAGCCACCGACCGGGAATGTCGCAGCGAGCAGCTGCTGGAAGATGTTGCCGTTCATGAGTGGTGTTCGTCCTCGTGTCGTTCCGATAGGGACGAACTCCGGGGAACGCACACCGCCCCGGCACGACGCACTGACCGCGACGGGTCGCGGCCACGCGGCATACCGGATGCCGTGAGACGTGCTGCCTACCATCCGGACTTTCACCGTCGGTCCTGGAGTTCCACCAGGTCAACCGGCCGCTGGCTGCGGTCGGGTCGCGGACTGTCACCGCCGGTTCGGAGTTGCACCGACCCCGGAGCACGTGTGCGCCCAGTGTATGCCGCGGCGCCGCGTGGGTCTGCGCACCCGATCAGCGCGCCCGGTCAGTGGGTATGCCGCCGCGCCAGCTCGCGCAGCCGGTCGACCTCGGCGGCCGCGTCGTCGGCGCCGTAGACCGCCGAGCCGGCGACGAAGACGTCGGCGCCGGCCTCGGCACAGGCCTCGATGGTGCGTGCGCTCACTCCCCCGTCAACCTGGATCCACACCTCGCCGCCGTGCCGGCGCACCGACTCGCGGACCGCCGCGACCTTGGGCAGCTGGTCGGCCATGAAGGACTGACCGCCGAAGCCGGGCTCGACGGTCATCACGAGCACCATGTCGAGGTCGGGCAGCAGCTCCTCGTAGGGCGCCCACGGCGTGCCGGGCTTGAGGGCCATCCCGGATCGGGCGCCGGCCGCGCGCAGGGTGCGGGCCAGTCGCCGGGGGTCGGCCGCGGCCTCGACGTGGAAGGTCACCGACCCGGCACCGGCCTCGGCATAGCCCGGCGCCCAGCGGTCGGGGTCCTCGATCATCAGATGGCAGTCGATCGGGAGCGGGCTCACCGTGAGCAGGGCCTCGACGACCGGCAGGCCCAGAGTGAGGTTGGGCACGAAGTGGTTGTCCATGACGTCGACGTGCACCCAGTCGGCATTGCCGACGCGGCCGAGCTCGGCCTGCAGGTTGGCGAAGTCCGCGGACAGGATGCTCGGCGAGATCAGCACGCTGGCAACCCTAGATCAGAGCCGCCGCAGCACCGCGAGGAACATCGCGTCGGTGCCGTGCCGGTGTGGCCACAACTGGACGAACGGCCCGTCACCGAGATCCGGAATCGGCCGGGAGGCACTGCCCCGCAACGCCTCTCGAGCATCGGCGATCTCGACGTCGGGCCGCTTGCGCAGCACGTCCTCGACCGCGAAGGTCGTCTCCACGAGGTGCGGGCTGCAGGTGGCATACCCGACCACCCCGCCGGGGCGCACCGCCGCCAGCGCGCTGGTGAGCAGCTCGCGCTGCAGACTGGCCAGCACCGGCACATCGCCAGGCACCCGACGCCAGCGCGCCTCCGGGCGGCGGCGCAGCGCGCCGAGGCCGGTGCACGGTGCGTCGACGAGCACCCGGTCGTATGCCGCGGGCTCGTCGTCGCCGACCTCGCGCCCGTCACCGACTCGCACCTCGAGCTGGCCGGGTCGGGCCGCTCGGAGCGCGGGCCGCAGCGTCTGACGGACGAGCTCAGCACGGTGCTCGCTCACCTCGCCGGCGACCAGGTCGGCATCCTGCTGCACCGCGAGCGCGGCGAGCAGCCCGGCCTTGCCACCCGGCCCGGCGCACAGGTCCAGCCAGCGCTCTCGATCCCGTTGTGCTGCAACGCCCGCCAGCGGGGCAGCAGCCAGGGCGAGGGCGAGCAGCTGGGAGCCCTCGTCCTGCACCGCGGCTCGACCCTCTCGGATCGCGGCGATCGCCCCGGGGTCGCCGCCGGGCAGCTCGGCCGCGGTCGGCGCCCACCGGCCCGGGCCGGCCCCGGCGGCCACCAGCTCGGCCACGGTGGCCAGTCCCGGCCGGGCGACGAGCGACACACTCGGCGGCACGTTGTTCGCGGCGAGCAGCGCAGCGAGCTCGTCGTCAGCGCGCTGGGGGTCGGCAGCCCCGTGGCCGAGCAACGCGGCACGCAGCGCCTTCACCACCCACAGCGGGTGCGACTCGCGAATCGCCAGCCGTTGCAAGGGTTCCTCTGACCCCGGGGCCACCTCGTCGAGCCACTCGTCGAGCGAGCGCTCGCCGATCCGTCGCAGCACGGCATTGACAAACCCGGCCGCGCCCGCCCCGTTGACCTGGCGGGCGAGGGCGACCGTCTCCGCGACGGCGGCATGGGCGGGCACCCGCATCCCCAGCAGCTGGTGCGCCCCGAGTCGGAGCGTGTCGAGCACATTGCGGTCGACGCGCGCGAGCTCCCGGCCGGCCGCGACCGCGATCATCGGGTCATAGCGCCCGCGCAATCTCGTTGCGCCGTAGGCCAGCTCCGTGGCGAAGGCCGCGTCCCGGCCGGTGACTCGCTGCTCCCGCAGGATCCGGGGCAGCTCGAGGTTGGCGTAGCCCCCGTCGTCGACCGCGCGCATCAGCGTGTATGCCGCGCGCCGCGCCGGATCACCGGTGCGGCCCCGCTCGGCCGGCCGCTGCAGGGAGCGCTGCGACGCTCCCCCGCCGGACCGACCGGGGTGACGCCGCTCGGGCCGGCCGGATCGCCCGCGCTCGTCAGTCATCGGCGCCGAGCCGCTCGCCGGGCCCGATCCGCACGCCGCGCGCCCAGTCCGCCGCAGGCATCTCCTTCTTGCCGTGCGGACGCACGAGCCCGAGCCGCACCGGCTGGCTGGCCGTCCCGGCATACACCGCCTGCTTGGTGACGTGCAGCTCCCCTGGCCCGAGCGGCGCGGCCACGCCGTCCGCGAGACTCACCGGACCGAGCTTGACCCGCTCGCCGCGGAAGGTCGTCCACCCGCCCGGGCTCGGCGTGCACGCCCGCACCTGGCGGTCGACGGCGATCGCCGGGCGGGTCCACACGATGCGGGCGTCGTCGACCTCGATCTTCGGCGCGAGCGAGATGCCTTCTCCCGGTTGAGGCTTCGCGACCAGCTCACCCGTCTCGATCCCGTCGAGGGTCGCGACGAGCAGGCCGGCGCCGGCCTCGGCGAGCCGGGTGAGCAGATCCCCGCTCGTGTCGGTCGGGCGGATCGGCTCGGTGAGCAGCCCGTAGACCGGGCCGGTGTCCAGGCCCTGCTCGATCCGGAAGGTGGTCGCCCCGGTGATCTCGTCGCCGGCGAGCACCGCGTGCTGCACGGGTGCGGCGCCTCGCCACGCGGGCAGCAGCGAGAAGTGCAGGTTGACCCACCCGTGCCGAGGGATGTCGAGGACCGCCACCGGCAACAGCGCGCCGTAGGCGACGACCGGGCAGCAGTCCGGGGCCAGCGTCCGCAGCCGGTCCTGGAAGTCCGGGTCGCGTGGTGTGCGTGGGGTGAGCACCTCGAGGTCGTGCTCGCGGGCCCAGGCGCTCACCGGCGAGGGCAGCAGGGCGCGTCCGCGGCCGGCCGGGGCATCGGGCCGGGTCACGACCGCGACCAGCTCGTGCCGCGACGCGCTGATCGCCTCGAGCGCGGGCAGGGCGACCTCGGGGGTGCCGGCGAAGACGAGGCGCATCTACCGGCCGGTCCCGAACGTCGGGTGCGGGCTGGCCTTGACGACCGGCGCCGCCGATCCCTCCCACTGCGCCTCCCGGATCGCCTTCATCGCCAGCCGGCGCTGCTCGCGGTCCATCCGGTCGATGAAGAGGATGCCGTCGAGGTGGTCGGTCTCGTGCTGCACCGCGCGGGCCAGCAGCTCGGTGCCCTCGAGGGTGACCGGCTCGCCGTGCTCGTCCTGGCCGTGGGCCACGACCCGCGGGGCGCGGGGGGTGGGGAACTTCATCCTCGGGAAGGACAGGCAGCCCTCGGGGCCCTCGACGGGATCCCCGGACAGCTCGAGGCTGGGGTTGACGAGATGCCCGAGCACCCCGTCGACGTGGTAGACGAAGACCCGCAGCGAGACGCCGAGCTGCGGGGCGGCCAGGCCGGCACCGGGGGCCTCGAGCATGGTGTCCTGCAGGTCCTGCACGAGTCGGCGCAACTCGACGTCGAAGTCGACGACCGGCTCGGCCGGCGTGCGCAACACGGGATCGCCGAAGAGCCGGATCGGCTTGACGGACACGGGCTTTCCTCGGGGCGGGGTGGGGGCGGGGCGGCTCAGTCTACGGCGTCGGCAGGGTCCGGCTCCGGGCGTGCTCGCAGGCCGCGCACGGATGGCGCAGCCAGGGTGGCGAGCGCGAGCGCGGCATACCCGACGGCGCTGGCGAGCAGCACCGACCGGGGCTCGAAGACCGAGGCGAGCCACCCGAAGACGAGCGCCCCGAGCGGCATCGCGACGAACGACCCGAGCGCGTCGTAGGAGGACACCCGGGAGAGCACGGCATCCGGGATGTGCTCATGCAGGGCGGTGTTCCAGGCGACGCCGAAGATCTCGGCACCAGCGCCGGCGACGAGGAAGGCCGCCATCAGCAGGACGGTCTGGGGCGCCAGGCCGAGCACGGACATCGGCACGGCGAGCAGCGACACCCCGACCATCCCCGCCACCAGGGGGCGGGTGATCCGCCAGCGCATCGCGACGATCGTCATCAGCACGACGCCCGCGGCCTCAGCGGACAGAGCCAGCCCCCACCCCTGCTCGCCGACGCCGGCGCTGGCCTTGGCGACGACCGGACCGAGGACGAGCACGGCACCGGTGTGGACGGCGTTGAGGACCCCGAAGGCCGCGACGACGATCCAGACCCAGGTGTGCGACACGAAGGCGCTCCACCCCTCCCGCAGGTCGCGGACCATCGACGGCGGCGGCTCGTCGGCGTCGCGAACCCGGCCGGACAGCCGGACCTGGACGAGCATCGGCACGGCGATGAGGAAGGTGAGGCTGTCGACGAGCAGCGCCCAGCCCGGACCGGCCCCGACGACGAGCGCCCCGGCCAGCGCCGGGCCGACGATCGCGATCGAGCTGCGCGAGAGCGACAGCAGGGCATTGGCCTGCTGGAGCCGGCCCGGCGGCACGACGAGGGGCACCACCCCCATCATCGCCGGCATCCCGAAGGCCGAGACCGCGCCGTTGATCGTCTCGATGACGACGAGATGCCACACCTGCGCCTGGCCGGTGATGACGAGGTAGGCCGCCAGCCCCTGGGTGAGGAAGGCCGTCGTGTGCGACACCTGCATGACGGCCGTGCGCGAGTATCGGTCGGCGACCACGCCACCGAGGAGGAGGAAGAGGACCATCGCGGCCATGTGCGCCGCGAGCACCTGGGCCAGGGCGCCCGCGTCGTCGGTGATGTGCAGCACGGCGAAGGCGAGCGCCACGCTCGTCATCGACCGGCCGATGCTCGTCGTCGTGCGCGCGAGGAAGTACCACCGGAAGCGCGGCTCGGCGAGCGCACCGGCCGCCTCGGCCAGCCTCATCGGGACTCCTCGGGTGTGGTGCTCATCCGGAAGGCCGCGATCGACAGGTTGCCGCGCACCGTGTCGGTCGTTCGCGGCGGCCGCGCGTTGGCGTGCACCAGCCGGCTCGCCTCGCCGACCAGGCGGCATACCTGCTCCCACACCTCGGGCGCCACCCACAGGTCGGCGTCGCAGAACACGCCCGGCGTGGAGCGCCGGCGATGGGCGAAGCGGCGCGGGATGGCGTCGGCCATGGTCTGCACCTGGGCGAGCATCGCCCCGGGATCGGCCGGCCCGGCGGGCTCGGGCGCGTCCCAGGGGTGGCGGTAGCGCACCGCCAGCCCGCCGTTGACCCGCTCCCTCCCGGCGACCTCCACCAGCCCCGCAGCCCGCAGCACTCGCAGGTGGTAGGACGCGTTCGCCTGGGTGATGCCGAGCTCACGGGCCGCCTCGGCCGCGGACAGCTCGGCACCGGTGAGCAGCGAGAGCAGGTCGAGGCGCACGGGGTGGGCGACCGCCCGCAGGCGGGCTCGACCGGCCGCGTCGGCGCCATCCTCCAAAGACATGTTTGGCAGTATGCCACGGGCGCACCGATCGCGCGCAGACACGCGGGAGTGCGGTAGTTACCGACCAGTAGGGTGGCCGGGTGACCTCGACCTACGCGCTCTACCATCGGCTCGCCAGCCGACCTCAGGGCCGCCGGCTCTTCTCGGCCGCCTTCGCCCTCAAGGCGCCCTATTTCCGCACCGTGCTCCCCGACGTGCGGCAGATGCAGCCGCACCATGCCGAGGTGCGGCTGCGCTCGTGGTGGGGCGTGCACAACCACCTCGGCACCGTGCATGTCATCGCGATCTGCAACGGTCTCGAGGCGGCGATGGGCCTGCTCGCTGAGGCCACCGTGCCGGACGGTCGGCGGTGGATCCCCAAGGGGATGACGCTGACCTACCCGGCCAAGGCGGACAGCGACCTGCGCTGCATCGCCGAGAGCGACCCAGCCGATTGGGAGAACCTCGGCGAGGTGCCGGTGCGGGTGCGCGCCGAGCGGACCGACGGCACGGTCGTCGTCGAGGGCACCATCACCCTGTGGGTCACCGAGCGCAGCAGCTGATCACTCCCCTCCCGGCCAGTGCAGCTGGACGGAGAGCGGGTGGGGGTCCTTGCGGGCGCTGCGCACCGCCCGCACCGCACGCAGCGCCCGGGCGAGGTCGTCGGCGCGATCGGCGGGCACGCGCAGCAGCGCCTGCTCGAGGCCTTCCTCACGTACGGCGCCCCGAGCCGCCGGGAGCGGCCGCGGCCCCAGGCGCTCGGCCACCGGCGCTCCCAGCTGGCCGGCGACCTCGTCGAGTGCCTCGACAAGCGCCCGCCGCGGTGCGGTGAGCCGGGCCAGCACGGTCACGGGCGGCAGGCCGATCTCCCGTCGGTCGGCGAGCTCGCGCTCGGCGAGCCACGCCGGGTCCCACCGGATCAACGCCTCGACCGGCGGCAGCGAGGGCCCGGCGGGCACCCCGGCGAGCACGACGACCCCGCCGTGCTCCGAGCCGCGAACGAGCGCGGCGGCGCCGGCCCACCGGCGCAGCGCCTCGACCGGCGCGTCGAGCTCGGTCCGGTCGAGCAGGGCCCAGGCATCGAGCAGCAGCGCCGCGGCATACCCGCCCGTCGCCACCGGCTCGGCCCCGGGTGTCGCGATGACGAGCGCCGGCGTCTCGTCGACCGAGGCGAGCACCTCGCCGGCCCCGGAGGTGAGCACCGGTGCACCCGGGAAGGCACGGCCGAGCTCCTCGGCGGTGCGCCGCGCCCCGACGACCGACGAGCGCAGTCGGCGGCCCCCGCACTCGGAGCACTCGAAGCCTGCCGGCCCCAGGGAGGCCGCACACCAGCGGCACTCGGCCGGCTGCCCCGGGCCGGGCAGCGTGAGCGGGCCGCCGCAGGCGGGGCAACGCGCCCGGGTCCGGCAGTCCTGGCAGGACAGCGCCGGCAGGTAGCCCCGGCGAGGCACCTGGACCAGCACCGGCCCGCGCGCCAGGGCCGCCTGGGCCGCTCGCCAGGCCGCGGACGGCAGGTGGGCCCGAGCCGCCGGACCGTCGCGCTCCTCGTCGAGCCCCTCCCCCGCGACGACCACCGAGGGGGCGGCAGCACGCACCGTCGAGGGTGCCGCACGCACCTGCGCGAGCACCCCATCATCGACGAGTCGTTGCACCGCAACGGTGCTCGCGAAGCCGCCGCTGACCAGTGCCGCCCCGGCGACGCGGGAGCGCTCGAGCAGCACCTCGCGCACCGCCGGATAGGGGGCGCGTGGCTCGAGCAGCAGATCGTCACCGTCGTCCCACCAGGCGACCAGGCCGAGGTCGTGGACCGGGGCGAAGACCGCCGCGCGGGTGCCGACGACGCACCCCACGTGCCCGCGCAAGAGCTTGAGCCAGGCGGTGTATCGGGCCTGCGGTCCTTGGTCGGCGGTGAGCCGGACGTGCCGCCCGGGCCCGAGCAGCGCCGTGAGCTCGCCGTCGACCCGCTGCACGTCGCGGTGGTCCGGCATGACGAGCAGCGCCCCCCGGTCGCTCGCGAGGGCGGTGGCCGCCGCAACCGCCAGCGCTCTGGGCCAGTCCCGCTCGGGCACTTGCCCGGGCAGCGCGAGCCAGGCCGCTCGCGGTGCCTCACCGGCGTGCACGCGGCGCAACAGCGCCGGACCGGCCGGGTATGCCGCCCACGGCCCGGCATCCGGGGTGGGCACCGGATCGAGCACCGGAGCCTCGAGCGGCAGCGCCCGCTCGGCGGTCGCGTGCCGCTTCGGCACGGCGAGTCGCAGCACGTCGCCGAGCACTCCGGCATAGCGGTCGGCGATGGTGCGGCAGACCGCGAGCACCTCCGGCGTGAGCACCGGCTCGGGGCTGACGACCTTGCCCAGGTCGGCGAGCCGGCCGTCGTGCTCGGGCCGCTCGCGGCGCTCGACGACGAAGCCGTCGATCTCCCTGCCAGAGAAGCGGATCCGCACGCGGACCCCGGGCTGGGCGACCTCGGCGAGGTGAGCCGGCACGGCATACTCGAAGAGGCGGTCGAGGTGCGGGAGCGGGCTGTCCACGACGACGGCAGCCACCGGTCGGTGGACCGGTGGCTGCGCGTCGAGAGTGCTCACGGGGGAAACCTAGCGAGGTCCCCCGACAGCGAGTGGATCAGCGGCCAGAGGCCCGCCGCTTGTTGATCAGGTCGAAGGCGACCGCGAAGAGCAGCACCAGACCCTTGATGACCATGACGTGCGCCGGGTTGGTGCCCATGATCGACAGGCCCATGTTGAGCACACCCATGATGAGCGCGCCGACGATGACCCCGGAGACCTTGCCGACACCACCGGTGACCGCGGTGCCACCGATGAAGCAGGCGGCGATGGCGTCGAGCTCGTAGTTGTTGCCGGCAGCCGCGAGGGCCGCGCCGGCGCGGGAGGTGGTGACGATCGCCGCGACGGCCGCGAGGACGCCCATGTTGACGAAGATCCAGAAGTTGACCTTCTTGACGTCGATGCCGGAGAGCACCGCGGCGTGCACGTTGCCGCCGATGGCGTAGATGTGCCGCCCGAACACCGTGCGCCCCATGAGGAAGGCGTAGGCGAGGATGAGCGCGCCGACGAGCAGCAGCACGTAGGGGGTGCCGATGGCGCTCTGGGCGAGCACGTAGGTGAAGAAGAGCAGCAGCAGCGAGACGCCGATGAGCTTGGCGAGGAACATCGGCTGCGGCTCGGTCTGCAGCCCGTGCTTGACCAGGCTGCGCCGCGAGCGCAGCTGGCCGAAGACGAAGGCCACCGTCGCGATGATGCCGAGCACGAGGGTGAAGATGTCGAGCGCCCCGCTGTAGCCGAAGAGCCCGAGGATGCCGGCGTTGGAGATCCCGACGAAGCCACTGGGCAGACCGGCGATGGTCTCGCCGACGAGCAGGATCGCCAGCCCGCGGAAGACGAGCATGCCCGCGAGGGTGACGATGAAGGCGGGGATGCCCACATATGCCACCCAGAAGCCCTGCCAGGCACCGACGGCGACGCCGACTCCCAAGCCGAGCAGGATGGCCAGCGGCCAGGGCAGGTTCCAGTTGATCATCGCGATGGCGAGGATGCCGCCGATGAAGGCGACGATCGAGCCGACGGACAGGTCGATGTGGCCGGCGATGATGACCATGACCATGCCGATGGCGAGGATCATGACGTAGGCGTTCTGCTGGAACAGGCTCGCGATGTTGTCCGGCATGAGCAGCTTGCCGCCGGTGAGCACCTGGAAGAGCAGGACGATGACGATGAGCGCGGCGACCAGGCCGTACTCCCGCACGTTGACGCGCTTGTGCCCTTCGGCGCTCGGGGACGGCTCCGGGGTGAGAGCCGCATCGGTCGACGTCGTGGCCGTCGCGATCGCGCCGTCCTGTGGGACCGGCTCGGTCATCGTCCGGTCACCTCCTTCTCCTTGGTCATGTAGCTCATGAGTCGTTCCTGGGTTGCCTCGGCCTTGGTCACCTCACCGGTGATCCGTCCCTGGGACAGCGCGTAGATGCGATCGCACAGCCCGATGAGCTCGGGGAGCTCCGAGGAGATGACGAGCACGCCCTTGCCGGCGTCGGCGAGCGCGTTGATGTGCGTGTAGATCTCGTACTTCGCGCCGACGTCGATGCCGCGGGTGGGCTCGTCGAGGATGAGCACATCCGGGTCGGTGAACATCCACTTGGCGAGGACGACCTTCTGCTGGTTGCCACCCGAGAGCTTGCCGACGATCGAGTCGACGGTCGGGGTCTTGGTCCGCAGCTTGCGGCGGAAGTCCTCGGCGACCTGGTACTCCTTCGGCTGGTCGACGACGCCCTTGGCCGAGATCTTGCCGAGCGCGGCTGCGGTCGTGTTGTGCTTGATGTCGTCGATGAGGTTGAGGCCGAAGCGCTTGCGGTCCTCGGAGGTGTAGGCGAGGCCGGCCCGGATCGCCTCGGTGACGGTCCGGGTGTTGACCTCCTTGCCGCGGATGAAGGCCTTCCCGGAGATCTTGGTGCCCCAGGTGCGCCCGAAGAGGCTCATCGCGAGCTCGGTGCGGCCGGCACCCATCAGCCCCGCGATGCCGACGATCTCGCCGGCCCGCACGGTGAGGTTGGCGTGATCGACGACGACGCGCTGGGGGTCCTGCGGGTGATAGACGGTCCACTCCTCCAGCCGCAGGATCTCCTCGCCCACCGTCGGGGTGTGGTCCGGGAAGCGGTTGTCGAGACTGCGCCCGACCATCCCACGGATGATCCGCTCCTCGGTGATCCGCTCGGCGCCGTGCATGTCGAGGGTCTCGATGGTCTGGCCGTCGCGGATGATCGTCGTCGAGTCCGCGATGGCCGCGATCTCGTTGAGCTTGTGGCTGATGATGACGCAGGTGATGCCCTCGTCGCGCAGCTTGCGGATGAGGTCGAGCAGGTGCGCGCTGTCGTCGTCGTTGAGCGCGGCCGTGGGCTCGTCGAGGATGAGCAGCTTGACGTCCTTGCTCATCGCCTTGGCGATCTCGACGAGCTGCTGCTTGCCGACGCCGAGGTGCAGCACCTGGGTGTCCGGGCTCTCCCGCAGACCCACTCGGTGCAGCAGCTTGGCCGCCTCGGAGTTGGTGCGGTTCCAGTCGATGATGCCGCGCGCAGCCCGCTCGTTGCCGAGGAAGATGTTCTCGGCGATCGACAGGTGGGGGCTCAGCGCGAGCTCCTGGTGGATGATGACGATCCCGTCGTGCTCGCTGTCGCGGATCGACTTGTACTGGCAGGGCTTGCCCTCGAAGGTGATCTCGCCCTCGTAGGTGCCGTGCGGGTGGACGCCGGACAGCACCTTCATCAGGGTGGACTTGCCGGCGCCGTTCTCACCGCAGATGGCGTGCACCTCGCCCCGGCGGACCTTGAAGGTCACGTCCGAGAGGGCCTTGACGCCGGGGAAGGTCTTGGTGATGTCCCGCATCTCGAGGATGACGTCGGGAGAGGGTGCTGGGGCCATGGGGGCTCTTCCTCACTCAGGGACAGGGAGGGTTCGTCGGGTGCGATCGGGCACGGGACGGTATGCCGCAGGGGCCCGGGCCGGGTGTCGGCCCGGGCCCCTGCGGTCAGCAGATCACATCCCGAGGTCGGATGCCTTGTAGAAGCCCGAGTCGATGAGCTTGGACTTGATGTCGTCCTTGGTCACGACGACCGGCGGCAGCAGGTAGGTCGGGACGACCTTGGTGCCGTTGTTGTAGGTCTTCTCGTCGTTGACGTCGACCTTGCTGCCCTTGACGATCTGGTCGACCATCTTGGCGACCTGGTCACCGAGGGTCCGGGTGTCCTTCCACACGGTCATCGACTGCTTGCCCGCGATGATGTTGAGGACGTTGGCCTTGTCGGCGTCCTGACCGGTGACGATCGGGTACTCCGGACCGGGCTTGTAGCCCGCGCCCTCGAGCGCCTGGGCGATGCCCAGCGCGAGCGAGTCGTTCGGCGACAGGACGATGTTGACCTTCTTGCCACCGGTGTAGAACGAGTTGAGCCGGTTCTGCATCTCGGACTGGGCGGTGTCCGAGCCCCAGCCCTGGATGCCGATCTTGGTCCACTCGTCGTTGGTCGCCGGCGCCTTGCCGGACGGGACGACGATGTCGCCGGACTTCACCAGCGGCGAGAGGACGTCCCACGCGCCGGAGAAGAAGAACTTGGCGTTGTTGTCGTCCGGCGAGCCGGCGAAGGGCTCGAGGTTGACCGGCTTGGGCAGTCCGGCGAGCTTGCTCTTGATGAACTCGCCCTGCAGCTGGCCGACCTTGTAGTTGTCGAACGTCGCGTAGTAGTCGACGTTCTCGGTCTTGTTGATCAGCCGGTCGTAGGCGATGACCTTGATGCCCTTGGTCTTGGCGGTCTGCAGCACCGGGGCCAGCGCCGTGCCGTCGATCGAGGCGATGACCAGGACCTTGGGGTTCTGGTTGATCATGTTCTGGATCTGGGTGATCTGCTGGTCGACCTTGTTGTCGGCGTACTGCAGCGTCGTCTGGTAGCCGGCCTTCTTGAGCAGCTCGTCGAGGTAGGCGCCGTCCTTGTTCCAGCGCTCGAGGCTCTTGGTCGGCATCGCGATGCCGATCAGGCTGCTGCCGCCACCGGTGCCACCGGTCGAGCTCGTCCCGGCGTCGCGGGTGGAGCTGCAGGCGGCGGACGTGCTGAGCAGAGCGAGCGCGCCGAGGCCGGCGACGACCTGGGAGATCCTCCGGGTCATGGGCTGATCCTTCCTGCCGGGCGGCATACCACCGCGCGGTCACTGGCCCTCGACCTGGCTCCTCCACGTCGAGGACATTTGTTGTGTCACTGAACATATTTGAGCCGGCCAGGGTGCGCAAGAGGGCGCGGCCCAGGCCGGTGGTAACGATTTCATAACCGGACGGACCACTGCCGGTCACCCACCGTCCCGAGGCGAGTCGGCCCTGCCGAACCGTCAGCCACCGCTCGCAGTGGCGACCCAGCTCGCCGGGTGGTCGACGATGTCGTCGATCACCCGCAGGGCCGCGCCGGTGAGCGAGGCGAGCTCGCCGCTCACGGCAGCCTCCACCTCGACCGGCATCCAGCGTCGGCTGATCACCCGGGTCGCCAGGTGCCGGTGCATGCCGGGGGCGAGCAACTCGAACAACGGCGCATAGGCGCCCCCGACGACGATCCGGTCGACGTCGATGAGGTTGATCGCGTTGCTCACCGCCAAGCCCAAGGCATCCGAGGCCTCGATGATCGCGGCGTTCGCGGCCGAGTCGCCGCGCTCGACCGCCTCGCCCAGGGCATCGACGCCCGCGGTCGCCGGCAGGCCTGCGCGACGCAACAGGGCGCGCTTGCCGGCATACACCTCGAGGCAGCCCCGCGAGCCGCAGCCACACTGCGGCCCCTGGGGCTCGACGACGAGGTGGCCGATCTCACCACTCCAGCCGTGCATGCCGCTGACCAGCTCGCCGCCGAGGACGATGGCACCACCGATGCCGACCTCGCCGGTGAGGAACAGGAAGCTCTGGTCGGTGCGCGGCACACCGGCCAGGCGCGATCGGATCCGCGCCTCGGCCAGCGCGCCGAGATCGGCGTCGTTGCCGACATAGACCGAGATTCCCTGCAGGACAGGTGATTTGGAGAGCAGCGCGGCGACGTCGACCTCCTCCCAGCCGAGGTTGGGTGCGTAGCGAACCACCCCACTGCCCCGACGGGTGAGGCCGGGCACGCTGATGCAGGCGCCGGCGATGACGCAGCCCTGGCCCTTGGCCTGGCGCGCCACCGGCTCGACGACGCGGAGCAGCCGGCGCAGCGTGGCGCCCGGATCGCTGTTGCCGAAGTCCCCCTCGACGAGCCGCTCGAACAGCGTCACGCCGGCGAGGTCGACGACCCGGACGGCGACGTGGTCGACCTGTGCCTCGAGGCCCAGGCCGACGACGGCGCGCGGCGCCGGAGCGAGCGGCACACCGGGGCGCCCGGCCCGCTCACCGCTCTGCGGGGCGAGCTCGACGACGAGACGCGCAGCGACCAGCAGGTCGACGAGCTCGGACACGGTGGCCTTGGTCAGCCCCACGGCCTCGGCGATCCGGGCCCGGGTCGGTGGCGTCGGGCAGTCGACGATCTCGCGCAGCACCAGGCCGAGATTGTGCTCGCGCAGCGAGGACTGGCGAGCCGGCCGGGTCGTCGCCCGTGGCCTCGCAACCGCTCGGGGCGCGGGCGGTGTCTGCCGCGCGCCTGTGGCGCCCGGGGTCACGACCGCATCGGCGAGGTCCATGTGGTTGACCTTACCCGGTTGCCAGGATTATGTTTAGAGGGTCAACTAACAATCTTTCGAGCTATTGGCTCGGGCCCGAAGGAGTGCCCATGACCCGCCGCCCCACCCCCGAGGACAAGTTCTCGTTCGGTCTCTGGACCGTCGCCTGGCAGGCTCGTGACCAGTTCGGCGACGCCACCCGCGCCCCCTTGGACCCGGTCGAGGCCGTCCATCGGCTGGCCGACCTCGGCGCCTACGGCCTCACCTTCCACGACGACGACCTCATCCCCTTCGGCTCCTCCGAGAGCGAGCGGCAGGCGATCCTCACCCGCTTCCGCGCCGCGCTCGACGAGACCGGCATGGTCGTGCCGATGGTGACGACCAACACCTTC
>Ga0116151_10003081_pt1 | contig 15096 bp, 17 predicted proteins | sample AD_UKC117_MetaG_FD_89893 | JGI IMG/M metagenome (GOLD analysis project Ga0116151, IMG submission 89893) | Active sludge microbial communities of municipal wastewater-treating anaerobic digesters from Hong Kong - AD_UKC117_MetaG | ecosystem: Engineered > Bioreactor > Anaerobic > Digestate...
AAGATAAGCGGGATCTCAAGAGGGAGGACGCCATCAGGGCCCTGGAGCGGATAAAGGAGATGGCGGAGCAATCATGATCATCAAACTCAAAGCCTTCGCGCGGTTCAGAGACATTCTGGGCGGAGAGACGGAGCTAGACCTTCCAGACAGCTCCACAGTCTTCGACCTTCTGAATCTGGTCGCTTCGCGGTCCGGAGACCTGAGTTACCAGATATTCGACGCCTCGGGAAAGGTGAGAGAGGACGTGAACGTGATGGTCAACGGCAGGCACTTCGAGTCTCTTGAAGGCAGCAAGACGCCCCTCTCGGCAGGAGACGAGGTGGCCCTCTTCCCGGCGGTGGTGGGGGGCTGATCGCCCAGATCTTCGCGTTTTGAACATTCGAGGCTGAGATGCTAGATTCTTCAGAAGTTGCCAGGTACGACCGTCAGATCAGGCTCTTCGGGTCCGAGGGGCAGAAGAAGATAAAGGAGGCGACGGCCCTCGTCGTCGGGGCCGGAGGCCTCGGGTCGTCGGTCTCCGCCTATCTCGCCGTTGCTGGCATCGGCCGGATCATCGTCGTCGACGGCGACGCGGTCGAGCTTAGCAACCTCAACCGCCAGATCCTCCACTGGACGGAGGATATCGGCCGCCACAAGGCCGTCTCGGCGGCCGAGACGATTCGGGGCCTCAACCCCGAGGTGGAGGTTGAGGCGGTCTGTGCCTTCGCCGACGAGGAGAACCTTGCAGACCTGGTCAGCGAGGCCGACGTGGTGGTGGACGCCCTGGACAGCTTTTCTGCAAGACACCACCTCAACAGGGCGGCCCTTGAGGCGAAGGTCCCCCTCTTTCACGGGGCCGTATCCGGCTTCGACGGCCAGGCCACCACCATCATCCCGGGACTGACACCGTGCCTCCGCTGCATCTTCCCCCGCTCGCCGCCAAAGGTGACGAGCCCCGCCCTGGGCGCCACCTGCGGGGTCATAGGCTCGATCCAGGCCACAGAAGTGATAAAGTGGCTGACGGGTGAGGGCGAGCTTCTCTGCGGAAGGCTCCTCCTCTGGGACGGCTTGCAGGCCCGCTGCGACCTGATACCCGTCGAGAGAAACCCCGGCTGCCCCGACTGCGGCGGTGAAGAGATTTAAGTAGATACGCGGCGAAGGAAGTAACATGGAACGTTCTGGTGATGCAGCCTCGGAGGCTCGGTCGGGGAAGAGAAGGTCCCTCATCCTTCTCGGCTGTCCCGAGGTTCCGGTCCAGACCAGCATCGCCCTCTACCTCGCCTTCAGGCTGAGGGAGAGGGGGGACGAGGTGGTGGTGGCGGGGACGGGCGCCGCCCTCAAGCTGACGAAGCTTGCAGACCCTCAGGGCCACTACCTCGGCGAGACGATGAACATCGACCGGTGCATAGCGATGATCTCGGAGGGAAAGACCGACTTCGACGAATGCTTCGCCTTCGCCCACAGCGACGCCGGCATAACCTACGCCGGCACCATCAGCTACATCTCCAGGTCCGAGCTATTCCTTCTGATCTTCGGTCGGGGCGCCGAAGAGCTGGAGAAGACGGTCGAGTTCGACTGCAGAAAGCTGGCCGCAAAGGCCGTCCACGACCCGATGCCCCTGAAGAAGCTGATAGACGAGGTGATCTGATTGGGCTGTATCGAGGAGATGAAGTACGAGATCCTCCTCTCCCAGTGCTCATTCAAAGATGCAAGGGAGTACATAAAAAAGAACTGCAAGGAGACCGTCGAGGTCCCGCCGGGATATCGGATCTTCAACGTCCACCTCATCGGGGTCCCGCCGCTCCTCGTCGGAATCGACGGCGACAAGGTGATCTTCCCCTACACCAAGCCATGCTACGGGACCTTCGTTCTGAGGATAGAAGGAGATGAGGAGATCCCCAAGCTGAGGGCCAAAAGATGAGGGTTCTGGTGAGAGCCTTCGCGAAGTTCAGGGAGATGGCTGGAGAGGAGTCTGCCATCGACCTCGAAGAGGGCTCCACCCTTTGCGACCTTCTGGAGAAGGTAGCTTCCTCCCATCCCGAGATAAAAGATGGCATCTTCACCCCCGATGGGAATATCGGCGACGGTGTGACGATCCTGCTGAACCGGAAGGGGATCGACCTCTCCGATCCGGGAAAGACGGTCCTGGAGGAGGGGGACGAGGTGGCGCTTCTTCCGCCCTTCTCCGGCGGTTGAACCTCGACCTTGAATACTCGCTCGAATCTCGCTAAAATCTCTTGAACCTGGAGGCTTTTACTTGAATCTGAACCCGGAGTCTTTTACTTGAATCTCTTGAACCTGGAGGGTTGAGCTTTGATCGACATCACCGAGGAAGAGTTCTCCATCGAAGACGTTGTGGCAAGGGCCAAAAGATCGGAGGCTGGAGCCGTCGTCTCCTTCCTTGGGACCGTCAGAGACGACGGGATTTTGGGGATGGAGGTGGAGGCCTATCGGGATGTAGCCGTTGGAGAGCTGGAGAAGATCCGGGACGAGGCGACGGAGATGTTCGGCCTTTTATCCGTCGAGGTGATCCACAGGGTCGGCCCCTTATCGGTGGGTGAAGGGATCGTCCTCATCGTCTGCACCGCAGCCCACAGGCAGGCGGCATTTCGAGGCTGCGAGTACATCATCGAGGGGATCAAGATGCGAGTCCCCATATGGAAGAAGGAGATCCGGGCCGAAGGCGGACGGTGGGTCTGAGGTCTGGCAAAATCGGGTTCTGAGCGGCTCAGACGAGGGCCCGGCTCATACTATGGGAACGAGCCTGAGGTCTCCCCTATCGTCCTGGACCATGTAGAAGGGCTCGGTCCTGGGTATCAGGCCGTAGATGCAGAGACCGCCGTTCAGCTCCTTGATTACGAAGTAGGTGTCGGCCACGTGGGAGGTCATCCTGATGCTCTTCTGGCCGGACTTGACGACAACGACGTTGACGTCGCTCGTCTCCTTCCACTTCTGGAACATGCGGCTTGAGGCGCTGAGCATCTTCTCGTAGCCGAAGGCGAACTCCATCGAGTCGAGTCCCAGGATGGTGAGGATCGGCCGGCCCGTCCTCTCTCTAAGGCTGTCCCAGTGTTTGAAGAGGGTCTGGTACCACTTGTCCCTGTCGCCTCCCGGCTCCAGGAGCATCACGTTTGAGGGGACGAAGATGTCCCTTCGGGCGAGCTGGTAGCCGATGCTGGGAACGATGTGGACCGCCCTTCCGTTCTTGACTGTGTTTGAGGCGAGGGCCGTCAGCACCTGGTAGTACCTCTTTCCGACCCCGTGGTCGATCTCCAGGACGTTGCAGGACCCAAACTCAAGCCCACCGGTGATCCTGTCGAAGTCGCTTATCCCCGTGGAGATGGAGCCCTCGGTGGGGTCGGATATCCTGTCGACGTCGGATAAAATTCTGATCTGGGGGCTGGCATTATCGGTTGATGGCTCGAAGTAACGGAACCTTCCGTCGTGGAGGGTGCAGGTGTAGATCTTCTGATCGATCTCTACGCCCCTCAGCTTGTCAAGCCTGATCTCTCGCGCGTACCTGGTCGTCATCCCTTCTGGCCGGTTCTCGGCCGATAGGGGGGCGGCCATCCTGACGTTCTCGAGGGTTACGACGCCGTCGACGATGTAGTCGAGGGGGAGAAGGTCTGCCGACTCGCTGACGAATATGAGGTGGATTCCCATGTCCCGGGCGAACTCGCAGATATTCTGCTCGAGGCTGTGCTGGGCTCCGCCAAGGATGTGGGATGTGTAGTTTATGACGGCGTCCCAGCTGTCGATGACGATCATGGGGTCGTCCATGTCGTCGGCCTGGTCCAGGAAGGTCTTGAAGAAGTCGAGGACAGTCTCGTAGCTGGAGCCCTCCCGCTCCACGTTCTTGAGGCTTTCGAGGAGCATCTTCTGGGTGGCGTTGACGACGTTGCTTTGCGGGATGATCTCACCGATCCAGGGGATCATGGCATAGACCCGGTGGGGGTTGACCCTGGTGGAGATGTACATGCCGTTATTCCTCTTGCAGACGGAACTCATGATCTCCAGGGCTAGGGTAGTCTTTCCGGTGCCCGGCATCCCCTTGACCAGGAGGGTCTGCCCCTCTTCAACCCCGAAGAAGTCGTGGATCTCAGACGGTATGCGCATAGTTTGCATCCACCATGTTCAATCACAATTGATATGACGTATCTTATATAAGGCTAATTTAGTGGCCGAAGGATGGCGGTCATGGTCTTCGAGGAGCTGATAGGAATATCTTCGATGTTTTTGGAGAGGGACCAGATCAAATAGGAGCTACGGCCTCTCCGGCTGACGGATCCATTTTTTCATAATGCTCTCCAGGGCTCCAACCTTCTCGGGTTTCACCTTGAAGGAGAAGGAGACGATCACGTCGTCGGATAGATCCTCAAGCTGGGCTATGACCGAAAAGTTGAGAGGTCGCATCTCGACGACTTCACCTCTGCCGAAGGCGGCACAAACCTCCTTCAGACCGGCGAGATCGTCTCTCGATAGATCTTCTCTCGATTCTCCTAACTCTTCGGGCTTTCTGGCGCTCCTCCAGAGCTTGGAGGGGCCGACCTCGACGAATTCGCATTTGCCTTCGGACTTGAGAACTGAAAGGTACTTTATGGCCGTGGTCTTGCTGACCCCCGCCTGCTTAGCCACGTCGACGGTGGTCAGACCGACTTCGGAATCCTCTATAGCCTTCAGAATTCGCTCTTCGTAAGATGCCATCTTTTGGTCAGCCTCTGCCTCTTCAACCTCTGCCACTTCAACCTTCCTTCAGGAAGAGCTAGCACAACGGCGAACTTTCCCAATTAATGTTCATGTTCGCCCTTTTCGTATATAAGCCTCGTGTTGAGGGTGCGAATTTCAAGAAACGCTCCGGCGGTCAAAAGCATTTAAACCATCGAGTTCCATGGGATGGTGATGACCGGCGAACATCCAGGCAATTCGGATGATGACCGCTCTGGCGAAGGCGGCAGAGGCGCCGAGGGGGCAATAGAAGCAAAGAGAGCCGATGGAGCCGAAGGATCAAAAGATGCCGGTGGTGCTAATGGTTCCCATAGCAAAGGAGGCCGGCCTTGCGACCCGGATGCCTGGCCGCCCATCAGGGGGGATTATCGGCTCGGCGACCTCGAGTCGCGGATCGCGGTGGTGACCCTTGCGAGCAGCCTTGCGGCGCGGGGGGCGGCGATCTCGGGCCCCTGCAAGACCGAGAACCTCGGGGTCGAGAAGGTCGTCGCAAACATCATCGCAAACTCCAACATCCGTTTCCTCCTGGTCTGCGGCGAGGAGTCGAAGGGCCACCTCCCCGGCGACTCCATCATCGCCCTCCACAAAAATGGGATCGACAAAGATGGGAGGATCGTCGGGTCGAAGGGGGCGATCCCCTTCATCGAGAACCTGTCGGCGGAGGCGATCGATCGGTTCCAGAGGCAGGTGGAGGTGATCGACCGGATCGGCCTCGTCGACGAGGGCGAGATCGAGGAGATCGTCCGGGAACGCCGATCCCTCTCCGAGCCATTCCCCGAGCCGCCGATGGAGGTGGTGAAGCGGAGGGTGAGGCGGTCGATGGACGAGGCCTCCTCTGGCGACGCTGTCTTCGGCGAGGGGGTGATCCTCGACGCCTCTGCGTGGCTCGTGGCGGAGAAGGTAGGGTCTGGTTCTGTTCATTCAATCTGAATCGTAGCGGTCCTAAGGCCGACTGAACGTCTTTTTGCGGCGGTGAGGCTGAGGCCCTCCGGATCGCCAAAGAAGTTTTTATAATATGGAAATCGATATGGGCCCGAGGCGAAGGCAGGGCCGGATTCAGGTTGAGGATATTCAAGCCGGAGACCTGCTCAAAGAGCCGGGTCGCTCGTCCCAGGAGGCGGAATCTGGATGGCTGAAAACAGGTTTACCGATGGCATCTTCCTGATGCACACGGACAGGTTCGATGAGGCGGTGGAGTTCTTCAAGAGCTTCGTCGAGGCGGACCCCTCTGACGTCGAGGCGTGGTACAAGCTGGCGGTGGCGTACCTGGGGGCGGGCAGGCTCGACGAGGGAAGGGCCTCCGCCGAGCGGGCTGTGGAGCTCGCGCCCGACGACCCCGACTATCTGGACCTCCTGGGCGGTATATCCTCCCTCAAAAACGACGACGAGGGAGCCCTGGAGTGCTTCGAGAGGGCGATCAAGGCCAAGCCCGACCACGCCCGGGGCTGGATCTCAAAGATAATGACCCTTCGGAACCTCGACCGGATCGAGGAGGCGAAGGATGCCTATCGGCAGGGCGCGGGCGTGGCCCCGACCCTCAAGGACCCCGAGGAGTGGAACGACCTCGCGGGGGCGATCTTCGACCGGGGGGACTATGCGGCCACCGTCGACTTTCTCGACTTCCTCCTGGAGCTTGAGCCCGAGGAGCCGAGCTACAAGTTCAACAAGCTCGGGCCCCTCTCGAAGCTGAAGAGGTACGACGACGTCGCCGATCTCGCCGGGGAGCTGGTGGAGGCGATGCCCGACTTCGTCCCCGGCTGGATGGTGAGGGGGATCGCCCTCATCGGCCTTGAGAGGTACGAGGAGGCGGTCGAGTCCTTCGACCGGGCGATACTCCTGGACCCCACCAGCAATGAAGCTCGCGAGATGAGGGAGAGGACTCGCGAGTACCTGGAAGAGGGGAAGAGGGGGTAAGTGACAGGAGCGATCCTTCTGTTTTTTATGAATCCAAGTTATAGTTCCATGATGAAATCAATCCATCCCCAGCTGCAGCCGATATGTAAATCGTGAGGTAGTTGCATGGACTGGTCCGTCTCTATATATACGACCAATAGGAAAGTTTCATATAGTAAACACACTCTTTATACCAGATCACATGGAAGAAAATAATTCTGAGAATTATACAAAAGAAAAAGTTCAACAAGAAATATCTAGTGGAGAAATCCCCAATGCGGATACATCTCATACATATCATAAAATCTTAGAGTTCTTGTCTTCAGTAGTTCGCGATCCAAAAGTGTTATTGGCGGTTGTTACCGCATATATTTATATATTTATATATGAATATCACGTATCTTTTTGCGAACGTCTCGCTATACCATACAGGGGTTTAAATTTACCGATTTATTTTTATATTGGAGATATTCTTTATATTCTTGCAATAATTTTATTTATAATTTTATCTCTTTTTATGGTGCTGTATTATTTTCCTGAGAAGATTACTGATGATGAACAAATAAAAGCTATCACACCGGCAGCGATTGGTTTTGGATATTTTATATATTCAGAGTATTTTTCCGAATATCTATGGTCTATTGCGAATGAAATTTGGAGATCTTTATGGTTTTTGGGTCGAATTGATCCACCTGACTTTATTTCTATTATAATTAAAGAGGGATTCATCATATTATTATTTTTAATATTACTTCTAATTTTTTATTTGGTACTTCATGGTATAATATATTTGATAAAAATAGTCCGAAATAAGCTTAAGATGTTTGTGAGTTTCTCCTACTTAGAAAACAGTCGCGCATCTATTGCTAAAAAAATGCCATTGATGTTTATTCTCATGATACTCATTTTATTATCAAGCTTATCTTTTGCTAATTATATGGGTAAATATAATGCCGAAAAACTTATTGAAGGTAAAGGTAATTATCTCGAAATCAATTTGCAACCCCGAGGAACTCTACCAGAAGGACCGCTTATTTTAGTTATGTATATTGATAACAAATATTACGTCTTGGAAAAGAAAGAAGATGCACAAAATAATATAACACTATATATAGTTAGAGATGAAATTGTAGAAAAAGCTGAAATAAAAAAAGATTTATCAAAATAACAATTTAGCTAAGTAACCTCACCTGGCCTAGATATTAATGCAAAGTTGCAACGGCGCATCCCGCAGCTTTATGCGGTATATTCGATAAAGAAATCGAAATCCTCATATGAATTGCATCTTTTCAAAAGCAATGCCTTTAAATCAGATTAACTCTAAATTACGCTTGTGGGAAAGAACATGTCACCTAATATAGGGACGTATCGTTTTGCTGAATTTTCAAGGACTGAGACTCAAACTCAGGAGTTTAACCAAGACGAGTCATCTCAAAATTTTGCATCTAGAAATGATGGCGAAGCCGACAGTCAAGTTTATAAAATGTGCCTAAATAAAGTGGCTTTGGCTAATTCGGCGAAAATCTCGGAACAAGATTTCCACCTCGCCTCCGACTTCGAGCCGAAGGGCTCCCAGCCCGAGGCGATCGATAAGCTCGTCAGCGGCCTTGAGTCGGGCCAGAGCCTCCAGACCCTCCTCGGCGTTACAGGCTCGGGAAAGACCTACACCGTCGCCAAGGTCATCAACGCCGTCAAGAAGCCGACGCTAGTCATCGCCCACAACAAGACCCTGGCGGCCCAGCTCTATAACGAGTTCCGGGAGTTCTTCCCCGAGAACAGGGTCGAGTACTTCGTCTCCTACTACGACTACTACCAGCCCGAGTCCTACATCCCGGCCAAAGACCAGTACATCGAGAAGGACGCCACCATCAACCCCAAGATCGAGCAGATGCGGCTTGCTGCGACGGCCTCCCTCATGTCGCGCCAGGACGTCATCGTCGTCGCCTCTGTCTCCTGCATCTACGGCCTGGGAAACCCCGAGAACTTTTTGAAGATGGGCTTTGAGCTGAAGGTCGGCGACCGGATCTCTCGTCGGGAGATCCTGGAGCGGCTCGTCTCCATCCAGTACGTGAGAAACGAGATGGAGCTTGCGCCGGGGAGGTTCCGGGTGAAGGGGGAGACGATCGACCTCGTTCCCGGCTACTTCAACAACATAGTACGAATCGAGCTATTCGGCGACGAGGTTGATCGGATATCGGAGATCGACCGGCAGACCGGTTCTCGGATAGAAGAGATGAAGTACTTCTACGTCTACCCCGCCAGACACTACGTCATCCCCGAGGAGGAGCAGAAAGGGGCGATCTCCTCGATCCTGGCGGAGCTGGATGAGAGGCTGCCGGAGCTTGAGATGCTCGAAGCCCACAGGCTCCGGCAGAGGACCCTCTACGACATCGAGATGATTGAGGAGACCGGCAGCTGCAAGGGGATCGAGAACTACTCCCGCCACTTCGACGGCCGAAGGCCGGGCGAGCCCCCCTACTGCCTCCTCGACTACTTCCCCGACGACTTCCTCCTGGTCATCGATGAGAGCCACCAGACGATCCCCCAGCTCCGGGCGATGTATAAGGGCGACCGGTCCCGGAAAACGAGCCTCGTCGACTACGGCTTCAGGCTTCCCAGCGCCTACGACAACCGGCCCCTGCGGTTCGAGGAGTTCGAGCGGTTCATGAGAAACGTCATCTTCGTCTCGGCGACCCCCGGCCCCTACGAGCTGGAGCGGTCCGCCTCGGTAGTCGAGCAGATCATCCGCCCCACGGGCCTCCTCGACCCCGTCGTCGAGATCCGGCCCGTGGAGGGGCAGGTCAGGGACGTGATGCTTGAGATAGAACGGGTCGTCGAGAGTGGCGACCGGGCCCTGGTGACGACGCTGACAAAGAAGCTCGCCGAGGAGCTGACCGACTTTCTCGCCAAGAACGGTATCCGCGCCCGCTACCTCCACTCCGAGATCCAGACCATCGAGAGGACCGAGATCATCCGGGAGCTCCGCCTCGGCAAGTTCGACGTCCTGGTGGGAATCAACCTCCTCCGGGAGGGGCTTGACATCCCCGAGGTCGGCTTCATCGGGATTCTGGACGCTGACAAGGAGGGCTTCCTCAGGGACGAGCGGAGCCTCATCCAGACCATCGGCCGGGCCTCAAGGAACGCCAACTCCCGGGTCGTCCTCTACGCCGACCGATTGACCGACTCGGTCCGGGGCGCGGTCAGAAAGACCGAGGAGAGGCGCGCCCTCCAGACGAGGTACAACTCCGAGCACGGGATCGTCCCCCAGACGATAATCAAGCCGATCCGGGAGAAGGTCGTCGAGATCACCGACACCCGGCACATACCGAAGTCCGACATCCCGAACGTGGTGATCGAGCTGGAGGCGGAGATGAAGGCGGCGGCTGACGCCCTGGACTTCGAGCGGGCTATTCAGCTAAGGGACACGATCAAAAAGCTGGAGAAAGAGATGAAAGTTGTTTGAAGGGGCGACCCCCGAGTATTATCAGGATCGCCGCCTTTCCCAAATTCCTGACTCGCGAAATTATTTCAGCTCGTACAGGATCTTCATCGCCTTGGTGAAGGGGGGCATCCCCGAGGTGAGAAGGACGACCCTCAGGACGTCCACGATCTCGTCTCTTGTGACGCCGAACTCCTTCATGGCGCTCATCATCTGCTTCTTCGTCGCCCTCTCATCCGACGCGGCGGCGTTGATCGCCAGGGCGATCAGCTTCTGGGTCCTGTAGTCGAGGACCTTTCCCGTATACGCTGCCTCGTTTATTCCGACGATGGCCTCGTAAAGGTCCGGGTAATCCTTCTTGACGTGGGCCATACCTTCACCGAAAAATACCTCTTCTTTCATTTTAGAGCCTCCTGCATAATCTCCGCTCTCTTATATTTTATAGCTTTCTCAGTCGATCTTACTTTGACCGAGGATCACTCCATTAGAGCGACGAAGACGCCGGAGAAGATCGATCCGTTTAAAGGAAGCGGAACCGCCGAGAAAAGGAGATTACGGCGACGAAAGCCCGCCGCCGTTTGTCATCTTCGTTATACGCAGGTGTCCAGAAGCCTGCCGCCTTTGCTCTTCTTGCCCTTCTTGCTGCCGCCACCCCTCTCTTCACCAGGATGTATCGGCTCGACCTCTGCAACTTCTTCTTCTTTTTTCTTTTCTTCCGCCATTTAAATCACTCCAGATACCAACTCCGCTGTAATCGTTTATTAAACTTTCCTGTACTGTAATCCAGGGCATAATCCGTAATCTCCGACTTTATAAACTAGAAGTTCTGCACTTGATAGCGAAACGAGATCTTTGAGGTTGCCGAAGAATGCCAAATATATTATTCGAGCAAAAACCAACAACTACAGCCCCATATGCCAGAAATCCAGGATGAAAGCGATCGAATATCCTGTGAAATCCCATTCCTTGCATGGGATGAAAGATCGCGATCATCTGCCCATCGAATGACTCATGGAAATTCGAAGTTCGCACTCCCCATCCATCAAGTTGATTTTATATTCTCTCGAGGGATCGAAACATTTTTCTTAAATCGCGAAGAACATCAGGTAGAAGGGGAATTCGATGAGGCCAGAATATGTCGTTTATCTTGCAATGCTTCTTATCCTGCTGCCGGTGGTCGCCACCGCCTCGCCGGAGGAGGCCAGAGGCATCGTAGTCGGCGTGATCGACGGGAATACCTTCGACATCAGGATCGAGAAGACAGATCCCAGGATAATCCAGGACGTCGAGAGGGTGACCCTGGCGGACCTGGAGGTTCCCGAGGAAGTCTCCGGCCAGCCGATGAACTTCTCGACTCGCGGATCGCTGATCGAGCTGACGAATGAATCGTTGAGCGAATTGATGGGGTTGACGAATCAATCCATCGATCGGTCGATCAACGAGCCAGTCAACGAGACGATCAACGAATCGATCAACGAGCCAGTCAACGAGTCGATCAACGAGGCGATCAACGAGGCGATCAACGAGGCGATCAACGAGGCGATCAACGAGGCGATCAACGAGGCGATCAACGAGTCGATCAACGAGCCAGTCAACGAGTCGATCAACGAGCCAGTCAACGAGTCGATCAACGAGCCAGTCAACGAGACGATCAACGAATCGATCAACGAGACGATCAACGAGACGATCAACGAATCATCGGGCGATGCTTACAACGAAGCTCCTTCGGCAAAGGATCTCGCCGTGGCTATCCTTCTGAACAAGACTGTATGGCTGGACATCGACGACAGATCCGAAGGCGGTCGTAACTCTGACGGCGAGCTGGTGGCCATCCTATACCTATCCGGCCTCGACGGCAGGCCCGTCATCTCTCCGTCCTTCAACAGGATGCTGGTGGACTACAACATCGCAGAGCTGAACGACTCCATCGATAACGAGTTCGACCCTGCGGATTGGTGGCCGGCCATGGAGAACGAATCGTCGGAGGATGTCAGCGGAGCTGACGATTCTGGGACTGAGGGGACCGGCCTCAACGTCGACATAAACCCTGCCAAGCCCAACGTTGACGTAAACATCGGCCGGCTGAACATCGACGTAAACCCCGCAAAGCCCAATGTGAACGTGAGCCTCTCCGGGCTGAAGATAGACGTCAATCCGACCAGCCCCACTATCGACGTGGACCCCAGCAAATCCGCGATCGACGTCGATTCATCCGGATCCGACGAAACGAAGACGGGCGCCGAGGATGCGGTGAGCTACTATGATGTGACGACCGCCGCAGAAGAGGCCAGCGCTTTGCCTCCCGCCAATGGCAGCGAGCCTCTCATCCTGGAGAACTCCTCGGCTCCGATCACTCTGATCAACCCCGCGGGCGTCATCACCGTAATAAACTCCACCGGACAGGTTACCCTCATCGACCCAGCCTTGCCGGTGAAGGTGGTCAACACATCGGATGCCTCGCCTTCGACCAACGTCACCGAGGCATAGCCTCGCGGCAAAGATCTTCGGGCGGGGCTGGGGCGAGACAGGCTGGAGAGCATGGCGCAGGCCTAAAAGCGGTGGGGATGATCTGATGCATACCGACTGGAGGCCAGGCGCCCCTCCAACGGCATCAGTAATTCCCGCCCCAGTGTCGAACTTCGTGATATACGTCGGTTCAGAACGATCTGACCCGTCCTCCGGCTTCTGATCCTCAGTCTTCGGCGAGGTCGGTCTTCGAGAAGACTTTTATCCTCTATCGACGACTTTCCTGACATGGCATCCCTTTCGGGAGAGGTGGGAGGAATCCGGATGGATAACCCGGTGATCCTCGCGGCGGGGATTCTGGGGACCACGGGAGCCTCCCTCAGAAGAGCGGCCCTGGCCGGTGCCGGCGGGGTTGTTACCAAGTCGGTGGGGGTCGTCCCCAGGGACGGGCACCGGGGGCCCACCGTGGTCCAGGTGGAGGGAGGGCTGCTGAACGCCATGGGGCTTCCAAACCCCTCATACCGGAACTTTCAGGAGGAGATCGATATCGGACGTGGGGGTGGGGCTCCGGTGGTGGCCAGCATCTTCGGCTCCGGCCCCCGGGAGTTCGTGGAGGTGGCAGAAGGCCTTGACACCGACGGATTCGAGCTTAACCTCAGCTGCCCCCACGCCGAGAGATACGGCTCCGAGATCGGGTGCGAGGCCTGCAACGTCGAAGAGATCACCCGGGCGGTGAAGGAGTGCGCCAACGTCCCGATCTGGGTGAAGCTCACCCCCAACGTCGCCGACGTCGTCAGCCTGGGACTGGCAGCCCAGCGCGGGGGCGCCGACGGTGTGGTGGCGATAAACACCCTCAGGGCGATGGCCATAGATGTGGAGTCCGGCCGTCCGATCCTGGGAAACCGGTTCGGAGGCCTCTCGGGCCCGGCGATCAAGCCGGTGGCGATAAGGTGCGTCTACGACCTCGCCTCGGCCCTGGATATCCCGGTGATCGGCGTCGGTGGCGTCTCCAACTGGATGGACGCCGCAGAGATGATCATGGCGGGAGCCGCAGGGGTCCAGGTGGGGACAGCCCTCGGCAGCGCCGAAGGCTACGGGATATTCAGGTCCATCACCGAGGGGCTCTCGGCATATCTCGACCGGAAAGGGATGGCGCTGGAGGAGCTGGTGGGTTTTGCGAGGCGGTTCTCATGAGGCCGAAGAACGCCCGGATCGTCGTGATCGTGCCGGAGACCCCAAGCGTCAGGACCATCCGGTTCGACCTCGCCCTCGACCCGGTCCCCGGCCAGTACGTGATGATCTGGGTGCGGGGGGTCGACGAGGTCCCCATGAGCATCTCCTACAGAAACGGGATCACCGTCCAGCTGGTGGGCGAGGCGACGAGTGCGATCTTCGATCTCGAGGTTGGCGACAGCCTCGGAATAAGAGGCCCCCTGGGAAACGGCTTCTCTATCGTCGGCGAGAAGATCCTCCTAGTCGGCGGCGGTGTGGGGGCAGCCCCCCTCGCCCTCCTGGGGGAGACGGCAAGAGAGCGGGGGGTCGAAGTCTCGACCCTCCTCGGCTTCCGGTGCTTCGACGATGTCATCTTCCGGAATAGGTTTGAGAGGATCGGCGACCTCGTGATAGCGACCGACGACGGCTCCGAGGGGATATGCGGCCGAGCCTCGGCGGGTCTATCGTGTTTGAACATCCAGGAGTTCGACCAGATCTACCTCTGCGGCCCCGAGCCGATGATGGCCGACGTCATCGGGAGATGCCCCGGCATGGAGACGAAGATCCAGGCGTCCATCGACCGGTATTTCAAGTGCGGCATGGGGATCTGCGGCTCCTGCTGCATCGACCCCACAGGGATCCGGGTCTGCGTCGAGGGGCCGGTGATCAGGTCCGACAGGCTTGTGGGAACCGAGTTCGGCCGGTACAGAAGAGGCCCCAGCGGCCTGAAAAAATGAGTTAGATGATGACAGAAGGTGATCTTCATTGATGGCCAGGTTTCAATTCGGTGATGAGGTTTTGGAGGGCGAGGTTTCAGGCAATTCCATCGAGGCAAAAGGCAGAGCCTACGACCTCGACGAGGTGGCTCTCCTCGCCCCAGCGCTGCCGAGCAAGGTGGTATGCGTCGGTCTGAACTACGTCGAGCACGCCGAAGAGCTGAAGATGGACCTCCCATCCGAGCCGATCATATTCCTCAAGCCCCCAACGGCGGTGGTCGGCCCCGGCGCCGATATCGTTATGCCCCCATCAAGCAGCCAGGTCGACTACGAGGGAGAGCTGGCGGTGGTGATCGGCAAAAAGTGCAGAGGCGTCCCGGCCGAGAAGGCCGACGACTACATCCTGGGATACGCGAACTTCAACGACGTCACCGCCCGGGACCTCCAGAGAAGGGACGGCCAGTGGACCCGGGCCAAGAGCTTCGACACATTCGCGCCCCTGGGCCCTTACGTCGTCGATCTCGACCCCTCAAGCCTCGCCATCCAGACGAGGGTGAACGGCTCGGTGAGGCAGAGCTCCAACACCTCGGACCTGATCTTCTCGGTCCCGGAGCTGATGGAGTTCATAAGCGAGATCATGACCCTCCTCCCCGGAGATGTCATCGC
>Ga0116151_10003082_pt1 | contig 15088 bp, 13 predicted proteins | sample AD_UKC117_MetaG_FD_89893 | JGI IMG/M metagenome (GOLD analysis project Ga0116151, IMG submission 89893) | Active sludge microbial communities of municipal wastewater-treating anaerobic digesters from Hong Kong - AD_UKC117_MetaG | ecosystem: Engineered > Bioreactor > Anaerobic > Digestate...
CACCAGCCCCATGTTGCCGGCCACCGGCTCCACAATCACGGCCGCAATCTGCCCCGGAAACTGGATGAACAACTGCTCCACGGCGTCGATGTCGTTGTAGGGCGCAACCAGGGTGTCGGCGGTGGTGGCCGGCGGCACGCCGGGGGAATCGGGCAGACCGAGGGTGGCAACGCCGGACCCGGCCTGGACGAGGAGCATGTCGGCGTGGCCGTGGTAGTTGCCCTGGAATTTAATGATTTTGCGGCGGCCGGTGTAGGCGCGGGCCAGGCGCAGGGCGCTCATGGTGGCTTCCGTGCCGGAATTGACGAAGCGGACCATCTCGATGTTGGGCATCAGGCCCATGACCTGCCGGGCGAGTTCGTTTTCCAGGGGGCTGGGCGCGCCGTAGCTGGTGCCGAGGGTAACGGCCGTTTGCAGCGCTTCCACCACCCGCGGATGGGCATGGCCCAAAATCAACGGCCCCCAGGAAAGCACATAGTCGACGTAGCGGTTGCCGTCCACGTCGGTGAGATACGCGCCATCCCCTTTTTGGATGAAGAGCGGCTGCCCGCCCACAGCCCGAAAGGCGCGCACCGGCGAATCGACGCCGCCGGGCAGCAGTTTTTGGGCTTCAGCAAATAATGCGATTGATTTGGTTAGTTGTGTCATAGCTTCTCCTTCGAAAATAACTTAACGCAGAGGCGCAGAGAAAATGAGTATCCCTTTCATTGATGGTGTTGAGCCTGCGCTCCTGTCGTTTCCTGCGTTAAAGGAAATTCCCGCTTGATGTCACGATCGGCCGCGGGCCAATCCCGGAAATAAAAAAGGGCCTGTCGCTCATGCCAGGCCCCTTCATTCTAACTGATTTGGTTAAAAGATGGTGTGCAGCGATCAGGGACGGCCGTTGCCACGGCCGTTGTTGCCGTTATTTCCTTGATTTTGAGAATTGCCATGGTTGCCGTTATTCCCGTTATTCCCATTGTTCCCCTGGTTGCCGTTATTGCCGTTATTGCCGTTATTCCCATTATTCCCATTGTTGCCGTTGTTGCCAGGGTGATCCGAGTTGCCGTTATTTTGGCCGGGCGCGTTGTTGGCCGGCGAGCCTTCCAGCTCTTGCTTGATCAGACCCCAGCCCTGACCGGCCTGTTTCTGGGCGAAAATCTCGTCCATCGGCCGATCGTTAGCCAGGCTGAGATCATAGGCCAATTCAATCTCGCCAAAACCAAACCCGCTGCAGAACCAGCCCATAATATCATCGTAAGACACCTCGTAGCGCTCGGCTAAGGTGACGGCGTGCGGCTGCGTGGCGCCGCCGACGCAGTTGGTGACCGGCGGTGTGGCCGTGATGGTCGGCGTCATTGTAACCGTGGGAGTTATCGTCACCGTAGGTGTAACGGTGACGGTGGGGGTGACCGTGACCGTGGGCGTGATGGTTGGTGTAGCGGTGGGAGTGGGGGTGGAGGTTTCTGCCGCGTCAAACGGCCGTATTTCCCCCGGCGAATCGGCGGAAATGTCATCTACGGCCGTCATCAATGTCTCATACTCAGTCCGGGCCGCCTGCGAAAGCGCCACCGCACCCGCAGCGACCAACTGCTCGGCCTCAGACAACCGCTCTGCGGCTAACTGGCGCTGCAGTTTGGCTCTGGCTTCTGGATTGTGGGTCAAACCTAACTGCACCGATTCCATCGCCTGATCCAGGCTATACAGGGCATCACCTGGAACAGCGTCATCGGCGGCGTAGGCTACGCCGCCGCCTGCCAGTAATGATAGAATTAGAATTGTTGCTACAAACCAGCTCATGTCTTGCCTCCGTTATCGATATCTTATTTTACAATATCCACAGGAGATAACGTTCCGGCCACTAAAAGGATTCAAATTGGGACGCAAGTGAGCGAACGGCCGTTTCCCTTTCGCCACGCTTTCCCCTATAATCTCCAGGTGGAAACCATACTGTTACAAACCAAACTATACCGCCCGCCGCTCCGCCCCAGCCTCATCCCGCGCCCCAACTTGCTCCAGCAGCTCAATCAAGGCTTGCCCCGTAAGCTCACCCTGCTCTCGGCTCCCGCCGGTTTTGGCAAAACCACGCTGGTCAGTGAGTGGCTGGCCGGCTGCGAACGGCCGTCTGCCTGGCTCTCCTTAGACGAAAATGACGGCGACCTGCCCCGGTTTCTGACCTATGTTATTGCCGCGCTGCAGCGCATTTTTCCCGGCTTGGGCGCAGACGTAACGGCCGTGCTGCAAGCCTCACCGCCGCCGCCCATCGAAACCAGCCTGGCAACCCTGCTCAATGAAATCGCCGGCCTGGCAGACCCGTTTCTGCTGGTTTTGGACGATTACCACCTGGTTGAAGCGCCGGCCGTTGACCAGGCCCTCGCCTTTCTGCTCGACCACCTGCCCCCGCAAATGCATCTGGTCATGACCACCCGCGAGGACCCCAATTTGCCGCTGGCCCGGCTGCGGGCGCGCGGCCAACTGACCGAACTGCGGGCCGCCGACCTGCGTTTTAGCCTTGACGAAGCGGCGGCGTTTCTCCAGCAGGTGATGGGTGTGGAACTCTCGCCGGAAAACGTCGCCGCCCTGGAGGCGCGCACCGAAGGCTGGGCGGCCGGATTGCAAATGGCCGCGCTGTCCATGCAAGGGCAGCAAGATGTCACCGGCTTTATCCAATCCTTCACCGGCGGCCACCGCTTTGTGCTGGATTATCTGGTGGAAGAGGTGCTGCACCAGCAGCCGGAGAGTGTGCAGCGGTTTTTGTTGCAAACGGCCGTTCTCAACCAATTAACCGGCTCCTTGTGCGACGCCGTCACCTGCGGCAGCAGCGGCCAGGAAATTCTGGAATCGCTGGAACGGGCCAACCTGTTCCTCGTCCCACTGGATAACGAGCGGCGCTGGTATCGCTTTCACCACCTTTTTGCTGAACTGCTGCGGCAGCGATTACAGGAGAGCGCCACGGAGGACACTATCAACACCCTGCATATCCGAGCCAGCGAATGGTACGAAGCAAATGGTCTGGTGCTGGAATCGTTTCATCACGCAACGGCAGCCCATGACATTGATCGCACACTGCGGCTCATTCAGGGCGAAGGGCTGCCCCTTTATTTTCGCGGCGAAGCGATTCCGGTGCGGCACTGGCTAGAATCTCTGTCAGAGGCCGAATTTCAGGCCAGGCCAGAATTGTGGGTGACGTATGCCTCCGTGCTCACCCTGACCGGTCGCCTGCATGGGAACATCGAAGAAATTTTGCAGGCGGCAGAAACGGCGCTGCAAGACAAAGTCGATGATGACAAAACGGCCGATCTGCTGGGCCAAATTGCGGCCAACCGGGCCATGCTGGGCGTTGTAAAAAATGAGGTGAATACGATCGTCACCCAGTCGCAGCGTGCGCTGGCGCTGCTGCACCCCGACAACGCGCCGATGCGCTCCACCACCACCTGGACGCTGGGCTACGCCTATCAGGTGCAGGGCAAACGGGCGGCGGCCATCGAAGCGTATGCCGAGACCATCGCCCAAAGCCAGAAATCTGGCAATATCATGAATGAAATAGCGGCCACGACCTGCGTAGGCCAAATTCAGGAAACGGAAAACCAGGCGCGCCAGGCCGCCAAAACCTTCCGGCGCATCTTGCAGCTGGTGGGCGATCCGCCGTGGCCTGCAGCATGCGAAGCGTGTGTGGGGCTGGCGCGCATTCATTATCAGTGGAACGATCTTGAGGGGGCAGAGCGGTATGGCCAGCAGGGGTTGGCCTTAGCGCGGCAGTTGGAGAACGTAGACACGCCCGCAGCCTGCGGCGTGCTGCTGGCGCGGGTAAAGCTGGCCCAGGGCGACGGGGCGGCGGCTTTCGCGACGTTGGCCGAAGCGGAGCAGTTTGTGCGGCAGAAGGGTTTTGACCATTGGCTGGGGGAGATAACGGCCGTGCGCCTCCAAACATTCTTGCGCCATGGTAACCTCACCGCCGCCGCCCAACTAGCCGAGACGCAGGATCTCCCGCTCAGTCAGGCCCGTGTGAAGCTGGCGCAGGGCGATCCAACCGCAGCGCTGGCGGCGCTGGAACCGGTGCGCCAGCAGGCGGAAGCGAAAGAGTGGGCGGACGAGCAGCTTCAGGTGTTGGTCTTGCAAGCGTTAGCGTATCAGGCAGCAGGCGAAAGCGACAAGGCAATGCAGTTGTTGGGTGACGCGCTGACCCTGGCTGCCCCCGGTGGCCTGGTGCGCCTGTTCGTGGATGAAGGACCGCCGATGGCGGCGCTGCTTCAAGAAACAGTAAAGCGGGGGATGGCTCCGGCATTCGCGCAGCAAGTGTTGGAAGCGTTTGGGGAAACGGCCGTTGCCCCATCACCCGCCGCTCACCCCCTCCCCGATCCTCTGTCGGAGCGCGAACTGGAGGTGCTCAAGCTGCTGACCACCGCACTAACCGGCCCGGAAATTGCCCGCGAACTGATGATTTCTCTGAACACGCTGCGCACGCATACGAAAAATATTTACTCAAAGTTGGGCGTGAACAGTCGGCGAACGGCCGTGCGCCGCGCCGCAGACCTCAATTTGATGGATGGGAAGCCGGAGGCGAATTCGCGACAGTAGCTGCTTTCCTGCTCACTGCCCGGCGATAATCACATAGAAGCCTTTGAGACCACTGCATCTTTGGCCGTTCACCATGTCCCCCGCTCATGATTCCGCAATGAACGCCAGGAGTTCCGCCGCGACACGTTCCCCTTGATCTTCCTGCAAAAAATGCCCGGCATTCTGGATCGTGACATGCCGTTGATTCTGCGCCCCTTTCACATGCTGCTGAAAATAGCGGTCAACAGGCACCATGCGAACGGCATCATCTTTGTCGCTGAACGCCGTGCGAAAAGGTTTGTCAAAGTCAGCCAGCCGCCGCCACGCTTCCTGATTCCGCTGGGAGTCGGCAGATCGCGGATCGAGCGGGATGCGCTGCGGCATAGCCCGCACCCCGGCTTTGTAACGATTGTCGGGAAATGGGGCGTTGTAGGCGGCAACAATCTCCGGTGAAAGTTTGGATTGACTGGCAAGCAGCTGCGCCATCCGGCCGACCGGGAAATTGGGCAGCCGGCGCGCCGCAAACTGCCAGATACGCGCCCCCAGGTAGGCCGGCAGCTTGCGCGGCCCGTCTCCGGGTACGAAGTTGGAATCCTTGCCGCCAACCGGCAGCCCGGTGTTAGCAATCATCACCCGTTTGAAATACTGGGGCGCAAAGGCAACGATACGCAGCGAGAGCAGCCCACCCCAATCCTGCGCATACAGGGTGACATCCCGCAGTCCCAGGATGTCGAAAAGGGCGGTGCGCAGCCAAGTTTCCTGCCGGTCATAAGTATAATCATCAATACGAGTCGGCTTGTCGGATTTGCCAAAGCCGATCAGATCCGGGGCGATAACGCGATAACCGGCGGCAACCAGCGGTGGGATCACTTTACGATATAGAAAACTCCAGGACGGTTCGCCATGCAGCAGCACCACGGTTTCCGACGCATTTTTATCCCCTTCATCGAGGTAATGTATCCGCAAAGATTGCCCCGCGAAAGGGATCTCCAGGTAATTTTCGGCGAACGGGTAACCAGGTAAATTTTTGAATCGATCATCTGGTGTGCGAAGAATTTCCATGCTTACATCTCCTTTTATCATGCGCCTAGCAATCGCTAGTTTAATTCCAGTTGCAAGACTAGCAAATGCTAGGTAAAATGTCAAGCATGCGTTCATCAACGACCAAGAAAACGGAAAAAAGCACCCGGCAGCTGATACTGGATGCAGCCGCGCGACTCTTTGTGGAGCGGGGATATGCCGGGACATCGGTGCGCGACATCGCCGCGGAACTGGGCATTGCCAATCCTTCCCTGTATTACCATTTCAAGTCGAAGGGGGAGATTCTTGGTGAGCTGCTGTCTGCGCCGTTGGAGGTGGTGGAAACGGCCGTTTCCGAAGCCCAACAGCTCACCGGAGACACACGCACCCGCCACGTAATCGCCGGACTGCTGGCCTCATTGGAAGTTCACAGCGGCATCGCCGCCATTTCAGACCGCCTGACGGAACATATCCCGCCATCTCTGCAAACCCGCATGGCGGCCACGGAACCATTACTGCACAGGATCATCGCCGAGGGGGCGGTGGAGGAGCATCGGGATTTACGTGTTATGATGGCATTATCCGCACTCAACGGTACGGTTTTGGCTATGCTGCAAAATTCAGAGAGTGCGGAGGCGTTTGTTGCCCAGCTTAGCGCACAGCGAGAGCCGATTATCGAAATTGCGCTGGGAATTCTGCGCCAGCCATGAGTTGATGATGTCCCTGAACAGGATGCGCGCGCACGAAAAAATTCATATTCGAAATTGGGTGGGAACAGCGCGGAACTCAATTTGTTATAACGAACTGTCCGTAAACTTTCAGATTGCGGCAGGCTATTTACACCATTCGCAACGTCCATCAATGAATTGCATAACCAGATAAAAACCGTTCGACGTGATCGGCTAAATCGATAGGCGGAATCGGCAGGCCAGTTTCTGCGGAGCGCAGCATGGTATTGATAATGACCGGTCCTAACAGTGCGCCAACAACCAACAGTGGTTCGCCGGGTTGCAGCCTGCCCTCCGTTTGGTACTGCGCTACGATCTGCCCAAACCGTGATACCAGCAAAAAAGGGACTTGCATCGCCTCTTGCAGCTCCGGATAGCGGGCCACTTCCGAGAGGATCAGCATCATCAGCCCACTCTGCCGGTGCGCCGCCTCCGCGTACGTGCGCACCATGCCCAATAAGTCGGCCGCCAGATCACCAGTGTACTCGGCCGGTTGTTCTTCCTCCAGCGCTGCCCGTTCGTGCAGCAGCGCTGCCGTTACCAGCTGCGCCTTGCTGCCATACTTGCGGAAGAGGGTTACTTCATTGATACCTGCCGCCTCCGCAATGAGCTTTGTCGTCGCGCCGGCGTAGCCGTTCGCCAGCAGCACATTCACCGTCGCTGCGAACACGTCTGCATCGTCAATTTGCTTTGCCATGCCTCTATTGTACTGGCAACTTGACTTTCAATGCAAGCATTGACTTGCATTAAAAATACGAGTAAAATGCAAGTGATTACTTGCAAATATCCGAGCCCTGCGTAATAAGGAGGAACCTATGTTGCGCTATCTCTTCCATACCATCATTCGCGGCAGTCGCGGCGGCGCATTCAAACCGTCGATGGATAGCTTGTTGAACCAAATGGATGCCCACCTGGATGAGATCCCCAGTTTGATCATGCCGGCGCCGCAGTCTCGTCCGCGCACCCCGTTCGATGACGAGATGGTATCACCGGGCGAGATGGCGATGCTGAACCTGCCGCCGCGAAACAAGCTGCGCGCCCTGCGGAAAGGGGCGCCCCTGTTTCGCAACATGACCCGTGGGGCGAAGCTATATGACGATGCGTTTCGGCCCAAAAAGGACACCGCCTCGCCCGATCTCATCGCCGAATTCGAAGCCCTCGCCCGCCGCTTAGGCGCTGTCGATATCGGCTACGTTGAGGCGCCGCGCTACGCCATCTTTCAAAACAAAGGGATTCCGGCTCCTTACGCCATCGTCTTCACCGTCGAAATGCGGCAGGAGCCAATCGAAACTGCGCCCAGCTTCGACTGCCAGCTAGAGGTGATGGATGGCTATAAGCGTATGGCAGACATCAGCCTGCGGCTTAGCCTCTGGCTGCGCGACCACGGCTATGCCGCCTACCCAGGCATGGCGCTCGGTGGCGTCACCGATTATCCCCATTTGGCGGAACTGGCTGGATTGGGTGCCATTGGCTATCATGGCCTGCTGATTACGCCGGGCGAAGGGGCGCGTGTGCGCATCAATACCATCTACACCAACATCAGCAATCTGCCGACGCTGGCGGCAACGGGGCGGGAAAACGAGCATCTCTGGGTGCGCGATTTCTGCGCCATGTGCCACAAATGCATCCGCCAATGCCCAGTGGATGCCATTTTCGACACACCGAAGCCGCGCGGTGACGGCGGTATGCAGACCATTGACCACGCCGCCTGCCGCGGCTATTTCCACCGCAAGAACGGCTGCGCCGTCTGTCTGGCGGTCTGCCCATTCAGCCACGCCGGCTATGACAAGGTACACGGCCGTTTCAAGGGCAATCCCGACGCGCCGCAGTTCCGTATCCCGCTGCCGGTGATTGACGCCGCGGCCGACTTCGCATCTGTTTAAGCGATCACTCTGCTCAAGCTGCTCGCCGCCGCACTCACCGGCCTGCAGATTACCCGCGAGCTGATGATGTCCCTGATCAGGATGCGCCTGCGCACGAAAAATAATTAATCGAACTTGGGGAAAATAGGTGCGGAACGGCCGTTCACCGCGCTGAAAAACTCAATTTATTGTAAGCCAATTTCCATACCCAAATTTTAAGTCCCGGCAGATGATTCATCATCCTGCCGGGTTTTTTGTCGCCCTCCAAAATGAGTCCACATCCTGCCGACCCACAAATCACCACATCAATCACCAGATGTGGTGATGACCTCTCACCACGTTCATGAGTATCCTCAAGGCAATGAAGACAAAGTAGGGATGTGGCTTTGCGGTCACATCCACAGGAAAAATGAGACAGCGCATGAAAACCAACCACACCCAACCAGAAATTTTTGAGATTCGCCTCCAGGGGCATCTGGGTGAAGAGTGGGCGAGCTGGTTCGAAGGCATGGCCATCACCCTGACCGAAGACGGCGACACCGTCCTCACCGGTCCGGTCGCCGACCAGGCGGCCCTGCATGGGCTGCTGAAAAAGGTGCGCGACTTAGGTCTGCCGCTGCGCTCGCTCCACAACCTTCCGTCCAACCGGACGGCCCGTTAAGCCGCTTTCCAAATTTTTTAGCAACCATTTTAATCCAAGGAGAATCTGAAATGACAACCCGTGCTCATGAAATGTCCCCGTCCGCTTATGCGCGTTTTGCTGGCGTGCTGTATCTGATCATTACCGTCGCCGCTATTTTTGCCCACATGGTTATACCCGAACAATTGATTGTGCCTGGGGATGCGGCGGCAACGGCCGTTAACATCACCACCTCCGAATCCCTGTTTCGCTTTGGCCTGGTTGGCCTGGAACTGATTATTTTGTTGAGCGAAATTGTGCTTTCTGTGGTACTGTATGTGCTGCTGAAGCCGGTGAACAAGACGCTGTCGCTGTTAGCGGCCGTTTCCCGGCTGGCCATGACCACCATCCACGGCCTCAACCTACTCAACTACTACTTCGTCTTGCAGCTGCTCAACGGCGCTGATTTCCTGACCGCCTTTAGCCCGGAACAGGTGAACGCGCTGGTGACGCTGTTCCTCGACGCGCACAGCATTGGCTTTACGATTGGCATCGCCTTCCTGGTTCCCCACGTGCTGATTTTGGGCTACCTGATCTACAAATCTGGCTATTTCCCCAAAGTACTGGGCATCCTGTTTATCGCCGCCGGGATTGGCTATCTGTTGGACGCCACGGGCTTACTGCTGGTCCCCAGCTACACCACGACCCCTGGCTTGATTGCCATGGTCATCGCCGCTGCCGAAATTGCCTTCCCCATCTGGCTGCTGGTGAAAGGCGTCAACATGGACCGCTGGCAAAGTCGCGCCGTGGCTCTGGAAACCGCGTAAAAAAACATTTAAGAATAGGGCCTGGATTGGCCCAATCTCCGAGATTGGGCCAATCTCAGGGCTGAAGTAAAAAGGAAAACCCCATGATTAAACAAATTATTTTGAGCCTGTCCTTAATCGCACTGCTGCTAACCGGCTGCGCCACCACCGCCCAAGACAACCCGCAGTCGTCCCCACCCGCTGTCGTTACGGAGACACAAGCAGAAACCGATAAAACTCCCGCCCAAGACGACCCGCAAGCATCTCCGCCCGAGGTCGCTGCGCAGACACAAGCAGAAACAGATGAAACTCCCGCCCAAGACGACCCTAAGGCGTTCCCGCCCGAGGTCGCAGCGGAAATACAAACGGAAATGGACGGCTTGACCGCCGGCGAACTCCCGCCCGGCATGATCGTGTGGATCGACGCGCCGGCTTACCAATTCGCGGGGGCCAGTGGTTCCGCCGACCTACTGAACGGCACGCCAATGCCGCCGGAAGGCGCGTTCCGAATTGGCAGCATCACCAAGATGTTCACCGCCGCAGTGATCGTCCAACTGGCAGAGGACGGCGTGCTCACCCTGGACGACCCGCTGGCGCAGTGGCTGCCGGAAGTCGCCGCCCAGCTGCCTTATGGCGACCAGATCACGCTGCGCCACCTGCTAACACATACCTCCGGTCTGTTCAACGTGGTTGAACACGAGGCGTACTACGCCGATCTCTTTACGGAGATGGTTGTTGATGAGGCCACCGGGAACGTGACACTGGACTGCGTTGAACGGGACCCCAACGACACGCTCGCTCGCTACGTCTATGGCAAAGATGCTTTGTTTGAGCCGGGGGCGCGATGGAGCTACAGCAACACCAACTACACGCTGCTGGGCATGGTCATCGAAGCGGCAACGGAGACGCCGCTGGCCGAGGCGTATCGCACGCACATTTATGAACCGCTGGGCATGACATCCACCTTCCTGGATTGCTACGAAGCACCGCTGGCTGATGTGGTTCACGGCTACACCGCCTCTGGCGACACGATGACCGATGTCACGGAACTGCATGAATCCGTTGGCTGGTCGGCAGGCGGTCTGGTTTCCACCCCCGCAGACCTGACGGCCTTCGCCCGCGGCTTGTTTGGTGGGGCGCTGTTTGATAATCCAGAAACGCTGGAAGCGATGACAACCCCCGCCCCCGGCAGCGCCTATGGTCTGGGCGTCATGCTTCAGGAAGGGTATATGGGGCATGCAGGCTATATTGCCGGTTTTCGATCGGTACTCAACTATGCGCCTGAGTCCGACACCGTTGTGGTGATGCTCTACAACCACGATGGGGCCGATCCCGAACTGGGTCTGGCGGATGTGATGAATCCGGCGCTGCCGCTGCTGGGTGCGGCGGAATAAGCAATCGGAGATAGTAACCGGGGCGTGGAGGCTTCAGCCGACACAATGGCAGCGAAAGCCTCTACGCCCATCCATCTTTTACGTGTAACCCCACGGGTTTCCGAAAAGTCAAAAATAGTGAGGAGTAAAACAGCCATGGAAAATCCCAATAAGCGTCGCGTCGTGCGCCTTCTGCGAATCGTCATGCCCCTTGTGGCCATCATCATCGTCATTATTATCGCGCCCCTGGACCTGGTACCGGCATGGATCGCGCCCCTGCCCGATACGGTGCAGGAGCAGGTCGATGAGGCGATTGATTATGGGCTGGATGGCATTATTGTGTATGTGGATCAGGCCGGAACAGCGCCCCAGTTTTATGCGGCCGGCTGGAAAAACAAGTTGACCCAAGAACCGGACGATCCGCACGCCTTGTTCAGAATTGCCAGTATCAGCAAACTGTACATCGCCACGGCCGTTGCCAAACTAGCCAGTAACGGAACCTTGTCACTCGATAAAACCCTGGCCGATTACTTACCTGACCTTGCCGACAGAATTGAAAATGCCGATCAGATTACCCTGCGCATGATGGTGCAGCACCGCAGCGGCATTCCCAACTTCACCGATGCTGAAGGGTGGGATTGGTTCGCTTCGCAAACAGACATTGACGAGGCTCTGGCACTTGTCCTGGATAAACCGGCCGATTTTGAACCTGATACACGCACCAGTTACTCCAATACAAACTATCTGCTGATCGGCCGTATCCTGGACAACGTGTTGGGCTACAGCCACCACCAATATATCGCCGAAGAAATATTGGCCCCGCTCGGGCTAACGCATACGTACAGTTTGCTCAGCGAGGTGGCATACGATGATGTGGTCAGTGGGTACTGGTATGAATATGACGATGATCTCAGGCAGTTGGATCATGTTATTCCTGGCGGATCGATGATCGCCACGGCGGAAGACGTGGGCATATTTTTGCGCGCCCTGAATGATGGCTCATTGCTGAATGACGACGAGCAGGCGATCTACTCCTCAATTTACGAATACGAACATACCGGCTGGGTGCCAGGATACCACAGCATCGCCCGCTATTACGAGGACATGGATACGGTTGTGGTTCAGTTTGTGAGTACAACCGGCGGAGAAACCTGGGGGACGGCGAATATCGTCGGCGGCAAGGCCACGGGCATATCGACTATCATCTATAACCGTATCGTGCGGATTCTCTCCCGGTAATTGATTGTTTGGTGGGCAGAGAGCGGATTATTTTGTTGAGCGAGAGTGCGCTCTCGACATATAACTTTTCCAAGACTGGGCAGTATCAGAAGCCGTCGGGTCTTGGAGGAAAAGGAAAACCTGATGAAAGCCGTTGTATATACAGAATATGGATCACCTGATGTGCTGCAGCTCAAAGAGGTGGCAAAACCGACACCCAAGGATAATGAACTGCTGATACGAATTGAGGCGACGACGGTAACGGCCGTTGACAGTACCTTTCGCCAGGGAGCATCAATGAGCGGTAGATTTTTCACCGGTCTCACACGCCCCAAACGACCGGTGCTGGGGTCTGCGCTGGCCGGAGAAGTGGAGGCTGTGGGCAAAGATGTCACCTTATTTCAAAAAGGGGACCAGGTTTTTGGCGCGACCGCCGATTTTGGCGCGCATGCCGAATACATCTGTTTGCCCGAAGATGGGGCCTTGGCGCTGAAGCCGGCCAGCATCACCTATGAAGAAGCTGTCGCCGCCAATGCGGTGCTAACCGCTCTGCCGTTTCTCAGAGACACCGGAAACATTCAGAGCGGCCAAAAAGTTCTGATCAATGGGGCGTCGGGCAGCGTTGGCAGTTATGCGGTGCAGCTTGCCAAACAGATGGGCGCCGATGTGACCGGGGTGTGCAGCACAGAGAAAATGGATTTTGTAAAATCCTTGGGCGCTGATAAGGTCATTGATTACAAGAAAGAGGATTTTACCAAGCTCGGCGAAACCTATGACATTATTTTTGATGCGGCCGGCAAGAGTTCATACGGCCGTTGCCAACACGCCCTCAAGGAAAACGGCGTCTATCTGTCAACCGTGCTTTCTCCGAAGATTGTTTTGGATATGATACGGACCTCAATCGTGGGCAGCAAAAAGGCAAAAATTGCGTTCGCCGGCCTGCGACCAGCCAGCGAACAGGCGAAAGACCTGCGTTTCCTCACAGAGCTGATGGAAGCTGGTCAGGTAAAATCGCTCATTGATAGACGCTATCCGTTGGCGCAAACGGCCGAAGCCCACCGCTACGTGGACACCGGACGCAAAAAAGGCAGCGTCGTGATTACTGTAGCCTGATAACAACCTGAAAAACGAGGAAAAAATGAACAACCTTATTGTTGGCGCCAGCGGCGCAACGGGTCGGCTGCTCACAGAAGAACTGCTTAACCGTGGACAATTTGTCAAAGTGATCGTGCGATCACCGGACAGGCTGCCCACGGCTATCAAAAATCATGACAATTTGTCTGTGATCCAAGCCAGCGTCCTGAATTTAAGTGACGCCGAGTTAGCGCAGCACGTCAAAGGATGTGATGCGGTGGCGTCCTGTCTGGGACACAACATGACCTTTAAGGGTATATATGGTCAACCGCGCAAACTTGTAACCGAGGCGACGCGCCGCTTATGCGAGGCTGTGCGGGCAAATGCACCTGAAAAGCCGGTTAAGTTTGTGCTGATGAATACCGTCGGTAACCGGAACCGTGATCTCGATGAACCCATTGCCTTTGCCCAGAAGTTGGTTGTTGGCCTGCTGCGCCTGCTGCTGCCGCCTCAGGCGGACAATGAGCAGGCGGCGGAGTATCTAAGAAGCACCGTGGGGCAGAACGACAAGCAGATTGAGTGGGCGGTGGTGCGGCCGGATAGTTTGCTAGATGAGGCGAAGGTCACCCCCTATGACATCTATCCGTCACCCATTCGCAGCGCCATCTTTGATCCGGGCCAAACCAGCCGCGTCAATGTGGGCCACTTTATGGCGGACCTAATGACCGAAGATGACATCTGGCGGCAGTGGCAAGGGCAAATGCCGGTCATATACAACAAAGTTTCGTAGTCGTTATCATCACTGTGGAACAAAACGGCAATTGACATTATATGCCGTAAAAGCAGTACCATCGTTCACAATACCAGAGAAAGAATGAACCCCTATTTAGTCAAGTAATCAGTAGAAAGTTTTCAGAAGACCCGAAGGGTTTGAAACCTAGGATACTCGGCTAAATTGATGCAAAACCCTTCGGGTCTAATTCCCGAAACTTTTTGCGGTTTACTCAAAGGAGAAATTTAATGACTTCAAATCCAAATAATAATCAAAAAAATCGAAAATCCGGCAACGACAAGCTTGGCGCTGGTATGGCCATAGGCGTTGGTGTGGGGCTTGCCATTGGCGCTGCATTGGGCAATCCTGGGGCGGGATTAGCGATTGGGATTGCGATTGGTCTTGGTGTTGGCGCAACCTGGCAAAAAAAGAAAAATGCTGAGGAAAATGACGGCTGACTTTTGCAAACGTGCCACCGAACAAGACAACTAAGAGCTAATTGGGTCGATAAGAGGGTTGGTTATGAAAGCAATAGTTTGGACAAAATACGGCTCACCGGATGGATTGCAGCTCCAGGAGATAGAAAAACCTGTGCCCAAGGACGACGAAATTCTGGTGCGCGTGCGGGCGACAACCGTCACCGCCGGGGACTGTGAGATGCGCCGGCTTGAGCTGCCGCTGATGTTATCGTTTCCCATGCGCCTCTACGCAGGGTTTCTCAAACCGACCAGAATACCCATCCTGGGGCAAGAGTTGGCCGGGGATGTCACGGCCGTTGGCCAAAATGTGACATCCTTCAAAATAGGCGACCCGGTATTTGGCACGACCGGTTTTCGCTTTGGCGCGTATGCCGAATACATTTGCCTGAAAGCAAATCCGAATGAGACACAAGGGGCCCTGGCCCTCAAACCGGCTAATCTGAGCTACGAAGAAGCCGCCGCCGTGCCGACGGCCGGTTTTGAGGCGCTGCATTTTCTCCGGCAAGCGGCGGTTCAGCCGGGGCAAAAGGTGTTGGTTTTTGGCGCGGGAGGCAGTATTGGCACGTTTGCGGTGCAGTTGGCCCACACTTTTGGCGCGGCG